>Ga0209986_10001142_pt1 | contig 25723 bp, 15 predicted proteins | sample BlataG_FD_183168 | JGI IMG/M metagenome (GOLD analysis project Ga0209986, IMG submission 183168) | Deep subsurface microbial communities from Black Sea to uncover new lineages of life (NeLLi) - Black_00105 metaG (SPAdes) (version 2) | ecosystem: Environmental > Aquatic > Marine > Oceanic >... | reverse complement strand
GATCTCTACATGGACCTCACCTCTGAATTCACCTGGAACACCAAACAAATATTCGCTTACACTCAATTAGAATGGGCCACCAAGAGAAACAAAAGAAACCGTGCCATCCTCTGGACCACAATCATAGAATCCAAACAAGATGCTCAAGGCACCATCAAGGAACTCAAGCCAAACTACCCCTTTGCAGTCAACGACCAAGGCCAGGGACTGAGAGGAACAGATTTCAACATCACCGTCTCTTGGAACATGATTCCCAAGGTTGGGAGAATATACACAAGATCAATGACGTTCAGTGGGTTTACATTTCCAGCAGAATATGTGGAGGCTGCAGCTGGGGTGAAGGAGAATAGATTTAGAGATGCGATACAGCATTTGCATCAGCATAATGGTGATGGTGGGGATATGATGGGGGACGGGCTGAGAAGTGAAGAAGAAGAGTATTTGGAAGATTATGCTGAGGAGGAGGATGGTGGAGATGATGAGGATGAGGATGAGGATGAGGATGAGGATGATGAAGGATTTGAGATTTCGTTGGATGAGCTGGAAATGGAGGGTATCACTATTGAATAATAATAATTCATTCATTGATTACAAATATGTATTGTTGTTTGTTTAACAAACACAGCCGGCATCTATAGATAATATTTAACATTCCATTCCATCTGTTTGCTGATGATCACCTTCTCCCTCAGCATCACCGCCAGCTACAACTTTATTCAACAACAACCACTCCCCAGAGAAGTCAGGCCTCCACATACACACCTCCCCATTATCACATGATGTGGCCAACCAGTTACCAAACATGTTCCATTTCACTTGCCATACTGAAGCTTCATGATCTAATGCTGCAACTTTATCTATTTGGGGTGCATCTGATCTACCCTTCACACTCCATAATGCTACTCTATTGTTACTATATGCTACTGCTATGAGTTCATGTGGACGACCGAGTCGTGGTGCCCAGTCTACTGCTACCACTTTGCTACTATCCTTGTCAGTTTTATCATGGAGATCAGCTACTTTCTTCCATTTCATGATACTCTCTTGTAACATCCATATACTAGCGCCTTCGGTGGCAGTTCCTAAGACCAGCATGGGTGGTAAAACAGCTGCTGCTGTTGGTGGTGGTGGTGGTGGTGGAGCCGTGGTATCGTTGTTGTCTGGTGTCTCTAATACTATTCCTAAAGTGGTTGAGTTGTCAGTATTACTGTGTTGGTGCCAGCTAGCTGAAGTACATGCACCTCCAGAGCCAGGAGCAGTGACTTTTACTTCATATAATAGCTCCCATTGATCACCAGGAGCAGTGGGGGCGTACATTCTAAGATGTCCATCTGCACAGCATGCTGCAATGAGAGGGTGGTCAAAGTCGTCATCTGAAGCTGAGACTAGGTCTAGAATGGGGAGAGAGGTATGTTTGAAGGTTGATGTAAGTGTCCATTGTGATGTGTAGGACGGAGTGTTGTTGTTGTTTGTCCAGAATTGTATGGAGCCATCGGAAGAGGCAATGGCGAGGGTGGATGAGCCAAAGCGAGGGGGGGTCCAAGCGGGCTTGGATGGGGGATGAGCGGGCTGGAATGAGCCCGTTGGAGTCCATGTTCGACCATCGCCATCTCTTTTCCAAGAAGTTACGACTCCGTGTTCATCTATAGTAGCCATCTTTGTATGGGGTGTGTTGAAAGCTATTTCTTTGGCACATATGTCCAGATGAGATGTGATCGTTCTAGTTGACATGATGCTCTATTTTGATACATAAAATGTATTTGAGTTATTGGAGTGTGTACACCTATAAAAGTGAAAATTATGTTGCAATATTCGCCGTCTTTGAGTATTTCAAGCACCCACTTCCCCCGTCTTAATTCTCTGCGCTCACAGCTTCCATTCGGGGAAACCCTGCTATATGGGGACCCTCTTACATCGATGTAACTTCACTCCACAAATATAAAAACCATTTTAGACTGCTTTCGAGCTTAAACAGGTCGATTGGAAAGCTAGGGTTACGCAGGTTAAAGCCCTATTCATTGCATCCACAAGGGTTTCTGACTTTTTGCTCTCGCTTTGCACAAGATGAATGGTGGATCAGACATTGGGGTTACTCCCAGAGCATCACAAGGCTTTGCTGAATTATCATCACTGGCCACGAGTTTTACCCTTCAAAATGGACATTCGATGGAAGTAAATCAAGCGCTTTTGAAGGAAGACGACGACTTGCTTCGCCAAACCTTTCTGCAAGTCTTCAGACACCACCACCCTCAGCTTGCCAACAAGGTCGACGTCATCTTCGCCCTCGCCCAAGCTTGGGCCATGTCGGAATCCAACACAGACTTTGAGATGCTGGAGCAACGCCTTGAGGCCCTCACCCCAGATGAGCGCATCCTTGTAGCCTCTGCCTTCTCCTCCCTCCTTAGTCTCCACAATCTCACCGAAGAGATCATCACTGCCAGACTTGAAACTGCTCAACGTATCGGAGAGGTCGAGGCATCCACCAGATCCACCAACAGGAGCGTTCAGTACCTCGTCAAGAAGAAGGGCATTTCTCCCGAGGCAATCTATACCGCTCTTTGCAGTCAAACCGTAGACCTTGTCTTCACTGCTCACCCCACCCAGGCCCTAAGACAATCTCTGTTGAAGAAGTACAGTCAGATTAGAAATGAAATGGGGAAGCTTCACAACACCAGAATGAGTGCATACGAACGCATCGAGTGCCTGGACGAGATCAGATCCCAAGTTCAAGCTGCCTGGAGGACAGATGAGATTAGGAGAAGGAAACCTACTCCTCAAGATGAATCTCGCCAGGGTCTTACATACTTCCATGAGACCATTTACAAAGGGCTCCCCGTTTTCCTGCGTCGCATTGACACAGCTTTAGCGGCCATTGGGCAGCCTTCTCTCCCCCTGGATGCAACTCTATTCAACTTTGGAAGCTGGATGGGAGGAGACAGAGATGGCAACCCATTTGTCACCCCAGAGACAACCAGAGATGTGGTGATTGGCGCGCGTCTGTCTGCACTCACTCTGTTGACTGAGCAGATTGAGAAGATGATGTTTGACGTGTCCGTCTGGCGTGCCGCTCCTGAACTGCAAGCCAGGGCCAGAGAAGTCCTCGCACGCAAGTCTACCACTGAAGGTACCATGCTGGACACTAAAAAGAACACATATGACGTTGTATTTGTCTCTCTACACGAGCCTTATCGTATTGTGTTTTCTGAGATCCGCGACAGGCTGGACCAGACCAGAGACGTGTTGATGCACTGCTTGGCACACCCCACCTTACCACTCACAGAGGCACTGGAGCATGATCCGATGGCATATTCTGATGATGGTGAAGAAGTTTTAGAGGTACTCATAGCATGCTTTGACTCTCTAATTGCCACAGGAGATGAACACATTGCCAGAAGCAAGCTGATGGATGTCATCCGTCAAGTGAAAACATTTGGTCTCTTCTTGTCCAGACTAGACATCAGACAGGAAAGCACTAAGCACACTGAAGCTTTGGACGCTATTACCACCTTCCTTGGCATTGGGAGTTATAAAGAATGGAACGAAGAGAAGAGAATGGAGTTTCTGGTGAGTGAGTTGAGCAGTAAGCGCCCTCTCCTCCCTCCCCACCTCCCAATGTCTGCTGAAGTTTCAGATGTCATCAATACTTTTAGAATGCTGGCTCAGTTGCCTTATGGCAGCTTGGGTGCCTACATTATCTCCATGGCACACACTGCTTCTGACGTGCTTGCTGTAGAGCTGCTGCAAAAGGAATGTGGCATGGACCCTAGTTTGAGAGTGGTCCCTCTGTTTGAAACCCTGGACGATTTAGAGTATGCTGAGACTGCTATGCGTCAGTTGTTTACCTGTGAATGGTATAACAACCATATCAATGGTAAGCAGGAATGTATGATTGGATACTCAGATAGCGGTAAAGATGCGGGTAGGTTGGCAGCTGCTTGGGGACTGTATGAAGTTCAAGAAAAGTTGGTCAAAGTAGCTGATGAATTCAACGTGCACCTGACCCTGTTCCATGGTAGAGGTGGTACTGTAGGTAGAGGAGGTGGTCCTGCACATCTTGCCGTCCTTAGTCAGCCTCCAGGCACCATACGAGGAACTATCAGAGTGACTGTGCAAGGTGAAGTTGTGGAACAGCAGTTTGGTGAAAAGGAAATCGGCTTCAGAACCATGGATTTATACACTTCAGCTGTTTTGGAAGCTACTCTTGCCAATATGGGCGACCCTAAACCCGAGTATAGAGAAGCAATGGCAGAAATGAGCCGTGTTTCTTGTGATGCCTACCGTGCTGTGGTGAGGGGAGATCCCAAGTTCTTTGATTTCTTCCAAAGTGTCACCCCAGTCAACGAACTAGGCAGAATGAACATCGGATCTCGTCCCGCCAAGAGACGCTCTCACAACTCTATTGACACTCTCAGAGCAATTCCCTGGATATTTGCATGGACGCAGATCAGGTTCCACTTGCCTGTGTGGCTGGGAGTGGGTGAAGCCATGAAAAAGATGATTGAGGATGGTAAACTAGATCTGTTGCAAGAGATGTACAAAGGTTGGATGTTCTTCCGAGTGCTGCTCGATATGCTCGAGATGGTGTTTGCCAAAGCAGACCCTCGAGTTGTTAAATTGTACGAAAGACACCTGGTAGCACCTGAATTGCATGGGCTTGGCGACGATTTGCTGAAGAGACTGCATGACACGGAGGAACTCATGTTGAAAGTCATGAAACACAGCGGTCTGCTGAGCAGTAAATCAGATGCATTCCTGCAGCAGAAATTGCAGCTGAGAGCTCCCTATGTTGCTCCATTGAATATATTGCAAGTGTATTGTCTGAAGGCATTGAGAGATATTGAGAGTGGGAAGAATGCAGATGAAATAATGGCCAAGTTTAATCCTGATCCTGATGCGCTGGCTATTATGAGTCGTGGAGATAAGAGTCATCCATTTGAGGCAGCTTTAGAGGACACGATGATTATTACAATGAAGGGAATTGCTGCAGGTATGCAGAATACTGGGTAGAGAGATGTGTTGAGGTATGTTGGGATAATAGCAGTATATGGTGGAGATCCCTTTGTACCCCCCGTTTTTTTAGCCTTTTCTTTCTTTTTGAGAAGTGGAGGGGAAGACCTCTGGTCAGAAATATAAGTAGTATTGGCAGTCTAGTAGAAAGGATATGTCACGTATTAAACGTTACTTTGTTTGAAAAAGAATCGCACAGATATGCTGTAAGCTTTTGAAAGTATATTTAAAAGTATATAGGCCTTAAATTACTTGCTTTCTAACTCAAGTCAGCACATGTCATTGTGACATTGCCATTCAAGCTCGAGCACCACTTGACCGTCATTCGTTACTCTCTATCATGACGAAAACCCAACAAGCTCCTTTAGATGCAAATTTCTACTCTTTAGCGTACGTTCCTTCGGTAAAAAACACAAATCACCCTCCCCTCCAAAATCCCCCCCACCCCCTCTTGCAACACCCAACCCAACCCATCTCCTTCCCTACCCTCTTTACAGGAAGAACAATCCAGAGGTCTTACAGAAAAGACAAAACAAAATATACCACCTCAATGAACAATCATCTCTCCTCCTCGATACTAACCCAGGCAGAAGACCAAATTGGGATGAAGGCCGTCTACTGAGGCTGGACGCTTTTTCTCTCCAACAAGGCAAACGATGCATCATGTGGGATGACCAAGGTGCTGGTTTCTTCCTCCTTATCAATTGGGATTGGAAGAACAATATCCCAGCTACCCTACAATCATTTTATACTAGTGATAATGGGAATGGGGACCATCATTCACATATTCCAGGTTGGTGGGATAATGTAAAGAACCTTCTCTCCCCTCCACTCATTGATCCAACAGTGTCAGACAGGGACCTGGCTGCATGGCTGGACACACATACAATGAAGGCACACGGATTTGATGTCGATATGGTTGTAGAGAAGGAGGGCAGAGGGAAGTATTGGATTGAAGGAGGTGGAGAGTATGGCGAGAAACTTGAGCAGTACATATGAATATTCTATAAATTTATAGTAGGGACGAAAGAAGAAGAGTGTAAAAAAAAAAAGAAGAAGTATGTATTCTATCTCCTCTCTACTGCGCACAATGACTCTCTACTTCTATCTAATCTCTTTATTACAAGGGAAATCTTGATAAAAAGAATCTTAGATCTAGATCACTCCTAGCAGGCAACATGGTCAAAAATGTCTTCAAGTGCCTATCAAAAGCAGAATGCACCCTCCACACACTGGCTCGCACCTCCCTCAACATCCCCTCTGGAATACCTTGGGGAGAGTTGTACACAGCATCACTCCATGATCCCTCTGCTTCACTGCGTGCTACTGCATCCAGATACAGCTGCTGTTCTGTTAAAGTGGCCTGGAGGGAGTCTGCCAGTCGTTTGATGGGGCCCATTACGTCGAGAGCAGCTCTGAGAGTGGCGGTGAGTTCGTTGTGGACGTTGCCGGCGCCGTTGATGGATCTGCTGGATTGAGCGTTGATGAAGAGACCACGGGAGATTGTGGTTAAGAAGGTGTCGTGCAGAGTGCATATGGCGTCGAGATCTTTGGCTATTGCGAGGCCGGTTTGAAAGCGCTTCCATGCTGGTTCTATGACTTCAAAAACGGCGTAGTTTTGTAAATTGGCGGTGAATTGTGCCATTTCTGATCGGCAGACATGAATGAAACCTAAGACAGCTGGTACACCTTCCATTCCTGGCACTTCAATACCATGTTGCTTCTGCAGTAAGTCTAGCGTATTCAGTGCGTGCTTTGCATTACCCAGTTTACTCCACCCATCTGCCAGTGCATGTGCAGTCCTTTGTGCAGCCAACAACAATCGGGAGATACGCGCATATGACGCCATTGCCTCCAGATGCAATACTGCCCCCAATGCACCATCTACTTTATATTTAATATTAAAAATGTCCCACCCAGTGTCGCCTTCCATGCCTCTGGCCAGGGAGACGTCCAATCGGGGGAAGATGGTTTCACTGTCGGTGAAAACTGCTCCACATGCCCTGAGCGCAGTGTCCATGTGGCCCTCTAAAACATAAGGGCTCAGTCCCCTTGCTGGTTTATCCAAATCTGCCCCTGCTGCATCAAGAAGGGTCACTACAAAGTCTCCTTGGCCCAGGAGGATGTAGCGACGGATGGCATCAAGGTGGCGGGGGAGCTGTTGTTGTTCCATCACAAAACTCAGCAACCTGGCCCCGACTTTAGTAGTCACCTCGTCTACAGATTCGTCCAGCCATGCTAGCTGCAATGGTCCTTTGTATAATAATGAACTACTACCACTAATAGAGCTATTGCTGTTATAGTTGTCATACATACCAAGGGCAGCAGTCCACTCTGTGTCTCCGCAGTGCTCTCGTAAAAAGTTGATTGTACGGCCAGCTGTCAAGATCTTTGCTGCTAATTCTTGACTTATAAATTGAGGAAGACCTTGAATGTCAACAGCAAAGCCTCCGTGCCACAAAGCACCTGGATGAGCACTGACAAGAGGCTGCCTTGCCACTAGGAAGTCCCCGGGCAGAGCATCTTCCAGAGCGCCATCTTGAATCCAGTTGGAGATGCGTTTTAAATAAGGGGCAAGGGCATCTTGAAGGAGGGGTTTAACGACTCTTCTGACGATTGAGTCACCATGTTTGGAGAGAGTGTGCAGAGCAGAGAGAGCTGGGCCAGCCCTGAGTGGGAGAGCTGTTTCAAGGCAGGTGGCGAGCACTCTCATGCGGTGGAGCTGCTCAGCGCCGAGCCAGACTTCGAGACGACGGAGGGTGAGCTGGCCACCTTGAGCACCACCTGGACGTGCTTGTGACTGAGCTTCTAAGATGGCGATATAGCGGTAGTAATCGCTTGTTTCACGCTGGACTGAGGCGGCAAGAGCTTCATGGACTACACTTTGAAGACCGTCGATCTGTGAAATAAGTTCTCTTATTTTACGCAACAACCAGCCAAGCTCTGTGAGTTTGCTGATCAGTTGTTGTTGTGGGATTGGTACATCAGAGCCAGGGTTGCAAGCAAACCTTCCGGTGTCACCAGAACCTTGAAACCAAATGTGTTTACCATTGATCCCTTGGCAACAGTGCAGCAATTCCTTCACCAAGTGCTGCTCAGGAACAGATGTACTCATGTTGAAGACGAATATATGATTGGATGAAGTAATGATGATCAAGTCAACTTCCGGATTGAAATTCGTAAATGAGAGATATATCACTGTAGTGCGCATTTGCTTAAGTTGCCGAGTTTGGCTGATACCTTGGCATGTTTACTCGATTTGAATGTTTATTGGACATGTTATGTACTGTTTTATCAAGCTAGAAATAGCAAACCATGTATATAATTGAGCTAGAAGGCTTCATCACATGCATATGATGAACTGACTGCTGCTGAGCGGGCTGTGTTCAGTCCTCGTTCAGCTCTGTATCTCGTAACTAACATGTTATAATTCATATATTATCATGACTCTTATTTATTGCCATGTTCTCAGAGAGTGACAATCTGTGCAGACCGCTCTCTCCGACAATCTGTAGCAGGTGAGTCTGTCTCCACCCCTTTCCCTTTTTCCAATCGCTCTCTTCTCTTTTTCCTTGGCTGATGATGATAGATGTATCCGCGCTTCCGATGCATTAGCAGTGAAGATACGCATACACATGGTTGAATTTCTTCGTCTGACTGGCCTTTCCTTGCTTGCTTGTACTTGTTTTTGGAATTGATTTCCCCCCATGTTGCTCTCCCCCGTTTCCCCCTGCTTACCCCAACTATTGCTTCATTTGCAGTGCTTGGATCTTTGGTTAATCATAAACAACTGATAAAAAAGGCTTACATTTCATAATGTCTATAAAAAAGAAAACAACAACAGTGCTACCTAAGAATTAACGAGCAAGAGAACTCTCTCACACAAATGCTGAATTTTCCACCTGACCCAAAACGAATGTGGATAGCAAGGAACATGTATAATAGCTGATGTAAACTCTAAATACAGATATTAATATTTTAAACAGGTGTAGGGAAGGTTATCTTATCAGTACCATCATAAGTACATTTGCACACATCCCCTCTCTGCAACAGCTTCACTCCAACTGGAGGCCCATCCTTGTTGGGACGCACATCCTGATCAAATATGGCAGTAGGAATAGCCAATGTAGCACAACAATTGGGTACATCAACAATACCGCTGATCCTCCCTTCGCAAGGGCAGCAACTGAGCAACAAGTAGATCTGCTGCTTGGTGTAGCCAAATTTGGAGAGATAGTCAATAGCGTTCAAAACAGCTCTTTTGTAAGCAACACTGGCGTCTAAGTAGTGCTGCTTTCCATACTCATCAACAGAGATTCCTTCAAAGACGAGGAATTCTGTAAACTGGGGGGTAAGGGGGCCAGTTTCAAAGATAGGATTGACGTTTAGTTTGCTGGGGCCCATTGGGGTGAGATACTTTTCCATTCCTCCTCGGATGATCTCACATCTCAGCTCCAGGAAGCCACTCATCTCAATAGCTCCACAGAATGAAACTTCACCATCTCCCTGAGAGAAGTGCATATCTCCCACTGACAGGTTTGCCCCTTCAACAAACACTGGTAGCCACACCTTGGTTCCTCTGGTGAGGTTTTTAATATCACAATTGCCTCCATTTTCACGTCCAGGCACAGTTCTGGCACCTTCAGAGGCAATCTTCTCCCACTCTGGAGTTCCTGGCTTTACTGTGCCCAGGCAGGCTCCGTCTTTCGTAGGAAGACAAGCAAGTGGGCGAGTGTGCAGCACCCCACCCAATGTGACTGACTCGGGACCAGCATCCACCAGCGCCTTTTCTCTGGTGTTCCAAATATCAAGCAGCTCTTGTGAAGGGGCAGTTCCAATCAGCCCTGGGTGAATTATACCCGGAAATCTGACACCTGGTATGTGTCTGCTGGAAGTATAAATACCATCAAAGTGCCAGCATGCCTTGGTTGCCTCCGGGAAGTGATCTGTCAGGAAGCCACCTCCGTTGTTTCTATCAAAGGTGCCACTGAATCCCCATTCATCACCAGGGAGGCAACCAAGATTGCATAGCTCCACCATAAGGAGGTCACCTGGCTTGGCTGGGACGCAATTTTTATCAACTACGCGGATTGGGCCACTGAGGTAGTGCACCTGGCTGAGGTCGACTGTTTTGATATCCTCTGCTGAGTCGTCGTCTTTGATCTGGCCTCCAGTCCAGTCGACACATTCTACTCGGAATAAATCGTCAACCTTCACCTCAGCTACTGGGGGGATGTCTGGATGCCATCTGTTGTGGAAGGGTTTCTCTTGTTCCAAAGCTGGCTTTTTAGGATCGGCAGTGATGAGAGGGATAGGAGTTCTTGGAGGCATTGTTGCTGTCGTTGTTGATTTTCTGTGAAGGTGGGAGAGGAGGAGTGGAGCGGAGGTTAGGGTTGTGAGATTAGTGGCTAAATTGGGTCTATTAGCACCGATTTCATAGAGTTTTGCATCAAGTGCATTTAGACGGTGTTAATCACAGGATTTGTGAAGCAAATGAGCGCTCTTACAAACTTTAGGAGGGATTAGAGAAGAGATGCCCAACAATGCTCAATCTAAATATATTGTCGCAACCTACCTGATTTAAGCTATAAAAGATGTGCGATTAAGACCCTCGATTGTGATTAGATAGCTATAATTGCAAAGATGGGACATTTTTAGACGGAACCATTGTCATTATAGCAGGTCCCTGTTAGGGGCCAGTCAAGAGTGTGCCCCCTTGTATTTCAATTTCAAAAGGTGATGGAGAAGCACAAGGTTCCGCAAACTAGTACACTACCAATGCATATGGTATTATCGGTTATTGTCTCAATTACAAAAAACACCGTTGTAAAAAAATATCAATATGTCCAGCCATCAACTCCTCCATCTCTAGTGTTGACCCACACTGGCCAATTTCAACTTCTGTCCGACAGTTTTAAACACCTTCTTCAAAGCAGCGACAATGACCTCCTGAACATGAATATGGAATTCAGACAGGGCAAGTCTGGAATTTCCCCAACTACTACTGACAATCTCTCTCTTCTCCACTTTCTCCGCCACCATCGACACACTATCATCATCATATTTATTATTACCTCCAGGGTTGAAACCGATTTTCACCCCTTGCTCTGTTTCATAAGCAAAGGATGATGGTGCAGAAGAAGAAGACCAGACTTTCTTCAAATGTGTAGATACGGATGATGGTACAAAGCTATGCTCAGGAGGAGGTTCTACAACACCATCATCAACGAGTATACTGTTCTTCTCCCATGGCCTCCACATTTGTTGTTGAAATTGATGATAATAAGGAGAACTATTTTTGAATATACCCTTGCTATTCAACACATCTATTTTCTTCAGACCTTGGGGAACAGAATTCCTTATAACATCAGCAATAGGATGCGTCTTGGAGGAGGAAGAAAATGGCATGCCAAGGGTAGGGTGAGTTGTTGTCATGGTGATGATTACCATCCACACAGTCAACAACATAATGCACAACTTGAGTGTATATGTCACCAGTTTCTGAGGCAACTGTAAACCAGGTGTATTGCTAGTATATGTACATTGTTGTTTTTGTTTTTGTTGTTGTTGCTTTCTTTTCAATACAGTTGGAGATGGTACTACTGGGGGCCTAGAAGGAAGTGGGGTAGTTGTAGTAGTAGCCACATTGGTATTTGATCTCACTACTACAACACGAGCAGCAGCTGGAGGAGCTGGAGAGAGTATGGTGGCATTCATTGGTGCATCATCAACAGATGCAACAAGAGGTGCATCTTCTTTAGAAGCAGTAGTAGTGGCTGAAGTAGTAATAGAAGTGGTAGTGGTGGTGGAGGTGGTGGTGACTGGGGTCGTGGTAGCAACTACTTCACAAGTATCACATTGGCTATCATTGGTATTTGGGTCACCCCTTTTGCGACCATTACTACTAGGAGAACTACTACTAGGTGTACAACTAGTGGCGTCATATATGCCTGCCATTTGTTTCATCCATATGATTGATGGAGCGAAGCTCTCTTCAGAACAACTACGTGTCACTCTATGAGAAGTGGGGAAGGAGACAGCCAAAGCCTTTTTAATGCTTCCAGGAGTTGATTTACCACTGGGAGATGATCTTGGTAGTGGTGGAGAGGTGGTGGGTGGAGTAGCTTGGATTTTCCATGCTGGGGTAGAGTGTTGCTGCTGCTGTCTGTTGATTATTTCTTCCACAGCTTTCCAGCTCTCCTCGAGTCGTTTCTTGTCGGGAAGAGGAGTGGCCATGGTGGTGCTAATCTTGGACGTGGAGGTGGCCTCTGCTGATTGGTCATATGGGTTGGTTTTGTTCGTATTAACCGTATTTAGAAGGCGTTTGATGACGCTTGGTGGGGCGTTTTCCTTGCCCATTACTATTCATATATTGATCTCTATAATTTCAACTTTTGTGCAATTATTTCAATAGTCAGACGGTTGTGACACGTTTCTGATAGTGTATAGAACGTACTAAATTAGTTTTCACGAGAGAAAGTGTGGAAATAAATGCTGATACCCTCCCTAAAGTTTCCCTCTTCAATCAATTTGAAATATGAAACCAAACAGCCCTAAAATTCATCGATTTCTCCACTTTCTATCCACAAAAATCGGCATTTTTGTATTGCTCGATTCAATATGACAACAATACAGTGCAACTCCAGTCGTTCTGTGGCTCTAGCACAACAGACTACGTCACATCTCTCAATCCGATCACAACAGTCAGCAAGGATAAAGAAACGTCCACTCAAGGAATGGAGATTGCATGCATCTATAACTGACCCTGAGACATATGCCTTAGAGTCAAAGGTGAGCATGTCGATGATCTGAGATGTCATCGAACCCTCTCTCTCCATGTTTCCAACTGCCCCTCATTTCATCACCTTCTCCCTCTCTGTAATACACACACAGGTCTTAGAGAGCATATCATCCCTTCAGAACCCCATATTCCCAGGTGATGAGACTATTAGAAGAGATATAGATAGCATGATTATAGAATTAGAAGATGTTTGGAAGGACACCATTGTGTTCAACGACAGCGATAGTGGTAGCGGAGATACCACCACAGCAGCAGCAGCAGCAGGTCTACTTGGTTTGTGGAAGTTAGAATACGCTTCTAATGGGACCTATGTTACACGGAGTGCTCCAGCCCAAGCCCTATTAGCTCTCAGTTCACTCCCTATTGGGTTTGGTCTGGCAGATGTAGAACAAGAGCTATCTCCAGATAATAATAGTAACAGTAGTGGCAAACACCAGTTATCAACTAATAATGTAGCTGTGTTTGGTCTAGGTCCTCTGGGTAGATTTAAAGTAGCCATTGAAGGTACATGGTCTCCATCAAAATCAAAGAAAGATGGGAAGAGTGCCGATGTGAAGTTTGGAGCGTTTTCTGTGAAAATGAATGGGTTTCTGGGGCTGCCATTGCCGGATATATTGCCAGAAATGAAGATTCCAATTAGTAATGGAAGGACTGCAGTGTTCAAGACTACATACTTGAGTAATAGGATGAGGATAGCGAGGGGTAAGAGTGATAATGTGTTTCTATTTACAAAGCAATGAAGGGGGGCGGCACCTCTGGCCAACAGGGGGAGAAAGTGAGGAGGGGAATCAAAAGAAAGAAGCCTGGGACTTTAAGGCATTGTAATTCCTTCCAATTTCTAATACACCAAAGTATGAGTACGCCATGAGCCCATCCGCTTCCATTATAGAGCACAGGCCCCCCAGGTTTTATGCATCGAAAGATTCTTTGTGTCCAGATCTCTTCAATTGCGTGAAACTCGATGCTTTAGCTCTCTCACACTGTCCCAACTACTGGATACCACGTGAAGTACTAGAAATAGATGACAATGATCCCTCTACCACCGGTCAAACTCAACTCTTGACATCTTTCGAAGCCGTCGTAGCAGCCGTCGCTCCCTTTGCCAAACGCCACCTCTCCGACAACACAGAAGACTGGTCAGGTGCAGAGGTATGGTGTCAGATATACGAGAATGGACGAGGTCTAGGAATGCATTTTGATAAAGATGAAGCTATAGTTCTTCAAGAAGGAAGGGTTGTCACACCCATCTTGTCGTCAGTCCTCTTTCTCACTGGCACTGGCCATGCTAGTTTTGATGATAGGGAAGAGCAGAAGAGTAACTCTGATCATCATCAACAAAGGCAGAGTCCATTGATACTGACAAACCAAGCCTTCAATTCCACACTAAATGCCCCTATTCCAGATGATCCCACACATACAACCCTCCTATTTCCAGTCCCCAACACTTACGTTCTCTTTAATGGTGATTTGGGACATGGCGTGTTGGATGGTGCTCACGATGCACCTGAGAGAGCCACTCTGCTAATCAATTGGTGGAAAGAAAGACCTAAATCTATACATAGAATAACTGTAGATGAAGTGATTGATGGGAAGTTGTTATTTTTGGATACATCAAATGTGGTGTTGGAGAAATATAATAAGAGCTGGAATGAGTTGGCAAGGAGGAGTAGAACAAGGGTTGTGGAGAATATGATGGGTGGTGGTAAAGATGAAGAGAAAGGAGAGGAGAAGGAAGATGGAATTTCGATGTGTCAATTGAACTTATCACTAGATGAGACAACACCACACGATGATGGTGATAATGAAGGGGAGGAAGAGTTGACTTTGGTAACCGTAGATGAGCTATTAGAAGAAGCAGGAGTGACACTGGTATTGGGAAAAGACATTTGTGATAATGGACATTCAAAAAGTAAGTTGGTCGATGGATGTAGTATAAATCACCCTGGATTTGCAATGTTGCCTATAGAGAGTCCAGGGCTGCAGGTATTAGCTGGGTTTGTTCCACTGTCTCAACTTGAATAGAAGGTGGGGAGGAGGAAATAAAACGGGAAGGATGGCGGTCCCGTTGTTGAGTGGGATGCCAGATTCAAAACAAATCGTTTATTACAAGCTCGTTTGCATGCATGGGTGCTTATACTAATTGTAAACATTGCTACTAATATGGCCAAGGAACAAAAAACATTCAAACTATTCGCCAATGGCGGTGACCAGAGGCAACCTACAACCACATATGATTTAAAGTCGAAAAGTGAGAAAGGTGTCATCTTTTTTTTCAGCAACAATTTCACATGGCTGCTGACGCGTATTCTGTACGCATTGGACGGATCTAAGTGGGCAAAAAAAAGCCCATACCTGCAAGGCAATTTTGCTCCAATCCCCAACGAGGTCCACTCCCCTGGCCTCAAGCTCCTCTCCGGCTCCATTCCTCCCTCCCTCGCTGGCGGTAGCTTTGCTCGTGTGGGCCCCAATCCCTTATACGAACCACTTGGAAGACACCACTGGTTTGATGGTGATGGAATGATTCATGCAGTGTATTTCAAAAAAGACAGTGATAGTAATGGGGGAGGACCTTCAGCAACCTACAACAACCATTTCGTTCAAACATCCCATTTAGCTCAAGAAAAACGCGCCGGTTACCCAGTGTACCCGAACATAGGCGACTTTGCAGGCATTTCTGGACTCTTTCACATCATGTTGGGCAAATTGAAAGAAAAACTAGGAGTGATAGACAGATCAAATGGCGGTGGTACTGCCAACACTGCCTTGGCAGCTCATGCCGGCCGGCTCCTTGCTTTGAACGAAGGCGATACTCCCTACTGCCTGGCCATCGCCTGTTCTGGATTGGTAGAGACACTGGGAAGAGTAACTTGGGGGGGAGAGTTAACACATTCCTTCACTGCACACCCCAAAATTGATGCGGAGACAGGGGAATGTTTTTTCTTTGGCTACACTGTGGAAACTAAACCCTATGTCCAATACTGTTGGCTGGACAAGAAAGGCAACAAAGCAGGTCCTTCCATCCCAATCAACCTTCCCCATCCGATAATGATGCATGATATGGCCATTACGCAGCATTATGCTTTATTCCTTGACATGCCTCTGGTTTTTACCCCAGAAGCAATGATCAAGGAAAAGTGTCTTCCCTTTGTTTTCGACAAGACGATCAAGTCTCGAGTTGGAGTGTTGCCCCGGTATGCCACTGATGAGGCTGATATCAAGTGGTTTGAATTACCTAGAGCCTACATGTGCTTCCACACAGCTAATGCTTGGGAAGAAGAAGAAGAAGAAGAAGTGGTGGGGGGAGGAACCATTATCAAACTCTATTGCTGTCTCTTTACGGAGTTTTCACTCACCGATTTCACAGCAAAGCCAGGCACAGACCCCCACTTGCATGAACTCTCCCTCAACATGTCCACAGGTCAATGTTCAGTTAGAAGACTCATATCTATAGCTGGAGACTTCCCTGTTGTCCAGCAATCCAAAGTAGGTAGAAAAGCGAAGTACGCCTATGTTGCGGCAATGGAAAGCGATGACAGAGGCGTCCCTGATTTCTATGGTGTTGCAAAGATTGATTTGGAAGCTGAGAACGAAAATGATGCGCTGGTTGGATTGGTACGACATGGGTCAGGAAGGTTTGGTGGAGAGGCGTATTATGCTGGTGGGGAGGGAGAAGATGATGGGTTCTTGATGACATTTATATGGGATGAAAATATTCAGAAGAGTGAAATGGTAGGGTATTCTGCCAAAACGATGAGCTCAGAGCCAGTTTTTAGATTGGAGATGCCTCATAGAGTGCCACATGGGTTTCATACATTGTATGTTGGGGAAGAGGAGTTGAAGGAGATTAGGAAGAGGGGGAAAGGGGCCATTGTGTAGTTGGTGAAGTGATTGTTTTCAAACCCCAACCTAAACCATGTAAGAAGAAGAAACAGGCAAGCGCAAGAGGACTCTCTCGTTGGAACAGCGGCAAAAGGATATAAAGAGAGGTCCCTCTTCTTCGTGTGCTGCAAGGGATAAAATATGTTGGTAGAGTGAGAACGATGGCATATTGTAACTAAAATTGGGTTGTGGATTTTAGGAAGAGGAAACAGGAACGCATCAAGTGAAAAGCTAGTCGAAAATCCAATAGATTATTTCCACCATGGAGCCAGAATATGATTACTCTGCTTTTCAGGATGAAGAAATGGACAGTAACGATGCTTGGTAAGTAATTAGTTTTGTAATCAGCACGCAGTCACTGCCTGGTTGATTGAATCCTGTGCAACTCAATTTTCCTTCCCTCGTGCTATATTGAGTTGCCAGAAGAGCCACCATGCTCGTTGAGAAGTCAATCATGCAGTTCTAACATGCTATCCATATTACTCCAGACGTCAGTCACAGTGATCTCACCGACCGCCCCTCTTCCAATCCCCCTCCCACACACCTCTATTTCTTTCTTTCTGCAGGGCCGTCATCAGTTCCTACTTTGACGAAAAAGGCCTTGTCCGCCAGCAATTAGATTCCTTCAATGTCTTTGTCAACGACAGTCTCCAACAAATAGTAGATGAGCATGGCCTTGTCACTATTACCCCCCAAAACCAATACAATCCCCTGTTTACCAATGTCGGTGAGGAGGAGGCTGGCAAGGAGTACCAGGTCAAATTCGGCCAAATCTACCTCTCCAGGCCTACCTATGTAGAAGCAGATGGTGAAACAGTAGTTCTGATGCCAAAAGAAGCTCGTCTCAGAAACCTCACCTATGCATCTCCCCTCTATGTTGATCTCCAGCTCAGAACCATCAGAAAGCCCTCTGCCAACCCAGACGACGATGAATTAGATGATGATGAAGATGAAGACAATGAACAATCAGCAACTGACATTGAACAGCTCCCAACTGAAGAACAGGCAGCCAAGAAAGCAGCAGGCCTCGGCGAGAGGCTCCCAGGAGGAGGCAAAGTTATAGACGTCCAATTATTCGAGAAACAATTCATCGGTGAGGTCCCCATCATGTTGAGATCAGACTACTGCAATCTTCATGAACGCAGTGACAGAGAGCTGACAGACCTAGGGGAGTGTCCTTACGACCAAGGTGGTTACTTTGTCATTAATGGGTCTGAAAAGGTGCTGATTGCACAAGAAAGAATGGCAAACAACCATGTCTACGTCTTCCGTAAATCCCAACCCAGTAAATACGCCTACATGGGAGAATGTAGAAGTGTGGTGGAAGGTTCCACCAGGTCCACTAGTACCATGAGCGTCAAGATGCTGGGGAGAGGAGGCGCCAAGGGAGGTGGACAGGCCATCAGAGCACAGATTCCCTATATCAAATCAGATATCCCCATTCTCATCATATTTAGAGCGTTGGGATTTGTTGCTGATAAGGATATTTTAGAGCATATAGTGTATGATTTTGCTGATAATGAAATGCTAGAGGCGCTAAGACCATCAATTGAAGAGGCATTCCCCATCCAAACTCAAGAAGTGGCTCTGGATTACATTGGAAAGAGAGGATCAGTGGTTGGTGCTTCTAAAGCGCAACGCATTCAATATGCCAAAGAGCTGCTGGAAAAGGAGCTGCTGCCCCATATTGGCATGACCCCCAACTGTGAGACTAAAAAAGCCTACTTCTTTGGGTACATTGTTCACAGATTGTTGCTGGTAGCACTGAGAAGGAGGGAGGAAGACGACAGAGATCATTATGCCAACAAAAGACTGGATCTCGGTGGACCATTATTGGCAGGATTATTTAGGGGATTGTTTAGAAAGCTGACAAAAGATGTGAGAGGGTATCTTCAGAAAGCAGTGGACAAAGGGAGGGAGATCAATCTACCTGCTGCCATCAACAAGGATACCATCACCAGAGGACTGAGGTACTCGCTTGCCACTGGGAACTGGGGAGTGGTGGGACTAGGAGAGCTGCGACCAGGTGTGAGTCAGGTTCTCAACAGATTGACCTATGCTTCCACCCTCAGTCACTTGCGTCGCATCAACTCTCCCATTGGTAGAGAAGGTAAGCTGGCCAAGCCTCGTCAGCTTCACAACAGTCAATGGGGAGTTATTTGTCCTGCAGAAACCCCTGAAGGACAGGCTTGTGGTTTGGTGAAGAACCTGGCATTGTTGACCTATGTGTCTGTTGGCGCAGCATCTGAACCAGTCATAGAATTTCTAGATGAATGGGGCATGGAAACGTTGGAAGATATTTCACCCGGTGTCATCCTGAAAGCCACCAAAATCTTTGTCAACGGCATGTGGGTGGGAATTCACAGAGATCCAGGTGTACTGGTGAGAACGCTGAGAGAAATGAGACGACAAGCAGACATTAGCACAGATGTTGGAGTGGTACATGACATTCCACTACAAGAACTGCGTTTATACTCTGATTTTGGCCGTTGCTGCCGCCCTCTGCTGGTGGTAGAAGAACAGAAGGTCAAGCTCAAGAAGGGACTCATTATGGAGCTTCAAAATAGAGACGTCACTGGCTTTACTTGGAGCAGTCTGGTGGAACAGGGTTACATTGAATATGTGGATGTCGAGGAAGAGGAAACCACCATGATTGCCATGAATATTACTGATTTACAGTCAGCACGTGATGCAGCAGAGCATGGTGGAGGGTATAAGACCACCTACACTCATTGTGAGATCCATCCAGCCATGATTCTGGGTGTGTGCGCCTCTATTGTTCCCTTCCCTGATCACAATCAGTCCCCCCGTAACACCTACCAATCAGCTATGGGTAAGCAAGCAATGGGCATCTATCTGACTAATTACCAAGTACGTATGGACACTCAAGGCTATGTGCTCTACTATCCCCAGAAACCTCTAGTCACAACTAGATCAATGGAGTATCTACATTTCAGAGAGCTACCAGCTGGCATTAACACCATTGTAGCTATTGCGTGCTACAGTGGTTACAACCAAGAAGACTCCACCATGATGAACCAGTCTTCCATTGACAGAGGAATATTCCGTAGTATCTTCTACCGTTCGTACAAAACCGAGGAGAAGAAGCAAGGCAGCTTGGTGGCGGAATGCATCGAAAAGCCAAATAGAGAAGTTACAGCGGGGATGCGTCATGGTACGTATGACAAGCTGGATGAAGATGGCATTGCTCCTCCTGGTACTAGAGTGTCTGGAGAGGATATTGTTATCGGTAAATCATCTCCCATCCCTGATGACGGTTCAGGCATGCCTCAGCGGTTTACCAAAAAGGATGTATCTACCAGTCTGAGACAGAGTGAAAGTGGAATGGTGGACAGTGTCCTAGTCACCACTGGAGCTGACGGTACCAGATTTGTCAAAATGCGTGTCCGATCTATCCGTATCCCCCACATTGGAGACAAATTTGCATCTCGCCATGGTCAAAAGGGTACCATTGGCATCACCTACACTCAAGAAGACATGCCATTTACTGCTGAAGGAATAGTGCCTGATCTTATCATCAATCCACATGCTATTCCATCTCGTATGACTATTGGTCACTTGGTTGAAGCGCTGATGAGTAAGGTTGCTGCCCTGGTGGGTAAGGAGGGTGACGCCACTCCCTTTACCGATGTAACAGTTGACAATATTAGCAAAACGCTGCATGAACAGGGCTATCAGAGTAGAGGCTGGGAAGTTATGTACAATGGGTACACTGGGCGCCAATTGAAGGCTCAGATCTTCTTGAACCCAACCTATTATCAGCGTTTGAAGCATATGGTTGACGATAAGATCCATAGTAGGGGGCGTGGCCCCGTTCAAATCCTCACCCGACAGCCAGTGGAAGGTCGTGCACGCGATGGTGGTTTAAGATTTGGAGAAATGGAGAGAGATTGCATTTTATCTCACGGAGCAGCTGGATTTTTGAAGGAAAGAATGTTTTATCAGAGTGATGCGTACCGGGTGCACGTCTGCAAAGACTGTGGATTGATTGCGGTCGCCAATTTGAAGAAGAATCAATTCTATTGCTCTGCTTGCAAGAACAAGTCTTCGGGCATAGTACAGGTGTACTTGCCATATGCTTGCAAGTTATTGTTCCAAGAATTGATGGCTATGTCCATAGCTCCAAGGATGAGTTTTGATGGAGCTACCACTGTTAGATGAGAAGAGAGAGAATGGTGATGGCGGTACGTCTTGATGAATTGAAGTAGTAGTAAAAGTGCCAATGTGCAATATGTAAGATGGCATATTATCACTCCTGGATTTATTAAGTGAGCTACCTCACAGATACAAAAATACATATAAGTTTAGAATATTCAGTTAATCAATACACATCTACACAAAAGCAGATAAAAGAACACGTGATGAAAAAACACAATTTGTAATTATAATGCAGGTTTTTCTGTCAATTAGTATTTTTTAGTATACGTTCTTTCCACCCTTCTCTCTCTCTCTCTCTCTCTCTCTCTCTCTCTCTCTCTCTCTCTCTCTCTCTCTCTCTCTCTCTCTCTCTTTCTCTTTCTCTCTAGTATTCCTATCACGTTATTCTTGATTTTAAAACTGCAGCATCCCATCTCCTGCTGTGCTGGCAGCCAAGAACTGCTGCAATATGCCCATTGTATCCTCCAGAATAGCATTCACTTCGTTCAAAACTTCATTCATTGTAGGCCTCTCAGTGGGCACTATCGCCATGCACTTTTCACCCAGCACCCTCAGTCTATGAGGTGTGTGAGTGGGAAATTTGAGCTGCTCTTTATTAGCCACTTTCCTCAGCACTTCTGATGGTTTCAGCCCCTCCCAGGCTCTCTTTCCCAGGTAGATTTCCCATGTTATAACACCAAATGCATACACATCAGCTGCTTTTGTCAGTATACCTTGTGTAATCAGCTCATGTGGCATGTATTCTGCGCATCCTAGCGTCTTGGTGCGCATGTATTCGCCCTGCATCACCCTGCTCAGACCAAAATCCACCACTTTGGATGTAAACCCTCTGGCGTCTTTATCAGATGCAGTCAACAAGACGTTACCGCCGGTGAGGTCTCCATGAAGGATGTTGTTAGAGTGGAGATATGCCATTGCTGCTGCTAGCTCCTGCAATGTTTGGAGCACTGCAATCAAGTTGGGCTGGCCATAGGCTGTTGCTGGTTGAGTTAAAAAGGCACCTCGTTCAATGGCAGTCAGCAGTGGGCCTCTGTTGCAATATTCAGACACCAGCCAGACTTCTGTTAACCCTGACGCTAATGCAGCTGTCTCTGGGTCTTTGAACAGCCCTACGGCAGCGCTGCTTGTTGTTCCATCAAAATTACCACCACCACTATTCATGGATGCTGTTCCTGTGCTACTATGTGGTTCCCACGACTGAGCCCTTTCTAATCCATTAGCACTACCATTACTAATAGTATTCATTGGCCTGGTGGCGTACAGGTAAGTCTGTACCACATTAGGATGACTAAGGTTAGAAGATAGTACTGCCTCAAATATAGGATTTTTTATGCACAATTCCTCTGTCGTCAATCCCAACTTGGAGTCTGACATTTCAATTACTTTTACTGCTACTGTATTGCCATTCCAGGTGCCTCTATACACCCGACCATAAGCTCCCTGGCCTATGAGAGGGCCCAGTCTGACGTCGACGAAGGCATTGTCGCTGGATTTTTTAAACATCATGCCCTTGGGGAGGGTGAGGGAGTAATCTCTGGTGAGTGCAGATGATGCATTGGTGGCGGTAGTGAGCTGGTCTGATTGTGCTCTAGAGAGGGTACCTGGGGCGCTGTCGGGGATGCTTGTTGGTGTTGTGATGAGTGCTCCTACCCCTCCGGCAGCAGCAGCAGCACCTTGTGGTGCTGTTTCGTTGCTATCCAAGCTCATTGCTCTTGATACTTTACTTTCTATCTGAGCAGTGGCATTAGTGCAGGCCACATGTGTAGGCTGCATAGAGCCAGCCCTCATAATTGCAAAGTAATAGAGGGGAGCCCTCACACTTGCAGCACTGGCACTAGCAGACTGAGAAGCCATTCCAATGTTAGATGGTATGCCAACTAGAGGCTGAGAAGGGTGCAATTTTTCAACAATTGCTGCTGGTCGCCAATCTATCGTAAAGTACAATCTCCCCTCATCCCCAGAAGATGCAGCAACACTTCCTACTGTAGTCTCCACCATCATTGTGAACGGCTTTTGACCTGCAATATCCTGAGAAAAATGACTCGATGGTTCTTCCATACCAGGGGAGTGGAATGTTGACCAAAACGACTCTCCTATTTGTTGATCTGTTGGCACTCCTAGTAACTTGTTGGCTGCTTCATTTGTGTATAAGATTTTCCATTCAGGATGCCTGACGTCTAAGAGGAAGACACCTTCCATAAAGCAATCTGCTGCTCTAATGAGACCGCCCATCATGCCTTTCTTAGCTGGATTGGGAGTAGAGGCGGAGGTATTCCTATTGTTCCTATTGGTGGTGGTGGTGGGACTTGCTGAAGCAAGTTTGCTGGCCGATGTGGACTTCATATTCGCCTGGCCGATCTTTCTTAAACCATCATTACCACGGCCTGCATCTACATCATCAGTACTAGCATTATCATCCAGCTCATATGTTGACGATCTGTCAGAAGACGCCGTCATACTAAATTGTCTGGTAACCATGCTTTGCAGTACAGTCAGCTTTTCCTTTTCTATTTCCCTCACAACTAATTCTGCAAATTGTACCAGCAAGTTGTACAGTTCGGCAGGAATATCGTGCCTTGGCCTTGTATCTATAACGCACAGAGAGCCATACCTATATGCATTGCCTCCTGAGGAGATGAGTGGGCAGCCGGCGTAGAATCTAATGTTGGGGGGCCCTGTCACGAGGGCGTTGTCCTTGAATCTGACATCTTCAAAGGCATCTTCTATCACAAGAAGAGAAGGGTGCTCTGGAATGAGAGTCCATGCACAGAAGGATTCGTCTCTGCCTGTTTGGAAGCATGATAGACCCTCTGTAGTAATGATATGAAAAGAGAAGGGGGGGTGAGTGAAGATGGAGATGGGCATGCTTGAAAGAAAGCATAAGTTATTATGCTCTTGTTTCTCTGCTTGATAAATCATTTGAAGGGAATACGTACCAACAGATTTAAACCATTGGCGCTGTGCAAGAGAGGAAAAAAGGGGAGGAAGGGACGAGCTGTAAGTTTTGTGGAGGTCGAGACGTGGCGACGGGGATGTGTAAACGGTGACAATTTTTGAGTGGCAACTTATCTTCATCTACTAAAGAGACTAGGGCAATAGGTGTATCAAAGACCCGTGCGATAATTTTTGTAACGGCGTCAAAACGGCTCTCTGGCTCAGTGTCAAGCACCCCCATTTCCTGCAGGAAATGTAATCTTTCCATTTCGTTGTATGGGTGGGGTGCCGGTTTCCAAGGCAATGCGCCTTCTGTTGGAAGCTCTACAATCCCCCCCAATAATTCGGCTCTTAAGTTTGAATCGATACTCGGCGTGACCTGGAATAAGCAAAAAAATGATAATTAGGAGTGGGGCTATGTTAGGGCAATACGTGGGTTTCCAAGTATTTTGTCAGCACATGCTATCATGTAATTTAACAACCTTATAATTTTCCGTTGTATTAGGGTTAGCTGCTTCTTTACTAGGAATACACCCCATCATCACACAAGGTGTGAAAAATAGAATACACTCGGAATAGAATATAGCGTGTTGCCCATGCTAAACGTATATACCATGCTTATTCTATGCCACGAACAGGAGCAGGGGGCCGACGTATGAATGTAATCGCATGGGATTTTCTTCCAGTTGCTTTTCAGTGCCATCGTCCTTCCTCATTGCATGGCCTGATTTCAAGCCCAATATAATAGATTAAGCAACCATTAGCAACCTTTTGTCGTATATTATGCACACAGAGATGTGATGATGACGTAGAATCGCATTCAACAATAGTTTTATCTCTTGTATTGTTGATCACTTCCTATAATCTTCTACGTGCTCAAGCAGTGACTTGAGAACTGTTCGGCTTATGCTCACAATCAATTCCCCTGCAATACATTGTACACACCCGTACATCCATCAAAGAATCACATTTATTCAGAGACGAAAGATAACTTTGAAAAAATCAGCGATCATGGCCGCTCCTCCTGACTCAATGCCTGCTATAGCCGATGGCAACATTATTAAAAGCAGCTGGGCTAGACTTGGCCAAAACTTCAACTCTGCTGGCCTGATGCTCTTTGGACGCATCTTATGGGTAAGTTTTAGGATTATGGGTTGTAATAAATTTCATTTCTTCTTCTTCCACTACTTCTAGGCCTTATGCATATAGACTAAGCATCCTGAAAATTTCCCCTTCCATCTCCCTTTTTCTCACCCCAAATTGCTTCTTTACATTTCAAATACACAGAATGACAGACCACTAGCCATCCCCCACATGGATGTGACAAACATCAGCTGCATAGACTGGACCAAACTCAAATCCAGAGGATTTCAAGGAGTAATATTTGACAAGGACAACACCCTCACAGAGCCCTACAAACTGAACATTCACCCAGACGCATCCCCAGGCTTAGAATCATGCAGATCCGCCTTTGGAGAAAAATTTATTTGCTTATACAGCAACTCAGCAGGTCTCACACAGTACGATCCCGACGGAGAAGAAGCCAACCACCTGGAGGCAGCGCTGAACATCCACGTGTTACGCCACAAGGAGAAGAAACCAGGTGGCGGGAGTGAAGAAGTGGAGGCTTACTTTGGATGTTCTTCTGATAAGATAATTATGGTGGGGGATAGGTATTTAACTGATATTGTTTTTGGTAATAGACACGGGATGATGACGGTTAGGGTGGGGCCGTTCAGTGAAGATGGAGAGACGAAGGGGGTGGGGATTGCGAGGAGGGTGGAGGAGGCGTGTACGAGGAGGTGGAAGGAGGGAGGGGTGGTGGCGCCTGGGCATGATCTTCTTGGTGATGATCTGCCTCAATCCTTCATTGTTAGATAGATGGAAGTGGGTTATACTCTCGGGTTGGAGGGATGGATGGAG
>Ga0209986_10001141_pt1 | contig 25728 bp, 29 predicted proteins | sample BlataG_FD_183168 | JGI IMG/M metagenome (GOLD analysis project Ga0209986, IMG submission 183168) | Deep subsurface microbial communities from Black Sea to uncover new lineages of life (NeLLi) - Black_00105 metaG (SPAdes) (version 2) | ecosystem: Environmental > Aquatic > Marine > Oceanic >... | reverse complement strand
ATTCTGGTTTTCTGGGGACCGATCTAGACCTCCTATTAAAGGAGCTTAAGGTTGAGAAGTTACACCTGACAGGGGTTCTCACTAATATTTGCGTTTTTTTTACCGCAGCGGAGGCGGCCATGAGAGGTTATGAGGTAGTTGTGTATAGGGATTCTGTTGCCACTCTTTCTGAGAAACATCATAAGTTTGCCCTTGATCAGCTTGACCAGGTTCTTAAGATTAAGGTGGTTTAGACAACAAAAATTGGTTGGTTTTGATTTAAGGAACTTAGGATGGAGTGGGTGGAAATAGAGGTTGAGCAATTGGATTCAGATCTTCCTCTTCCTCAATATATGACGAGAGGATCGAGCGGTATGGATCTTTGTGCTCGTCGAGCTACCACTCTTCTTCCCAGGCAGATAAAGTTGATTCCTACGGGGATAAAAGTGGGTATTCCCACTGGTTTTGAGCTTCAAATAAGACCTCGCAGCGGTTTGGCTACTCAGGGAGTAAGTGTGATCAACTCTCCAGGAACCATTGATCCTGACTATCGAGGAGAGATTAAGGTTATTCTTATTAATTTTGGAGAAAAGCCTTATCTTATCAAACGGGGAGATAGGATTGCCCAGGCGGTGCTTTGTCCTGTATGCTATGCCCGGCTAAGAGTTGTCAATCAACTAAGGGGGTCTGAGAGAAATCATCAGGGGTTCGGTCATACGGGAAGGTAAGCCATGCTCATAAAAAGAAAAGAGGATGAAATTGTGGGAGTTCTTTTGGTAGTGGTGGGCGCGTTTATTTTGTTAAGCCTTATTTTTTTCAACACATCTAAATCCTCTTTCCTGACCTATCCTCCCCATATCTCTTCTGATAATTATGTGGGGAGGTTTGGGGTGTTCATAGCCTATTATCTTTATCTTGTCCTGGGATTGGGAGCATTTTTAGTTCCTCTGGGTCTGATTAAAGGAGGAGTGGAAAAATTTAGACGAGGAAAGATAGATGGGTTGTTTCGTAAAATCACGGGGCTCGTCCTTTTTCTCATAGCCTTCTCGACATCCCTGTCTATGTTGGGTTTAAATAAACTCCCCTTTCTTTATAGAGGGGGATTATTGGGACTATTCTTTTCTGAAACTTTCCTTTCCTTTTTTGGAAAAGTGGGAGCAGGTGCTATTCTAGGGGGGATTTTCGTTATTTCGCTCATTTTGTGGGTTGATTTTTCTCCATTTTTAGCCAGACGAAAAATAAAAAAGCAGTTATCTGTTAAAAAGAGATCTTTCTCCCTGGAGAAACTCAAGAAAGAAAAAACCAAAAGATTCGCTGAGACCCCTAGCTCCAGTATGAATCTACCTCCATTTTCTCTTTTAAACCCTGTTCCCTCCCAAAGGCAAGCAGCGGATGAGGTTAAAATAGCGGGAAGGAAATTGCGCCAAACCCTGGGAGATTTCGGGGTAGAGGTAGAAATTGATGAGGTCAAGGAAGGTCCCGCCGTTAATCGATTTGAGATACGTCTTGCTCCGGGGGTGAAGGTAAGTAAGTTAATGAGTCTTTCAAGTGATCTTGCCCTTTCTCTAGCTGTTCCCAGTGTCCGTATCGAGGTTCCTGTCTCAGGAAAATCCTTAGTAGGAGTGGAGGTTCCCAAAAAGAAGGTAAACTTTGTTTACCTGCGGGAGTTATTAGAGGATAAAGAGTTCAGGGGATCCAAGGCTAAGCTACCCCTTCCCCTGGGCAAAGACATCGCTGGAGCCTCCGTCTGGGTCAACCTGGAATCTTTACCGCACTTGCTTATAGGAGGAGCCACCGGCTCGGGGAAAAGTGTATGCATAAATTCTCTCATTGTGAGTATCTTATACAGGGCTCTCCCTGAGGAGGTAAAGTTTCTTTTGATTGATCCTAAAACGGTGGAGCTAGTTGACTATTCAGGTATTCCTCACCTTCTTTTTCCTCCTATAACTGAGGTAAAGCAGGCCAACTCTGCTCTCGAATGGGTAGTACAGGAGGTAAAGCGGCGATACGAGAGATTTAGTCAGGCAGGGGTACGGGATATAGCCAGCTTCAATGCTCAGATAAAATCTGAAAATGAGCCCATAATTCCCTATTTAGTGGTGATTATTGATGAACTGGCGGACCTGATGATGATGGCCGGGACCGGGTTGGAGAAGACTATCTGTAGGATCGCACAGTTGGGAAGAGCAACCGGCATTCATCTGGTAGTGGCTACTCAGCGTCCATCGGTGGATGTAATTACTGGCCTGATCAAGGCCAATTTTCCCTCCAGAATTTCCTTTGCCGTAGCTTCTCAAATTGATTCTCGTACAATCCTTGATGCCACGGGAGCAGAAAGATTGGTAGGTAATGGGGATATGTTGTATTCTCCAGTGGAAGCTTCTCAGCCATTCCGTATACAGGGAAGTTTTATTTCCCCTTCGGAGGTAAAAAGAGTAGTTGATTTTATTAGAGAGCAAGGAGAGCCTACCTATCTTGATGAGATTGTCAAAGGAGTCGAGGAAGAAAAAGACCAGGGAGAGATTCCCTCCCACGACGAACTCTTTCCGGAGGCCAAAGAATTGGTAATGAGAAGGGGAAAGGCTTCCACTTCTCTTCTTCAGCGCAGACTCTCTATAGGATATAATCGGGCTGCCCGGATCATGGACCAGCTAGAAAAGGCCAGAATAGTAGGACCACCTCGGGGAAGCAAACCACGGGAGGTGTTGAGAAGGGAGAGTTAGTGACTTTAGCCAATAAGATTACCTTAGCTCGTGTTATCTGTATCCCCTTTTTTGTTTTCTTTTTGTTTGTGGGAGGAAAAAAGGGGATAGTTTTTGCTTTGATGATCTTTATTTTTGCTACTCTTTCCGATTTTTTGGATGGGTGGTTGGCCCGCCGCAGGCATGAGGTGACCTCTAGCGGAAAAATAATTGATCCTGTTGCCGACAAGATTTTGATTTATAGTGCTTTCATCTGCTTTATTCAACTTCACCTCATTCCATTTTGGATGGTCATAATTATCATGGGAAGAGATTTTCTGGTAACAGCTCTACGGATTGAGCTGGCGGCAAAGCAGGTAATTCTGGCTGCTGGTCAACTGGCAAAGCTGAAGACTTTCTTTGAAGATCTAGCAGTCATTTTTGTTTTTTTTGTTATGGTGGCTAAAGATTTTGAAGTTAGACTTTGGAAACCCGGAATGCTAATTTTTGTTTTGATGGGTATTGCTACCTCGTTAGCTGTCATATCAGGCATCCATTACTGGATGGAGAACAGAAGGCTTTTAGGATGAAAACCATTTTTACTTTTTTAGGGACAGGGTTTGGAGCAGGGTATACTCCATTTTTACCTGGAACAGCAGGGACTTTGTTGGGAGTAGTGATATATCTAGTTTTGAGCCGAATTTTTACTCATCCTTTTAGCTATGTAGTGATGTTGGTGATTTTTAGTGGCTTCGGGGTGTGGATTTGTGGAAAATGTGACCATCATTTTGAAAAAGAAGATTCTCCGGTGATTGTCATCGACGAAATAGGAGGATTTTTGATAGCTATGTTTGCCCTGCCCGTTTCCTTTCGATTTATTTTTCTAGGATTCATTTTATTTAGAGCCTTTGATATTCTTAAGCCCTTTAAAATAGAGAGGCTTCAAAGACTCCCGGGAGGTTGGGGTATCATGGCAGATGATATAGCAGCAGGCATTTTAGCTAATTTGATGCTCCATATAGCTCGGATAATGTTGGGATGGTAGCAGTTTTAAAAGGAGGCATTGATGAGTAAAATTACTGAGATTCGCTGGCATGGAAGAGGGGGACAGGGTGCAAAAACGGCGTCCTTGTTGTTAGCTGAATCTGCTCTGGAGGAGGGAAAATATATTCAGGGATTTCCTGAGTATGGTCCCGAACGTATGGGAGCTCCCATGCAGTCTTTTACCCGGATTAGCGAAGTTCCCATTAGCCTACATTCTCATGTCAGGACTCCTGATGCTGTAGTAGTCCTGGATTCCACATTATTGGACACTGTTGATGTAACCTTTGGTCTTCGAGAAAAAGGTGTAATTCTGGTAAACAGTCCCGAGACTCCTCAAGCCATAAGAAGAAAGTTAGGGTTAAACAAAGGTAAAGTTTTTACCGTAGATGCTACTTCCATATCTATAGAGATCCTGGGGAAGAATTTACCCAATACCCCTATGTTGGGGGCTTTAATCAAGGTTACCAGTCTATTAAGTCTAGATACAGTCGCATCTTCCATTAAGCACAAGTTTGGGAAAAAGTTTAGTTCCAGAATAATAGAGGGAAACATAGAGGCTATAAAGAAGGCTTATGAGGAGGTAAAGAAAGAATGAAAGAGAAAGGTTGGAAGGATATTCCCTGGGGAGGGCTGATTTTAGAGGAAGGTAATGCAGAAGAGTATAAGACGGGAAGTTGGCGAACCTATCGACCAGTATGGGATGAAAAGAAATGTACCCACTGTCTTTTATGCTGGGTTTATTGCCCAGATTCTTCTATTATTGTTGAAGAAGAAAAATTCAAACAATTTGATTATGATCACTGCAAGGGCTGTGGAATTTGCTCAACTCAGTGCCCGACAAAAGCTATCCACATGGTAGAAGAGGGTAAATTTGTGATAAAGACGGAAGGAGGAAAATAAGGTGGGAAGGATAGTTGGTTTAACCGGTGATGAGGCTACGGCTGAGGCGATGCGACAGATCAATCCTGATGTAGTGGCTGCCTACCCCATTACTCCTCAAACGGAGACGGTACAGAGATTTTCTGAGTTTGTGGCTGACGGGATAGTTGCCACCGAGATGGTGAGGGTAGAAAGCGAACATTCAGCTATGAGTGCCTGTGTAGGAGCGGCAGCAGCGGGGGCTCGAGCCATGACTGCCACTTCGGCTAATGGCCTGGCCTTGATGTGGGAGATCTGTTATATTGCGGCCTCTTACAGACTGCCTGTAATAATGGCTGTGGTAAATAGAGCCTTGAGTGGTCCTATTAACATCCATTGCGATCATTCTGACTCCATGGGGGCGCGAGATGCTGGGTGGATTCAGATATACAGTGAGAACTGCCAGGAGGCTTATGATAATCTCATTCAGGCGGTACGAATAGCTGAAGAGGAGAAGGTTAGACTTCCGGTAATGGTCACTTTTGATGGATTTATCATTTCTCATGCCATGGAGCGAGTTGAGATATTGGAAGATGACGAGGTGAGCCAGTTTATCGGTAAATATAAGAATGCCTATTCGCTTCTTGACGTGGACAGTCCTGTGACCTACGGCCCTCTTGATCTATATGACTATTACTTTGAGCATAAAAGACAACAGATAGAGGCCATAGAAATCTCACCCGAGGTTATTCAAAAAATTGGGAGGGAATTCAAAGATTTAAGCGGTCGGTATTATGATTTAATGGGTAATTGTCATCTGGAGGGAGCGGAGTTGGTTATTGTAGCTGCTGGTTCTACTGCCGGAACGGTTAAGAGTGTGGTAGATGAATTAAGAGAGAAGGGTGAGAAAGTGGGTCTTCTCAAAATTAGAACTTTTCGTCCTTTTCCAGCCAAACAGATCGCAGAAGTCTTAAGAGGCGTGAGAGCAGTGGCTGTTCTAGACCGTTCTGTTTCCTTCGGGGCGCAGGGAGGACCAATCTTTCTGGAGATTAGATCCGCCCTTTTTGACGAGATTAAACCACCAGCCGTGGTAAATTATATTTATGGACTGGGGGGACGAGATATCGGGGTAGATGAAATTAAGCGAGTTTATAAAAATCTGGAAAGAATTGCCCATACTAAAAAGGTAGACGAATTAGTCGGTTATCTAGGGCTCAGGGAGTAAAATAAGGAGGAGGAGATGCCATCCCTTAAAGTTTTATCCAGGAAAAAAGAGTTGCTTACCGGAGGTCACCGGCTTTGCGCTGGCTGTGGTGCCTCCATAATTGTAAGGCAGGTTCTTATGGCCGCCGAAGACCCCGTGGTAATGAGTTCTGCTACCGGGTGTCTGGAGGTAGCTACCACCATTTATCCTTTTACTGCCTGGAGAATTCCCTGGATTCATTGTGCTTTTGAGAATTCAGCTTCTACTTTGTCTGGAGTAGAAGCTGCCTATCGTAGTCTAAAAAGACAGGGTAAGATCGACCGTACCATTAAGTTCATTGCCTTTGGTGGTGATGGGGGGACCTATGACATAGGACTTCAGGCCTTGTCCGGAGTTCTGGAAAGAGGGCACAATCTCCTTTATATCTGCTACGATAATCAAGCTTATATGAACACGGGCATACAGCGCTCCAGCGCTACTCCTGAAGGAGCGGCAACTACTACCAGTCCTGTGGGAAAGGCCATACCGGAAGGAAAGCAAAGACCCCGCAAAGATTTAACCCGGATTGTAGCCGCTCATGACTCTCCCTATGTGGCTCAGGCTAATCCTGCTTATTACAATGATTTAATTAAGAAGGTACAAAAGGCCTTAAGTACAGAGGGTCCAACTTTTATCAATATTCTCTCGCCCTGTCCCCGGGGCTGGAGGCATGATCCCTCTTTGTCCATTCAGATTGCTAAACTGGCAGTCTTGACCGGAGTCTGGCCTCTTTATGAGGTGGAAAAAGGTCAATACAGGGTCACTTATCGTCCTAAAAAGAGGCATCCTCTAAGAGAATGGCTGGAGTCTCAGGGAAGATTCAGGCACCTTTTGCGGCCCGAGAATAAGGGGATTATGGAAAGATTGGGAAAACAGGTAGAAGAGAAAGAAAAGAGTCTATTAGCCTTAGCGGGGGAAGAAACTTCCGCGTGATTACAAATTTTCGTAAGTATTCAGTGAACCCCATCATTTTTGGTAGTCGCCGGTAGCCGCAGGCTTCAGCCTGCGTTTATGCGCACCCTAAAGGGTGCGGCTACCCTGAAAATTCAATGTGACACGGCGTTTACTAAGCATTTACAAATTTTTTCTAAACCAGCCTACTGTTTTTTCTAATCCTTCTCTCAGGTTAAGTTGGGGTTGCCAGTCCAGCTCTTTTTTCGCTTTGTCAGTATTTAAAAATATTTTCCTTATCTCTCCTTTTCTTTCCGGAGCATAGATTGGTTGGACTTTGAAACCGGTTATCTCTGCTAAAAGCTGGTATAACAGATTCACCGAACTTCCTTTGCCTGTTCCCACGTTGTAGGCCAAATCATCGGGCGAGCTTGACTTCCTCTCATTAAGGCTTTCTATCTTCTGGCTGGCGAGTAGGTGAACGTTTACTACCTCACTGACGTGTATGTAATCACGTAACTGCTCACCATCTCCGAAAATTTTGGGCCTTTTTCCCCGGAGCATCTGTTGGGTAAAGATAGCAATCACTCCCGCTTCTCCATAAGGGTCTTGTCGGGCCCCATAGACATTTGCGTACCTCAAAGAAAGGTAATTGAGCCCATAAGTTTTTCTATAATAGTGAAGATAATGTTCTATGGTATGCTTTGAAACTCCATAGGGGGAAAGAGGATTTTTTGGATAGTGCTCATCCACTGGTAAATCGGTCGGTTCTCCGTAAACGACTCCTCCTGATGAGATAAAAATGAAGTTATTTACCCCGTGTTTTACACAGTTATTTAAAAGATTTAAGGTTCCCAGAATATTTACCTCTGCATCGAACACAGGCTTTTTTACAGAAACTCTCACATCTATCTGAGCCGCATGATGGTTAACCAGGTTGAACCTTTCTTCAGCAAAAATTTTATCTAACCTTTTGTCGGCAATATCCATCTGATAAAACTTGGCTTTTTCATTGAGGTTTTGTTTCTTTCCACTGGAGAGATCATCCACCACCACCACCTTCCAGCCTTGCTCGAGGAACCCCTCAACCACATGGGAGCCAATAAAACCAGCTCCCCCGGTTACCAATACCTTTTTCATACCAGATTTCCTTTCTTATCCCTTTTCAATCTTTTTCTTCCTTCCTCGAAAAAAGGCTCGGCAAAGGAAGTTGACCAGGTTCTCTCCTCAAAGGATCTTTTCTTCAAAGTATCGAGGAAACCCTTAAAATCCTGGTAGTAAGAGCCATAGATGTGGTAACTGTCAGCAATATGTAGGTATTTACCTACATATATCTTTTTGTCTATTTTCTCACTAATTTTCTCTGCAATTACTTTTTGTAGCTCGGTGAAGGCGAACATATTCATGAATGCGGCTTTAAAAGCGTCGTTACTTCTAAAGTGAACATTCAACTGGAGACGATCCTCAAAGATTCTTAGCCAGAAGCGTTGCATACAGGGTGAATCGCTACACTCAGGATCAAGCCAGGCTTTCCAGGTGACCGCTTGGGCCCGACGAGTGTACGGCGTTTCGGATAGCTTGCGGACCAAATAATCAATCTGGTCTACGCTCTTTCCTTCAGCCTTATAGTTAAATAGTCTTTCATGGTAGGTATATTCCCATTTTCCTTCCTCTGGTTTAATCCAGTCATCATGGATACCGAAGATAACCTCCTGCCGATAGATCTCCAGGTCTTCCAGACCAGCGGGAAAGGCTCGGTGCAAACGAGGTTCTTTGAAGGGATGCGTTACTTCCATAATCATAGTGCAATCTCGGCTGGGAGGATCTCCCGCTTTATCGTATTCAGTTCTTATAGCTATCCCACCCTGCCAGCACTTCATCACTGACTTTTCCCATACTTCAGGAAGAGTTTCTCCCTCTACCTTAATAACCGGACAATCGTTTGAAGGGTCTTGTTTGTTCATGTTTCTTTTCTTAATTCCTAGCCACTGATTTTCGCCTTTCTTTCATGCCATACTGTATTTTGTTCATAAGCATAAGCAATTCTAAGCAGCATAGGTTCGTCAAATGGTTTTGCCAAAATCTGAAGGCCGATAGGAAGGTCGTCTTGGTTAAAACCGCAGAGGATAGACATTCCTGGTATACCAGCGAGGTTAGCAGATATGGTGAAAATATCAGAGAGGTACATCTTAAGAGGATCGTCTATTTTTTCCCCTATCTTAAAAGCTACGGTTGGTGAAGTGGGAGTAATTAGAGCATCAAAGTTCTGGAAAACCCTATCAAAATCTTCCTTAATAAGAGTACGCACTCTTTGGGCCTTTCCGTAGTAGTTCTCATAATAACCCTTACTCAAGACATAAGTTCCCAGCATTATCCTTCTTTTTACCTCATCACCGAATCCTTCCTGACGAGTTCTTTTATACATATCTATAAGACTGGTCTCATCCGGAGTTCTGCATCCATATCCTACTCCATCGTATCTGGCCAGGTTAGAGCTTGCCTCAGCAGTGGCTATCAGGTAATAGGTGGCTATGGCGTAATCCGTATGAGGGAGGGATACTTCTTCTATTCGAGCTCCCAAGTCTTCCATGACTTTAGTGGCCGCTAGAACTTTCTTTTTTACCTCTTCTTCCATGCCGGGAATAAAATATTCTTGAGGAAGACCTATCTTTATTCCGTGAAGATCTGGAATAAGGGATCGATGGTAGTCAGGAACAGGGTAATCGAGAGAGGTAGAATCACACAAATCTCTGCCGGAGATTACCTGCAGAAGATCTGCGCAGTCGGTAACATCCTTAGTTATAGGGCCAATCTGATCTAAAGACGAGGCGAAAGCTACCAGCCCGTAGCGAGAAACCCGACCATAAGTTGGTTTCATCCCTACGATTCCACAGAGAGCAGCCGGTTGACGGATAGACCCACCCGTATCTGAACCAAGGGCAAGAGGAGCTTCACCACTGGCAACAGCTGCTGCCGATCCCCCACTCGAGCCTCCTGGAATGGTTTCTAGATTCCAGGGGTTATGGGTTATTTTAAAGGCTGAATTTTCTGTGCTCGATCCCATAGCAAACTCATCCATATTGGTCTTGCCTATGATGATGGCTCCTTCTTTTTTTAGTTTCTCTATCACAGTAGCTGAGTAGGGAGGATAGAATCTCTTAAGGATCCGAGAAGCACAGGTAGTTTTGCCTTTTTCTACACAGATAAGATCTTTAATGGCAATGGGAATCCCGGTAAGAGGCTTCATCTGTTCTCCTTGAGAAATTCTTTTGTTCCACTTCTTTGCCTGGTGGATAGCTCCTTCTTCATCAAGACTCAGAAAGGCTCCTATTTTACCCTCCACGTCCCTGATGTGCTGAAATATTGAAGAGACCACTTCTTCAATAGAAACCTCTTTATTCTCAATTAACCTATGGAGTTCATGCGCAGAAAGCTCGTAAAGTTCCAATTAAATCTCCTTTACCACCACGAATTTGCATGAATGCTATCAGTTCGCTAAGGGTTGTCAAATTCCCTGAAAGATGAGGATTTGCCGCAAAACTTGATTCTGGGACAAGAGTCTACCGCTCATGGTTATTTTTTTATTGGTACGAAATCTTCGTTAGAGGTTTGACCGAAGGTGCTCTTTTTGGTTAACTCTTCATCTCGCCCCAGTTTTTTCCTACCTTTGTCTCTACCACCAGAGGGACAGAAAGCTTCATGGCCCTTTCCATTTCCTCTTTCACTATTTTGCGAGTCTGGTCTATTTCGGCCTCCGGCACCTCCAACAGGAGCTCATCATGGATTTGAAGAATGATGTAGGCTCCTAATCCCTCCTTTTTGAATCTTCTATCCAGATTGATCATGGCTAGCTTGATGAGATCAGCAGCTCCTCCCTGGACAGGAGTATTCATAGCTGTGCGCTCAGCAAATTCCCGAGTTCTCTTATTTCGCGAGTTAATCCCGGGAAGACGCCTCTTCCTTCCCAGAAGGGTGGTTACATACTGCCTCTCTCGGGCTTCCCTTAAGGTTTTCTCTATATAGTCCTTCACTTTAGGGTAGCGATCAAAGTATTTCTCAATATAATCTTCGGCTTCTTTTTGAGAGATTCCCAGATCTCGGGAGAGTCCATAGGCACTTATTCCGTAGATAATTCCAAAATTGACCACTTTTGCTTGTCGTCTCATCTGGGGAGTAACCTTTAGAGGAAGAACACCAAAAATCTCAGCTGCTGTTTCTCGATGAATATCCTCATTTTTGGCAAAGGCTCTTTTTAGATTAGAGTCTTGAGAAAGATGAGCTAGAAGCCTTAGTTCAACCTGTGAGTAGTCGGCAGAAAGAAACACATATCCATTTTCTGGCATAAAAGCGCGTCTTAATCTTTGTCCTAACTTGTTCCTGATGGGAATGTTTTGCAAATTAGGCTCTGAAGAGGAAAGCCTTCCCGTGGCAGTAACAGTTTGATTAAAAGAGGTATGTATCCTTCCTGTGGCAGGGTTGATTAATTCGGGGAAAGGCCTTATGTAAGTTGACTCTAACTTAAAAAGCCGTCGGTACTCTAATATTTTAGTCACGAAAGGATAAAGCAAAGACAGGGTTTGTAGAACTTCCTCATTGGTAGAGTATCCGGTCTTGGTCCTTTTGAGAGGCGGCAGATTCATTTTTTCGAAAAGAATCTGGCTCAACTGCTGGGAAGAATTCATATTAAATCTTTCTCCCACCTCTTGATAGATTTCTTCTTGTATTTCCTTCCTTTTCTTCTTTATGTCCTTTAAGAAGTCTTCCAGGGCGGCTTTATCAACTTTGATGCCTCTCTCTTCCATCTTAGCCAGAATTTCTATGAGCGGCATCTCTATGTTCAGAAATAATTCCCAGAGGTTCTCTTTTTTTAACCTTTCTTCCAGCAATTCCGAAAGCTGTGAGATGATCTTGGCTCTTTTAGCAGGATGGGCTTCTTTATCCAGATCTATTTCCAGATAGTGAAGGGCCAAATCTTCTAGAGGATAATGGGATGCTAAAGGATTTAAAAGATAGGCAGCTAGTTCGGTATCAAAGCCCAGTCCAGTCAGATCCATCTTTAACATTTTTAGCTGATGAACTGTGGTCTTCAGATCATGCCCTATCTTCATAATTTTGGGATCTCTAAATATAGGATTTAATTTACTTATAATCAGATGGTTCTTTATCCCGGCTTGCTTGAGAGAGAGCCAATAAAGAGGCTTATCTTTGACGAAAAAAGCCATACCTTCTATTTTTCCATTTTTTTGAGGCTCAAGGATAAAGAAAGTCTTCTTCAGATTAGAGGCGAGACTGATCAAGTCAGGTAAGCTGGAGATTTCATAAAAGCGGGTTTTAGGGAAGATGGAAGGCCCAAGTTCTTTAATCAGTTGCTTAAATTCAAGATGGCTGAACAAAGGGAGGAGAAGATCTCTTTGGGGGGGGTTAACTTTAAGCTCATCCAGACTAACTTCAAGGGAGACTGAAGTAATAGTAGTAGCCAGTTTCTTGCTTAATCTTGCCTGGTCAGCATGTTTTATTAAAAGCTCTCTTTTTTTGCCAGGAAGTTGATCAAGGTTATGAAGAAGATTATCCAGGGTCTTGAATTTTTGGATCAACTCCTTGGCCATAACCGGTCCAATGCCGGGAACGCCAGGGATATTATCTGAGGTATCCCCCACTAAGGCTAAAAAATCAGGAATTTGTGACGGAGAGACTCCGTATTGTTTTTTCACCTCTTTCTCATCAAAACGACGGATATCGGTAATTCCTTTTCTCGGTCTGAGAACACAGATAGAGGAGGATACTGTCTGCAAGGCATCTTTGTCTGCGGTGAGAATTTCAATCCTCAGGTCCATTTTTTCTCCTTTTTTGGCCAGAGTTGCCAATAGATCATCCGCCTCGTATTCCTCATTCTCGAAAAAGGGGATTCCAAAACCCTTCAGAACTTCTTTAGTTAGGGGAATCTGGCTAGCTAGGTCCTCGGGCATTCTGGGTCGGGTAGCTTTATACTCCTTCCATTTTCGATGACGAAAGGTTTTTCTACCTTTATCAAAAGCACAGGCGATGTAAGCTGGTTGTTCTTCTCGAAGGAGCTTCATTAGCATCCGGGTGAACCCATAAACAGCACCAGTGGGAACTCCTTCTGAGTTAGTCAAAGGAGGAAGGGCATAGAAGGATCGATAAAGCAGGGCATTACCATCAATGAGAATAAATTTTTTCTGAGATTCCAATTATCTGTCCCTTCTTAAGCTAGACTTTGGGTTAAAATTCTCTACCTTTATTTAGGATCCTTTGTATTATTATAGCAGATCTTTTGCTATTGAGCAAAAAAAGATAGAATCCTACTTGCCATTTAGCTTGTATGTTGTATAATGGTAAAACTTTAAATGAGAGGTAGGGAGGACTTTCTTTTCTGTTCATTTGATTACCACTACAGCGAGGCAGGATGAAAAACTGATGTTTTCTTGATAGTGCCAGGAAAGTGTTAGTACTTAGAAGATTTATACGCGTATCGAGGGGGAGAGTCCCGAGATGTTTCTTGAGTTAAAAGACGGAAGAGAAGGCTAGACTTTACATTTTGAGTTGGTGTGTTATAATGAAAATCTGGAGGGACACTGGAAGAGTCCCGAGATGTTTCTTGTCTAAGTTATCTTTTTGAGGGGGGGGTGAAAATGAGGAAAGAAAAGAGAAAGTTCTTCACTCTGATGTGGGTTCCCCATTCTCAAGGTAAGGTTCGCCACCTCGCAATATCACAATTTGCCTTTTCTTTGACCCTCCTGGGGGTTGGTTTAGCAATTGTTATTTTGTTTTTTTTCTTCATTGATTATTCTCAGATGAAGAACAAACTGGTTCGTCTAAACGAATTAGAGAGAATAAATCAGATCCAAGCCAGGAGGATTTTTTCCCTGGCAGAGAAAATAAAAGACTTTAATCAGACTATGCAAAGATTGCAGGAACTGGAACAAAGAATAAGGTCACTAGCTGGAGTAGGGGGTAGTGAGATTAATGAGCAAAAATTGGGTCGAGGAGGACCGAGTCTCTACCTGCCTCTTAAAGAGAAAATAGATATAGATGCAAATAGTCCCCTCTCGTTTAAGTTAATTGGAAAAATTGAGGAAAACGTTGAGGCTCTCAAGGCTGAAGCTGAGGTACGCCAGGCAGGTTTTGGGGAGGTGGAGAAGGTCATCCTTAAGAAAAGAGATCTATTTTCTTCAACCCCCAATATTTTTCCTGTTCAGGGATGGATTTCTTCTGGATACGGTTGGCGCCGAAACCCTTTTAGCAAGCGCAGAGAGTTTCATCAGGCTATTGATCTCGTTGCTCCTTGGGGTACCCCGGTGAAGGCGGCTGCCCAGGGAAAGGTTGTCCATGCGGGATGGAGAAAGGCCTACGGACTCACCGTAGAGGTAGAAGATGGTCACGGGTATTCTACTGTTTATGGTCATCTTTCTCGTATTCTGGTAAAAAAAGATGCACGGATAGAAAAGGGTGGGATAATAGGTAGGATAGGAAGTAGTGGCCACAGTACCGGGCCTCATCTTCATTTTGAGGTGTGGTTTCGGGGAAAAACGATAGATCCTTTAAATTTAATGGTAGAACCCCTGGGATCAGGTGATTGACATCAAAAAGTTTGGTTGCAATGAGTTGATGGCTGATAGATAATTTTTAGCCGAGACCCAGGTGGGGAGAGGAAAATGTTTAAGACAGGAGAGAAGTTCAAGACTAGCAGTGTAATTGGGAAGGAAACAGAGTTTAAAGGAAACTTAAAAGACAGGGAAAGTATTCGCATCGACGGAAAATTTGAGGGAGAGATCGAAGTAGGGGGAAATTTGATTGTAGGAGAAAATGCAGTTATCAAGGCAAATATAAAGGCTAAGTCGGTAAGCATCGGAGGTAAGGTTGTTGGTGATGTTAACTGCGAAGGAAAAGTAGAGCTTTTTTCCTCAGGGAGTTTAGAGGGTAAGGTAAAAGCTTCTGATTTGACTATTGCTGAAGGAGCTTTCTTTAATGGAGAATGTAGGATGGTTCCCCTGAGTGAATTTCCCGGAAAAGAGAACTCTGAGTCACAAGAGGGTTAAAATCTACTCCATGCCAAAAAAATAAAGGGGCGGCATAGCCAAGCGGTAAGGCAGAGGACTGCAAATCCTTTATCCCCGGTTCGAATCCGGGTGCCGCCTCCAAGCCCAGTTAGCTCAGTGGTTAGAGTGCTTGCTTGACATGCAAGAGGTCGCTGGTTCAAGTCCAGCACTGGGCACTATAAAAACAGTAAATAGTGATTCGTATCGGAATTCAAGGAACCAATGGGGTTAGAAGATAAACTTCAAAGCGAAGTAAACCTTGAGGCTTTGCGCCATAGTACTTCCCATATCATGGCGCAGGCTGTCAAAAGAATTTTTCCTCAGGCAAAACTGGGCATAGGTCCCCCCATTAAGGATGGTTTTTACTATGATTTTGATCTGGATGGGGCAATTCTTTCTCAAAATTTACCTCAAGTCGAGAAGGAAATGAAGAGAATAATTGAAGATAATCTCCCCCTTGAGAAAAAAATAGTGATCAAAAAAGAGGCTGAAAAGATCTTTAAAAAAAGAAACGAGCCCTACAAATTGGAACTCTTAGAAGAGATACCCGATGATGAGGTTACCTTATATCAACAGGGTGAATTTATTGATCTATGCCGAGGTCCCCATCTAAAAAGGACAGGCGAGGTAAGATTTTTTCGCCTTCTTTCCCTGGCCGGGTCATATTGGCGAGGGAAGGAAGAAAATCCGATGCTGTCCCGCATCTATGGAACGTCATTTTATAGAAAAGAAGAATTGGAGGATTACCTAAAGCGATTAGAAGAGGCAAAGAGAAGAGATCATCGAAGATTAGGTAAGGATTTGGATCTTTTCAGCGTTTCAAGCGATTTGGGAGCAGGATTTGTAATCTATCATCCTAGGGGAGCACTTCTCCGAGAGATTATAGAAAATTTTGAGAAAGAAGAACATTTAAAAAGGGGATATCAACTAGTAAAAACTCCTCATCTTTCTAGAGCTAGGCTATGGGAACAATCAGGGCATCTTGACTTTTATCGAAAGAATATGTATCTTTTCTCCTCAGGAAAAGAAGACTATGTAATTAAACCCATGAATTGCCCCGGGCATATATTGATTTATAAATCAAGGATTAGAAGTTACAGAGATTTGCCGTTGCGATATTTTGAGTTAGGCACTGTTTATAGACGGGAGGAATCTGGAGTATTACATGGTCTTTTGAGAGTGAGAGGTTTTACCCAGGACGATGCTCATATATTTTGTGCACCTGCACAATTGATTCCGGAGATAAGAGGAGTACTGCAATTTGCCCTTTTTATGATGAAGATTTTCCGTCTAGGGTATCGCATAAGCTTATCGACCCGACCTACTCAGTACATTGGTTCGCTCAATTCTTGGGAGAAGGCAACTGATGCACTGAAGAAGGCTCTGGAGGAAGAGAAACAGGATTTCGAGATTGCTCAAGGGGAAGGAGCTTTTTATGGTCCTAAGATAGATATTCAGATGGAGGATGCTCTGGGTAGATTATGGCAAGGTTCCACTATTCAGGTAGATTTTAATCTCCCAGAAAGATTTGATCTTACCTATATAGCTTCTGATGGAAAAAAGAAGCGGGTAGTTATGATACATCGAGTAGTTCTGGGAACAATGGAGAGATTTCTCGGAGTATTGATTGAACATTGGGGAGGAGCTTTCCCGGTTTGGCTTTCCCCGGTCCAAGTCAGGATATTGACCGTGACCAATAAAGAAGATTCTTTTGCTACTCGCATTTTTCAAAGGATGAGGGACGAGGGTATTCGGGTGGAGATTGATGACAGAAATGAAATGTTAGGCCATAAGGTGAGGGAGGCGCAATTAGACAAGATTCCCTACATGTTAATAATAGGGGCAAAAGAGGTAAAAGATGGTTTGGTAACCATACGTAAAAGAAATGGAGAGAACTTGAAGGAAATAAGATTGGATGAGTTCATCCCAGCGATTAAGAGTGAGATACGAAGCAAATAGGCTACCGGATGTTAAAAATTGACTAGGCCAACTAGAGGTTAAACTAGGCCAAGAAAAGGGGGAAGAATTAGAATCAAGGCGAAGATTGCAATAAACGATCAGATAAGAGCCAAGAAGGTAAGGCTTGTCGACCAAGACGGCAACCAGAAGGGAACTGTTTTACGCGAAGAGGCCTTAAAAATTGCGCGAGAAGAGGGATTGGATCTGGTGGAGGTAGCACCAGAGGCCAATCCTCCTGTCTGTAGAATTTTGGATTACGGTAAGTTCAAATATCAACAAGAAAAACGTAGAAAGAAATCCAAGAAAAAACACTCGACTAACGTATTGAAAGAGGTAAGACTAAGCTACAGGATAGGGGAGCACGATTTTGAAGTGAAACTAAGGAAAGTATGTAAGTTTCTAAAAGAGGGGCATAGAGTAAAAACTACTCTTCGATTCAGGGGGAGAGAAATGATCTATAAGGATCGGGGAAAAATGATTCTCGAGCGGATAGCTCAGGAAGCGCAAGAGTTTAGTAAGGTTGAGTCTCCTCCTTCTGTCAGTGGTAGAAGGATAGAGCAGTATTTGATACCTAAGGTGGCAAAGTAAATAAACCCCATTAGAGACGTTGTCTCTAATGAGGCGCGCAGAGGGAACTTTCTTTCTAACAGGGTAAACTTCAAGGGAGAATGAGGCAGAGGAATGCCTAAAATTAAAAGTCATAGAGGGGCGATGAAGCGATTTAAAAAGACCAAAAAGGGAAAAATAAAAAGAAGTCAGGCCTTTAGTGGTCATTTGAAAACAAAAAAGACCTCTAAGAAAAAAAGAAACTTGAGAAAAAGTGTAATATTGGGTAAAGGAGATACCGCGAGGATCAAAAGATTGGTTTCATAAATGTCCTTTATTTTATGAGAAAAGAGAAATTTAATGACTAGAATAAAAAGAGGCACAATTCACAGTAAAAAGAGAAAGAGAATATTGAGACTTGCCAAGGGATATAGAGGAGGGAGGAGCAAGCTTTACACTCTGGCAAGCGAGGCTCTAAAGAAAGCACTTTCTGCCAAGTATAAGGGTAGAAAAAAAAGAAAGAGAGATTTCAGAAGACTGTGGATTGTCAGGATTAACGCTGCCTCTCGCAAGGAAGGAATCCCTTATAGTCGTTTTATAAGAGGACTAAAGAAGGTTGATATCAAACTAAACAGAAAAGTTCTCTCGGAGTTAGCCATTAGTGATCCTTCCGAGTTCTCAGAATTGATAAAGAAGGCTAAGGAAGGACTAGAGGAGTAGAGTTGACCGGATGGTTGAGGTCCTTTTTGATGGCTATAGGGATATTTGTTTCTCTAGTTGGGTTGTCTATTGGAATTGGCTTTTTGACTCTCAGGATATTAGTTCCGTCGAAGACAATGGAAGTTCCTTCTATTGCTGGCAAGGAGATAAAGGAAGCAGCTATTATTTTGAGTGAGCGGGATCTGGCTCTCAAGATAGCTGGCCAGGAGTATTCCCTTCAAATCCCCGGAGGAGTTATCATTTCGCAATTGCCTTCTCCCGGGACAAAAGTACATAAGAACAGGGAAATCGAGGTTGTTGTAAGTGAGGGAAAGAAGGTGCTATCTGCGCCTTCCTTGGTAGGCAAAAGAGTTAGAGAGGCCAAGGTCTATCTGTCTGAGAGAGGATTAAAGTTTAGAGATGTAAGTTATGTTTGGGCTGAACTTCCCCAAGGGGTTATTATAGCTCAAGATCCTCCTCCTCAGACTGATATAAATCCGCGGCAAGGCATAAGTATACTAGTAAGTCTGGGTAAAAGCAATCCTCATTTTTATATGCCTAATTTTGTAGGAAAAAAAGTGGGGGAGGTAAAAGATCTTTTTGAGAAGTTACCTTTAAAGATAGGGAAGATAAAAGAGTCTCCTTCTTTAAAAGAAGAAGGAGTTGTTCTTTCTCAATCTCCTCCTCCTGGATCTAGATTAGATTCAGAGACCCCAATTGATCTTTTGGTAAGTGTGATTTATAGAGAAAAGAAACCTTCGTTATCTCAAATCTCAAAATGGATATTGATTCCGGTTCGGATTCCTGTGGGGTGGGTCAAAAGGTCAGTTGAGGTAGTGGTTATTGATACTCAGGGAAAGAAAATTCTCGATTTTGGACAGAAAAATCCGGGGAAAGAAGTATGGATTGGGGCTGTTGTGGTTGGGAAGGGAGAGATTCGCTCTTACCTGGATAATGCATTAATAAGAGTTGATAAGGTTGGGTAGATATCTAACCAACCAGGTCCCGAAAAGGGAATGAAACGGAGGATAAATGGTCAAAATAGCAGCTTCTATCCTTGCAGCTGACTTCAGTGATCTTTATAAGGCAGTCAGAAGAGTAGAAAAGGCAGCCGATAGTCTTCATTTCGACATCATGGATGGACATTTCGTCCCCAATATAACGTTTGGTCCTAATATAGTGAGGTCACTGAGAGACAAGGTTGATCTGCCTTTTGAGGCTCATTTGATGGTAGATAATCCCCAAGAATGGGTTGCCCCATTTGCCAGAGCAGGCTGTGATTTAATTACCGTTCATGTTGAAACGTCCTATCATTTAGATCGGTTAATCACTCTGATCAGAAAAGAAGGGGTAAAGGCCGGAGTTGCTCTAAATCCGTCCACCTCCCTGAGCCAATTAGAGCATATTTTGTCCCGGGTGGATTTAGTTCTTCCCATGACAGTAAATCCCGGCTTTGGAGCTCAGGAATTGCTGGGCTGGGTTCTGCCAAAGATAAGGAGCCTTAGGGAAATCACCAAGGAAAAAGGGCTTTCCCTGGAAATCGAGGTGGATGGGGGAGTAAATCAAGCTACCGCTAAAGAAGTAGCCGCCTCAGGGGCTACTGTTTTGGTAGCAGGAACGGCTGTTTTCAATGCAAATGATCCAAAAGAAGCAGTATTTGAATTAAAAAGAAGCTGTGACGGGGCGTTTTCAAGAGAAAAGGAGGAAGTTGTGCAGTGGCGACAAAGATTGGACTGAGAAGGATAGGGACTAAAAAGGTTCCCTTTTACCGCATAGTTGTAGCGGATTCCCGTTCTTTATCCAGGGGAAAATTCATTGACCAATTGGGGTGGTACGATCCTCGCCAAAAAAAGGTGGAGGTAGACAAAGAAAAAATACTGGGTTGGATAAGTAAAGGGGCAGAGCTTACGAATTCTGTGAAGAAGATGTTGGTGAATTTTTCCATTGTTTCTCTCCATGAGATATCTTAAGAGAGTTGGAAGAGGGAAAAGGATGAATTTGACCCAAACAAGGAGGTTGAGATGCGTGAGTTAGTGGAGTACATTGTCAAGCAGATAGTAGACGCCCCCGATGAGGTGAAAGTACAGGAAATAAAGGCAGAGAAAGTTATTCTCCTGGAGATTTCGGTGGCTAAAGAAGATATGGGTAAGGTGATTGGAAGAGGGGGTAGAGTGGCTAATGCCTTGCGGACAATCATAGGGGCAGCTGCAGCTAAATTGAGAAAAAGGGTAATGGTGGAAATTCTGGAGGACTAAGCATTCGCAATGCGAGTGGATATTATCACTCTTTTTCCCTCCATGTTCCAGGGTCCTTTTGACGAGAGCATTATCAAAAGAGCGAGAGAAAAAGGGATTTTGGAAATTAATCTTCATAATCTGCGTGAATTTACCCATACCAAGCATCGGACAGTAGATGATTTACCTTTTGGTGGCGGGGTAGGTATGGTTATGAAACCAGAACCCATTTTTGAAGCAGTAGAGAAAATCAAGACTCAAGCTGATTTCACCTCCCGTGTCCTCCTCCTCTCTCCTCAGGGGATACCTTTTTGTCAAGAAAAAGCAAAGGAGCTTGCCAAGGAACAAGCTCTTCTTTTAATTTGTGGGCATTACGAGGGTGTAGATGAGAGGGTAAGGGAGTATTTAGTAGATGAGGAAATATCCTTAGGGGACTACGTGCTCACAGGGGGAGAACTAGCAGCTATGGTAATCATAGATGTGGTGGCTAGGATGCTTCCGGGAGTTTTAGGCTGTGAACAATCGGCTAAGGAAGATTCCTTCTATCATGGTCTTTTGGACTATCCTCAATATACAAGACCAGCTAGCTTCTGTGCTTGGAAAGTGCCGGAAGTGCTTCTATCCGGGAATCACTACCAGATCAAGCTATGGCGAAGAAAGAAAATGCTGGAGGCGACTTTGAGGAAACGCCCCGATCTATTAGGAAAAATCAAGCTTAGTGAGGCTGATAGAAAGCTATTAAGAGAGGTTAAAGAGAGATTGGCTGATGCAAACAAAACTGCAAAAAGTTGAAGAAAAACGGGTAAAAAAGGAGATTTCAGAATTCCGCCCTGGAGATACTGTGGCTGTCCATCTGAGCATCCATGAAGGAAAAAGAGAACGAACACAGATTTTTGAGGGAATAGTTCTGAAAAGAAGAGGAGGGGGAATGAGAGAAACCTTTACGGTAAGAAAAGTCTCCTTTGGCATAGGGATAGAAAGAACATTTCCGTTGCACTTGCCCTTAATTAAGAAAATAGAGGTAACCAAGCAGGGAAAGGAGAGAAGAGCTAATCTATCTTATCGAAGAGGGAGAATTAAAAGGTGAAAAAAAGACTCCTCCCTTGGATGAAGGAGACAGTTGAGACTATAGTTATTGCTTTTATTCTGGCCTTTTTGATACGTACTTTCGTGGTACAGGCTTTCTATATTCCTTCTGGTTCCATGGAACCAAATCTTCAAATAGGAGACCGTATTCTAGCATACAAGTTTCTTTATGGACTGAAAAATGTAAAAAGGGGCGATGTAATTATTTTTAAGTTTCCTCTTAATCCTCGCAAAGATTTTATCAAAAGAGTGATTGGACTACCAGGGGACATAATTAAGGTAGAAAATAAGGAGATTTACGTCAATGGTAAGCAACTGAGCGAGCCGTACATTGTCCACGGAGATAAGTGGAACAGTGGTTTTCCTCGTGATGAATATCCTCCGACTCCGGTTCCTGCCGGATCTTTGTTTATGCTCGGTGATAACCGAGATTCTAGTGACGATAGCCGCTATTGGGGATTTGTCCCGGCCAAGAATATAGTGGGAGAGGCATTCCTCGTTTACTGGCCCTTGTGGCGAATCAGGATTATGGGAGGATTTTCTTACCAAGAACATATTGAGAGAAAAGAGAATTATTAGTGCAAGACAGGCGTTAGGAAGGAAAGGAGAAGAGGTAGCAGTTGATTTTTTAAAGAAACAGGGTTACAGGATTATCAAGAGAAATTATCGCTGTCGAGCAGGAGAGATAGACATAATAGCAAAGCAAGGCAGCAGCTTAGCGTTTGTAGAGGTAAAAACCCGCCGATCCACTCATTTTGGTTTGCCCGAGGAAGCTGTCTCTTATGAGAAGAAACGCCATCTTACCAGAGTAGCCTTAGGTTATTTTACCCACCATCGCATAAAAGAAACTAAGTGCCGTTTCGATGTAGTAAGTGTGGTAATGAATGAGAATGGAGTCAAAGAGATCCGGCTAATCAAGAATGCTTTTGAAGCGGTGTATTAGGTGAGGCTATTTGACGGAGCGTGGAAGGGCGAGGGTTGACAGATTAAATTTTTTTAGTACAATGAGTAAAACGATTGCTGCAACCGTTTTACTCATTAAGCAAGTGCAAAACAATAAATTGGAGACCGATAATGGATGAAATAACCCAGGATTTATTTAATAAAAAGAAATCAATTTCCATAAATGACATAGCAAAGTATGCCGGAGTTTCCAAAAGTACAGTATCTCGTATTTTGAACGATAAAGGTAAGTTCTCTAAAGATACAAGAGATAAGGTGCTGCAGGTAGTAAAAAAGCTCAATTACCGTCCCAGCATGATTGCCAGGAGTTTAAGAAATCGAAGAACAAAAGCAGTAGGGCTGTTGCTCCCCGATATAGTGAATCCCTTTTTTCCTGAGATTATGAAAGGAGTTGAAGATGTTGCCTCCGAAAATGGTTATGTCGTTATTCTGTGCAGCAGCAATGAAGATAGCGAGAAAGAATTTATGTATTTCCATATGTTTGAGAACCGCTGGATTGACGGAATAATTTACTCAGGAGTAACTGGTACTAAGGAAGAGGCCCAAAACATTCGTGTCATTTTAGAGCAAGAAATACCTGTAGTGCTAATGGATAGGGAAATTGAGGACTATTTTGCTAGTGTGGTCATGATTGACAATGAAAAGGCAGCTTATGATGCTACGACTTATTGTTTAGAGCTTGGTCATGAACGAATCGGGTTTATTGCTGCTCCTCTGAAGGTAAAAATTTTCCAAAAAAGACTTGAAGGTTACCGGAAAGCACTCCAGAAACATGGAATAGAGTTTGATCCAAGCTTGGTGGTAGAAGGGGATTTGACAATTAAGAGTGGAGGTAAAGCCGCTAAAGAATTACTGGCTAGAAAAGATCCCCCTACGGCGATTTTTGCCAGTAATGACTTGATGGCTATAGGGGCCATGAAGGAAGTACAGGGAGATGGTTTAAAAGTTCCAGAGAATATTTCCATTATTGGATTTGATGATATCCCTACGGCCTCTTTAGTTACGCCTGCTCTCACTACCATTGCTCAGCCTAAAAATGAGATGGGTGTGGAAGCCATGAACTTACTTATTAGAATGATAGAAAAGAAGGGTGCATCCAAAAGTAAGGTTGTTTTAGATACACGGTTAGTGGTGCGGGAATCAGTGAAGCGGCTAATTTAAATAGAAGATGACTGTGATAAAAGGATTTGAGGCACTTTAAAAAAGTTTGCTAACAATTACTAGTAAAAGTTATATCTCTGACTAAGGAAAAGCTAAATATAAGGCCGGAAGGAGGCGAGAAGCAGGTCTAGGTCTGTTAGCTTGAACAAAGAAAAGCTTTTTAAAGGGGAAATTAAATAATTAAACCTCTTTTTGGAAGCTTTTCAGGAAAAGTGAACGAAGTCTCATTAAATAAGGAGGAAAGGTACGATGAAAGCCTTGAAAGTGTTAGGTTGTGTATCATTATCGCTGTTGATAGCTACTAGCTTTCTAGTAGCGGGAGCAACTCCGAAGGAAAAGCCTTTTGCTGGCGTGAAATTGCGCGTGGCGATGATTGACGAGGAGCGCGAGTGGGCGTTTAGGGATTTGTTGCCTGAGTTCGAGGAAAAGACCGGCATCCAGGTCACCATTGATACGTATGGGTTCGAAGACCTGTATAACAAGATCTTAACCGCTTCTGCCGCACATACTGGTGAATACGACGTCGCCCAGTTTCACTTTCCCGACATGGCTCTATTCGATAAGCGTGGCTACATGGCTGACATCACTGAGTGGGTAATGCGTGATGCCGACGAGATACAACTGGATGATATCCATCCGAGCCTGCAACAATCGCACATGAAGTACAATGGTCGTTACCACGGCGTACCGACTCACGTGGGTTCGATGACCTTCTACTACCGCAAAGACATCTTTGAAGATCAGGGCTACGAAGTGCCAACTACCTGGGAAGAGGTGCTGGAGATCGCTAAAGATGTGGATGAGAAATATGGGCCTGACATTCGCGGCTTCGTGTTCATGGGACGAGCCGACATCCAGGGCGCTGCGACCTACCTCAACTTTCTAGGTGGCTATGGTGGTGACCTGTACGATCAGAAGACCTTTAGGCCCACCGTGGATAGTTCGGAAGCGCTGCAGGCTATGACCATGCTCAAAAATTTGGTGGCGTACTCGGTGGAAGGCTCACCAAGTTATGGCTTCGATGAGGCGCACGTGGCTTTCCAGCAGGGCCGGGCTGCTATGCTTCCCTTCTGGGACTCTGGTGACGGCTTCTTCTCAGATCCTAAACAGTCAGACATTATAGGTAAGTGGGCTGTCGCTCCTATGCCAGGCGGTAGAGCAACCAATGGTGGCTGGTCAGTGCAGATTTCGGCCGACTCACCCAACCCTGAGGCGGCTTGGGAGTTCCTGAAGTGGATCATTTCACCGGAGATGGAGCGACGTTTGGTACCTCTAAAACCTAGCTGTCGCATCTCGATTCTGACAGACTCTGAGTTCAGTAAATATCCTTCCTACATGGGTTTCTATAATGTACTGGAGGGCAATCCGTTCCCCTTCCCCAAGATCACACCTAACTGGCAGATGTTACAACTTCTCGGCAAAGCAGAGAATCAGGTCGTCACTGGCCAAATGACGCCAGCGAAGTCCTTGGGCTGGCTGCAGGAGCAGTATAAAGTTATACTATTGCGTTACGATCTGTGGAAGCCAGGAAAGTCAAAGTAATAGTAACTATCCCGATCGTAGCTGGGCAGGAGTCTTCTACCGCCCAGCTACGATTGTCATTTCTTTTTATGCTACTAGTAGGACACTGGTAAGAAACTCTCTCCTGGGGGGCGAGGTAAAGAATTAAGATCTCATTAATAAGGCGCATAAAGAAGTTGATTAAAGTTAGGATTAAAAATTTATTATGTTTTCAGAAAACGTGACAGGAAAAAGTTTTGCCTGAAACTTGAGCAAGATTTGTTTTTCCCTTTAGATTGTGCAGAATTTGTTTTGCTAATCTTCTTTCTTTTTCTCGCATTTTTGCTCCGTGGTCGATTATTTTTCTATCAATAACTCATTCCCGTGGAAACTTACCATCATGCAAGTTCTCTATGTATCTTACCGCAGAGTATATCTTTATATTCTCAGAACATTGGGATATCACTAAAATACTTGGAAATGGGTTTTCGCATCTTTTTTAGAAGGAGGAACAATGGATAGCCAATTTAACACGTACCCAAGTGAAGTTGGCGTTATGCTATGGCCGGGCCGGCTCCTGAGCAAGATCGTAAATTTGGTAAAGCCGTACCTGTTGATCATGCCGGCCATGCTTATCTTAGCAGGAGTGATCATCTATCCGCTAATTTTCTCACTGTCCAAGAGCCTGACCGACTTCAATCTAGGCATGCCCGGTGAGGTTTTCATTGGCCTGAAAAACTACATTACTGCCCTCAATGACCAGGGCTTCCGTGAGAGTTTGGGGGTCAGCGTGTTGTTCTCGCTGTGTTCGACTGGCTTGGGGCTGG
>Ga0209986_10001140_pt1 | contig 25756 bp, 18 predicted proteins | sample BlataG_FD_183168 | JGI IMG/M metagenome (GOLD analysis project Ga0209986, IMG submission 183168) | Deep subsurface microbial communities from Black Sea to uncover new lineages of life (NeLLi) - Black_00105 metaG (SPAdes) (version 2) | ecosystem: Environmental > Aquatic > Marine > Oceanic >... | reverse complement strand
GGCCAGCAAAATCGGTGGGGCCAGGCTGGCTATCATCGAGGGCGCTACCCACCTCGCCTTCATGGAGAAGCCCGCGGAGGTGAACCAGGCTATCGAGGACTTCCTCGGCAGCCTGTAGACCTGCGCCTCTTTCCCGGGGGTGACTCCCACGTGGAGTTTCCTCGTCTTTGGACCCCGGCCCTTACCCGTTTGTGAGTGTCAGGTCCCCAGACCTGACCTGCCTCTCCGACAGGTCACCCGTGGGCGGGTGACTGCCACGTAACCCGGTGCCTTTCTCCTGGTGTTCCTAGCACCTTAGTACCCCTTTCCCGCAGCATTGAGCATGGTACTTTTGGGCTATTGACAATGAAGCTGGCCCAATGTATACCTTACGTAGGCGGCAGACGTATCACGGTTGCCGCAAGCAAGCTGCTGCGTGAGGAAACGCCTGCACTATGAGGAACGGAAAGAAGCCTGGTAAGATACTAGGGGTTGCACTGCTCTTTGTGCTAATAGGGTCGGTGCTCGGCTTCACCAATGCCGGCGGTCTATGCTCCGACGTGGCTTCTGCGGCCCCTGTCGATGGAGGCGATAGCGCCTTCGGCTCCGCCGGGCCGTATCAGACGGCGGAAACAGAGAATGTGACAGCAACCGGTTTTCGGTTCCCGCTGAACGGGGACTGGTCTGTCACACTGGGTTTTGGGGACGCTACTGATTTGGGAATACACCTAGGTGAGGACGTTTTCTGCCCGGGCGGGACCGAGGTGTACGCGTCGGCAGAGGGCGTGGTGAGATTCGCCGGTCCCGCCAGCGGTTGGGGTGCCGCCGTAGTCATAGAGCATTATACAGGGAGCGAATACGTATGCACCTTCTACGGTCACTTGAGCTCTCAGCTAGGGCTAGCAGTAAGCCCCGGCGAGGAAATCTCCAAGGGCCAGCTCATTGGCTACACAGCATATGACGACGAGGATGGGGGAGGCTGGAGTCCACACATTCATTTCGGGATCGGCAAGGGAGCGCATAGAGCTGGGTGGGACTACTATGATTACGACCCTCCCGGGAACCTGGCAGATTGGTATGACCCGTCCGACTTCATAGAGGCCCATGAAGAGAAGCCCGAGGACCGGTCGCTGGTCAAGCCGTCTGAGGGCGATTATCAGGATAGGGTGTACTGGCTTCAGAATGGCAAGCTGTACTGGATAACGGAGTTCGTGGATAACGACTCCGCCCTGGGGTCAACTATCGAGCAGATGTCGTCGTTGCCTAGGTGGGGAGAGGACAAGATAAATGAGCTCTGGCCAGGCCCTCTGGCGGGATGCTCGGGGTGGCCGGACGGCGTCGCCAGGTTCATAACGACGGGCTCCGAGTCAGACGGACTGTTGCTCCGCGAAAGCGGGAGTTCAAGCGTTTACTTCGTCGACAGTGGCGGGAAGATATGGTTTCCGGACGCAGCTGCGGTCGACTATGCGGGATACGGACTCGCGGATACTATAGACGTTACCGGGGGAATCCTTGACCTCTTTACCAATGTGGCCGACAATGCCGAGCCAGTTGGCAGTTCGGGCGACGTTACGGTCGGTCCCGGGCAGCCGTTCAATATCTCGCTAGAAATGAAAAACACCGGTACATCGGTCTGGCGAGAAAAGCTGCAGTACTACCTCGGCTGGCGGTCGGGCCTTGAACCATTCCCCAATTCTGACTACCTTGAGAGGCTCGCCCTGGGCTCTAGCGACAATATCACACCAGAAGCGTCGAAGGGCTGGCGCATAAACGGAATAGTGGCGCCAAGGAGTCCCGGAACCTATGTCATCGTCTGGCAGATGGTCAGGGAGGGTGTCTACTGGTTCGGGGATACCGCGTGCATCAAGGTCACGGTCAGTGAGCAGAGCAAGCCACCATCTATGCCCTACAGTATATCAGGGCCGGCTTATGGGTATCCTGGGACCTCCTATAGCTACTCTACATCGGCGATTGACCCGGATGGCGACGAGGTGAAATATGCCTTTGATTGGGGTGACGGTACGACTTCCGAGACGGGCTACGTGAACTCGGACACGTCAGCCAGTGCGTCTCACAGCTGGAGTGAAGCTGGGATCTACTATATTCGGGCGAAGGCAACGGATTCTGGTGGTGCTTCATCGGGGTGGTCAGGCTCCAAGATGGTTGTCATAGAGTCAGTGCCTGAAGCGTCGCCCGCGGCCCCGACTCTCTCTTCGCCAGAGGATGACTCCGTGGTCTCAGGCACGTCCGTTACCTTCAAGTGGAACCCCCGTGCCGGGGCGGACGAGTATTTCCTGGAGGTGAACACGAGTTCCTCCTTTGATGAGGAGGAAAGGAAGTTCTACGAGAGAGTGAGTGACGTTACCAAGACGATAGGTGAGATATACAGGGTTGCCAATGGGGTGAAGAGATGGTTCCCGGACAAGGCGGCGGTTGAACAGGCAGGATACACCATGGCGGACGTGACAGCCGACTTCCCCGGGGATGGCACCGAGTACTACTGGCGGGTGAGAGCTCACAATGATGCCGGGTGGGGCGCCTGGTCGGATGGATGGAGCTTCATCAATGTAGACTTGCCGTCGGCCCCAACGCTTACTTCTCCAGAGGACCGTGCTGTGGTTTCAGGTACATCCGTCACCTTCAACTGGGAGGCTCCAGATGGGGCGTCCAAGTACCTTCTGGAGGTGAATACCGACGCTAACTGGGGCGCAGAAACGAGGATGTTCTATGGAGACCTGGGCGATGTTACCGAATACGAGGACACGGCGTATCTCAACAACGCCACCGAGTACTACTGGCGGGTAAGGGCTGGAAATGACGCCGGGTGGGGCGCTCCCTCTTCGAGTTGGAGCTTCATCAGTGCCACTCCAACCCTTTCCTCTCCAGAGGACGGGGCCAGTGCCTCTGGCGCGTCTGTCACGTTCGAGTGGGAAGCTTCAGACGAGGTGGACGAGTACCTTCTGGAGGTGGCTACTGACCCGAAGCTCTTGGGCGTCAGTTTTGACCCTGAGTGGGATGAAGATACGGGGAAGTTCCATGGCGACGTGGGTAACGTTACCGAGTACGAGGACACAGGCTACCCTAACGATGGCACTACGTTTTACTGGCGCGTGTGGGCCAGCAAGGACGGTACATGGAAGTTTCGGTCTGAGATTTGGAGTTTTATCAATACGGCCCTCGCCAAGCCATCAGCTCCAACCCTCTCGTCTCCAAAAGAGGACGAGGATGGTAACCAAGCTAAAGTTTCCGGCATGTCTGTCACCTTCGAGTGGGAGGCTTCAGACGAGGTGGATGAATATTGGTTGGAGGTCAATACCAATGCTTCTTGGGACAAAGGAACAAGGAAGTTCTGCGGCAATGTAGGCGATGTTACCGAATTCACGGACAGGGGCTACCCTAACAACGGCACCACCTACTACTGGCGGGTGAGGGCTGGCAATGCTACGGGGTGGAGTGACTGGTGTGAGGGCGAGAGCTTTACCAATGCCAGTAGGCCATCTCCAAACCTCTCTTCTCCGGAGAAGGAAGGAACTGACGGCACCAAAGTGAAGGTTTCTGGCACGTCTATCACCTTCCAGTGGCAGGCTTCAGAAGGGGCCAATGAGTACCAGTTGGAGGTGAATAAGAGTCCTCCGCTAGTCCTTATAAACGGGAGCTGGGAGTTTGATGAGGACGCGCTCTGGAAGAAGGCATACAGGCATTACAGGGGTATCGTGAGTGGCGTCAGCAAGACGGTAACGGGTTTTCCGGACGACGGCACCGAGTATTACTGGCGGGTGAGGGCTCGCAGCGATGCAGGGTGGAGCGCCTGGTCTGAGACTTGGAGCTTCATTAATGGGGATTTTGATGAGTTTAGCGAGGAATCGGTCCCGGTCCTTTCGTCCCCGGCTGACGGCGAGAGGGTCTTCGCCACGTCTGTCACCTTCAAGTGGACGGGTCTGGAAGGGGCATATAACTACCAATTGGAAGTGAATAGCAGTCCCTACTGGGATAAGAGAACGAGGCAGTACCGGCAGACTGTGGGTGACGTTCTGACCAAGACGGTGCCTGACTTCGCCAATGATGGCACCAGGTACTACTGGCGGGTCAGGGCCCGTAACGCTGGGGGATGGAGCAACTGGTCTGAAAGCCAGAGCTTCATCAACGGCCCACCATGATCGCGGCTGGTTCAGCATTCAAGTCCACCTCTGGGTCCATCGCGAGGGCAATGATTGATACTCCACCTGAACTCAGTTCCGGTTCTGTGTACCTGTCTTGCGGGCTCCTACTAAGTGATCTCCCTTTTGCCTTTGCTTGGTGAGAATGATACGATTGCATCGTTGCCTAAGAGCTTTTGTGGTGAGGCGGCTCGTCCGGGGTCGTTCTGATGAGAATAGGCGTAGTTTCCGACACTCATATGTATTCCTTTCAAGAAATGCCGCAGAAGTTGGTCGGGGCGTTTTCGGAAGTGGATTTGATAGTCCATGCCGGCGATATAGTCAGCCTCAGGGTACTTGAGGGGCTGAGGGGGCTCGGCGAGCTGAAAGCCGTTCGGGGCAACATGGATTCCGCTGAGCTGAAGCACCTGCTTCCAGAGAAGGAGATTGTCCTGGCGGGTGGCAGGAAGATAGGGATTACCCATGGGTCGGGCGGCGCGTGGGGGATAGAGGAGAGGGTGAGGCGAATGTTCGACGAGGTGGATGTCATCATATATGGACATACCCATGTGACCAAGAACGAGCAAATTGGAGGCACCCTCTTCTTTAACCCGGGTCAGGGAAGGAGGTCCTTCGGTATCTTGACAATTGAGGAAGGTATCAAAGGAGAGATAGTAAGGCTTTAGCAGCACAGGAGGGGAAATGGCTGAGCCGTGGGATGAGCTTTCAGCTCTAGACAGGCCGGAGATACTACAATTCGTTTTCTACCCTCGCAGGGAACTCACCCAGAGGCCGAGAGCGGCCAATGCCATGGCTTGCTCTATCCCTGTTGACGAGGCTGTCTCCATTTCTTGCTGGTTCTATTTTGGCGACGAGAAGTACCCCAATATCTTGCTCTTTCACGGCAACGGTGAGATAGCCAGCGATTATGATGACGTTGGCTCTATCTACAACCGGATTGGGGTCAACCTCTTCGTGGCAGACTACAGGGGCTACGGCACGAGCGGAGGCAGCCCCACACTCACCAGCATGATAAGAGATGCCCATCCGATATTTGAAGGGTTCAAGCGGGTGCTCAAGGAGAAAGGCTTCTCGGGTAGCCTGTTCATCATGGGGCGCTCTCTGGGGAGCGCGTCCGCCATTGAGCTTGCCCACAACCACCAGGGTCAACTGAGCGGGCTGATCGTGGAAAGCGGGTTTGCCAGCGTCTTCAACCTATTCGAGAACTTGGGCTTTCCATCTGCGGTGCTTGGCCTTACGGGGATGGAGACGCCTACTGGTCTGGAACTCATTCGGAGGATTTCCATCCCGACTTTGGTCATGCACGGAGAGTATGACCACATTGTTCCTGTTCAGGAGGGCAAGGCGCTTTATGATAATGTTGCCGCAAAGGACAAGCGCCTGCTCATAATCCCGGGGGTTGACCACAACACCATTTTCTTAGGAGGCATGGAGGAATACCTTCGAGCGCTGGAGGAATTCATCGTGGCCCATAGCTAGGGGCCACTTATGATACGGTCTGCTCTTCGCAGGTGAGTTGAAGGGGGAGTCTATCTTTAGCCTGGACTGACCAGGTTGATATATCTCTTGCCTTATTCCTCGGGAGCAGGCTTGGCCTCAGCTTCTGGCTCTTCTGCCGCCGCCTCAACCTCTTCCTTGACCTCGGCTTCGGCCTCCTCGGCTTCAACCACTCGGCGCGCCTCGCTTACCTTGATGACCATCTGTTCTGGGTCGCCGAGGAGGGTTACTCCGTCGCCCAGATGGATATCTTTGACGTAGATAGCCTGGTCGGTCTGTTCCAGTGTCGATATGTCCACTTCAAGGCTGTGGGGCAAGGCGTCGGGTAGAGCTTCCACAGTCAGGGAATCAATCAGGCGAAGCAAGGAGGTGTCCCTGTTCTTGAGTGCCGGCGCGTCTCCCATGAACGCCAGGGGAACCTCAGCGCTGATTCTCTCGGTCATCTTGACGTGATAGAAGTCCACGTGGAGCACTTCATCTGTAAGCGGGTTCTTCTGGATGTCGCGGACCAGGACCTTCTTCGTTGCCGTTGAATCGGTCAACTTTAGGGAGATGAGGTCGGTCTTGCCAGCTTGAACCAGCATCTGCTTCAGCCGTTTGGCATCAACCTGCAGCGCAGTGGAATCAATACCATGCCCGTAGAGGCTGACCGGGATGATGCCTTCACGGCGCAGAAACCTTACCTTCTTGCCAGTTATTTCCCGCTTGGAGACTTCCAGTTCCAGTCGCTCCATCCTGGTTACCTTCCTCCTTAGTGCAGACAGTACAGCTTAGTCGTTTTTGAATCGGAAGTCAAATTCGCCGCGCGTTTGGGCGCGCCCTTTACACCTCTTTCTTGAGCTCTTCGTAAGCCTTCTTGACCTCGTCTACCGAAGCTTCGTCTTCCAGAGTGGTCAAATCGCCGATTTGGCTCTCGCTGGCTACTGCTTTGAGGACTCGCCTCATGATTTTCCCACTCCGTGTCTTGGGTAATGTGGCCACGAAATAGATTTCGTCGGGCGTGACTACAGGGCCGAGTGCAGTGCGTATATGCTGCCTTATCCCATCCTTCAATTGTGGCGAAGGCACTTCGCCCTGCTTGAGGATAGCGAAGACAACCACGCTTTCCCCTTTTACCGGGTCCGGCTTGCTGGCTACCGCTGCCTCGACCACGGCTGGGTGCGATACAGCAGCATCTTCTATCTCTATTGTACCTATTCTATGTCCGGCTATCTTGAGGACTTCATCCGCTCTGCCTAGCAGCCAGAAGTAACCATCCTTGTCTTTGATGGCGTAGTCGCCAGTGTAGAACATGCCCGGGAATTTGGACCAGTAGGTCTCCTCGTATCTTCCAGGGTCTCCGTGGATGCCCGCGAGCATTCCAGGCCAGGGACTCTTTATGACGAGGTGTCCTTTCTCTCCGGAGGGCACTGATTTGCCGCTTTCATCGATGATGTCAGCGTTGACTCCGGGCAGGGGGAAGGTTGCTGACCCCGGCTTAAGGGGCGCACATTCTATGCCCGGCGCTGGTGAAATCATCGTGCCGCCAGTTTCGGTCTGCCACCAAGTGTCTACTATAGGGCATCTTTCGCCGCCGATGACCTTGTAGTACCACAGCCAGGCTTCGGGATTGATGGCCTCGCCCACGCTGCCCAGTAGCTCTAGAGTGCTCAGGTCATGCCTTCTGACTTCATCTTCACCATATTTCATCAGCATTCTGATGGCGGTGGGTGATGTATAGAATATACTGACTCCGTATTTCTCAATGATGTCCCACCATCTGTCTATAGAGGGGTAATCCGGGGCTCCCTCGTAGAGAACTATGGCAGCGCCGTGGCATAGAGGGCCGTAAACGATGGAGCTGTGCCCGGTGACCCAGCCGACATCGGCGGTGCACCAGTAGACGGATTCCTCTTTTATGTCAAAAACCCATTTGTAGACGGAACTGTTGAAGACCAGATAGCCGCCAGCGCTATGAACAATGCCCTTGGGCTTTCCCGTGGTTCCTGATGTATATAGGATGTAGAGCGGATGAGTGGACTCAACGGGCACAGGAGACACGTGAGCATCAGCGTCATCAAGCAAGTCATGAAGCCACAAATCTCGCCCGGGTTTCATTTCCGGGGTTATGTTGCCTCTTCTGGCTACTATCACCTTTTCTATCGAGGGTGATAGCCTTACAGCTTCATCGCTGATGTTCTTTAGTTGAACAAGTTTGCCTCTTCTGCGTCCGGCGTCGGCGGTAACCAGGATCTTGGCCTGGGTATCGTTAATCCTGTCGGCCAAAGCCTGAGCGCTGAAACCAGAGAATACGACAGTGTGGACAGCTCCGATTCTGGCGCAGGCCAACATGAATATGGGCAACTCAGGAATCATTGGCAGATATAGGGCTACTCTATCCCCTTTGCCCACGCCTAGCTTCTGGAGCACCGAAGCGAATCTGTTGACCCATCTATAGAGGGTTGAATAGCTTAGGACCTGGCTATCGCCTGGTTCACCTTCCCAGTATATGGCAACTTTGCTTCTCCGCCAGGTTTTGACATGGCGGTCAACGCATTGATAGCAGGCATTGAGTTCGCCACCAACAAACCAGCGGGCGAAAGGCGGTTGCCAGTCAAGAACTGTATCCCAGGTCTTGAACCAGTCTAGCTTGCGAGCTTCTTCAGCCCAAAAGCCCTCAGGGTCTTGTAGTGACCGGTTGTACATTTCCATGTATTTCTTGAACGGCCAGTACGTCAAATCAAAAGATAAAGAAGTGTCTTCCACAGTCTTCCTCCTTCTATTTTTGCTCGGCGGTTGTCCCATGGAGTTGCTGCTCGCAATCTGGCTGCCAACGCTCGAGCCCGCAGGCATTGCATAGTCCGCGGCGGCAGTCGGCGGTCTCTCTTCCCTGCCACATATTCTGGTATTCCTGTTTGAGAAAAGCTGTGGTTACCCCGATGTCGATATGCTGCCAGGGCAGCGGCTCATCCAGAGGACGCTCCCGAGTCGAGTAGAGGGCAGGGTCAAGCCCGCATTCCTTGAAGGCATGTAACCAGTTATCATAGTCGAAGCGTTCACGCCAGGCGTCGAATTTACTGCCCGATTCCCAGGCTTTTAAGATGACTTGTCCAAGGCGTCGGTCGCCCCGGGATAGCACCGCCTCAAGCTGGCTGGTTTTCGGGTCCTGCCACGAGAGATCGGCTCCGGCCCGCCGTAGACCCCGTTTCAGCATTTCATGTTTGGGAGTAAGCTGCTCTTCTGTGTCCTGGGCAAGCCACTGGCAGGGCGTGTGGGGTTTGGGGATGAAAGTGCCCACGCTGACTCGAACTCGCGGGGGCTTGTTTCTGGTCTTTCTGCCTAGCTGGCAGGTCTTGGCTACCAGGTCAACGATACTCTCTATGTCATCAGTAGTCTCGGTGGGCAGCCCGACCATGAAGTACAGCTTAAGATTCAGCCAGCCCCTGTCGAAAGCAGCGGCAAAGGTGTCAAGCATCTGTCCTTCAGGGATGGCCTTGTTGATGACCTGCCTTAGCCTTTCGCTTCCAGCTTCAGGGGCGAAAGTGAGAGTGGTCTTGCGGCGGGACGGCAATGACTCGACCAGCTCTATCGAGGATGCATCCAGGCGGAGGCTGGGCAAGGACAGGGTGAAGTTATCCTGGTGACATTGGCGGGAAAGCCGACCGATTAGTCCGCTTATGTTATGGTAGTCCCCGGTGCTCAGCGAAACCAGGGATACTTCATTATAACCGCAGTTCCTCAAAAGCGCAGTTACGGCGTTGGTTACGTCCTCCTGGGGGAGCTCGCGAACCGGCCGATAAATCATTCCCGCCTGGCAGAAGCGGCATCCCCGGCTGCACCCCCGCTGGATTTCAATAGCTCCGCGGTCGTGGACTACTTCGACGTATGGAACAACTGGCCTGGTGACTGGCTGTGGTAGTTTGGTCACTATCTGCCGCTCAATCGCCGGCCTGGTTTCGGACGCTCTTGGGGTGATGCCGACAAACGTGCCGTCTTTGTGGTAGTCAACCTGATACAAGGTCGGTACATAGATGCCAGGGAGACTCGATGCGTGTCGCAGTAGCTCCCCTCTATTATCCTGGTGGGCTCGGAAGACTTCTAGGAACTCCAGTATGGCTTCTTCGGCTTCACCGATGACAAACAAGTCGATGAAATCAGTCATCGGCTCCGGGTTAAGGGCACAACTACCCCCGGCTATTATCAAGGGGTGCGAATTGTTCCTGAGGTGACTCAATGGCGGGATTCGAGCCAGGTCGAGCATGTTCAGCACATTGGTGTACGTAAGTTCATAGCCCAGGGAAAAGCCAATGATATCGAAATCGCTCAGGGGGTGTTTGGTCTCCAGGCTAAACAGGGGAAGGCTGTGATGCCGCAATAGTGCTTCCATATCCGCCCACGGAGCATAGACCCTTTCGGCAAGGACATCCGGCTGGCTATTCAGTACCTCGTACAGTATGGGCAGAGCTAGATTGGACATGCCGATCTCATAAATGTCGGGGAAGGCCAGGGCAATTCGAACTGGCGTCGCTTCCCAGTCCTTTACAACGCTGTTCCACTCGCCACCGGTATAGCGGGCCGGCTTGGACACCTGGCAGAGGATATCATCGAGAGAAGTCATCTTCGTTTTCTCCACTGGGGCAATTATAGCTGTCCGCTTCTCAGGCTTTCAACCTTAGGTGAAGCAAAGCGATTTATGGAGCGCCGGGTTCTGCGGGATTCTCCGGCAAGATCGCGGATTGAGGCTTGACAAGGCGAGGTCAGCTTGGAGGATAATTGGCTGGTGGCTTTCGGAGCAGGCTGTAGTATAATGCTGTTGGAGGGGAAGTATGGATTTGACCACAATAGAAGCGGTTGGGTTGGGAGATGCCTGGTTCCAGTGCCTTCAGAAGGCTCTCTTGGAAGGACGGACGTATGTCATTCAGCAAGGCAGCTTTCAGGGTAGTCACCGCAAGGAAATGCCCCTTGTTGCGGTCACAGTCGAGCAGCCGGGCATCAGGCCTTTGAGCCCGTCCGTTCCCAGTGGCGTACCGCCTCCCACCACCGATGAGGTCATTGAGGAGTATCTGTCGTACTTGATGACAGCAGATAGGAAACCCGATGAGCAGTACACTTACGGCGAGCACCTCACCCCTCAAATAGAAGAGGTGATCAGGCGTTACAAACTCGGCTTCGACACTAACCAGATGTGCATGTCTGTGGGTAACCCTTCGAGTATTTTTCTGGAAGACCCTCAGTGTATGAGGGTAGTTGACACTCGCATACAGGACAACGCCCTGCATTTCATTTTGTATTTCCGAAGTTGGGACCTTTGGGGCGGATTCCCGACCAACCTAGGCGGACTCCAGCTTCTGAAGGAGTATATGGCTAAGGAAATAGGGGTCGACGACGGATGTTTGATAGCTTTCAGCAAGGGGCTGCATCTGTATGAACACTGCTGGGATCTGGCTAAGATGGTATTGAGGATGGAGCTAGATTGAGGCTGGCTGCCCCTGGTACTTCCGCTTTTTTGCCTCGTACTGACTGAAGTGCTCCGCTATCATCTCCATGATGGGAAGATGGTAAGGACATCTCTCCTCACAGTCGCCACACTGAGTGCACTCGGTGGTCTTCTCCATTATGGCAGGGATCCATCCTGCGAATAGCGTTTGTGCCGGCAAACGCCTGACGAAGCCAGGGAATGCCATCACGGTAGAGATGGCTATTTCCGCTGTGCAGGGCTGGCAATAGTCACAGCGCCGGCAGAACCTCGTCCCCAGTTCCTGTCTGAGCCGTTCCATCTCTCGTTGGTCTGCCGCAGTCATTTCCCCGGGTCCCTGAAGCACCGCAACGATCTCCTCTATCTCGTGTACCTTCTCTATGCCCGGGATCGGGACGACGTCTGGAAACTGGAAGAGATACTTGAAGGCAATAGTAACGTTTTCCAGCATGCCTCCGGCTAGTGGCTTCATGCCGATGAAACCGACATCATGCTCCCTGGCCAGTGGTAGAAGCTCATCGGCTGCCTCGCAGCTAACGAAGTTGAAAGGGAACATGATGGTCTCGAAGCGGTCGGACTTCACGGCCTCTTTGGCCACATCTATCTGATGTGAGGTGATGCCGATGTGTTTGACCTGCCCCGTCCGTTTGGCTTCCTCCAGAACAGCCATCGGTCCGTCAGGGCTGAGAATCATATCAAGCGTGTTGAAGTTGTTGACGCTGTGGAACTGGTACAGGTCTATGGATTCCATTCCGAGTTGCTTAAGACTCTGTTGTAGGTGTCTGGATATCCCGTCGCGGCTCCGGGAGAGGGACTTGGTTGCTAGGAGAGGCCTCTTGCGCTGCCCTGAGATCGCCTTTCCGATACGCTCCTCACTGGTAGTATAACCGTTGGCAGTATCGATGAAGGTGATGCCGAGTTCCAGGCATCTCCTGACAACCGCAACTGCCTCATCTTCGGAAACCCTCTGGATGGGAATACCTCCGAAACCCAGCTTCGATACCATCATATTGGTCTTGCCCAGTCTTACCTTGTCCAAGATGCCTCCTCTCTGCCAGAGCCCTCTGTCCTACGGCCTATTGCGTCTGTGTGCTTGACTGCTCTGCGTCGTCAACAGTATTGGCACGACTAAGTCAGGGACACTTTAAGTAGCTCGGCTGTTTTTGTCAAGCATTTTCGATGGGACAAGATGCGCAGCTGTGGTGCCTGAGCTGACGGCTCCAGGTGGGGCAACCACTCCCGACATTGGACATATTCGGAACGCATCGCGATTCCAGATGTGGCGGAAAGGCAAGTGTGCTCTGCCTTGACAGTTGGGTGGGGTTGGGGCATCCTTATTCATGCGATAGCGGGATCTAGTCCCGCGACTCCATTGTTGCTGGAAACGCAGAAGAGAACAGAAATGGAAGTGTACGCTATCACCCCGAATCTCAGGCTTTTGAACCTTCAGCCTCCAATACCAGGTTACAGAGAATTCATCGGCGCGTACCTATTCTGCGGTGAGAAGAGTGCCATTATCGATACAGGTCCAACGGCAGCTGCACCGAATTTGCTCTCTGCGTTAAGCCAAGTCTGTATGAATCCCAAGGCGATTGACTATATTGTGCTCACGCATATTCATATAGACCACGCCGGCGGAGTAGGAACGGTAATAAAGGAGCTAAGTAATGCCAGAGTTCTGGCTCACAGCCGTGCCCGCTCACATCTCATTGATCCCACGAAGCTTTGGCAGGGTAGCCTCAAGACCCTGGGAGACCTCGCCGTCAAATATGGCCCCATCGAGCCTGTGCCTGAAGATAGGATTGTGGTTGCCACGGACGGAATGGAACTTGACCTCGGTCGCGGTCTATTGCTAGAGATACACCTTACCCCGGGGCATGCCGCCCATCATTTAAGCGTTTTCGATAGGGCGAATGGCGTGCTTGTAGCTGGTGAGACAGCAGGTGTCTGCATCAATGGAGCAGTCAGGCCGGCAACGCCACCTCCTTTCAAGCTCGAAGAGAGCCTGTCTTCTATAGACAAGCTCATCGCACTTGAGCCACGAAAGCTGTGTTATGGTCATTTCGGATGTTATGATAACGGACTTGAAAGGCTGAAGCTTTACAGGGAGAAACTTCTGGCGTGGTACGATACCGTCAGCTCGGCAGCCAGGGCAGGGAAGAACCCGGAAGAGACGCTATTGCTGCTCAGAAAGAAGCATGCGAGCTTGGGCTACCTTGACGATTTGGATCCGGACGAATATGACAGAGAGTTCGCTTTACTTATTAACACCATCCGGGGTCTGGCAGGAGATGGGTAACCTGCTGAAGCTACCTTCTATTGTGCCATAGACAAGAGCCGGGCTGGATAGTCACCAAATATGAGAGTACTGATAAGGCTGCTGGGATTTCTCAAGAATCACTGGGGCTGGGCGCTGGTCGCCTACGTCTGCCTCATTGCCTCCACTGCTTTCAGTCTGGGCATTCCTGAACTGGTGAAGCGAGCCATTGACACGGGAATCAACGTCGACCTCACGACGCAGCAGATTAGCGGCGACCAGCAGTTTCTGGTCCTCGCTGGGCTGGCCATCGTGGGGGCAGGCTTGCTGAGGGGGGCATTTGCCTATGGCCAGTTCTACTTGAGCGAGCTGGTGTCCCAGCGCGCGGCCTACGACATCCGGAACCTCCTTTACGACCGCATGCAGCGCCTCAGCTTTGCGTACCATGACAGGGCACAGACGGGCGAGCTAATGTCGCGTGCCACTCAGGACGTGGAGGGAGTGCGCTTCTTTGTGGCCATGGGCGCCATCGGCGCCTTCTATATTGTCCTCCTCTGCATTACCGTTTCTACCTTGCTCATAGTTATGAACTGGCAGCTTGCCCTGGTCAGCCTTGTATGCGTGCCGCCGGTGGCTGTATTCGCCATCAGGATGGGAAGGAAGTTGCAGCCGGTCTGGATGAACATCCAGGAGAAGGTCGCTGTGCTGGGCGCTATCCTTCAGGAGAACCTGTCGGGCGTCAGGGTGGTAAGAGCATTCTGCCACGAGCCGTACGAGCAGGCCCAATGGGAAAGGGAGGCGGGGAACCTCTACGGGGAGGGCATGCTGGCAAACAGAATTCAGGCCTTCAATATCCCGCTGATGACCTTCATCTTTGTCCTGGCCAGCGCACTCATCATCTGGTACGGAGGCAGGGAAGTGGTGGTGGGGAACCTTACCGTGGGGGAGCTCTTTCAGTTCTACTTCTACCTGGCAATGCTCCTCATGCCCGTAGTGATGCTGGGCCCGCTGGTCAATCTGATCTCTCGCGCCATCTCCTCGGGGGAGCGCATCTTCGAGATTCTGGACGCTGAATCGGCGGTCACGGAGGCACCTGATGCACTCGAGTTGCCTAAGGTGGACGGCTGGGTGGCATTTCAGGGGGTCTCTTTCAGCTACCATGCATTGAGTCCCGTCCTGCACGACGTAGACTTGGAGGCCCGGCCCGGGAAGGTCATCGCGCTGCTGGGCTCTACGGGCAGTGGCAAGAGCACGCTGGTCAACCTCATCCCTAGGTTTTACGATGTGACCGGCGGAAGCATTACCATTGACGGGGTAGACATAAAGAAAGCCACCCTGGCCTCGCTGCGACGCAACGTGGGCATTGTTCAGCAAGAAGTCTTCCTTTTCTCGGCGACGATACGGGACAACATCGCTTACGGCGCAGTCGACGCCAGAATGGACGACATCGTTGCCGCATCCAAGGCGGCATGCCTCCATGACTTCATCGGGAGCCTTCCTGAGGGTTATGACACCTGGGTGGGGGAGCGGGGCACAACGCTTTCGGGGGGGCAGAAGCAGAGGCTGGCCATTGCCCGCACCCTGCTGGTCGACCCCAGGATCATTATCCTCGACGATTCCACCTCCAGCGTTGATACTGAGACCGAGGTGCTGATTCAGCAGGCGCTTCGAGAGGTGATGAAGGGGCGAACAACCTTCGTCATCGCTCACAGACTCCAGACCATCAAGTACGCTGACCAAATCCTGGTGCTGGACGAGGGTAGGGTCGTCGAGCGGGGCACCCACCGGCAGTTGATGAGAGAGGGCAGGATCTACCCGCAAATCTACGAGCTGCAGTTTCGCCAGCAGGAAGAGGTCCTGGAGGCGGGCATGGACTCGGAGGTCAGGGGATAAGACCATGTTGCACGGCGCGGCAGCATATGGCCACATGCATGGAGAACTGGGCCGCAGCACGGACCTGAGCGACGAAGAGGTTTTCGGCAAGGTATACGACCACACGGTGGTGACGCGACTGGCGAGGTACGTGGGTCCTTACAAGCGCCAGTTGATTCTGGGGGTGGTGGGGATGATTGGCTTCACCGCTAGCAGCGTGGCCATGCCGTGGCTGGTGAGCCTTGCCATCGATGGATTCATCTCCAAGGGTGACCTGGGAGGGCTGACCATCATCCTGGCCGCGTTTGTTGCCAGCGGTCTCGTCAATTGGGGAGGCCAGTATCTCCAGCTCATTTGCATGGCCAGAGTGGGGCTGGGCGTCCTGTTCAACCTGCGTACCAGCATGTTCCGGCATTTGCAGAAGCTTTCTCTCAGTTTCTACGACCGCAATGAGGTAGGGCGCATCATGTCTCGCGTCCAGAACGATATTCAGGCGCTAAGGGAGATGGTTACCAGCGGCATCATTGTTATCGCCGGCGACCTGCTGACGCTGGTAGGGATAATCTTCATGCTGCTTTACATGGACCTGCGGCTGGCGGCTATCACCCTAGCGATCATCCCGTTACTGGTGGGGGTAATGGCCTTCTGGCAGGCTCGTGCGCGGGGCACCTTCATGAGGGTGCGCCAGGCCATTTCTGCGGTCAACGCAGGGCTGCAGGAGAACATCTCGGGGGTGAGAGTCATACAAAGCCTCTCGCGAGAGGACATAAACGTCGAGCGATTCGATGCCTTGAACGAGGCCCACCTGGATGCAAACCTGCAGGCAGGTCGCCTTTCTGCTGTCATCATGCCGGTAGTGGAGCTGGTGGTCGGCGGAGCTATCGCCGTGGTGATAATCTTCGGCGGTAGCCAGGTCATAGCAGGAGAGATCGGGCTGGGGGTGCTGGTTGGTTTTGTTCTCTACGTGCAGCGGTTCTTTGAGCCGGTTCGCCGCCTCAGCCAGCAGTACACCCAGTTGCAGCGAGCCATGGCCGGCGGGCAGCGGATCTTCGAGCTGCTCGATACCAAGCCTGAGATCGTGGACGCTCCCGACGCCATCGAGCTGCCTCCAATCAAAGGCGAGATTCGTTTTGACCACGTCCACTTCGAGTATGTCACGGGAGTGGAGGTGCTTCACGATATCAACCTGCAAGTGCGCCCCGGGGAGACCGTTGCTCTGGTGGGACCCACGGGGGTGGGAAAGAGCACCCTGGTCAGCCTAGTCGGCCGCTTCTACGAGATTACGGAGGGGACTTTGAGCGTCGATGGCTTCAACATCCGCAGCGTTACTCAGGAATCGCTCAGGCGGCAGATGGGCGTCGTCCTGCAGGACCCCTTCCTGTTTTCCGGAACGGTCAAGGAGAATATCCGCTACGGACGCGCCGATGCCACCGACGATGAGATCATCGAAGCGGCAAAGGTTGTTGGGGCCGACCACTTCATCCAGCGTCTGGAGAAGGGCTACGACACTGAACTTCAGGAAAGGGGAAGCAATCTGAGTGTGGGGCAGCGGCAGCTTCTCAGCCTCGCCAGGGCGGTCCTTGCTGCCCCGCGTATCCTGGTCCTGGACGAGGCAACAGCCAATGTTGATACGCAGACCGAGGTCCTCATACAGCGCGCCTTGCATAAGGTGCTCAAGGGACGCACCTCGCTGGTCATCGCCCACCGTCTATCCACCATCCGCGATGCCGACCGTCTGGTTGTGCTGGATGAGGGGAAGATCGTGGAAACGGGTACACACGGCGAGCTGCTGAAGAAAGGTGGCCTGTACGCTCACCTCCACGCTGTGACCTACGCCTCCGGCCAGACTCAGCCTCCCTCTCGCTGACCCTTCCCGACCAAACCCATGAAGAGAAATCCTCCCAACTAAGCATGTTCGACAGGAGGTCTTGCTCACCTACACTATACCAATGCCGCCGAGAGGTATGACTGAGGAGAAGACACCAGTTCTGTCTATTGTACACCCTGGTGGGCGATACAGGGCTTGAACCTGTGACCTCCTGTGTGTAAGACAGGCGCTCTAACCACTGAGCTAATCGCCCGTGATGGCACGCCTGGTGAGATTTGAACCCACGACCTCAGCCTCCGCAGGGCTGCGCTCTATCCGCTGAGCTACAGGCGCATGGTGCCGAAGGTGGGATTTGAACCCACACATCCTTACGGATACTACGTCCTGAACGTAGCGCGTCTGCCATTCCGCCACTTCGGCGTGGGCAGTACTGGACTTGAACCAGTGACCTCTTGCGTGTGAAGCAAGCGCTCTAACCACTGAGCTAACCGCCCCACGCCATATTGTATTCTCAATGCAGAGCAAAAATCAAGGCTATGTACTCGTCCAGTACATTAGTGACACCCCATCTCCCCTCTTCTATTACCCTTGTCGTTGTACAAGAGAGCTGTGGTGGGGAAAAGTAGTGCGACCTTTCAAGGTCGCCTGGGTGGGGTTTGGGCGAGGCTAAAGCCCCGCACTACATGCTTCTCATTTTCCTGATAGTGACACCATGTAAGCGTGCCCCATCTATCCGGGCTAGATCAGGCTAGGCGAGTCCGCGCGTTTGCAGAAGCCACGAGTTGAGGTTCGGCGACATTAAGGCTAGAATGTCGATTGTGCACAAGTGGTTCTGGCTGGGCGTGGCCTTGCTGCTGCTGTCGGCAGGCTGCGCTCGGGAATCGGAGTCGGCAACCGTCTTACCACCTACGGCAGGTTTTGCGGCTAGCCCCAGCGAGGGGCTGGCTCCTCTGGCCGTCACCTTTTCGGATCTGACCACAGGTGATGTCACTCACTGGCACTGGGACTTCGGCGATAGCCAGTTCAGCAGCGAGCCCGAACCGAGTCACACCTATGCATCGACTGGAGACTACACCGTTTCACTGGCAGTAATGGGCCCCGGCGGTAGCGACGTGGAGACAAGAATTGACTGCATCAAAGTGAGGAGTGAGGTTATCAGCTGGGAGGAGGCAGGGAGCTACATCGGGCAGGCCAAAGTTGTCGAAGGGACTGTTGTTGGCACGTACTACCATAAAGCTGGGAAAGGTGCGCCCACTTTCCTCGATTTCCATGAGCCTTACGAAGGCTATTTCAAATGTGTAATCTGGGGTAGCGACAGGGGAAAGTTCGTAAAGGAGTTTCCACCCAATCCAGAAACCCACTTCCTGGACAAATGTGTTCGGGTCAGCGGCCTGATTGAGGAATATCCTGAAGGCTCAGGCGTCCCGGAGATAATTCTCAATAACCCATCTCAGATTGAAGTTGTGGCAGAGTAACCCTCCACAATCCGGGCAACTGGCCCAGTGCAGCATCGACAACCTATAGACCCCTTGCCTATTCATCTCTTTCGGCGAGCCTGCGAGGCGGGCCAACTCTCGTCTCTCCGGCGGAAGTGTGACACCACTTGTAACCCGGTGCGCCAACTGTACTGGGAAGACCCAATCCCAGGTACCAAAGTCCTAGGTAGATAGTTACTTATTGGTGATTCATTGAACGGCAGCGTGGCGTATACTATCGTGGGTATATTGTACTTGCCGAACCAGAAGTGAAGCCCCTTTACGAAGGGAGGCAGCACTATAGGATGAAAGACAAAGCCAGAAGCTGTTCAATCGCACCTATGGCCCTGCTTCTTCTGCTGTCCGGCTGGGCTGCGGTGGGTTGTCAGCCTCCCCCAAGCCCACCCGCGCCTGTGCCGCCTGCCGATCAGCCACTGCCTGCTGAGAGTCAGCCATCGGAGGAGGTGCCTGTGGTTGTGGAGGTCGGGGATGGCGAGGAATGGAAGATGGTCGACGTGTTTACAGGTAAGGATAGCGAGACCACGCGGTCATTTCATATATCCGGGACAGAGTGGCGTGTTATGTGGACAACGGATGCTGAGTATCCTGAATACGCTCTTCTTGACCTCTTCATCTATTCTGAGGGCTCGTATAGCCTACCTACGATGAGGATTTCGTGCTCAGGTGATAGCGCCGGAGATGCTGTCTATATCTCGGAGGGTGGTCAGAGTTATCATTTCAAGGTTATTGCCGCCAATTTGCGCAACTGGACCCTTACAGTCCAAGACTACGCTGGCAAAGCATCCCTCTCCCCTGTTCAGATAACCCGCGTTTACTACAAAGGCCGGGACTATTTGATGAGGGACACAGTCTGGTATCAGATAGTCGGGAGCGACGCCCTCTATGACTACCATCCAACAGTTGAAGCCGGCGAATATGTGTCAATTCATTATCCAATACTTGAAGCCGACGAGTATGTGGAGATAAAGAACCAAAGCGATTCCTGGCAAGATATAGGGGGTTGGGTGCTGAAGAACACAACGAAAGGATACCCTTCATTCATCTTTCCATCGTTGTGCCCGGGCAGTTATGAATACTGTGATCTTCCTGCCTGTGTTCACCCGGGTGAGATTCATCCCGAACACTGCGGTCCTCCGGCCCATTGTCTGATAGCCCCACATCATAGCATCCGGGTGTACACGGGCGAGGTTCATCCTGAATCAGGAGGCTTCCGTTTTAGCTATCCTCCGGGTGATATTTGGGACGACGAAAACGCTGACGTAGCCGTGCTTTACGATTGCCTAGGACGGGAGGTAAGCCGACACAGCTATATGATCCTGGCTGACGATGAGGTTCTGGCGGGTAAGTAGTGGGCATATTGGGAAAGGCACTGTTTTGACGAACGACGGTTTGAGACATGCGAGGCCACATCTCTATGGGGGCCATGGCAAATCCATGGCATGGGTAAGCCCTGGTCCGTTTTCGCAGCCAGAATCGGGTTGAGATGAAGGGTGTTAAGATGAAGGAACATCGTTGGATTTTGCTTGCGGGCTTAGCTCTTTTGCTAGCTAGCTCATTAGTGGCCTGCGGGCAGCCTGTGGCGAGTCTGCCGCCCCCCACACCGCCACCCGCGCAGCCGCCACCGGCTGTTGAGAGTCCATCGCCGGCGCAATCACCTCAGGTTGACGAGATTGCTGACGAGGAGGGATGGAACACGGTTCGAGCCTTTGCGGGCAAAGCCAGTGAGACCACAGCGCCGTTTCACGTATCTGGTACGGAGTGGCGCATTGTGTGGACAGCAGACGCTAGCTACCCTGAACATGCCGTTCTTGATATTTTCGTATACCCTCAGGACGCGTATAGCCTGTGTGCCAGGAAGATTTCGCACTCAGATGGCAGTGGCAGCGGCACCGTTTACATCGACGAGGGTGACGGGGACTACCATATGGAAGTCATTGCTGCCAACTTGCGGAGTTGGACTATTGCAGTGCAAGACCACGCCACTGCTGACGACGTTGCAGGTCGAGAGGAATGGGACACGGTTGAGGTCTTTACAGGCACGAGTGGTGAGACCACGCCCCCGTTTCACGTGTCTGGCAAGGAGTGGCGCATTACATGGACAGTAGATGCTCAATACCCGGAAGACGCCGTTCTGGAACTGTTTATCTACTCTCAGGACGCACCCTATGCGATTTGGGACAGTGTTTCGCACGCGGACGGTAGCGGTGGTGAAGTGACCTACTTCATCCCCTGGTATATCCCTTACGACGAAGCCAAGCGCGATTTCTTCATCAGGGTGATGGCGCGCAATTTGCGAAGCTGGACTATTACGGTGGAAGATGACATCGCAGACGTAGCCGTCTGCCTCGTCCAGATAACTGATATTCATTACAAAGGTACAGTCTATCCGCGCGGATTCAAGTATGGTTCGAATGGTATCCTGTGTCTCGAAGTGGTCGAACCCGATGAATATGTGGTTATCAAAAACCTGGGTGACTCCTGCCAGGAGATGAGCGATTGGGTGCTGAAGAACGTAAGCAAGGGACGCCCCTCATTCACGTTCCCGTCGGGCTTCGTCCTATTGCCAGGGAATATCATTCGGGTGTATACAGGGTTCCCGGTTGCGCCAGGAGGTTGCAAGAAGTGTGGAATCTTTGCAGCCTACGGGTATGTGATGAGCAGTGTCCGCCCTGACATAACTCGACGCATGTACGCGCTCTACCCTCTACGTTTTGACTATGGGCCCGGTGATGTCTGGGACAACGAGGAACCTGATACAGCTGTGCTGTACAACGCTGATGGGGAAGAGGTGTCCAGAAAGAGCTACGTAGTCCCGAGTGAGGACGAGTGTTATAGATGAGTACCCCGGGAAACCTGGGTGAAGCGATGGTCAAGAGGGTTCTTCTTGTTGTGCCCGTCGGCCTCCTCCTAGCGCTACTGATAATGCCGCTTCAGCCGTTCACACGGGCCCATGCTGAAGAGCTTGACCCACAGTGCTGGGCTGTTATCGTGGGGGTACCGGCCCAGCGACTTGCCGTCGAGTATTTCATTGATGCAGGGGGGAATGCGTACCCACTGGTGGTGAAGTATCCTGATGATAGTGCGCGGGATCTGGCCCAGGGATTGGGGTCTGCCTGGGGTGAAGACCACATCAAGCTGTTACTAAACAATGAAGCCACCAAGGTAGACATCTACTATGCAATCAAGTGGCTGGCGGACGTGGCCGACGCCGATGATACCGTGCTCTTCTATTTCTGTGGACACGGCTATTTGCCACCTACTGGCCACTTGCCGTATCTTCCCATCCCCGAGTACGTCCCGCGTGATACCGTCCCGGTATACCTTTGCCCTTACGATTGCCTCATATGGGAACAAAGCGTCCTGTCAGACATTCAGGTCAGGTACGCCATATCAGATAGTGAGCTGGATAGCTGGCTGAGCAGGCTCGATTCGGAAAGGGTCGTCGTTATCCTGGACATATGCTATGCTGGTTCTCTTAGCGTGAAGCTTGGCCAGGAGGGTCGAGTAGTCCTGATGAGCTGCCAGCCCGATGAAACCTCTTGGGAGTCTGACGAGCTTGAGCACGCGGTTTTCACACACTACGTCCTGCAAGCCCTCAGTGATTTCGATGCTGCCGACACCAACTCTGACTATGAGCTCTCCGCGGAGGAAGTATTTGCCTACGCCGGGCCCAAGACTGCTGGCGAGATCATAGCGCCTTACGACAATGTACCTGCTGTGAAAGACGAACAACATCCTATGCTTTACGACGCTCGTTACTCCGAGGAACTCGGCCTGCTCATGAAAGTCGCATTTTATCCCGACGCTCGTCTTTTGCCTGACACCACGGTGTTGACCGTGGACGGGCAACCATACCTGTCAGGAGAGTTGCCGGAGTCGTTCACCTGGGCATCAGGCTCAGTACACGAGTTCAGCGTCCCCTCCGCAGTGGATATTGAGGAGGGAACAAGACTTGTCTTTACCTCGTGGGATGACGGAGTTAGGTCGGCTTCAAGGACGGTTTCAGATGGCGGAGAATACGCGGTGGACTACGGGACACAGTACCTGCTGACCATCGACTCAGCTCACGGTGACCCGGTTGGCGAAGGCTGGTACGATTCGGGCTCGGTAGCTACCATCTCGGTGAGCTCTCCTCAAGGAGGGATAATCAGGCGCGTTTTCACTGGCTGGAGCGGGGACTTGGCCGGGGCTGAAATGACTGCGCTGGTGACTATGGATGGCCCGAAGGCCATCGTGGCGAACTGGCGCACCGACTACCTTCGCCTTTACATGCTTGTAGCTGGTATCATGGCGGTGGTTGGAGCTGCCGTGGGCGTGTACAGGCTCTGGAAACGGTGCAGGTTGGTGGAGGAATAGGCCACGAGGGTTGCGCGGTTAAGATGAATAAGTACAAGTGGCACCCATTTACAGTTGTAGGATTGGCTGTTCTGCTGGCCAGCCTGGTCGTGGGTTGTGGGCTGGTTCCCTCCAGTCCCTCGCCACCCGAACCAGCACCCGTGTCAGCACCTTCACAGCCGCCAACGGAAACTGGGGGGCAGCCGGAGTCACCGTCTAGGGCTTACGAGATTGCAGATGAGCAAGGATGGACCACAGTTGAAACCTTCGCCGGCGAAGGCGGCCAGGTCACGCCGTCATTTCACATATCGGGTAGGGAGTGGCGCATAACGTGGACGGCAGGTGCCGAATACCCCGAATACGCTGTTCTTGATATCTTCGTTTATCCTGATGACTTGTGTAGCTTACCTGTGGAGAGGATTTTGTACTCGGGCGACGGCTCTGGCGGCACGGCATACGTCTACGAGGGCGGGCGAGCTTATTATCTCAAAGTCATAGCCGCCGGTTTGCTCAGCTGGACCATCGAAGTGGAGGATTACGCTGCCAAAGCATCTGTCTGCCCCGTCCAAATAACCCGTGTTCACTACAGAGGTGCGGACTATATCGAGGGTGGTGAAACGGGTTTTGAAATGGTTGAAGCCGACGAGTATGTGGAAATCAAGAACCGAGGTGATTCCTGGCAGGTTATCGCAGGCTGGACGCTCAAGAATATGACCAAGGGGATCCCCACGTTCATTTTCCCAATCCATTTGCCGAGCGACGTTGTGCCACGGCCCTGGGCTCTACCTCCACATCACAGTATCCGGGTCTACACAGGCGAAGTCCATCCTGAATCGGGAGGCTTCTGTTTCCACTACTGCCCCGGTAATATCTGGGACAACGAAGTGCCCGACGTAGCCGTGCTCTACAACTCCAGAGGCGAGGAGGTAAGCAGGAAGAGCTATACAATCCCGAGTGACGGAGGGACTTCGGCCGACGAGTAGCGGGTGAATCTGGACAAGGCGATGTTAAAGAAGATACCATTTGCTGTCTCGGTCGGCGCGCTCTTGGCTATACTGTGTGTGCCGTTCTGCCTCTACACGTCAGCAGTTGCCCGAGAGGGTGAATCGGAGTCCTGGGCTGTCATCATCGAGGTTTCGCGTTACCCGTCGTTTGTTTCCTTCTGCGATGAAGGTGCAAACTTCGTTTGTCATCAGCAGTTGGAATATCCTGCTAACGGCGCGCGCGAGCTTGCCCAGCAGTTGGGCTCTACTTGGGGCGAAGACCATGTCAAGTTGCTGCTGGATAGTGAAGCAACCAAAGTAGACATCTACTACGCGATCAAATGGCTGGCGGACAAGGTAGATTCTGATGACACCGTGCTCCTCTATTTCTCAGGGCGCGGGAGAGAGCCGGACGCAATAGGTCAGGTCCCAAGTCGAGACTACTCGCAGAAAGCCGGGTCAGGATACCTTTGCCCCTTCGATAGTCGACCGCCGGCGACCGAGTACTACAGAATACCTGCCATTAGCCTGGCTTGCTGGTTCGGCGGTTCACCGTCAGGTTGTCGCCACGACCGAGCTTGCTGGTTCGATAGTCCACCATCGCGTTGTGACCCGGGGGCGTCGGGACTTGAAGCTGTAGTATCTCCAGTTGATCGCGCTGGATGGTACGATAATGGGCTATCTCATTGTGATTACGAGATATCAGCAAGTGACCTGGCTCGCTGGCTGGGGATGGTGGAAGCGGAGAGAGCTGTCATTATCCTGGACACATGTTTTGCAGGTTCCTTCAGCACGGAACTCAGCCAGGATGGTCGGGTAGTCCTGATGGCTTGTCGAGCGGACGAAGAGGCGTTGCAATGCCCTGCACTTGGAGACCGCGTATTCACGCATCATCTGGTGCAAGGCCTCAGCCACTTCGATACAACCGACACCAACCACGATTATGAGCTCTCCGCGGAGGAGATATTTGGCTACGCCGAGGCTGAGATTGGTAACGGCAGTGTGACCTGTGACGGGGCTACGTCAGAGGAGTGCAAGCAGCATCCTGTGTTGTCCGACTGCTATTCGGGTGAACTCGGCTTGCTAATGAAAGTCGTCTTTGATAGCGACGCCCACTTACCGCCCGACGCCACGGTTTTGACATTAGACGGGGAAGCGTATCTGACGGGAGACCTGCCTGCATCATTCATCTGGGCCGCGGGCTCGGTGCATGAGTTCGACGTTGTTTCTCAAGTCGATAGTGAGAATGGAACGAGGCTGGTCTTTGTCGCATGGGACGACGCCTACGAGTCAGTTTCAAGGGCGATTTCGCGTGGCGGAGAATACAGGGCAGAATACCAAACACAATATCGGTTGACAATTGAGTCGACATACGGTGACCCTGAAGGGGAAGGCTGGTACGATTCAGGCTCAACAGCTACCGTCTCGGTGACTCCTTCTCAGGGGATTGTGATCAGGCGGGTTTTCGCTGGTTGGAGTGGGGACCTTGTTGGAGCCCAACCTGCCGGCTTGCTGATGATGGATGGGCCGAAGGCAGTCACGGCAAACTGGCACACCGATTACCTGCGTTTGTACATTCTCATCGCAGGCGTAACGGCATTGTTGGGAGCTACTGTAGGTACGTATATCCTTAAGAGAAAGAGATCGTCTTAGTGGCCATGGGCGAGCCAAGTTGGGTGGCGCTTGCCGCTTCTGGCACCTCGCATTTAGACACGCATTCAGCTACAACCTCGATACTATTCCACCACGATTTTGATGGAATGGCTATATGGGTATTGCTTTGTGTAAATCTTTGGATGTATAATCGAGGAGATACAGACAGAAAAGAAGCGGCGAGGGCCTGAAGAAGAGAAACAGGGGAGTTGGTAGTATGCAACAGACAGGCAGGTGTCCCAAC
>Ga0209986_10001139_pt1 | contig 25765 bp, 26 predicted proteins | sample BlataG_FD_183168 | JGI IMG/M metagenome (GOLD analysis project Ga0209986, IMG submission 183168) | Deep subsurface microbial communities from Black Sea to uncover new lineages of life (NeLLi) - Black_00105 metaG (SPAdes) (version 2) | ecosystem: Environmental > Aquatic > Marine > Oceanic >... | reverse complement strand
CGAGGAACCAGGGATGCAAGTCTGAGGTGTGGTTAATCACCAAGTCAAGCATAACCCGCATTCCGCGTTTATGAGCTTCGGAAATTAGGCGATCGAAATCGCTCAGTGTGCCGTAACGCGGATCAATGTTGTGGTAGTCAGCAACATCGTAGCCGAAGTCCTTATCAGGGGATGGATAGGGGGGTGATATCCATAGGGCGTCCACACCTAGAGCGTCCGGGTTGCCATTTAAATGATCCAGGTGAGCGATCAGCCCCGGGAGGTCTCCAAGACCATCACCGTTGCTATCGGAGAAGGAGCGCAGATAGATGTGATAAATCACGCCCTCGCGCCACCACAGGCTTTCGGAAGAGTTGACCGCGTTCATGTTGCACCATCCCTGGTGTAGGTTTTTGAATAGGTTACATGTTGAGAATACATCTGCTAGTGTAATTGTAACGAATTTAGATTGAGTATAAAAGACGATGAGGTTTGTTACTCTAAACATGGCATGAAAATTGCTTCCCATACTAAAGAACCATGCAGCAACCTTGGATAAGCAGTTGCTATTTTATGAATTTAAGTCTAGTATCCTTTAGGGATTTACCCACCGATAAGGAGGAAGGTCAATGTCCGACGAGAAGACGAAGATGCTTAATTTGATGAAATTCTGGTTGTTTGGCACCTTCATCATCATATTCGCCGCGGCAACGGTTTATGTTGGCGTAGCGATAGGTACGGGCCTGCAGATTCTGCGTGAACTGAATTATTGGCTCGCCATGATCATCGCTGCAGCGTTGTGCGTTGCCTGTTATTACGGCTACAAATGGTGGCTGAACCGTAAATAAGATTATTGCTTGACATATAGCTCATACACTTAGCCGGCGGAGGCCGGCAAGTGTTTTCATGCGGTACATTTACGTCCCTTCCTCTTTTTGGTATTGGGGGATCTCGGATTGTGGAATTCCGAGGGGGATAAGATTAGGTGAGGTGGAGCACAGGCACCCTGCCTCAGCCTAGTTGAATTGGTTTAAGACCATGATGGCTTGCCATCTCGGTTATGGGGTTTTAATGCCTCAGGATAGCACTCGCTTAGCGATCACCATCCGTTGTACCTCGCTGGTTCCCTCCCCGATGGTCATCAACCGTGCGTCCCGGTACAAGCGTTCGACCGGATACTCGCGGCTATATCCATAACTACCTAAAATTTGGATCGCGTCCCGACAGACTTTCTCCGCCATTTCAGTTGAAAATAGTTTAGCGATGGCGGCTTCTTTGCTGAAAGGCTTGCCCTGGTCTTTAAGCCAGGCTGCTTTGTAGATCAATAAGCGGGCTGCTTCGATCTGGGTGGCGGCATCAGCGATCATCCATTGAACAGCTTGGTGACGGGTGAGAGGGACACCAAAGGTTACTCGTTCTTTCGCGTAGGCAATAGCCTCATCAAGTGCGCCTTGGGCTAGACCCACAGATATCGCGCCGACTCCAATTCGACCACCATCGAGAACCTCAAGGGTTTGGTAAAGACCTTGACCAGGATCACCAAGCACATGGTCCTTCGGTACGCAGACATCTTCAATAGCTGAGGCGTGAGTCGGTGAAGCGTGTACACCCATCTTCTTCTCCGGTGGGTGAACATGCAGCCCCTGAGAGTTGGCAGGCACTACGATCAAGCTTAGAGAACGGGAACCGCCAGCAGGGTTCGTGCGACATAGGGTAATGATCAGGGAAGACACGCTGGCGTTTGTGATCCAGGCCTTGCTGCCGTTGATTACCCACATATCTCCCTTTAATTCGGCTCTGGTTTTTATCCCCCCAACCAGGTCGGATCCAGCACCTGGCTCAGTGAGAGCTAAGGCGCCAAGACCATCTTTATTCGAGGCTAGACCTGGCAGCCAGCGCTGTTTCTGCGCCTCTGATCCAAAGAGGGAAATTGGACTGCATCCCAGACTGTTATGTGCTTCTACAGAAAGCGCAGTACCTCCGCATACCATGCCGAGCTCCTCCAGTGCGATGGCGGCGCTCATGGTATCAACTCCAGGACCGCCATATTCTTCCGCTATCTCCATTCCCAGCAGGCCGAGTGGCACCATCTTGTGGAATGCTTCTGTGTTGAACTCGGATGCAGCGTCGAGCTCAGCTGCCATGGGTTTTACCTCTTGAGTGCAGAACTGGTGAACTGCTTTACGCCACATTCGTTGTTCGTCGGTCATCTCGAAGTTCATGGTTTACCTCTCTGAACCCTATTGCTTTGCCTTAGTTCATTGTAGTACTTACATTAGGGTTTGTGACGTCGTCTACGATTGTTATCGTCCAGTAATGTTTGGATACCAATACCAAAGGACATCGCGTGCCGGTTTGCCGTTCACCGAAGCGGATTTGTCCTGCAAAGCCACTGTAGGGTTGTAGCCGCGTACGTAAAAACCTTTCACTGTGGGTCGGGTGTAAGCCTCAAGAAACACAGCATTAATCGCTTCCGCCTGCCCGGTAAGGTCAAGTTCTAAATCTTTATCGACCATCGAACCCTGGTCGAAGGCAGAGGGCGGACGGCAGCTTCCATCGGGGGCCTTGGCACAGGCAGTGGCACTCCCAACGACTGACAAGTATTCAATGCTTAACACAATTGGCATACCAGCCAGCTTCGGGTCAGCCAGAATCGTTTCATCGAACAAGGCGCCGGCAACCACTTGCATTCCGGGGATGGAAGGTTCATCTCCTGCTGACAGTGGTGCATGCCAATAGATATGGACCTCGTCTAAAATCTGAAGGAAAGGTGGGGGAGGTTGCAGGCTTTGACCCAGTTCGATTTCAAAAGCTAGTTGCCCCGAAAAGAACCCCCGTACTTCTTCGATCAGGCTCTGCCAACGGGATTCGACATCCTGAGGGGTGTTCGAAGGTGTTCCGTCTGGTAATTGTCCTCCCGGCAGTGAGGGGGCGATCTCAGGTCCGCCGAGGATGAGTTTACTAACCCCGGTTTCTTGTGCTTGACGGGCGTAAGTCAGAATGAAAGATCGATACTCTTCAAACCACACTGTCCACCAGGCGCTGTCTCGAATGGCTTCTATCCACCATGTTTCGAGGTGACTGTCAGCTGTAAGAAGACTCGGACGGAACGCCACTTGTAAGCCGTGACTGAGGGCGTCGGTAGTGATTGCCCGTAGATCATCCCTGAAAGGGGCTAAAGCGGGATCAAAAGCCAAGATCGGGGTTGGATTATTCTGTTTGAGCATCCAGGTTGGGGTCAAGATTACTGCGTTGGCGCCAATATCAGATACGGTGGTCATGGCCTCGGTGTTGATCGTAATCCAATTTGGCTGGTAAGTGGGAAGAAAGGCGACTCCGACCTCGAAGTCAACCCGAGGAGTGATCTCTGGAGCGATGATTGTTATCGCCGGCAGGGTAGGATCCCACCACTGCCATTCAGTGACCTCGTCTACCAAATTCTGGGAAGTCTGTGATGGAGTGACCAGCCTTCCAACCGCGTTCGGCCCGGCTGTCTCAACATCGTCAGCGCTTCCGCATTGCAGATTGCGGCAATAGCGGTATCCCAACTCTCCACCGAAGTCTAATGGGCTGTGAAGGGTGTAAAACCACTCGTTCTCCCCAAGACTCCACATCGGTAATGGTTCAAACCAGTCTAAGGGATTGAATTGAATGCTGATATGGTCAGAGGAGGGAGTATTCTCCGGCACTGTGAGGTAGAAACTTAGGCTTCCCATCTCGCTTCCGTGCCAGGTTGAGACAGTATCCGTGATCACAAGGTCGTGGTCTGGGATGATCACTTGCCGGGTGAGGAAAAAGCCTTTACTGTCACGTTCTGCGTTCCATAAGCCGTCGCCCAGGGTGTACTTGTAGCGCAGATCGGTTCCTGCGTAGAGGGTAACTACTGCGAGGTAGTGTGTTGGATCGATAAGAGTGAGGGAGGGCATATGGCTGCTTGAGATCCTAAGTCCTCCAGTAAGCTCGCTAAAGATATTCCCCAACTGGAGCACATTTCCTGCGATCCGAACCGGGATGCCAGCGATGGTATCAGCGGGGACTATAACTTGGAAAGCCACTTGGACAGTCTTTGCCGGCAATAGATCGAGTTCAACCGGGGTCATGCTTTCTGGGGCAACAACTGCTCCCTGCTGAGCGGTTTGATAGGCGCCATCGGGACTGAAGATGACCAGGTTGTGCAAACCGGGTGGGAGACCATCGAATCGGAAGGAGCCCTCGCCGTCGGTGAACGTGGTCAATCCAGCTGCGCTAATCAGGATTTCCGGGAGGACATTCCCGCTGAGTTTGTCGTATATCCGACCGATAATGCGTCCAACTGGACCATTGTAGGGGGTATCCGACCAGGCAGCGACGATGTCATCAATCTGGTTGGGTCCAGGGATGTGGCTTATGCGGTAAGGGATAAATGTTCCAACCGCGGTCACCTCATCCGCTGGAATTGGCACACGGCGGATGTATCGATAGCGTAAGAGTGATCCCAATGGTGGTGTCAGGCGAGCTTGCCAACGACCATCCGCTAGCCGGGTCATTGGAATGGTGTAGGTATTGTAAGTCAGGCCAGTGACCTCATCGAGTAAAACCATTGCCAGATCAGCGTCCACCGGGGTGCCTTCTGGGGGGAGCACATTGAAGATCACTTCCGCAGCAGGTAAGGGTGTTGGGCTAGCGAAAGGAATAGGCGTTGGTCCTTGTTGGTAAGTCACCAGGTTAGATAAGGATGAACAACTACTGCTTAATACTAGCAGCATTAACCCGAGCGGTTTGAAAAGACGTTTGATTCGCATGGACGATATCCTACGTGTTTGATGAATCGATGTTGAAGAGACAGTCGTCAGGATCTATGTTTATACCTTTGGTTTAACTGTATGTCCCTCTGCCCGATTTATTCTAAGGTGTTCGATAAGCTGGACACAAAGGTCTACATTTGGCACTAGGTTGACTGGGATTCGCATCTTAGTACCCTGATCGTGTTCGTGCGGCGTGATTAGCAGCAAGCCACGTCCAAGCGTTGTTTGGTTTAAATCCTGCCAACGGATTAATTGCTTGCCTTGCTGGATCCCTTTTAATGTTAGCAACAACGGTCCAAAATTAATACCATCACCCTGATTGAGATTCCGGCGATATTCAGCTAGCAGATTGGGATAGACATTCCGCTTAATGGTTTCAGCTAAGCTACTCAGGTCAGTCAGCGCATGGTTGAGGCGCACTTGACGATTGTCATCGGTGTGCAACTCCAATGTGGTCTGGGCGCCCCATACCAGGCTCGAGAGACCGTAGCGCACAGCGGCGGTGTGTATTTGTATTATTTGATTCCACAGGAGGGTCTTCTCTTGACGGCCACGCTGGTAAATCATACCAAGGTCATACAAGTAAACACGCAAACCACGCGACCGCCAGAAGGAGATCAGGCCTACGAGGGCAACAAACGCGAACCCAGTAGCAGTCCATAAGGCTGGCGTAGTCCAACGAACGATCGCTGCCGGACCATAATGACGGTAAGCGAAGAGCCAACACAATACAGCCAATACGCCAGCGATTGCCGTCCCAACCAGACCAATGATGGCCAAGGCTGAGTATAGGATACTCAGCTCCCGACGTAATCGGTGCTCGCTGATCATCGGCCCGAGATTTTGAATCGCCTCTTTGGGCTTAGTCTCTTTCAACCTACTCTTCCTTCACATCAGCGGGTCCGAAGTGTAATCTACTTCCTCGTTTTTCTTTCTAATAAGTGACTACTCACCCTCCCGCAGGTTATGACTGAGAGCATTTATTGGTTTGAATATCCGGTCGAGACGCGATTCTATGTCAAAACAATATCTAAACCTGTGGGAGGGTGAGTAGTTGCTCCAATAATATATTAGTCTACTGTAAAAAGCTCCCTCCAATAGGAGAAAGGGATATATTTGGTTAGACTATCCCTTGGTTTGATGTCGCAGCCGTCTCCGTTGTGCCAAAGCGGCAAGGCCGATGCTTAAGAAGTAGAGCACGATCATCGGCATCATGACCAGGGCCATATTGATCGGATCAATGGTGGGGGTGATCATTGCAGCCAGGACGGCGATACCAAGCACTGCGAAGCGCCAGCCGCTGGCCAGCGTCTGGGCCTGAATGATCCCAAGACCGGCCAAGGTGTAAATCACTAGAGGAAACTGGAAAGCGATCCCAATCCAGAACATCACCCCAGTGACAAAGCGGATGTAGTTAGACGGTCTGACCTTAGTGATAATTCCCAGGAAGTTGAGCATGAAGGGGAGCGCCACGGGCAACATGACATAGTAGGTAAAAACTATTCCCATCAGGAAGAGTATGGTTGCGGCGGGGATGGCGGTCAACAGCAGCGTCCGCTCACGTCGACGTAAGCCTGGGTTTACAAAAGCGAGCAATTCGACCCCGATGTATGGAAACGCCAGAACGAGACCACTCAGCAGGGTTACCCGCATGAAAGCCCCGATAGACTCAGTGACCTCGATAGCTTGTAGAGCTTCGATGCCGCCAATGGGCTCGGTTAACCAGTCCAGGACGCGATCCGCAAAAGCAGTGCTCACTAAGATAGCTAAAACCAGCACGACCAACGATCGGAGCAGGTGAGACCGCAGGGCCTCGATGTGTTCGACCAGCACGGAGGGATTCTCAAAGGTACGAGCAATCACATCAGCCAGCGGCGTATCTTCAGGTTCGTGGATGATGAAGTTCCGGATCGCTAAAAAGGGCTTGGCGATGAGGCGGAAGGGGGCAGTAATCAGGCGCCACAGTTTAGTGAATAGGGAGCGAATCATCTGTATGTTGGGTAACTTGATATGGATAGGCGTTTTGGGTATAAGAAGAAATCAAATTTCACCCCTTATAAATGCAATGACTTACTCTTGATTAGCTACAGTATCGGACGGTTTCTCTATTGGAGGCTGCGATTCACCAGGCGATAGCTCGCTATTAGGTGGTGGTTTCTTCCAAACCTGAAGATCCTCATCCAGAGTTCTAACATCTTGAGCTATCTCCTGTCCGACTTCCCTAATGGTTTGGTGCACCTCGTCTAGCGAAGCTTCCAGGGCTGCTTCTTGAGCCAGTTGGTTTGGCAGGTTGCGCAACTTGCGCGAGGTCTCTGTGAGCATTCGCCAAGTTTCAGATCGGTAGAGTTGATTCAGAAATCGTCCGATGGAGCGAGCGGCCTTACCAATATCGCGCGGGCCGATCACAACTAGAGCGATGAGGATTAGGAAGAGCAACTCAAGGGGACCGACGCCGAGGAGATCCATATTACCTTACCCAGAACCGGATGCCTGAAACTGGCGGCGAATATCCCCCTCGCGTTGAGCCAATGTACCGAGCACGCCGTTGATGAATCGTGGAGCGCTATCGGAGCTATATCGTTTGGCCAGTTCGACAGCTTCGTTGATGGCCACCTTGAGAGGGGTCTCGCCGTCGATGGCAAACTCCCAGAGCGCCAATCGAAGGATATTGCGGTCGAGAACAGCCAATTCTTCAACCGGCCACTCTGGAGCGCAGCTGGCGATCAATCTATCTATCTCTGGAGCGAACTTCAAGGCACCCGTGACCAAGCGTTGGACAAAATCTAGTGCTTCCTCTCCAAGTGATTGCTGATCCTGGAGGTGACGAGTGATGACCTCCTGAGGTTGATGGTCAACGCAATCCACTTCGTAGAGCACCTGTAGCGCAAGGATGCGGGCTTTTCGACGTTCATGCTTCATTGGCTTTTCTTAATCATCCTATGTGGCTACGTGGTTGTAATCGATATCTTCGATGTGAACATTGATGTACTGGACCTGCATACCTACCATGTCCTCGATCGCTCGGGTGACATCTGCCTGTACTTTCCGACTAATCTCGCGCACGTTAGTGTCTTGTGCCAATACCAGATAGAGATCGACTGCGACCGCGCTTTCATCGACCTCGATGCGCACCCCTTCACCTGAACCGCGTCGAAAGAATCGATTGACGCCGCCAGGTATAGGAGCCATGGAGACTACTCCCGGCACCCCAAGAGCTGTCAAACGAGCGATCGTTACTAGCACCCCCGGGGCGATGGTGGTCGTTCCTGGGGCGCGACCCGCAGCTTGATCTTTATTGTCCATCGTGTTTCAACTCCCTAAGCGTTCAATAGATAGATCTTGCGGTACATATGTTACCAGCCTTTATGGCCCTATTGCATTACCATTCCTCCATCAACGCTCAACACCTGACCAGTGATAAAGCTGACTTCATCGGAGGCGAGAAATGCCACTGCGTTGGCGACGTCCTGTGGCTTTCCGAACCTGCCGACGGGTGTCATCTGAAGAGCCATGTCCTTAAGCTCCTGGGGCAAATCGACGGTCAAGACAGTCTCGATGAACCCTGGTGCTATTGCGTTGACGGTGATGTTGCGGGAACCGACTTCCTTGGCCAGGGCTTTGGTGAAGCCGATTAGGCCGGCTTTAGAGGAAGAGTAATTCGTTTGACCCGCTTGACCGGCCAGTCCTGAGACGGAGGTGATGTTGATGATGCGACCGTAATGTTGCTTCATCATTGAGCGGATGACGGCTTTGGAGCAGTTAAAAGCACCCTTAAGGTTGACGTTGAGAACCAGATCCCAGTCAGCCTCTTTCATCCGCATGATCAGATTATCACGGGTGGTTCCGGCGTTGTTGACCAGGATGTCAATGCGTCCAAATTCAGCGATGGCACGATCAATCATTGCCTTGGCGCTGGCGTTGTCGGCCACGTCTACTTGGACGGCAATGGCTTGCATTCCGGTAATAGCAATAATCTCCTTGGCTGTGGCCTCGGCTTTTTCCACCTGCAGGTCAGCAACTACTACATTTGCCCCACCCTGAGCCAAGGTCTCGGCGATGGCCTGTCCGATACCCTGAGCCCCGCCGGTGACGACAGCTACTTTGTCTTTAAACCTCATCGGTGCTTCCTCCTGATGGTGGGTTGCTCAGTACCACCTTTAGGGATTATACCCAGAAAAACAGCCTGAGGTCTCGACCTATCTGAGAATATATATCTTGATAGGGAACAACCATGGCGATACGATCTGGTCATCCACATCCTTTTCCTGCTGGTAGCTGCTTTTTTGCATACTCAATGCTACCGTCAATCTGCTTAATGGGTCGTGCTTAGGGAAGTTACATGACTACCCCCGGCACGCCGGCGTGACAGGCGCGTATGAGCAACCTCTCCGGTTGGTGGCGAAATTGTGCTTGATCCGCACTACCATCAACCAGGGCTAGCATCGTTTCAGTCAGAACAGCGTTGGCTGGCGTCGGTACGTCCAAGGATATACCCTCCTGGACAACTGCTCCGTTGAGCCAACGTACTTCGGAACGACCACGGCCAATATCGTAGTGGAAAGATGGCAATTTATCACCCCGCCCGGAGGACACGATACGGCAGAGAATGGGCTGGATCAGTGGTGGTGGGAGGAAAATCACCCTCCCAAACAAGCCCACCGGAACCTTCGGGAGACTGTGCGGGGATAGACCCATGCGAGACATGACCCGCACAGTCTCCCGTAAAGCCTCGATCTCCAACCGGAAGAACCCTGGGTGCTCAATGATGCGTCTCGAGGGCCAACCGGTAATAGCTGATGTCGCGTTGGTGACGATGTTGGTCAACACTTTGGACCATTTCATTTGATCTGGATCTTGATAGATATGAGTGCGCAAACCAGCCTGGGTCATCTCGGCTTGGAGTTGAGATGTGAGAGGATGACCAGCCGCCAAGCCATAACCACGTTGGCGCTCCACGCGCAGGATGCCAGGCTCGATCATCTGCACCGCAGTAGTCATTGTGGCGGCGATAACCCGATCCGGTCCTAAGACTGAAGCCAGGGTGTCTTCATTGCCAATGCCATTTAACAGGCATACTACAGTTGGTGAGGAGGTGGTCTGAGCGTGGATGGCCTCAGCGGCGAGCTTACAGTCGTAGGCTTTTACCGTCAAGAGGATGACATCTGGAGGTTGATGGTTGAAGGCCTGCTCAAGTGTGGTGATAATGTTGGGTTTTTTCAGCCATCCTGGCGGGCCGTCCCCGGTCACCTGGAGCCCCCGATGGAGGAGCGTACCAGCAAGTCGAGGACGGACGAGGAAGGTCACCGGTTGACCGGCCAGCGCTAGTCGTGCGCCAAGTAAACCCCCAACCGCGCCAGTGCCGAAGACCAAGTAGCGCATTTTAAGACTCTGAAGACTCACCCATCAATCGGTCGATGAGCGCGTTTAATTCTTCATCTGAATAAAAACGGATTACCAGGCTGCCGCCACGTTGGCCGCGTTTGATTGTAACTCGGGTGCCAAGCGCAACACGCAACTGGTCTTCGAGTGCGATTTCTTCCGGGGATCGCTTGGGAGTTGGTGATGACTGACGTCGCTCCCCACTCAGACGGCGGATCAATTCCTCGGTCTGACGTACATTCAACCCACGGCGGACAACCGTTTGCAATGCGGCCGACTGAGCCTGAGCGGACGGCAGGGCCAACATAGCGCGGGCGTGACCTTCACGGATTGCCTTGTTCATCAATGCCTCCCGCACGGCGGGAGAGAGTTTGAGCAAGCGAAGAGTATTGGTCACGGCGGCGCGGCTCTTCCCCACTCTCGTGGCTATCTCCTGGTGAGAGGTGTTGAAATCGTCAGCCAGTTGTCGGTAGCCTTCGGCAGCTTCAAGTGGGGATAGGTCGGTGCGCTGCAGGTTTTCGATCAGCGTCCATTCAAGTCTCTGGCGTTCGTCCGCCTGGCGTACAATCACCGGAACGCTGGTCAGACCTGCTATCTGGGCGGCTTGCAATCGGCGTTCGCCGGCAATGAGCAGATAACCTTCGCCTGTTTTAAGTTGGGCAACGATCAAGGGTTGGAGTACACCATGTTGACGAATTGAATCAGCTAATTCCTTCAGACCATCAGCGTCCAGGTTTGATCGAGGCTGGCGCGGGTTAGTTTGGATATCGTCCGGTGGCACCTGCAGCACGCCTCCGGTCGGTGGGGGGTACTCCTCCCCAGGTGGGATCAATGCGTCGAGTCCTTTTCCCAAACCACGTTTACGGCTCATATCACTCCTCAGCGCTGGCGATGGCCTCACGTATCACAACCCCATCGCCTTGCAGCATCTCATAGGCCAGCGACCGGTACGCGACGGCACCCGGTGAGTTCGGTGCATAAGTTGAGATCGGCAGCCCATGGGAGGGCGCCTCGGCTATTCGGACGTTGCGCGGAATAACGGTTTGAAACACTTTGCCAGGAAAGTGGCGCCGGACCTCCTCCACCACATCCCGGGCTAGATTGGTACGGCGGTCAAACATTGTCAGTACCATACCGCGGATCGAGAGGCCAGGGAAGAGACCGGATCGTACCCGCCTTAGAGTGTAGAAAAGTTGGGTCAAGCCTTCCAGGGCCAAATATTCGCATTGTACCGGGATGATCACCCCATCAGAAGCTGCCAGCAAGCCGTTGACTGTCAACAACCCTAAAGAAGGGGGACAGTCGATCAGGATGTAGTCGTAATGGTTTTCCAGGGGGGTCAAGGCTCGGAGCAGTAGTTTCTCGCGATCCGGTATCCCGACCATTTCCACCTGGGCGCCAGCCAGTGCCGTGGACGAGGGAAGCAAGGATATTTTTAATTTTGGATTATGCAATGATATCTCAGAAGCCGGGATTCGTCCGATCAAGACGTCGTATGTTCCGGAGTTGATTTTTTGGTGATTTACCCCCAGGGATGAGGTGGCATTTGCCTGTGGGTCGAGGTCCACAATCAATACTCTTTGTGCCATCTCTGCCAGGTAAGCTGCCAGGTTGATCGCAGTGGTAGTCTTCCCAACACCACCTTTCTGGTTGACCAGAGCATAGATCCTTGTCATGGGTTCACCTGATAGTGAGCAACCCGGACCTCGTCAATTGTTGGTGTAGCGGCTGTGCCATGACGGGTGACCGAGACAGCTGCCAGATGGTTGGCGAAGTGGGCTGCTTCCCAGGGGTCTTTGGTTTGGTGAAGGTGGACAAAAAATGCGGCGGCGAAAACGTCTCCGGAACCGGTTGGATCCACCTCCACGACTATCGGAGCTGGGATGTGGTGTTCCTGGCGATTCCAGAATACATATGCACCACTAGCACTAATAGTCACTGCTAAGATATCACAAAATGCGGCCATCTCCTGCGCTGCTTGCGGGTCACCACCCAGGTCTTCTACACTTAAAACTACTGCGTCTGCTACAGGTAGGAAGTCTATCAATTGGTCCCATTTCCTCGGGCTAATGCATCCATCCTGGTTCCATTTTCGCAGCCAGCCCTGTGGGGTAATACCTACCAAAGCGTCAGGAAAGCGATCAATCAGACCAGGATCTACCTCAGCTGCAATGGGCCCCAGGTGAACTATATCCGCGGTTTGCCATTGGGGTGGGATGTCTTCTGGACCAATATTCGATGCCCGCGCATGGAGGGTCTGCTCACGGCCCTCGGGTGTATTGCGGTTCTCGAAGGTGGTCGTGTGTTCCGCCGGTAGGCATATCATCTCCAGATCGTCGAGAGGGCTGAGGTCGATATCTTTCCCGGCGGAGGTGACGATACCAACCCGCAAGCCAAGGGCATGTGCCGTTCGACCAGCATAAGCCACCGTCCCCCCAAGGACTGGGCCTTCCGGGGTGAGGTCTTTTGCTACGTGACCGATGACGAGGTAGTCAATGGGATTGGTTGTGGGATCGGTCATACCAAAGATTATATCCCAGGGTCGACCTGCGACCAACGTGGGGTACCCCTCGAGATGCATATCATATCGGTTGGCAATAGGAACGATGAATGCTTTATATCGGCACTCTCAGGGTACGACCTGAGCCTGCCTAGGGGAGACTGTCAACTCACTAATTGAGTATTACCGCTCTTGCCCTTGGGGGATGACAGTAACCTTGCGGCGGTCACCTTCACCAATACTTTGTGTATCTACGTTTGGATTCTCCCGCAATTCGATGTGAATAATACGCCGCTCGTTGGCCGGCATTGGTTCCAGCGTCATCGTGCGTCCGGTCTCAATCGCCTGCTCTGCCATCCTGCGTGCCAACATGCGTAACTGGCGTTCCCGCCGGGCGCGGTAACCCTCGACGTCGATGACCACGGCGACAGGTTGCCTAAGCTCTTTACCTACGATCAACCGGGTGATGTATTGAAGCGCGGAAAGGGTTTCACCTCGGCGTCCGATTAGAATGCTTAGATCATCCCCACTCACGTTCACCATCAAAGGTCGGATCCTCCCCGGCGGGACCACATCGCCCCAATGAGCTTCGACGCGAGCCTGAATGCCCATCCTCTGGAGCAGTTCCTCAACGGTTTCGTGTGTAATGCGAACAGCATCCCCATCGTCCGCGTCGGGAATTCTTTCGACCGGTGTAGGTTCCTCAGGCTGAATTGTGGTAGTTCGAACAGTCAGACGCACTCGGACTTGACGGCCACCCAAGCCTAAGAAACCTTTGCTGCCTTCATCTAATATTTCGACCTCAAGCGCTTCTTCGGGTAGATTAAGCTCTTGAGCTCCGCGGGCGACTGCTTCTTCAACGGTCGGTGCGATCACTTCCATACTGGTTCTTGTTTCCGCCATCTGTTTTTACCTTTTCCTCTCGCTGGCATTACTTAATGATTTGGCGGGTTTCATTTCGGCGCTTTGACGCTTTCTGTGCATGACCACACCCTGGAGGATCCCCAGTAGGTTTGAAGCGAAAAAGTAAAGTGCCAGACCGGAGGCAAAAGAGTATGCCAAATAGCCGATGAAAAGTGGCATGTAGAGTGACATCATTTGTGACATGGCAGCACCCTGTGAGTCTGACGTAGGTGGGGTTGTGAGCTTGGTCTGCAGAAAGCTGGTGATAACGACCAATACGGCCAACACTGGAAGCCCTTTTCCTGGTTCGGCAAGAGCCGATAGTATGGGGACCCCAGCTAAGAATGGGAGCGTTAACCGCTCCGGTTGACCGAGGTTCATATACCCCAGGAATTGGCTGTTGAGTGGGATGAGCGAACTGGGGATTACGGAGTATATGTGTTTGGAAAGGTCTAGCAGCTGGAACGGTGAAGCAGCCATAGTGCGAATGATGGCTTGGTACAAGCCAATGATAACCGGGAATTGGATCAGCAGAGGCAGACAACCGCCGAGGGGATTGATACCCAATTCCTTATATAGCTTCATCTGCTCTTCCTGTAGCTTCTGCTTATTGTCCTTGAATTTCTCCTGGATGTTAATCCACTTCTTGGACTTTTGAATTTCAGCCATCATCATCGAACTTTGCATCTGCTTATAAGTTAGCGGAAGCGTTATAACCCGCACTAAGGCAGTGAAGACGATAATCGCAAAACCAAAGGCGTTTGGTCCTGCCCCAAACAGTTGGTAAATCCAGAGCAGGGCATTGATCATCGGATCGAGAATGAATGTATTCCACATTGTTTCTAACCTTATCTACTCGCTGGGTTGGAACAAGCAACGCACCGCGCCGGAGTAAGAGTCTATTGCCGAGATCAGGCATTCGCTGCCCATCACAGCTACAAGGAGCGTATCGCCGGTCAGTACAGGATCGGATAGTAACGTACCATTCAGGTTTGGGTTGCTTGTCCAAAGCGATTTGCCCGAGTCGGTTTCGAAGCTATAAACCGTCCCCGCTTCAGTGACAAAGAAGACGTTTCCGTCCCTAAGTGCAGGTGTAACGGTGACGGAGCCATCCAATTCAATGCGCCAAAGCTCATGGGCGTCAATCAGATCCACGGCATATGCCATTCCGGTGTTATCGGCGAAGTATGCGATGCCATTGGCAACCGCCGGGCTACCCCACACCCAACCTTCAGCATCGAAGGTCCATTCGACCTGGCCCCTCCTCTTGATGTTAAGGGCGATCATCTGACGATTAAAAGTACTCACTAAGAGCAGGTTGCCAGCCAGTGTTGGCGTATCGGTGATGGCCCCATCCAGACTATCGGTACTCCAGAGTTCCACGCCAGAGGACACGTCAAGCGCATAGACACGGTGGTCGAGAGAGGCCAGATAGACAGTATCGCCCTCGACCAGGGGTGCCGACCAAAGGGCTCCCTGAGCAGCAAAGGGTTCCGCCCAAACTGGATTGCCATTGGCTAAGTCAAGAGCGTAAAGTTTATAGTCGGCGGAAGGTACCAGGACAAGGTCGCCAGCCACCACTGGGGAGCCAACGATGCGATCGCTTGCCCCCTCAAATTTCCAGACGACGCGCACATTGCCGCCAACGCCTGGTTCCACTGCATAGACAACTTTGTCGTATCCGCCGATGATAACTAATCCATCATCGGCTATTGCCGGTGGGGCGAAGAAAGAAATTGCGCGATCCGGTTCCTCAGGGTAGTGCCAGCTTTCCTCTCCGCGATTGAGGTCAATGGCATGGACGAATTGGTTAAAGGCTAAATAAACTGTGGTCTCATCGGTTGAAATACCCGGCCAACTGGAAGCAGTGATAGCGCCCCCGGAGCCGCAGCCGGTGAGGAGAATAGCCATGATGAGGATCAGACCTGGAAGAAAGGTGTTTCTTTTAGTTTGACAGGTTGAGGTTGACATAGAACTCCTATGGTACTGGGTCGTAGCCGCCGGGGTTGAACGGCTGACAGCGAACGATGCGCCGTATTGCCAGCCAGCCACCCTTAAGCAATCCATACTTGGCAATTGCCTGGTAGCTATAGTGGGAGCAGGTTGGCTGGAAGCGGCATATCTCAAACGGTATCGCCCGGGCTATCGTTCGTTGGTAGAGGCGAATCAGCGCCAGAGCAGGCAGACGCGCCAGGTTGTCCCAGGTGAGGTGGATCTCAGCCAGTGCTGGCTCGGATGCATTATGGGTAACAGGTTCAATTATCATGATGCTTCTTCAAGCAAGCCGGCGCGCCTAAGCAGGTTTGCGACGGCGGAGCATACATCGTTCCATTCGGCTTCGATCAGGGCCGGGCGGGCAATCAGCACGACATCCCACCCGCCGGCTACGGCGGTGAGGTAACTACGTAGCGCTTCGCGCAGAAGACGCTTGGCTCTATTTCGATGCACCGCACTTCCCAAGGCCCGGCCAGCGGTGACACCAAAGCGAGAAATTAACCGGTCGTTGGGACTGGCGGTCAGAACAACGAGCGGGTGGGCATAGGATTTCCCTGTACGCCGCACCCGCTTGAAGTCGGTCGATTTGGTGAGCCGATATCTGCGGTTCATTCACCTGGTCGGCCGAAAACGTCCATCGGGTAGCCTTCCGATCGCTAGATTTCGACTCAATTAAGCTTTCCAGTTGATCTTCTTAACGTGTTCATTCATCCGGACGGCCAGGCGACTGCGCTTTTTACGGCGTCGTGCCTTAATGACGGCTCGTCCACCACGCTTCGACATGCGGGCACGAAAACCATGGACCCGTACTCGGCGACGAATTTTTGGCTGATATGTTCGCTTCGGCATTGAAACTAACCCAATTCCCTTCTCAAAATGTGCCGGCTGATTATACCCTATGGCCAGGAGCCGGTCAATTGGTTGTGTTCATTCCTCCAGGCGTTGGATATGGGCGCCTAAACCACGCAGCTTCTCATCGATGCGTTCGTAGCCGCGATCGATCTGACCAATGTTGCCAATTCGAGAGGTCCCCTTGGCGGCTAGCGCTGAAAGAGTGAGGGCTAGACCGGCACGAATATCAGGGCTTTCGAGGGTTTCGCCGACTAATGTACTTGGTCCTTGAACGATGCTTCGGTGTGGGTCGCACAGGACAATGCGGGCTCCCATTGAAATCAACTTATCGATGAAAAACATCCGTGTCTCATACATCCAATCGTGAAACAGGACAGTGCCCTTAGATTGAGTGGCGATAACGATGGCGATGCTCATCAGGTCAGTCGGGAAGGCTGGCCACGGCATGACGTTGATCTGAGGTATTTTGCCGCCCACATCGGGTGTGATTTCAAGCTTCTGCACAGCGGGAATATTAATGTCCTCGCCTTCCACATCCCAATCGACCCCTAGACGCCCGAACACAAGCCGTACCATGTCGAGATGGTGCGGTGCTGCCTGACGAATGCGGATTTTCCCCCCGGTGACAACCGCCGCACCGATATAACTCACTACCTCCAAATAGTCAGGTCCGATGGTGTATTCGCCGCCATTCAGTCGTTCGACGCCTTCGATATGCAAAGTGTTGGAGCCGATGTTCTTGATCCTGGCCCCGAGGATATTTAGGAAGTGACACAGATCCTGAACGTGGGGTTCGGAAGCGGCATTGCGAATCACCGTTTCCCCCCGGGCGGTTGCTGCAGCCATGATGGCGTTTTCCGTCGCCGTCACGCTGGTCTCATCGAGTAGCACATTTGCACCACGGAGCCCGTTCGGAGCATGCATGTGAAACTCGTGTTCGCCGTAGCTTATCTCAGCGCCAAGGGCTTTTAAGGCCAGGAAGTGGGTGTCCACCCGCCGGCGCCCGATCACGTCCCCGCCAGGTGGGGGAAGATCGATTCCACTACTGCGACCAAGCATTGGTCCGGCTAGAAGTATCGAGGCTCGAATTCGACGGCAGAGCTCTGGATCTAGATCGGTTACTCGGACTTGGCGTGCGTGGAGACGCCATGAGTTTTGGCTTATGTTATCGATCGACACCCCAAGGCTTTCCAGGAGTTGACGCATGGTTTGCACGTCGCCGATGTTGGGGATATTGTGCAGAACCACTGGCTCATCGGTGAGCAAGCAGGCGGTTAGTAATGGCAGGGTCGCATTCTTGTTGCCGGAGGGGGTGACTTCACCTCGTAGGCTGTGGTTGCCTTCAATGAGAAAGGTCGGCATGAGCTATCCTTTATAGCTGAGCAGAATATCCTGACCAGCGGAGAGCGGCAGGACATCTGCCGCGCGAGCTTGGTTAACGGCGATCTCCAACAGACCTGAGCTGCCAACGTAAGCCAAAGCTTCACCCGGCGGGACATCCCCGTATGTGGAACTTAGGTACAGATGTACCCCGTTTGGGAGGCGGAGGCGTAATCCAGAGATAGGTAGCCGAGCAGGTGGACAATGCGGTAGCCACGGCTCGAGTAGTACATCATCTCCCTCAAGCCGAAGTATTCCGATGCTGGTGATCAGGTTTCCAAACTGGTCAGCGTGCAGGATTTCACCCTGCACCACTGGACCTTCGATCAGTTCCAAGCGGGGGAGGGCAAGTCGGATTAGGTCGTGGACCTGTGGACCGAGTTGCTTAAAGTCCAACCCGCAAGCCAGATGGGCAGCTACCGGGGCAAATATGTCACGTCCGTGGAACGTGTTGCTAACCGTATCCATGTGGAAGGCTTTTGATTTTAACTCGACCGCGATTGGGGGAGCGCCGGTGGCTAGAAGATAGGTGAAAGTCCCGTTATCTGGTCCGATACAAATCCGCTCCGACCAGGTGAGAGCGATGGGACGGCGGGTGGTGCCTACCCCGGGATCGACAACCGAAACGAAGATGGTTTCTGGCGGGAAGTAAGGAGCTGCCCGATACAGTTCGAAAGCTGCCCGGTTTACATCCCCCGCGGGTATGGCATGGGTTACGTCGATGATCCGGGCGTGAGGAGCTATGCTTGTGATTACGCCCTTCATCATCCCGACGTACGGATCATGTGTGCCGAAGTCAGTCAACAAGGCAATCGTTGCAGTCAAGAGCGACTCCCTGGATGCAATTCTAGCGGAGGCGCAGGAGTGGGTCAAACCGAAATTTCCTCAGGCGACTGAGAATTGTATGACAAATCAGTCCTGATGATCTTCCCTCTGAGCCTTGCAGGACCATAACGAGATTGGGTTAGTATACCCCTTTCATATCTGAGGATGAGGTCCAGAAAGGTGCTCTGTGGTATAATCAATTTTTGTGGAAAATTCCATAAGCAGGACCCCTTCCAAACCTGTTGGCGTGCTGGCTGCCTTTGCTGCTGGTTTCGATCGCGTCGCTGCCAAGCCGATTCTGATCCTGCCGCCACTGATATTGGATTTATTTCTTTGGTTTGGTCCACACTTAACACTCCCATTTCTGGTTTCAATCGTACCAGATGGGATCTCCGGATTGGTCGATTCATTTGGTGCCGATCCGACGATGGTTGAGCGGATAGACGTCTTGCAGCAGATGCTCAACCTGTTCATCGAGCGCTACAACCTGATAAGTGCCTTGAGCAGCTTGCCGGCGGGGATGCCTTTTAATCTGCTTACCGCTTTAGCCAGCCTACCAGCAGGGATCCCGAGCCTGATGGCAGGGGTTATGCCGGCTAACACACCCATAGGGCAATCACAAATTCTGGAGATAGGCGATTTGTCCTCTGTGGTGGTTGTCTGGGCTGGGATGACCGTGTTCGGGTTGGGGCTTGGAGCTTTCTATCATCGGTGGCTGGCACAACAGGCAGCGCCAAAGGCTGAGGTGGCTACTGGCTGGATTGTATGGATTCGCATGGTTCTTCTTTTCCTGATGGTCTACATCGGAGGGTTCCTGTGGATATTGTTTATGGCGCTGTTAGCTTCCATCGTGGGCTTGCTTGTGCCTTTAATCGGTACGATCCTGCTATTTATCTTATTGAGTCTCTTGTTCTGGGCTGCGGTGTATATGGCCTTTACGGCGCATGGAATTGTGCTTTATGGTTTTCGGGTAGTAAAGGCGATGTTAGAGAGCGTACGTGTGGTGCGTTGGAACCTGCTTAGTACCGTCGGCTTTTTATTTTTATGTTTCTTTATAACGTGGTTGAGCATGCAGGTTTGGGTCCTGCCTGGCGATGATTCATGGTATAGACTATTGGCTCTGGTTGGGCATGCCTTCGTAAGTGCAACATTGATAGCTGCCAGCTACATTTTTTACCAAAGCCGGCGCTCATGGCTCGTGCAGATCCAAGCTTCGCTGACTGCCCAGGCAACTAGAGATCATAATCAGCCGGGACTTCGTAGCTAGGCGTTCATATTGAATATCTCGATGGTTAGCACTCTTGGTACGGCGCCTGGGTAATAGCCGAGGATGATGATTGTGCCGATGGTTAAATCCTAGCCTGGCTGTTTGGAAGGAGATCACAACGTGGCGAAACGTTCGCAAAAGGTCAGCAGTTACGCTGCAAAAGACATCCAGGTTCTGGAGGGATTGGAAGCCGTTCGTCGTCGACCCGGAATGTATGTTGGGGGTACGGATATTAAAGCCTTGCATCACCTAGTCTACGAGGTTGTGGACAATTCGATTGACGAGGTGCTGGCAGGGGCCTGTAGCCATATCGATGTTGTGATCCACACAGATAGCAGCGTAACTGTGGAAGACAATGGGCGGGGCATTCCAGTTGATATCCACCCGGAGATGAAGAAACCTGCGCTCGAGGTTGTTATGACCGTCCTCCATTCTGGAGCGAAGTTCGGTGGCGATGGCTACAAGGTGGCAGGTGGCTTGCACGGTGTCGGTGTTTCAGCCGTAAATGCGCTTTCTAAGTGGTGCGAAGTCGAGGTCAAGCGCGGAGGACAAGTACATTTCCAGCGTTACGAACGCGGTGCACCTATTGGCCCGGTGAAGGTGGTTGGCAAGGTTTCCAAGACGGATACGGGAAATAAGACGACTTTTATGTATGACTCGGAAATTTTCACCGGTGATTTTAGTTATCGCTTTGAAACGCTGATCCAGCGTTTCCGTGAGATGGCTTTTGTCACCCGGGGCGTGACAATTAATCTTCTCGACGAGCGTGACGAGCGTGAAATGACCTTTTATTTCGAAGGGGGGATAACTTCCTTTATCCGTTACCTCAACCGCAACCGTGGTGTACTACATCCGATTTGTTATGTTGATGAGGAAATCGATGGAACAGGCATTGAGGTCGCTCTGCAATTCACCGATGCCTACGCCGAGTCGGTATATTCCTTTGTTAACACGATCAACACTGTGGACGGCGGCACCCATCTGACAGGGTTCCGGGCAGCTATCACCCGCACGATCAACGACTACGCAAGAAAGAATAGCTTGTTGAAAAACTCCGACCACAACTTCACCGGTGATGATACGCGTGAAGGCTTGACAGCAATCGTCAGTATCAAACATCGTGACCCGCAGTTTGAGAGCCAGACGAAGGTGAAGTTGATGAACGCCGAAGTCCAGACTCAGGTGCAGCAAGTCCTGGGTGAAGCTTTTGGAGTGTTCCTGGAGGAGGATCCGAGGGCGGCCAAGGCGATTGCCCAGAAATGCCTGACATCTGCTAGAGCACGGGATGCAGCCCGTAAGGCGCGAGATCTGGTGATCCGAAAGAGCGCCCTCGAGAGCCTGACTCTACCAGGTAAGTTGGCTGACTGCTCGGAGCGGGACCCGAATAAGTGCGAGCTCTATATCGTCGAGGGTGATTCGGCCGGTGGATCCGCCAAGCAAGGGCGAGATCGACACTTCCAGGCTATTCTGCCCCTACGGGGTAAGATCCTTAACACGGAGCGAGCAAGGCTGGATAAAATCCTATCCAACAACGAAGTCAAAGCGTTGATATCGGCCTTAGGGACCAGCATCGGGGAAACTTTTGATATCTCTAGCTTGCGTTACGGTCGGGTGATAATTATGACCGACGCCGACGTGGATGGCGCCCATATTCGCACCCTGCTCTTGACCTTTTTCTTCCGTTATATGCCGGAACTGATCGAGGAGGGTCATCTATTCATCGCCCAACCCCCGCTCTATCGGGTCAGCCATAAACGGAAGGTGCGATTCGCCTACACCGATAACGATTTGGGGCGTATCCTGAAGGAATTCGGTTCCGATGCAAAAAAGGCTCAATTGCAACGGTATAAAGGTCTGGGTGAGATGAACCCGGATCAATTGTGGGATACCACGATGGATCCATCCAATCGCACGCTGCTCCAGGTGGCAATTGAAGATGCGGCGGCTGCCGATCGGACCTTCAATATGCTTATGGGGGTTGCCGTACCTCCCCGTCGCCGCTTCATCCTGACCCACGCCCTCGAGGTACGGAATCTGGACATTTAATCAATAACCACAGATGGAAAGGTACAAGCACCAATAAGAGAACCACATATGCGTCTCTTTTTCCTGCTGATGCCTGCTTTTTTCCCAGTTTCATCAGCACATTTCATTCACCGGGTTGGTAGTATGGGTTGGTCCCCCCGGTGTGGTCGGTTGTGTCGAGGACTTGTTTTATCTGCGGCACAGCCTCTCGGATCATGACCTCCACGCCCTGCTTCAGGGTTACATCAATCGATCCGCACCCTTGACACCCACCACCAAATGAAATGTAGGCGATGTTGTCCTTGACTTCGAGCAATGTGACGAAACCTCTATGCATGGCAATGCCCGGATTAATTTTTTTGTCGATCACTTCCTGAACTGATTGTGCTGTAGGGTCTTTCCAGAGCGGATTCGGGTTATCGATCAGGAAACCGCGTCGAAACCGATCTTCGTTGTATACCAAAGAAGCTCCCTCTAGGTTAGGCGCGCTTTCAGGATCGATTAGAACTTTAAGCTCGCCAACCTCAATCACATTGTCGTCGGATCGTATATCGGTCATGGGTACAAAACCAAGTGAATAGCGAAAGTCACCTGGTCCACGCCCGATGATCGCATCGCGCAAAGCCATGTCCTGGATGTCCTTTTCCTCCACCTCAGCCATGATTTTCTTCATCGCGGTATCGCTGATAGTTATCATCCATACCTCCTTGTGAGAATGAATACCTTTAAGTCAAACAGGATTATACCTAGATGACGTTCGGTCGTCGACGTTATTGCTCGGTTCCAGGCGTTGGAATTGACTCATATACAAGTCGTGGTATACGCCACCCTGTTCTAAAAGCGTCTCGTGTGTACCTCGCTCAACGAGGCATCCTTCTTCTATGACAAACACCTGATCAGCATTACGGATAGTGCTCAAACGGTGAGCGATGACGAAACTGGTGTGCCGACGATGATCATGATCAGAACGAGCATCAGTTGGGGTGCATACGGCTTCAGATAGCTGGTCAATCGCCGTAATACCGCGCGGGTGTCTTTGGCTCGCAATTGTTCGCGGCTCAACATGTGTCGCATGTGCCCGCCCATCATTGGGCGGCTTCCGTGAAAGCCCATCAAATAGCTCCTATCCCTGAGGTCTTTGGTGTTGCCTGGTACTGGAAGGCTGAGTCAAGTCTTCACCCTTTCGTTCTTGCAGAGGATGATCCGGTTCGAGATTGATCGTGGTAACTGAAGGAATGGCGCTATATCTGCGCGAAGAGTTCGTTTCGTAGATCGAAGGCCACGCCTTGAGACGCTTTCTCAGACAGGTAGCCTTGTAAGAACTGGAAATTGCGCCCACCAGGGCGATGCCCACCATGATCGCAGCCAGAGAAATGATGTGCGACATGTCTTTGGCAGTGATGCCCTGGTCAATCAGTATCTGGAGCAGGCGGGGTGTTGCCAGATTGGCTGCCGAGGAAAGGGTCAGGCTGACATAAGCCGCCAATGCGATCTGCCAGTATCGGCGTAGATAGCTCAACATTCGCATAAGTGATTTCAGGTTGTGTTCCTCAGATCTTCAATCGAGTATAGTTCGTCCAGTAAATTTTGAAGGATGTTCGAGGCTTCCATTAGTCTTGGTTTCATAACATCTTTCAATCGGGTCAATTCCTCGCTTCCTCGCTGGGTAATGCAATAAAAGCGCCGGGTGCGCCGCGTTTCATCCTCCCAATTACCCTCAACCAGCCCGCGCTGCTCCATAAAACTGAGCATGGGATAGATAACACCTGGATTGGTAATCCAGCGACCTTGGGTTCGTTCTTTGATTTCCTTCATAATCTCGTTGCCGTAGCAAGATCCTTGTTCTGTAAGGTGGAGTACGATAAGTGGGAGTAGACCGCCGCCCTTGGCCAGTATCAAACCGACAAGGGGATTGAACGCGACCAGCTCGGAAGTAGTGTGCCATCCTTTATAACGACGTCCACCGAATAACCAGTGCTCTTCAGGCTCCTTGCCGAGGAACTCACGAAAATAACAGTGCCACAACTCCCTCATCTCGTGGGGAGGGAAGTGCCGTGAATGGCATTAATCGTGCCAACCCCGCCAGAATGTGGTTTAATCTCCCGACTGCTTCCGATTAGGGCCCATTTTGCCCTCTCGATGTAAGTCGATAGCTATTTGGTTCAATAATATGACTCCCCTGAAAAAAGGTTACCACGAGACTCCTCAAAACGCATGAAATGGTGTAAGATGCGCCTGTGAGCATCCCATTGGGGAGGAACGGGCCGTGTTTCGAAGAAATGAAGAACATCGACAGGTTTTTTTGTTCAGCAGTGTTTATGAGCTGCCCAAAAACCAACTGAAACGGTTGGAGGAATCCTGGGCAGGGAGTTTCTACCGAGAATTGTTCACCCGACTGGATGAAGAGCTCTTTGCCGTGCTCTATTCGGATGAACCTTCACGCCCCAACATACCGGTCAATGTGCTGATGGGTCTGGAGACGTTGAAATCGGGCTTTGGCTGGAGCGATGAACAGCTCTACGACGCTTTTTGCTACAACCTACAGGTGCGTTATGGCCTGGGCTATCGGGACGTTAAGGAAGGGCATTTTGAGCTGCGCACGTTGTACAACTTCCGACGTCGGATCACCGAATACATGCATGAGACAGGGATCAACCTGATCGAGAAGGCCTTCGAACAGGTGACGGACGAACAGACGGAGGCCTTTCAGTTGAAAACCGGGAAGCTCAGGATGGACAGCACCCAGATCGCGAGCAATATACGCGAGATGAGCCGCTTGCAGCTGCTGGTGGAGGTGCTGCAGCGCGTGCACCGCATGCTGAGCGAAGAGGATCAAAAACACTACGAGAAGGACTTCGAACCCTACCTGCAGGGGACTTCAGGCCAATATATCTACCGCATCAAGGGGGAAGAAGTGGCGGACCATCTAAAGCCGATCGGAGAGCTAATGCATCGGCTGGTAAACGAGCTGCGCGCTGACTACGGTCAGGAGCCCACCTACCAGATGCTGGAGCGGGTTTTCCAGGATCATTATACCTTTGATGAGGATGATCCACGGCCCAGGCAGGGGAAAGAGTTGAGCGCGGGAAGCCTGCAGTCGCCGGACGACTGGGAAGCTACCTATCGCCGCAAGAATGACGTAGGCCATCGTGGCTATGTAGCCAACCTGACGGAAACATGTGACCCTGAGAATAAGTTCCAGTTGATCAACAAGGTGCAGGTAGAGCCGAATAACACCGAGGACGCCGACATGCTGAAGGAGGCGCTACCGGACCTGAAAGAGCGTACCAATGTGGAGCAAATCCACACCGATGGTGGATACGGAAGCCCAGATGTGGACAAAGTCATGCGGAAGGCCGAAGTTGAGCAGATCCAGACAGCCATCCGAGGGCGTAAGCCCCCTGAAGAGAGGCTTGGGCTTGAGGATTTCGATTGGGAGATCGACGGCGAAGGCAAGCCTCAGAGGGTCATTTGTCCCCACGGGCAGAGGGTGGAAGTGCAGCCAGGGAGAAAAGAGTACCGCTATCTGGCTTACTTCGATACCGCCATTTGCAGCGATTGTCCGTTCGCTGACCAATGTCCAACAGAACCTCTCAAGCGCAAGCCCAGACATGTTCTGCGTTTCTCGCAGCCAGAAATGGACCTTGCTCTGCGGCGCAAACGCAGTGCTGAGCTGCGGGCAATGGGGCAGAACCTGCGTGCTGCGGCCGAGTCAACCATGAGATCGGTCAAGCATCCCTTTGGGAATGGCAAACTCCCCGTACGGGGAAAGCCTCGTATGAGCATGATGGTCATTGCTTCTGCAGCAATGACCAATATCCGGCGTATTCATGGGTATCAGGAGAAGCTGAGAGAAGCGAAGCAGAAAGCAAGAGC
>Ga0209986_10001138_pt1 | contig 25769 bp, 46 predicted proteins | sample BlataG_FD_183168 | JGI IMG/M metagenome (GOLD analysis project Ga0209986, IMG submission 183168) | Deep subsurface microbial communities from Black Sea to uncover new lineages of life (NeLLi) - Black_00105 metaG (SPAdes) (version 2) | ecosystem: Environmental > Aquatic > Marine > Oceanic >... | reverse complement strand
GATCGCTTTCCAAGCATTCTAGGCCTCCAACTGCAAATGTCGGGCTATTATACAACAGGAACCAGCCAAATGCCACTTTTCGGCCAGGCTTCTAGGCATATATGAACAAGAATCCTCGTGTTTCAGTGCTGATGCCTGTGTACAACGGCGAGCGCTACGTGCGTAAAGCCGTCGAGAGCATTCTGAACCAAACCTTTACCGATTTCGAGTTCATCATCGTTGACGACGGCTCCACTGACCACACGTGGCAAATCCTGCAGGATTACGCCGCCAACGAGCCGCGGATTGTGCTGGTGCGGAACGAGACTAATGTCGGCTTGGCCAGATCGCTGAACAGGGGTTTGGGGCTTGCGCGAGGCGAGTATATCGCGCGGATGGACGCGGATGATGTCAGCTTATCTGGGCGGCTGACCGCCCAGGTGTCATTTTTAGATGAGCATGCTGGGGTTGGGGTGGTCGGGTCCGCTGTGCAAGTGATTGACGCAGACGGGTCCCCCGGCAACGTATGGCGTTATCCTGCAATGCACGCCCTGATCCTCTGGTCCCTCTGCTTTCATGCGCCACTCGCGCATCCTACCGTGGTCTTTAGGAGAGCCGTCGTCGAGCGTGTCGGCGGCTATGATGATGCGCTTTTGGCCAGCGAAGACCGTGACCTTTGGCAACGCTTGAGCTCAGTTACCCGCTTAGCAAACCTGCCAGAAGTGTATTTGTTGTACAGGCAGCATCCCAACAAGGTTTCCTGTCGCCACGCTGACATGCAGTTACGCAACAGTGCGAAGGCTGGTCAGCGATTGATGTCCAGGATTCTTGGATACCAGGTTCCGTTTGAGATATGTCACAATATCAGACTCGGGCGGTTTGAGACAGCGGATGATGCTATTCAGGCTGTAAGTGTAATCCACTCGCTGTACGACACTTTTATGTCTAAGAAGTCTTTGTCCATACCCGAGAAGCGGGCCATACGGAGAGACGCGGTCCAGCGACTCGTTAGCCTGGCTTGGCGTTGGCTGCACAAGGCCAGGATGCGGCGGGAGTTCCTCGCGCTGGCCTTTCGGCTGAACCCGGTAATTGTGGTGAAGACCATCGGGAGTAAGGCGGTGCGCAGAGCTTGGCGTGGCCTCGCACGCTTATCCCAATAAGGGTGTGCCGGTGATGAGCGTCTTGCGGCGAGAATTCACAGGATGTTGACTCACGCGATGAGCATTTTCTTATCTTTACCACACGGGGAGAGGGGTTATTATCTCTAGCATGGATGCCGACATACCGCTGGTCTCTGTGATCATCCCAACCTACAACCGGGCGCATTGGGTGGGCCGGGTGATCCGTGGTGTACTCGACCAAACCTACCACAACTTCGAATCGGGGATGATGGGGCTAGAATTTACCATAGGGATGCTGGCTGTTTTTCCGATTTACCCAATATCAGGGGTGAGGTAATGCGAATACTGTTTAGTGGGTATCCCTCACCTTTTGTTGGCGGAGGGCAAATATCTGCCCTGACATTACTAAAGAGATTAGCGCAACAACACGAAGTCACTGCTTTTGGCATCCCCGGTCAGCCACCTAGGGATAGAACCATACCGGATCGGATGGGGTTATACAAACAGGCATTGCCGTATTTATTAGGAAAGCGTCTTTTCCCTTATGATCTAAGAATTCTTCTCATGGAAATCATAGCAGGGAATTCGCTAAGTAAGCTAATTGAGAAGACTCAGCCTGAACTGATCATTGTGCAGGAACCAGCTGTTGAAATTCCGAGAAGGTGGAAAACTAAGACATTGGTATTCGTTCGGTATTATGACTATTGGTTTAACCCTTTCTATTCCTCATGGTGGAAGAGAATCTACAATGAGCCCTTTAGTAGATTCCGAAGTCGCAGGAACCTGGCAATCCTTCAGGAGGCTCATTTAGTCTTAGCGAACAGTAAATTCACGGCAAAGAGGTTATATGAAGTTGGCATTGAGGCAGAAGTGGTCTATCCATTTATAGACCTCTCTTCGTATAAAGTGCCGCGAACTTGCCGAGGGGATTTCATACTGTTTATAGGGCCGACATATTTAAAAGGAGTGAACATAGTCCTTCAGATTGCAAAAAAGTTGCCCGGCCACAAGTTCTTGATTGTGGGGAGCATCTCCCAGAGCTTAGAGAAACAGATTAGGTGCTATGAGAATATAGAACTACGATGCTTCTGCGACGATATGAAAGAGGTTTACGCCAAGGGCAGGATTGTTCTTGCTCCTTCCATATGCGAGGAGGCCTTCGGTAGGATTCCTATTGAAGCGGGGATCAGTGGTATTCCCACCATAGCCAGTAATCGAGGAGGGCTTCCCGAATCAGTAGGTGAGGGGGGAATTCTCATTAAGGATGTTTGGGATATTGGAGAGTGGACAAGGGCTATTGAGGAACTTGATGATCCCAAGACGTATAAGGAATTGTCTGAGAGGGCAATGGAAAACGCTCAGAGATTTGGACTCAAAAAAACGTTCCAAGGATTTAAAGAATTAATCGATGCTTCATTCAATCTCCCAGAGCCGTTGTAGGCTCGCAGAGAGCGTGGACAGCAATGGAAGCAAAAGTGGCTCCGAAGGTTGCCATCATCGTCCTCAACTGGAACGGCTGGCGGGATACGATTGAGTGTCTGGAGTCGCTGCAGCGGATTACGTATCCTAACTATCAGGTTATTGTGGTGGATAACGGTTCTACCGATAATTCGGTGGAGCAAATCAAGGCCTGGGCCAGGCGGGAGATAGAGATTCGGTCCAAATTCTTCACAGGTTCTGGATCTAAAGCAACTATTGTCGAATACACATGTCCTGAGGCTGGCGGTGTCCATGGTCTTGAGGGTCAGTTGGAAATGCTGCCGTCTGCGCAACGTTTGGTCTTGATTCGGAATAAGGAGAATTTAGGGTTTGCTGCTGGAAATAATGTTGCCATTCGGTACGCACTCCTGCGGCATTATCCATACATCGGGCTGCTTAATAACGATACCATTGTAGATCCGGATTTTCTAAGAGTATTAATTCAAACCCTTGAGAATAACCCTCACTGGATGGCTGTCTTACCAAAAATCTTGGACAAAGATACCCCAACACGCATTTGGTATGCAGGTGGTAAGCTTAAGCTATGGAGGGCTAATGCAATGCGTCTGGGGATCAAGCAGAACGATAACAGCTCGTGGACAGGAGAACGAGAAACTGGCTGCGTCACAGGCTGCTGTCTGATTGCAAGGAAGAGTTGGTTTGAAAACGTTGGTCTACTTGACGAGGATTTCTTTTTTGGAATTGAAGACTGGGCACATTCCTGGGTCGCCAAGAAGTGCGGGCTTCTCTTTGGGGTAAACCTTGATGCGAAGATCTATCATAAGTGCGCCGGGAGCTTGGAAGAGGGGAACCCCATTTATGCGTATTACTACAACAAAAACCGTCTCCTTATTCTAAAAAAACATGGCTCTCTCGTCGAGCAAGTTCTGGGGTTCTCTTTCTATGCCTTTACTCGCCCTATCAAGTTCGTCGGCTTACTGTTAAGAGGCCGGATAGGAATGGTTCGAGCGGAGCTGCGGGCGGTTCGCGATTTTCTTGCCGCTCGCTATGGAGATTATGACAGGAAAATGGCCAATGCCCATGTCTGAACAGAGTGTACCGATGAGGACAAGTACCACCTCGATGACTGGGCCAGCTATCGCTTGGGGGCCATCTGCTGTGATCAGTTTTCTCCTTTTATTTGCCCTTTCAGTTGAAAGTGTCCCCTTGCCTATCCAAGCGCAGATCATCCCTCTCACAAGTTTATTTGCTATACTATTTTTGCCGCTCACCATTACGCGTATTCGCGTGACCCCTCTTCTTAAAATGGTGATTACTTTTGTTATATTTGTGATGCTCCATTCCGCCGTCGCTCTTTTTGTAGACGTGGCTGCTTTAGGCGCGGGGGAGATTCGAGTGCTCGCGTGGGCTCGGCAAGTGGCCGCTTTGGTTGCGGGTATATCTGTGTTCTTGGTTCTAAGAAAGTCCCTGATAAGCATTTCGGATCAATTCATTATTCGTGCTGTAATTGCTGGTGCTCTGCCAGCATTGGTTTTGGCTCTACTCAATCTGCTATGGGGTCTTACTGGCAATGCCGTAGCAGGCAGCATCGTATCCGACATTCGATCAACGCTTATCCCACTAGGCTATACCAGCCCATCAAGAGCATCTGGGCTTTCTTTGGAGCCGTCCCATTTCGCCTTCTATTTAGCGGTTATTGTCATCCCAGTCTGCTTTGTAGCTCTTGTGACATCGAGACGTCCCCTCCGATGGATTATCCTTCTTGGGCTCACCTTGGCAGTGTTTGCGTGCACGCTGAGCACAACTGGGTTTGTGGTGTTCTCTGCTTTTATCATTGCTGGCATGTTGCTTGGTCCCAGGCGTCGTATGTTTACCATTGCACTCATCGTCCTTCCGCTATTAGTAAGGGGATTTTTAGTTTTATTTCCGAGCAACTACGCAATTTGGCAAGTGCGAAGCTTGTTGTCCGGTGAATGGAGCCTTTCTATTACAGACCGCTTCTACAGTACCTCTGGGCCATTCATCACCTCGCTGTCTTCATATACGCTGATTGGATACGGCCTTGGTGGAACATGTACCCATTTCTTTGAAGTCATCCCAGCAATTGCTCGAAAAGATATCGCCGCAGTTTCTTGGGAAGGAATGCCCAATCTTCGAAGCCTCATCGGTCGGATTTTGGTTGAAAGTGGGCTTGTGGGTTTACTGCTATTTGCTGCGATTATCGTATTGAGCCTCAAGGAGTTACGATATGCTCACCGGGCGAGTGCCGATCGAGCGAGCAAGACTTTTCTCAAGAGTGCTCGATTGGCTCTTCTTTGTCTTCTCATTGGAATTACAATAGGCCATGGATCCTTTGCTCTGCCATATCTTTGGTTTTGGCTGGCATTTGTTGACTCAAGGTATATACTCAATTGTCTGAAGTAGTGGGGGTATGTATGTATAAATCACTTTATGCGATAGTTTTAAACTATAATAACTACGGTGACACACGAGAATGCATTGAATCGCTCCGACAAAGTCTTTACCCTATCGAAAAGATCGTCCTTGTGGATAACGGCTCACAGCATGGCTCAATTGAGCAGTTACAAAAAGATTATTCGCAGGATGACGAGGTTCATATCATCAGGAATAGATGTAACCTCGGCTTTGCTGGCGGAATAAACGTCGGCATTCAATATGTATTGGATCTTGGAGCTGACTTTATCTTCTTGATTAATAATGATGCTGTCATAGACCAGGCCTGTATCAAATGGCTGTATAAACCTATGGAGGAAACTAGTAACGTTGGGATTGGTGGACCGAGAATCTTTTATTACAAAGATCCTGAAAGAATTTGGCAAGGCGGGGGGTATTTTAGCTTCGTGAAAACCGGTCTTGTGAACCCTCAAAAAAACAAGCTGGCAACTCATTGTTCTGAAAAAGCAAGAGAGGTAACTTTTCTTACGGCCTGTGCAATGCTTGTGAGACGAGAGGTTTTTGAGAAGATCGGACTGTTTGATGAAGATTTTTTCTTTTATGGAGAAGACGTCGATTTCTGTCTACGGACAAGAGGAGCAGGCTTTAAGCTAATCTATGTGCCTCGAGCTAAAACATGGCATAAAATCGAGAATATCGCTAAGGACCGTACGTCGCCTTTTGCTATGTATCATCTCTCACAGAGTCGTTTGCTCGTAATTCGTAAAAATTTTCCTCTGCCATATTATCTGTATGGAGTAATGATCCATTTGCTGCTCTATACCCCCTATAGAATGTGGCAAATAATGCACGGGTCACGGTCTTCGGGAGCTATGCTAGCATGGCTGAGGGGAATATGGGATGGCCTGGCTAGGAAAAGGAAATAATGAGATACCAGGAGCGAGCAGAAATCCTAGATAAAAATCAAATCAAGGCGCCTTTTGTCACTACTATTATCCCTATGTGCAACGAGGAACGGTATATCACACGCTGCCTGGACTCTGTGCTGACCAATGATTACCAAAAAGGCCGCCTTGAAACCTTGGCCATCGATGGGATGAGCACCGACCGCTCACGAGATATCGTTCAAGATTATGCCAACCGTTATCCTTTCCTTCACCTCCTTGATAACCCCAAGCGCATCGTTCCAGCGGCGCTCAACATCGGCATCCGCGAGGCCAAAGGCGAGATCATCATCCGCATGGACGCCCATGCCCTCTATGCCCCCGATTACATCCGCCGATGCGTCGAATTGTTGGAAACCATGGAAGCCGCTAACGTGGGTGGACTCCAGCGCGCTGTAGGGACAGATTACATTTCCAAGGCCATCGCCATAGCCATCACAACACCCTTTGGCATCGGCAACGCCTACTTTCGCTACGCTGAAAAGGAGATGTCGGTGGATACAGTCTACTTGGGCGCTTGGCGCAAATCTACTTTAGAGGCACTTGGAGGGTTTAACGAGGAGTGGGTCATCAACGAGGACTATGAGCTAAACTACCGCTTACGCAAGGCGGGAGGTAAAATCCTGCTCTCTCCTAAGATTCGTTGTTGGTATTATGTGCGCCCTTCGCTCACGAAGCTCGTGCAGCAATATTTCCGCTATGGCTTCTGGAAGGTGAAAACCCTTGTCACATATCCCGATTCGCTCCGCTGGCGGCAACTGTCTCCGCCTACCCTGGTTGTAGCACTTCTCCTGTCTCTCGGCATACTCCCGATTAACCAGATGTCGGGAATCGCTGTGCCAGCGCTTTACCTGTCTGCTAATCTGGTTGCTTCCATTTGGATAGCCTCTCGCAGGGAATGGAAATACCTGCCATTACTTCCCGTTGTTTTCGCCACCATTCACTTAGGTTGGGGGATAGGATTTCTCACCGCTCTCCTTAAGTGGGGCATCCCTAGGCTCACACTGTCCTCTTTGGTGAAGGCATTTCAATCCCCGGAGGGGGCTTGACTGGCGGCGCTTGGCCTGTAACGTCAGGCGGCTGGTGGAGGAAAAGTACACCTGGGAGCGGTCGGTGGCGATGCCCAGGAAGAGGGGGAGACAAGGAGATAGGGTGCTAAGGCGCAAGGGAGCGCGGGAGACAAGGGGACAGGGGGAGGGGGTGACAAGGAGAGGGGGAGATAGGGTGCTGAGGAGCAAGGGAGTGGAGGTGATTTCTCCTCTGCACCCCTGCACCCTAGCACCTCTGCTCAGAAGGGGGAGCGGGAGAGCGGAGGAGCGAGGGAGCAGGGGGGCATTTTATCCGCATCAACGTCATCCACATCCTGTGCAAACTTGTTGAAAAGAAATTGGGAAGTGGGAAATAGGAGCTGGGAAGGGGTTAGGAAATGGGGCGATATGGGCCGATACAGCATTTTACAGATATTCAGGCTTGGAAGATCGGCAGAGAGATTCGCAGACGAGTTTATGCCATTGTGAAGCGTCTCCCGAAGGAGGAGCAATATAGTCTTGGGAGTCAGATGCGACGAGCAGCCATCTCGGTGACGGCCAACATCGCCGAGGGGTATGGACGGTATCATTATCAGGAGAACATTCAATTTTGTCGCCAAAGCAGGGGCTCGCTCTACGAGCTCCAAGACCACCTCATCACCTGTCTCGATGAGGGTTATACCACCAGGCAGGAATACGAGGAAGTATATGCCCTGACGGAGAGCGGGCTCAAAGCCTTCAACGGGTACATTCGGATGCTGCAAAAACAGAAAATGGGAAATAGGGATTAGGAAATGGCAGTCCCCAGTTTCCATTTCCCATTTCCCAGTTTCCGTCCCTATCTCTAATTCCCAAGAACATTGCTTTCCGGAGAGGGATGGGTTACAATTCAAGGGGATTGGAAAGCGGAGGTGAAAGATGAAAATAACGGTTATAACCTATCAGGATGAAGAGGGATGGTACGTGGCAGAATGTCCGGTTATTCCCGGATGCGTAAGTCAGGGGAGAACGGTGGAAGAAGCCTTGGCAAATATCCGGGAGGCCATTCAACTTTGCCTGGAGGTGCGAAAAGAGAAGGGATTGCCGCTGACTGTTCAAACCTTCGAAATCGAGGTGCCGGCTTATGCCTAAACTCCCCCGCATCTCCGGGAGGGAGGCCGTGCGCGCCTTTCAACGAGCCGGTTGGGAAGTGGCCCGCCAGCGAGGGAGTCATGTAATTTTGACCAAGCCGGACTCTATTTACACCCTCTCTATCCCTTTGCATCGCGAATTAGGGCCGGGATTACTCCGCAGTTTACTCCGTAAAGCGGGATTGACGGTTGAGGAGTTTAGGGAACTTCTGTGACCACAAATGGGCCAACCGATGAGACGTTGGGGAGTTTTGCTCGACACAGATGGGGTTATCAACGAAGAAGCGGGCTATTTGAGCAATCCCCAAGCGCTCAGCTTGCTGCCCGGCGCGGCCCAGGCCATTCGCCGTCTCAATCAGGCTCACGTTCCCGTCATTGTTATAACCAACCAAGCCGGCGTGGCCCGTGGCTACTTTCCCGAGGAGCGGGTACACGAGATACACCAGGCCCTATCTCGCCTTCTGGCCGCCGAGGGCGCTCATATAGACCGTTATTACTATTGCCATCACCATCCCACCAAAGGCATCGGCCCCTATCTCCCGGATTGTGAATGCCGCAAGCCCAAGCCCGGGATGCTCTTTGAGGCCGCTGAGGAATTCGGCCTTGACTTGAAAAGGTGCTACCTTATCGGCGACAAAGCCCTTGATATAGAAACAGGTTGGCGTGCCGGAACCCGTACCATCCTGGTGCTCACCGGCTATGGAGAGGAAATGTGGCGGAACTGGTCGTCTCCTTTTAAGCCGGACCACGTAGCTCGGAACCTAGAAGAGGCGGTAGAGTGGATTCTGAGCGGGGGAAACCCTGAGCTTGGGAGCAAGGGAGTGGAGGAGCGGGGGAGATGGGGAGACAAGGGGATGGGGAGAGGGGGAGACAGGGTGCTGAGGAGCAAGGGAGCAGGGGAGCCAGGGAGCAGGCGAGCTTGGGAGCAAGGGAGCGGAGGTGATTTCTCCTCTGCACCCCTGCACCCTAGCACCTCTGCTCAGAGGAAGAAGGAGGATGCAGGTGGGGGCAACTACTCAGGCAAGGTCGGCTCTGCTTCAGGAGACTGAGCGCCGTTTGCGGAGGCTTTCTCCGGAGCGATTACGGGTGGCCAGCGATTTCCTGGCCTACCTGGAGGAACGGGAAAGTTCAGAGGCCACTGAGGAACTCCTGAACATACCCGGTTTCGAAGAGGCCTTTCGCAGGGTTGTGCAGCAGGCAGAACAGGGACAAATAGTCCGCTTCGAGGATATCCGCCGTGATGTATCAAGTGTTCCTGACCCATGAGGCCCAGCGCTTCTACGAGCAGGCTGACCCCGTTCTGGTTCGCAAACTCAATCGCTGTTTCCGATACCTCCGGGAGAACCCATATGATCATCCAAATATCAAGCGGCTCAAAGGGCCTCTCGCTGGCCATTTTCGCTATCGGATAGGAGATTGGCGAGTTATTTATCGGGTTGATGAGCAGAAGCATGAGGTTACTGTCTTGCTAGTTGCCCACCGAAGCAGAGCCTATCGGTAGATGACATGCGCATCCTGTTGCTTTCAACCTATCCCAAGCCCGATATCGCCTCCTGCTTTTGGAGGGTCAAATGGACCGTATTGCCACCATAACCATTGATGCCCAATATGAGGGCAGAGCAGCAAGGGGGCAGAGCAGCAAGGGGGCAGAGGAGCAGGGGAGCGAGGGAGCGGAGGTGCAGGGGTGATTCAGAGTCATGAGGAATTAGAAGTGTACAAAATGGCTTTCGATGCGGCGATGCGCATCTTCGAAATATCGAAGGGATTTCCCTCTGAGGAAAAGTATTCCCTGACTGATCAGATACGGCGGTCTTCAAGGTCTGTCTGTTCCAATATAGCCGAGGCCTGGCGGAAACGGCGATATGAGGCGGCTTTCGTCAGCAAGCTTAACGATGCGGAGGCCGAGGCAGCCGAGACCCAGACCTGGATTCGCTTTGCCGTAGAATGCGTCTATCTCTTGAAGGAAGTGGGGCAGGAACTCTATCAGTCCTACGACCACATCATCGGCAAGCTGGTCAATATGATAATTAACCCCACTCCCTGGATTCTTAGGAAAAGCAACCGATGACCTCTCCTCTGCACCCCAGCACCTCCGCCCCCTAGCACCCTGGCACCCCAGCACCTCTGCTCCTCTGCTCAGAAGGGGGAGAGGGGGAGCCCCTGAGCTTGGGAGCAGGGGAGCAGAGGGGCAGGGGAGACAGGGAAAGTGGAGGATGGAAAGGGGAAGGTTTGCGTGTTTGGGATTGATATTGAGGTGTTTTTAGAGGATATAATTGGCTTAAAGAATAGGCCGAAGCAAAGAAATCATCTCTAAGGAACATCATCCCTTTATACCTCTACTCGGGCCGCAGCTTCGGGCAGTCAAGGCCGAGATCTTCCAGATCACTGGCCGTTATGGGGTTTCAGGCGTTGAGGAGATGGAAGTGCACTATCGGGATGGCAGCCTGGAGGAGGCGGACACCTGGCGAGACCTGCAGCGCCTGGATCACCTGGAGTACAAGCGGGATCGTCTCCTGAAGCTCCCTGAGGCCCTGTCATGAATTTGGTGGATGTCGAGCGGCTGAGTGAGATCGCCGAAATGGAGTTTGCCGACATCGTAGATGAATCATGAAACTGCCGTTACAACTCTCCGAACGCAAAACCCTCCTGGTGCTCATTGACTTCGCAATGGTCAGCCTCGCCGTCCTCTTCGCCCTATGGGTGTGGGCGCTGAGGGCAGGTCAGCCTTTCACCTGGGCACACATCATCTCCCAGGTCGAGTGGCCCCTCTTCCTCCCTGTCCTCTGGCTCCTCTTGGCTGCCCTAAACGACTTCTACAACCTGCGCCTCGCCTCCCGGCTTGGCTCCACCGGGGTCGCCCTCCTGCGCATCACCGGTCTGCTTCTCCTGATCTACCTGGTGATCTACTTCTTTTCCCCGCCACGCTCCCTGCCCCGGGGGATCGTCCTCTACCACGCTGTATCCTCCTTTGTCTTGGTGGGATTGTGGCGGGCGGCCTACGCCTCACTCCTCAGCCAGCCCGTCTTTCAACGCCGGGCCACCGTGGTAGGAGCCGGCTGGGCCGGCCGAACCATCGTCCAGGCCATCAGGGAGAGCCTGGGCTCCGGTTACCAACTGGTGGGCTACATTGACGACGATCCCGCCAAGCAAGGGCAGACCATCGAAGGGGTGCCGGTCATAGGCACTCGCCACGACCTCGTCCCCCTGGTGAAGGCAGAAAGGATCTCCGAGGTTATCCTGGCCATAACCCATGAGATACATGGCGAGCTCTTCAAAGCGCTCATGGACTGCCAGGAGCTGGGGATACAGATCACCCTCATGCCGCTCTTCTACGAGGAGATAACAGGTAAGGTGCCGGTGAGGCACATCGGGGAGAATTGGCCTGTCGCTCTGCCTTTGGACCACGCCTCCACCGGCAGCCTCTTCTCTGCATTGAAGCGGGCCATGGACATAATCCTTTCCGCCATGGGGTTGGCAGTACTGGCCATCCTCTTCCCCTTCGTTGCCCTGGCTATCTACATAGATTCACCAGGGCCCATATTCTACCTTCAGGAGAGGGTGGGCAAGGGGGGGAAGACCTTCCGCGCTTTCAAGTTCCGCTCCATGATCTTGGGGGCTGAGGAAAAGGGCAAAGCTATTTGGGCCGGGGAGAGGGACGCCCGGGCGACCCGCGTAGGACGATTCCTGCGAGCAACCCACATAGATGAGCTGCCTCAGTTCATCAACATTTTCAGAGGCGAGATGAGCGTGGTGGGCCCTCGGCCGGAGCGTCCCGAGTTTGTGGCCGAGCTGGAGAAGCAGATCCCCTTCTATAGATTACGCCACGCCGTGCGGCCGGGGATGGCCGGCTGGGCGCTCATCAAGCAAGGGTATGGCAGCTCGGTTGAGGACGCCCTCGTCAAGCTCCAGTACGACCTTTATTACATCAAGCACCAATCGGTATGGTTAGACCTGATCATCTCGCTGAAGACCTTTGCGAACATGCTGACCTTTAGGGGGCGATGAAGGAGAAAGAGGGGCTATGCCGCAGATCATTGATAGGCTCCGCCGCCGACCGCTGATCCACCTGTGGGGCCCCGTCTTCCTGTGGATGGCGGTCATCTCCTTTTTCTCCTCCCGCTCCAGCTTGCCCCCGCCCTTCTCTTCCACTTGCCGACATAGTCCGTTCTTTTGGGGGCGCTGCACACTTTGGGGAATTCGCCTTCCGGTCGGCCCTGCTTTACCGTGCACTTACAGCCGGCGAGCAAAACGACGGCAGGAGAGGAAACCCCGAGGAAGACGATCCGTCTCGGTCGGGAGCCAACCTGGGGTCTAAAGGCAGTCCTTTTGGCATCTCCTTTGCCATCGGATCGTTTCTCGCTCTGGCAGATGGCTGATGGCGGATGGCCAATGGCAGATAGCGGATGGCAGATGGCTTATAGCAGATGGGGGGCTATATGCTATCAGCTATTAGCCATAAGCTATCGAGTGAACGAAGTGAGCGGGCTGGTTGGCAGATGGGTGATGGCGGGAGCAGAGGGGGACACGGGGTGACAAGGGCACAAGGGGAAGGGGAGCAGGGGAGCGTGGGAGAGGGGGAGAGAGGAAGGCGGAAAGAGGAGGAGGGAAGAGGGGGAAAGAGTCAGCACCGGTGGAACACCACATCGAAGTTGATCAGAGCATCAAGGTCGAGCAGACCCGCCGACATACCGTGCTCGCCTTCTCCGACGATATCCAGCGGGTGATTCTCATCCCTGCTGCGGTCAAGCGGGCCTGTCAGCAGGAACTACGACTCACGGGCGTGAAGCCCGGCATGATCGCGTTACGCATGTTCGCTGCGGGCGTGCTCCTCCTTCTGGAGGGCCAGATGGACAGCATTGCTAGCTTGACCGTTGATGTCGAGTACGAAGGCAAAGAGGGGGAGATCAAGGGGTTGTTGCTTCGTTTCATCCTCAAATGGGTTCCCGGCTTGCCAAAAGAAGCCATCACCTTCCGACGGATAGGTAAGAAGTCGCCTGCACACAGGCTTGTGCTGAGCTTGTCGAAGTGTTGGCCTGGGAAACCTACAGGGGCGAGCGGAAACCCGGTCGGGTGGTAACGTTGGAGCAGCTCTTACGGTACTGTTGAGAACAACAAGAATCGGGTGGGCACCTGTATGAGGGCGCTCGCAGCCAGGCTCACATCCCCGGGGTGGTTACCGTGGAGGCACCTGGCCACCCGATTCTTCGCTTGTAATGATACCATAAAATGCTAGCGTTGTCAAATGCAGCCAGCGGCTCTCCCTGGGCCCCGATACTGGGGGATGATGGAGAGGGGAGCAGGGAGGAGGGAAAGGGGAAGGTGGAGGGTGGAATGTGGAAAGGGGAGAAGAGCGAGGGAGCATCGTCCATTTTCCTGAAGAGGACAGTGGAGGGTATCCTAAAGGGGCAGGCCTTTATCGGCCAATGATTGATACAGCTCCCGATAATTCAGACCCAAACGGCGAGCCATCCCCCGTAGGGTGATCTCGCCTCGCGAGTAACTCGCGTGGAGCTTTTCGATCTCCCGTTTGTACCCTTCTTCCAGTAGCGCCCGTACGATGTCGGAATAGCTCTCAGGCTCCGACCGGGCCAGAGCTTGTACATATTTGGATATTTTCTCATCCACAGCAACGGCGATCTTAACAGTCATCTTTACAACATTCCTTTCAGCATTAATAGTGAATGTTCAATGAAACCGGTTCGATATCGCGACCGGATGGCTTTCAACAGTTGTTCGCCTATCTCCTCCGTGATCGCCCTCTCCTTGGCCATAACGACGATGAGATCGGGCAAGAAAATAGGCCGCATGGTAAAGCGGTGCAGAATCAAGTAAAGCAAACGATCATCAACGACCACATGATCATAGTCAGAAGTAAGCCGACACAGCCGCAGAATCTCCACATCGCCTGGCTCAACATCGTAAGCGGCAACAACGGTTTCGAATGGCGGATCGGCTGGCTGAGCTTTCGCTACCGTGATCGCCCCAGCTTTGATTAATCTGTCTAACTCAAGGGCGTCAGAGTAGCCGGCCTGCAAGCCGAGATCTACGGCTTCTGCTTTGACGCCCTCAGGAATGATTACCTGAGCATAGCCCGCGACAAATTCAATAAGGAATTGTGCACCGACGCCGAACTGTGCTGCTGTAATCAGGGAGCTGGTATCGAAGAGTAGCTTCGTTTGCGCCTTTGAGCTTTCTTTGTTCAATGTCTGTCTCCTATCCCTTCGCTCACTGTAATTGTAGCATCTCTCGGCTAAAATAGCAAGCCTGCATGTATGGCGAATGGCAGATAGCAGATAGCTGATGGCGGATGGCAGATGGCGAGAGGCGGCCATCGGCCATTGAGCGACTGAAAGGAGCGAGCTACTTGCCGTTTCGATTTGAAAGCCTGGACATCTGGCATATGGCGAGGGCGTACGCGACCAGGGTGTACACTCTCACAGCACGATTTCCACGCCACGAAGGCTACGGTCTGAGGTCACAAATGAACCGGGCAGTAAACTCTATCAGCCTGAACATCGCCGAGGGCTCAGCCAAGAGCAGCAACAAGGCTTTTGACTACCACCTGGAGATTGCTGTCGGCTCCACCTTCGAGGTCGTCGGGGGCTCGTTTTTAGCGCTGGATCGAGGATACATTACACAGCAGGAGCAACAAGCCCTCTACGACGAGGGCGAACGCCTTGGCAAAAGCATCAATGGCTTTCGCAATACACTCCGCTAACCATCAGCCATCGGCTATAAGCCATATGCCAAAGGTGCTCATCTTGGGGGCGGGTGGGCACGCCCAGGTGGTAGCCGATATCTTGATGCGAGCCCACGAAGCGGGCTCAAACTGTGAGCCCATCGGCTTCCTGGACGACAATCCGCCCCTCACGGAAACGGTCATCCTGGGCCTGCCTGTCCTAGGAGCCATCGCCCAACTGGATGAGTTCGACCACGGCGCCGTCATCGTGGCCATCGGCGACAACCGCACCCGGGCCCGCCTCTTTGAATCGGTTCGGGCGCGGGGGGAGGAGGTTGTAAACGCTGTCCACCCGGCTGCCATGCTCGCTCCTGACGTCTGCCTGGGCCAAGGAGTGATGATCTGCGCCGGCGTGGTGGTCAACACCGGCACCGTCATCGGCGACAACGTCATCCTTAACACCGGCTGCACCGTGGATCACCACAACCACGTCGGGAATCATGCCCAATTCGCTCCGGGTGTTCATCTGGGCGGTGATGTCACCATTGGAGAGGGCACTGTCGTCGGAATTGGTGCCAGCGTGATTTCGCAGCGCACTATTGGGGCGTGGTCTGGGGTGGTGCCGGCTCGGTGGTCACCAAGGATATTCCGGCCCATGCGACGGCGGTGGGCATGCCGGCGCGGGTTATCCAGTAGGGAAGGGGGAGGAGGGAGGATGGACGATGGAAAGCGGAAAATGGATGATGGAAGGGGGAAGCATTGTCCTGAGCCTGTCGAAGGGATGGAAGGGGGAAGGTGGAGGAAGGAAGGGGGACAAGGGAAAGTGGAAAGGTGGACAAGAAGCGCCTATGGTGATATACTTTATGCAGACGGTCGCCTAAGTCGTGTGATTTGCCCGAAGCCCAGACAAAGCTTGTACTGAGCGTAGCCGAAGTAAAGGAGTCCGGTGTGACCACGCAGACCATTCAAATCGAAGTATCAGGCACGCTGCTCGAACGTGCCCGCGTTCAGGCCCTGGACGAAGCCCGGGAGCTAATCACCTTTCTGCTCGAAAACTACGTCCAGGAGTTGGAGAAGGCCCAGCGCCGGCAGGCTTACGAAGCCTACTATGCAGCCCGCACGCCAGAGGATGAAGCAGAAGAGCTGGAACTATTGGCCGAGTTTGCCTTTGCCGATAAAGGGGAAAAGGGAGGATGGAAAGTGGAAAGGGGAGCAGGGGTGAGTACGATACAGAGTCATGACGCCAGATTGACAAAGCAAGGCGGAGGCTGTACAATACAATGAGGTGATCTGGTCATGAACGGGAAACCTATTCAAACACAGGTGCTTGAGGTTCTGAGTGAACTACCGCCGGTCCGGCAGGCAGAAGTCCTAGACTTTGTGCTATTTCTGCGCCAGCGGGAGCTGGCACTGGTCTGGGATGCCATTGGCGATGAGCAGGCTGCCGCGCTGCGTGCCCAATTTGCCGAAGAAGACCTAGCCCTGGCCGACGCGGCCATGGCTAACTACCTCTCCCAACTACGGCGCGAGGACGTCGCCTGATGCGGGGAGATGTCTACCTGGCCGACCTGAACCCAACCCGTGGGGCTGAGCAGGCGGGCGTCCGACCCGTGGTGTTGGTGCAGCGCGACACACTGGCTCGCTTTACTCGCACTGTGGTCGTGGTGCCCTTTACCACGAACCTACGCCGGACGCAAGTTCCTGGAACTGTCTTGATCCCGGCCGGGGAGGGTGGTCTTGCTCAGGATTCGGTGGCTCTATGCTACCAAATCGTCGTATTGGACCGACAGCGTTTGCAGCGCAAGCTGGGCACACTTTCCCCAACCTATCTCCTGGCACTGGACCGGGCTCTCAGGTACACGCTGGACTTGGGTTGATCCAGTGAAGGTTCAAGCCCCCAACTGCGCACATGAACTGCAACGGGAGACAGGGAGACAAGGGGAGGGGGAGATAAGGTGAAGGTCTCTTTGTCCCCTTGTTATTATTTCCCACCAGGAGCATCGGTTTTAGCTTTACATGCTCGTTATTGCGCCTTTTTGGCCTTGGTCAATGCGTAAAACCCGCCGTCTGGCGACATTTTCCAGCTAAATTCGGTGCATACGAGGGTGATAATGGCGCTGTCAACTTGAAACCGACGCTCCTGATTTCCGACTCCCTCAATTGCTTTTGGGAACGGGATGGGTCATAATTAAAGGCGAAGCGATATCCTAATGATTGAAGCAAGGACCCTAGGACGGGCCCACCTAATGAGGTAATCTCAAAAATGGGCCGGCGGAGGTGTTATATGGCAGAGATACCAAAGGAACAAATGGCTATAGAGCTAGAGAAGGACGATAAATGGCTGAAGGAGCACCTAGAAGAGTTGGTGAAGAAATACCCTCGCAAGGTGATCGCCATCCTCGACCAACAAATCGTCGCTATAGGAGATTCCATCCCAGAGGTCTGGAAAGCTTTTGAAGAAAAGCACCCTGATAGAGTGCCGATGATCTTCCAAATCCCTACACCGGCAGATTTCCAATGCGCCCTCTAACTTTCAACTACGGCAGGGTCAATGGAATACCCTCTCCTTTGATTCCCCTAGGCCTGGGCTATCAAGGACATTGGGCACGAGTCGAAGCCTATGTTGATTGAGGGTCCCTCTACAGCTTATTTAGAGCCGAACTCGCCACAGGTTTGGGTATTGAGTTTGAAAAGGGCGAGAAAGTCTATTTACAGGGCATCTCTGGTGCAGCCATCCCCGCCTACGTACATGAAGTTGATATCCAGCTAAAGAAGTTCCGTTTTATGGCGGATGGCAGGTAGCTGATAGCAGATAGCAGATGGCTGATGGCGGTCTATATGCTATCAGCCATCTGCTATTAGCCAAGGGAGCGAGCTATAGTTGGCAGATAGCTGATCGCAGATGGCAGATGGCGGTTAGAGGTGACAGATGCCGTTTCGATTCGACAGCTTGGACATCTGGCATATGGCGCGGGCATATGCAGGAAAGATTTACACGGTCACGGCGAGGTTCCCGAGCGAGGAAAGATTCGGCCTTGCTGTTCAACTTAGTCGTGCTGCCAACTCCATCAGCTTGAATATCGCCGAGGGGTCGGGGCGCGATACCAATAAGGACTTTGACCGTTTCCTAGGCATAGCGGTGGGCTCTCTCTTTGAGGTGGTCTCCGGGCTGTTTCTGGCCTTGGATAGAGGCTACATTGACGCCAAGACGCACAAGGCGCTCTATGACGAGGGCGAGCAACTCGCCAAGAGCATCAATGCCTTTCGTCGCACTCTCCGCTAACTCATGGCCGATCGCTGATGGCAGATGGCCAATGGCAGATAGCGGATGGCAGATGGCTTATAGCAGATGGGGGGCTATATGCTATCAGCTATTAGCCATAAGCTATCGAGCGAACGAAGTGAGCGGGCTAGTCGGCAGATGGCGGGGGCAGAGGGCGAGGGAGGGTGACAAGGAGAGAGGGAGAATCTGTTCTTGTCGTCGCTAGAAGGCAGGGAGGAAGACAGAGGGAGCACCTTTTTGCTTCAGCAATGGGCCATACCCATTGTTGACTTTGGCGGGATGAAGGGACATAATGAGAAAGGGCAAGAAAGTGGCAGGAAGATTGAAGGAGGTGACTCCAAATGAACACTACAATGAACATGGTTATGATGCGTCCTCTTCCCAGGCTACGTGCCCTGCCCAGCACGCTTCCGTTGGAAGGGGCTGTCCGGATTGAGTTGGAGGAAGGAGTGCCCGTTTTCAGAGCCTCCGGCTCCATTCAGGCCCGGATCGAAGAGTTACTTCTCAAAGAGCGGGAGGTGGTGAGGTTAACTACTGAGGAAAAAGAAGAGCTTGACCGCTACGAAGAAATAGACGATTACTTAAGCTTCATCAATCGGGTTGTCCGTAACCTTATGCAACCTCGGCCAGGCAAGGAGACCTAGTAGGTGTCCCCGCGGCGCAAGATATCGCCCAAAATTCAACGCCTGGTGCGTCAACGAGCAAACCATCTATGCGAATACTGCCATACCTCAGAGCGATGGCAGTATGTACGATTCACCATAGATCACGTCATCCCTCTTGCCCGAGGTGGCTCTGACGAGCCTGGCAACCTTGCCCTGGCCCCGTGAAATACACTATTTCACAGGGCTGGCTTGCTTTCATTGTAACCGCAGGAAAGCTGACAAACTGACCGCTTTAGACCCCGATTCCGGGGAAGAGGTTCGCTTGTTCAATCCCCGCCAGGATGCCTGGAGTGAGCATTTCATCTGGTCTTCTGACGGGCTCTTCATTATAGGTCTGACGCCAACCGGGCGGGCGACGGCGGTGTCCTGAGCTGCGTCCTGAGCCTGCCGAAGGGCCTGTCGAAGGGTTGAGGCTCTGGAGCTGGACCGAGAAAGGGTTATTAGTATCCGGGCAGCAGACCGGATGGTGGGACGTCATCCAACTCCAGGTGATCCGATGCAGAAGGCAGAGCAAGAACCGAAGTCAGACAAATAAAGGATAAGCGGCGGGTGGGGAAACAACGCACCTGGAAGCGGTCGCCAGCAATGCCCAGGGAACAGGGGAGCGGAGGAGCAGAGGAGAGACCTGATTTGTGCAGCCCAGCCCGGCGTGGTATAATCAAGCTAGCAACCGACCCGCCGCGAGAGGAGCTCGGGGATTTCAAGATATGGGTGATCTCCACGAGAAGGGCTGAAAAGTAATGCCTATTCCTGCACTTCAGGAGAATGGTTTTCTACCGCCGGGGCTTTATCTGGCCGACCTTGACGAAATCTGGGAGAGATTCGGCCGTACGTCTGAGCGGCGAACAATGTTATTCAACCGCTTGCGGATGTTTGTGGATGCTGCCCGACACGTCGAAGCTCTGCGGATGTTTATCGCCGGGAGTTACGTCACAGCTAAGACGGATCCAAGGGACGTTGACGTTGTAATCTGGGTGGGAGAAAGGTTTTTGGAATTGCTTGAGCTGGGGGATAAACAGGCTCTTGACCTGGAGTTGATGTTCTTGACCAGGGAACCCAAAGAAGCCTTTGCAGTCTTTGATGAAGACGGGTGGAACGCCTGGTTGGATTTCTTTTCATCCGTAAGGTATCGCGAAGAGGAACGGAAAGGTGTAGTGGAGGTGAGATTAAGATGATCCAAAATGCTGACGAGCTTAGAATTTGTCAACGCCGCCTTCTCGAGCTGCAAACTCGCGCTGAACAGATTGTGACCCATCCTCAGAAGAGTAGGCGCGTCAAAGAAATGGAGCTGGCGGGAGTTCGCGGTATGGTAGAGCAACTTCAACGGGAGATTCAGGCTTATGAACTCGCCCGGATCCAGCACTCTATCCACACCCTCAGAGGCGAGTTACAGGGCATTGAGGCTGCAAAACTACCAGCCGTGATTCAGAAGACGCTGGATGTGCTTGAGGAAGTCACCCACATCCTGCAGCCTACTGTGGGTTCGTAGCGTGGGAGGGGGAGGATGGAAGCGGGAAAGTCTTCCATTCTCCATCTTCCGCATTGGCGCCATGCTGTGGACCTTGATGACCAAGTGGGAGACTCTCAAATGATCCATTCTCCACCTTCCAGCATCCATTCTCCCTCTTCCATTTTCCATCTTCCCATGTCCTCACCCGATATCACCCCCGCCGAGATCAAGGCGGTCAGGCAAGTGCTCCAGACTCCTTACCTCAGCATTGGCCCCCGCATCGCGGAGTTCGAGCAGCGCTTCGCTGCCTACGCTTGCCCTGAGCCTGGTCGAAGGGTCGGGACACGCCGCGCCGTCGCGGTGTCCAGCGGCACCGCCGGGCTACACCTCTGCGTCATCGCCGCCCTTCATGGTGAGCGTTGTCCCTTCGATAAACTCAGGACGTCGCCTGAGCCTGCGTCGTCCTGAGCCTTGTCCTGAGCCCCTCGGCTCCGCTCGGGATAAACTCTGACGAAGGGCTTGTCGAAGGGTCGAGGGGTCGAGGGGCTGAGGGAGCTCGTGCCGGAGTATGAGTTGGCAGATGGTTGATGGCAGATGGCCAATGCAGATAGCGGATGGCAGATGGGTGATGGGGGGCTATATGCTATCAGCTATTGGCTATCAGCTATCGACCGAACCAAGTGAAGGGTTCACGTCCGGGGCTCTTGCTGACCTGTCCCCCAGGATTTGAATGCGCCCCTTTTTTGATGAACATGTGCAAGCAAGCGGTTGCAGCCATAAGCGACAACTTCCTTCGCGTGGCGCGGATTTTGCGCCACCGGATGGCAAGCATCATTGCAGGGGCCGAGATCTTACTACTGATAGCCATCTACGCCATGTTCACCTTCTCCGACCGTGTCCCTCTACCGGGGCTAGTTGCCATGGGCTTGCTGTGGATGGCACGCTGGTGGGCGACAGGCAGGTTGACAGCCGCAACCCCATGGATGTGGCTATCCTGGGCATCCTGGCCACGGTGCCAGTGAGCTTGTACGCCTCTGTGGACTGGGGGTTGAGCCGGCCGAAGGTTTGTGGTCTCATCCTGGGAGTGGCATCTTCTACGCAGTAGTCAACGCGATCCGTACCATTCGCGGGGTGCAATTCGCCGCTGCTGCCCTGGTTCTCGTCAGCGCCGCTGTGGTCATGCTGGGGCTGGTGGGCACGGATTGGTCCAAGACCAAGCTCTTTTCGCTGCCCCAGGTGTATGGTCACTTGCCCAAATTAGTCCAGGGGATTCCCCGGTCCCTTGGAGGAGGCTTCGCGCCCAATGGTATAGGGGGGACCTTGATCTTCCTGATTCCTGTGCTGCTCAGCCTGTTGTGGAGGCGCCAGCTTTTGAAGGGCAGTGAGGAGCATAATAGTCGCCTGCTCCAGGTCTGGCGGGTGTGGTATCGGCCTACTTTGGCCCTGTCTCTTGTGCTAACTGCATCCACGCTGATCCTCACCCAATCCAGAGGTTCTTTCATCGGCATCACCGTTGGCCTGTTGGCCTTGGCCGCATGGCATGACCGGCGTGCCTTGTGGGCCATCCCGGCCGCGGCTTTGGCCGTCTTTGCGGTGTTCAAGAGCGGCAGGGGGTGGGAACTGACCCAGTTCGTGCTCCGCGTTGACGCAGGCGCCCGCACCGTGCAAGGCCGGATGGAGATATGGCAGCGGGCTGTGTACATGATCCAGGACTTCCCCTACACGGGGGTATCGGGATCGGCACCTTCGACAAAGTGGCTAATGTCCTGTATCCCTTCTTCTTAGTCGGCCCGGACGCCCGGGTCACTCACGCGCATAACGAGTTGCTCCAGGTAGCGGTAGACCTGGGGATCCCCGGCCTGGTGGCCTACGCGGCTCTCCTCAGCGCCTTCGCCGTCACCGCCTGGGGAGCTTATCACACCCTGAAGGATCGCTGGCTGCGGGCTTTGATTGTGGGGCTGGCCTGCGGAATGCTCGCCCATCAGGTTTTCGGGCTGACGGACGCTTTCCTGCTGGGCACCAAGCCAGGGGTGGTGATGTGGATCTTCCTGGGGATAGTGGCTGCCTTGTATGTGCATCGGGATCAACTGGCAGGGCAATTATTGAGAGACGCAGCAGAGGGCGAAGAGGAAAAAGGTGGCGCGCTGGCGCCCGTGAAAAGCGGTCGCGAAGCCAGTAGCGGGCGACAGTCACGGGGGCTGGGCAATCTTCTGTTGGCTTTCGGATACTGGATCCTTTTCTCCCTGTTAGCCATCGCCTTCATCGGTGAGCGGCCCTACTTGGGCCTGGTCGTCGCCCTGGCCGGTGGCGTAATCCTGGGCTTCGTCTCTACGGTGCCTTTCGAGACCAAACTACAAGGGAGGGCGAGTGCAGAGCAGGGAGAGGAAACGAGGGGATAAGGCAGTTGGGATGGGGGTAAAAGCCGTTTTGTGATCCTGGTTGGGGTATGATATAATCACCCCGAAGTTGCCCTGAAGTTGCGAGGAGAGTAAGGCGTGGAAAAGATGATCGGTTCCGTGAATTTCGAAACCTACGAAGGTTTCCTGGAGCTCTTGTTGGAAGAGCTGAAAGCGGGTTTCGGCGAGGACGTCATTCTCTCCCTCGCCGTTTTTGGCTCTGTAGCCAGGGGTGAGGCGAGGACGGATAGCGATATTGACATCCTCATTGTTCACAAGGAAGTAGGTTTTAACCCTACCGGTAGATTCGTAGATATCCTCTTTGAACTGAAGCGAAGCGATCAGTACAAGAGGTTAAAGGAAAGGGGCTTGAATCCAGACCCCTACCCGGTATTCATGACCGCGAAGGAGCTTTGGGGAAGCCCTCATATCCTCCTGGACCTCTTGGATCAGGGGATAATAATCTACGATACCGGGCTTTTGAAGGAGAGGCTCGAGGCGCTGAGAAGAAGGCTTTCGGAACTTGGCTCCAAGAAGGTGGTTTTGGAAGGTGGGGAGTGGTATTGGGACCTAAAGCCCGATTGGAAGCCGGGTGAGGTGATCGAGTTGTGAACAACTTCGAGTTAGGGAATAAGCTCCTCAACCAAGCTGAGGAATACTATGAGGAGATGCTGCGAGCTTACGAAAGAGGGTCCTGGAATGTAGTGGTGAGAAGGGCCCAGGAAGTGGTGGAACTCTCTCTAAAAGGGCTTCTCAAGATAATGGGGATTGAATATCCCAAGGAGCATGATGTGGGCGATGTCTTCGAGAGGGCTTGCACAGAGAAAGGGATCGAGGTTAAGGTAGAGACGTTGGATCGGGTAAAGCGAACCTCCTCCAGATTAGCCAGAGAGCGTGCTCCAGCTTTCTACATGGATCGGTTCTACAACGAAGAGCAAGCAAAGGAGGCGAGGGAAGGAGCGGAACGGGTCTTGGGAATGGCGAGAGGACTTAAGGGCAAATTAGGCCTTCAATAATGCATCGAATTGTCACCGAAATCAAGCGTGGTCGGAAAAGCTGGACAAGGGCAATGAGCTAAATTACTCAGGCATATCGCTTTGGAGAGAAAATCGGGAGGCGATGAAGTTGAAGCGGCGGGCGAACGTTGGTGGAGATAGAGGAAAGAACATCCCCCGAGGGGGAAGAGGCAATAGCCTATGGCAAGAGGTGCCAGTGCAGGGACTGCGCGTCGCTATAGGCACCGGGCTCAGCCTGCTCTTCCTGTGGCTGGCCTTCCGGGATGTCCCCATTTCTCAGGTGGTCGCCGCTTTCGCTCACGTTGACTACCGATTCGTGGCCTTGGTCCTCGCACTGGTGCTGATGAGCCCTCTGGCCCGGGCGGTCCGGTGGAAGCTGCTCTATCATCCTGATCAAGAGGGTCTCAGCCATGTCAGGCTTGCTGAGGTGCTGCTTATCGGTCAGATGCTCAACATCGTCGTCCCCGCCCGCCTGGGCGAGGTGGCGCGCATCTACTTCATGGGCAAGGTGGAGAACCGCAGCCGGGCCCACACCCTGGGGACTATCGCCGTGGAGAAGTGGTTGGATATCCTGATGCTGCTGCTACTGGTGCTCCTCGTCCCGGTCTTCGTTTCCCTGCCCCCCTGGTTCCGGGATTCCAAGGGAAGCCTGGCTGCCTTCGCCACCGCCTTTTTGGGAGCCGCTCTGATCCTGTCTTACAACAAGGATCGGTTGCTCACCCTGGTGGAGTCGGCCTCACGCTTCCTGCCGAAAAACTGGCGGGCGGGGGTTCAGCGGGCAGTGGGCCCGGCTCTGGGCAGCCTGGACGTGCTCCGGTCCCCTTTGGTGGGGCTTCAGCTCCAAGGGTGGTCTCTTCTCATCTGGTCTCTGAGCATTCTAGTTAACTACGCCGTCTTCCTGGCTCTGGGCCTGTCCCTGCCCTTCGCCGCTGGCCTGTTCCTCCTGGCCGTGCTCCAGGTGGGGGTGGCCGTGCCCTCGGCTCCAGGCAAGCTGGGCATATTTCATTACTTGTGCACTCTGGCTTTGGCACCTTTCGGTGTTGACAAAAGCACCGCCCTGAGCTACAGTATATTGCTGTATTCTGTGGTCTTCGGCCCACCCTTACTGTTAGGAACTTTCTTCATCTGGTGGGAAAGCGTGCGCCAGCGGGGGGCACCGATGCCGGGATTCAGCCATGTAGCTCAAAACCCGACGCCGTCCCAGGACATGGATGGTTGAGGATGGACGGTGGAAGGGGGAAGATGGAGTTGGAGAGGGGAAAAGGGATGATAGGAGAAGCCAGACGCCTACAGTGTGTGCGGTGGGCGTTTGATGGCGAGAAATGCGTATCCACGAGCGATAGTGGGAGACGGCAGATACGCTCCCACACAGATCTGGATGTGTTCAATCCTTCGACAGGCCCCTGGTCCTTTGGCCCAGGGACAAAGGGCTCAGGACAGCGCCTGGCATATACTTTGGCGATGGAGATTTTCCGAATGAGTGCACAATTCCCAAAAGGAGAGCGGTACTCGCTGACAGATCAGATTCGACGTTCGTCTCGGGCGGTGTGCAGCAATGTTGCCTGCCCTGTGCAATAGAAATGTATTACGTTTACGTATTGAAGAGCAAGAAGGACGGCCAGTTCTATGTGGGGTATACCGCCGATTTAGGGAAAAGGCTTGACTTACATAACAAAGGCAAAGTCGAGTCAACCAGGCATCGTAGGCCATTTGAGTTGGTCTATTACGAAGCGTGTATCAACAAACAAGATGCATTACATCGAGAAAGATATTTGAAGATCACTTATGGCAAAAGATATATCCGTAACAGAATAAGACGGTATTTACAAGGGGTCGGAGAACCGTGATCTTCTCTTTTATTGCACAGGGTGAAAAGGATTTGCCAAGCGCCGGCACGAGGCCGTCTTCAAGAACAGCCTCAACGATTCCCTGGGTGAGTCCGAAGAAACCAAGCCTTGCCCTGAGCCCTGTCGAAGGGTCTGGCTTGACTTCGCTCTTGACAGCGGCTACATCCCGGCCGACGAGCACCAGAAGCTCACCACGGGCTATGAACAGGTCAGCGCGATGCTCTGGACCTTGATGACCAGATGGGAGACGTTCAAATGACGTCCACCGTCCACCGTCCATCATCCATTGTCCATTCTCCATTTTGAGCACTCGAGCTCCTAGCGTCTCCGTGATCATTCCAGCCTGCAATGCTCGGGAGAATCTTAAGGCCTGTCT
>Ga0209986_10001137_pt1 | contig 25772 bp, 21 predicted proteins | sample BlataG_FD_183168 | JGI IMG/M metagenome (GOLD analysis project Ga0209986, IMG submission 183168) | Deep subsurface microbial communities from Black Sea to uncover new lineages of life (NeLLi) - Black_00105 metaG (SPAdes) (version 2) | ecosystem: Environmental > Aquatic > Marine > Oceanic >... | reverse complement strand
AAGTAATCTGGCAGATAAAAAACCATCTACTACTATCTTTTCGCCAGCTGGGTATATCTTAAGCCGGGCAGAAAGTGGGCTATCAAGCCCCACGACTCGATCCTCATCGAAATCTGGTTTCCACCAATCTGGTTCAAGTGAGAAGTTAATCTCTTTACCCCCTGAAGGGATCTTTGTCAAATCGATTTTCATTTATACCTTAAAATGTGAAGCCAAGTATTATAACTACCGTTAATAATTAAAATTTGCTTTTATATAGAGTGCTCCTTTTTGTCAAGATAATTTCTTCTTGTCCCCACTCTTGAATTGCTGCATAGAAAGTAGTAAGATCAAAAAGAAAATGAAAACGAAACAGATATTTGAGACCTATAATAGAGAAAAAAATAGGATAATTACTAAATTTAGTTATTGTCCCAGATGTGGGGAACGATGTATTTCAACATCCTCTGTTATTCATAGCAAGGTTAGATGCCCAAGGTGTGGTTTTATTCTCTATCAAAATCCCGCCCCAGGAGTCGTCGTATTAATTGTTAATAATGACATGATACTATTAGGTGAGAGGGATAACAAGGTATTTATGGGAGGAAAATGGAGCCTCCCTGGTGGATTTATCGAGTTTGATGAAGACTTCCTATCTGCAGCCCATAGGGAAACAATGGAAGAGACTGGCCTTTCTATAAAAATCATCTCCATTATCAGTGTTGTTTCTAATTTCTTCTCACCTGACCTGCATACCTTAGTAATTGTGCTGCTGGCAAATAAAATGAATGATGCCTTACGACCTGGTGATGACATGGTGAAATTAGAATGGTTCCCACTTTCAGGGCCTTTTCCCTCTATGGCCTTTGAAGCAGATAAGCATATAATTAATAGATACTATACAACAAAAATAGCTGGAACATCAGTAGATCCTCGGTTTGCTTCACTGTAAAAGAAAGCTATTAGGGTAACAGTTTGCAAAGAAAAATGAGAGCATGCCATCATGAATTGTGAAATAGTAACTATCGGTAGTGAACTTTTACATGGCCAGATAATAGACACCAATGCATCCTACCTTGCTCGCACGCTTAATTCTATCGGGCTTAACATAGCATTTCACACTACCGTAGGAGATATCTATACCCAAATAAAAGATGCTCTTTTCCAGGCACGGGATAGAACCGATCTGGTTATTACTACAGGTGGTATCGGGCCTACAGAAGATGACTTGACAAGAGAGGCGATAGCCGATGTGGTAGGTGTTCCACTTACATTTATAAGGGAATTAATGGATCAAATCGAATCCATCTTTAAGCGCATTGGGTATAGCATGCCAGAAAACAATAGAAAGCAGGCTTTTATACCTGATGGAGCCATCCCTATTCCCAATGAAATAGGAACAGCTCCCGGGTTTATTATAGAAAAAGGATCAAAGGTAATTATTGCCCTTCCTGGAGTACCAAAAGAACTAAAATATCTCCTTAACAAAAAGGTTGTTCCTTACCTGAAGAAACGTTTTAAGCTCGATCAAGAGCTAATCACCTCCAAAGTCCTCAAGGTAACAGGGATAGGCGAAAGCAAGGTCGACAATCAGATAAAAGATCTTATTAAGGAAACTATTAACCCAGCTATTGGTATTTTAGCTTCACCAGGTGATATAAGTATCATGATAACAGCCTGGGCAAAAACCAAAAGAGAGGCTGAGGCTCTTATAAAGCCAATCGAGCGAGAAATTAGATCGCGCTTAGGGATTAATATATATGGTATCAACGAAGATACCCTCCATGGGGTCGTTACAAACCTTCTCAATAAAAAAGGATATACCCTATCTGTTTTAGAGACCTTTTCAGGAGGGGAGCTAACATGGAGGTTGCAAAGATCACTATCATCCCCGCTTCATGAAAGTATTGTGATAGGGAAAAAAGAACAAATCCTCTCCTTTTTGGATAAGAAAGCCCCTGATCTTGAAATTAACAAGGAGACAGCTGAGTGTCTGGCTAAAAAAATAAAAAGTAAGGGAAATAGTTCAATTGGCTTAGCCCTTTTAGGAACACTAAAGGCTGCCAAAAAGGGTTATGATGTGAATGCTCATGTTGTAGTTTCTGGTGAAAATATCAATGGTAGCTATGGCTGGAAAATGGGTGGTGATCTCCCTACCCTTCAGAGTAGGAGTGCAACAATAGCCTTGAATACTTTAAGATTAGCCCTGATTTCTTGACTGTACGGCTTTACAGGGACCAGTGGTCAATTCATAAGGAAAAAAGCTCGCGGTTGAAATAAATTAACCGCTGACTCACACAGACAAACGCTGACATTTTGTTCGGCCGACCCCCGTTAAATAGGCTACGCCATTTCACGGGACAGGCTAGGCCGAACAAAAGATGCATTTATCCCTTTATGGATATTAACGACATAACCTATGCAATTAATGGTGATGTGTTTGAGTTAATGGTATTTAGTAATGAGTAACTAATAACCTATAGCGAGGTGATTAAAATGATACGTCAACCAGCAGTAGCAAATCAATTTTATCCAGGAAGGGAAGAGGATCTTAAAAAAGATATTTCCAGCAGGATTAAATCCGTTGAAGGGGGTCAAAAAAAGGAAAAGGTATTGGCCCTGGTATCTCCTCATGCCGGTTACATGTACTCAGGCAATGTTGCTGGGGCTGTCTATGCCGTAGCCGATATTACCAAGGAAGTAATAGTTATGGGCCCTAATCACCATGGTCTTGGGGCACCCTTTGCTGTTATGGCACAGGGTGTTTGGAACATGCCATGGGGTGATATTACCATAAATGAAAAACTGGCTAATCTTCTGATTGAAGAATCCAGGTGGTTACGCGCTGATAATCAGGCTCATATACAAGAACATTCTATTGAGGTGCAATTACCCTTCATTCAATACATCAAGTCTGATGTTGAGTTTGTTCCTATTGTTCTTGGCAGAGCTGACTTTAAGACATGTGAAGAAATGGGTACAGCCATAGCCAGGGCTATAAAGAAATTCGGTAGGCCTGTTGTCATTATAGCCAGCACAGATATGACTCACTATGAATCACAGGAAAGCGCTAAACAAAAGGATCAATTAGCAATAGAAAAGGTACGCTCTTTGGATCCTTCTGGGCTTTTAGAGATAGTTGATGAGAATAACATATCTATGTGCGGCGTAATTCCAACCGCAATAACCCTTATAGCAGCTAAGGAACTGGGTGCAACCACGGCAAATTTGGTAGCCTATGCCACATCAGGGGATGTGAGTGGTGATTATAGCTACGTTGTAGGGTATGCTGGATTTATCATTCAATGACAGGTCATCCAGCTACTTCCCTTAGGGTTTCTTCAAAGATAGACAAACACACATCTATCTCCTCTGCTGTAACAGTAAGCGCCGGAGAAAAACGAATCGTATTCTCACCACACCCAAGGAGTAGTAGCCCCTTTTGAAAGGCCTTTTGAATCACCTCATTGCGCCAATCAGTGGCCCGTTCTTTGGTATCTCTATCCTTTACTAACTCAACGCCAACCATGAGACCCTTACCGCGCACGTCGCCCATACACTCTATTGAGTTCTGCAACTCCCGTAGCCCTGTCATTAAATATTTACCACGGATCTCTGCGTTTTCCATCAGTTCAGCCTCAAGCAACTCAATAGTAGCTAGGGCAGCTCTGCAGGAGATCGGATTGCCTCCGAAGGTGGAAGCATGGGAGCCTGCTTCCCAGACCATTATGTCAGATCGGGCCACCATGGCACCGAGCGGCATTCCTGATGCGATTCCCTTTGCCAGGGCCATAATGTCCGGCACCACACCAAAGTGTTCCATTGCGAACATTTTTCCCGTACGGCCCATGCCCGATTGTACCTCATCGGCTACATAGAGAATCCCGTACTTTTTAGCCACTTTCTGCAACTCCCTGTGGAACTCTGGGGGAGGCACAATGTATCCACCCTCGCCCTGGATAGGCTCAACGAAGATGGCTGCCACCTCTTCCGGGGGCATGGTGGTGCGGAAGAGGGTATCTTCTACCCAGCGCACACACCCGATTCCACATTCAGGATACGACATATTATACGGACACCGGTAACAATAGGCATAAGGGATATGGGTAATTCCAGGGATAAGCGGATTATAATGCTTTTTCTGGATCGTTTTGCTCGCCGTAAGTGAGAGTGCGCCCATTGTGCGGCCATGGAACGCTCCAAAGAAAGCAATGTTTAGCTCCCGCTTTGTATACCAACGGGCGAGCTTAAAGGCCGCTTCCACAGCCTCGGCGCCAGAGTTTCCAAAAAATACCTTATTGCTCCCGTCACCCGGTGCCAGGTGGGCAAGCTTTTCCGCCAGAGTGATCTGTGATGTATAGTAGAAATCGGTTCCAGACATATGTAATAGCTTGTTAGCCTGTTCCTTGATGGCATTGACGACATGAGGGTGGCAATGTCCTGTTGCGCATACCGCAATACCTGCAGTAAAATCCAAGAAGGTGTTCCCATCTGGGTCATGGATCCATAACCCTTCGGCCTTCTCGGCAACAAGGGGATACATCCGAGTGTAGGAGGGAGATACATGATTTCGATCTACACCAATCAATGCAGCAGCATTAGGGCCCGGGAGAGTTGTCTTGATATCAGGAAATTTCATCGTAGTGCTCCTTTCTCATTATTTTAATTGTAATACATTATCCATGTATTTAATAGCTGAACAACATCAGTATCATCACAATATTCATGACCATACCATTCACCAGGTATCTTTCGCACCTTATTCTCCTAAAAACAAGTTAATTCTCTGCCCCTGTTTTATGTTTGATCATCTTACCTGGACCCTTAATTAAATATATATCTACACGATTTTTTTGTAATACCCCAAATTTATTTTTCCTACATTTTTTAGGTGTAAAGACCAATATGATACTTGCAATCTCATCTCATATGATGTAAGCATTGGCAGGTTTTCATTTTAAACCTCTCATATTTGAATGTTGATGATGTATATGGGAGGTTTTATTTCTTCGATCTTACATTTTAAAATTCATTGGAGCTCCCCGGCAAAGCTGGGAGCTTATTTGCTGGATTATCATTTAGCAATCTTAAATTGCCAACAGCAATTAGCAGATGTTCTCTGTAGGTATTTAAACCTAATAGATATAGGGAATAAGCACAAAATATAACGGTTCCCATCTGCAAATGGGTGTGGTTTCCTTACGTTTGGGTAAAGTACCTGATTGAACTTAGCGCGTTAAACTGATAGAAAAAAGGTGCCGTCAAAAAGCTTTAAATCTCTTACTGAATTTACTGAGATATAAATTTTTATTTCAACTCTTGGGTCCGGTTAACATGGCCCTGGTACAAACACTATAAACGTATCGCCTTTCTCAATGAGCTCGAGTGCACAGCATAACATCCCGAGGAGAGTGGGCGAGAGACATTTGCTATCTTACTTAAGCATTTAAAGAAAAGGAGGTAAAGATGAGACCTTATTTTGAAAAAATGACACCATTTGGTAAAGCTCTTTCTGATAGTCAAAAGGAGAGCGCAAAGGAAAACGTAGCACAAATAAATGAAGTGGAAAAAGATGTTGCCCATGCTATTGAGGCCGTAAAAAATGCAGGTATACCGGCCGAGAAAATTAAACAGAGAGGTCAGACCACAGTCTGGGAAAGAATAGAGCACCTTGTCGACCCTGGAACCTGGTGTCCACTCCATACACTGTATAATCCCCTGTTTAACGAGGAGGGCTCAACCGGTGTAATTGATGGGCTTGCCAAGATCAACGGCAAATGGGCTGTTGTTATCGGTTTTGACAACAAGGTAATGGCAGGAGCATGGATTGCCGGACAGGCAGATAACCAACTCAGGGTCACGGACATGGCAAAAAGACTTCACGTTCCCCTGGTGTGGATTGTGAATTGCAGTGGCGTAAAACTAACAGAGCAGGAAGAGGTTTATGCTAACCGAAGAGGAAATGGTACCACATTTTTCCGCCATGCGGAACTTGAAAAGGTGGGTGTTCCAATTTTAGCAGGTATTTATGGAACAAACCCAGCTGGTGGGGGATATCAAGGCATTAGCCCCACCATCCTTCTGGCACATAAAGATGCTAACATCGCTGTAGGTGGTGGCGGTATTGTAGGTGGTATGAGCCCAAAAGGTTATTTCGACGAAGAAGGGGCTGAACAGCTTATTGAGGCAACACGCCATTTCAAGCAGGTGCCCCCGGGCAGCGTTCCTATACATCATAATGAGACAGGCTTTTTTAAAGAGGTCTATGATACCGAGTTCGAGGTCCTTGATGCTCTGAAAAAATACATGGATATGTGCCCAGCTTATGACCCTGATTTTTTCCGCGTTGATAAACCGAAAGAACCCAAATTTTCAGGAGAGGATATCAACAGTATTGTGGCTTTTCATCAGAAGAGGAGTTATAACTTTAAAGAAATGCTGGCCCGTATCTTTGATAACAGCGAACACATGGAATTCAGGCCAGACTATGGCCCAGAGGTCTATACCGGACTTGCCAAAATTGATGGTCTTCTGATAGGCTTTATAGGAAATAATCAGGGATTTTTAGGTCAAAACTATCCTGAATATGCACCCTACCCTGGCATTGGTGGGAAGCTTTATCGTCAAGGCTTGATCAAGATGAATGAATTCGTCACCCATTGTGGTCGTGACAGGATTCCTATCGTCTGGTTTCAGGATACATCTGGAATTGACGTAGGAGATATTGCAGAGAAGGCGGAGCTACTTGGCCTTGGACAGTCTCTGATATACTCCATAGAGCAAACTGATGTTCCTCAAATCTGCATCGTTCTGAGAAAAGGAACAGCAGCTGCCCATTACATCATGGGAGGGCCAACGGCCAATAACCATAATGCCTTTACTCTGGGGACACCAACAACAGAAATTTACGTCATGCATGGTGAAACGGCCTCTGCTGCCTCATTTTCAAGGAGATTAGTTAAGGAAAAGGACGGCGGACGTCCACTTCAGCCAGTCATTGACAAAATGAATGCGCTGGCACAGGAATATTATGATAAATCCCGACCTATCTATTGTGCCAATAGGGGCTATGTGGACGAAATTATCTCTTTTGTTGATATAAGAAAATATATTGTGGCCTTTGCGGGCTGCGCCTACCAAAATCCTATATCTATTTGCCCTCACCACCACATGATGATTCCAAGACTTATTAAAGGATAAAAAAAAGGGTTAGCTCCTGATACTGTGGAGCTAACCCTTCAATATGGTAAGAAAGGCAAATACGCAACTTTAAGTATTTGGGGGCTATCCATGAAACGATATCAATTTGCTGCCTATACATGGACTGAGGTATATGAGATGGAGAGGGGAGATAAAATCATCCTTATCCCCCTCGGCTCAACAGAGCAGGAGGGAATCCATCTCCCTATCGGGGTGGATACATATGTAGCAGAGGCTATAGCGCAAGCGGTAGCCAAAGAAACAGATTGCCTTGTTGGTCCTACCTTACCTGTGGGATACTCAGAATGGTTTCTTGAATTTCCAGGAACAGTATCATTAAAGATAGAGACCCTCACGCAGGTATTAAGAGAATACATCTCCAGCCTGATTCATCATGGTTTTAAGAAATTAATTTTTATCAACGGCCATGGTGGCAATTCTTCTGCAGTGGACGTTGTTTCCAGGGAATTTATAATGAGCCACGAGGTGCAAATTGCCATGGTGGAGATATGGAAGATCGCCAACTCCCTGGCAAAAGATATCCCGAAGCTAAAAGAAAATACCTTCAAACATGCTGGAGAATTAATGACATCGGTGATGCTTTATCTTCATCCTGATAAGGTAGATATGAAAAAGGCAAAGGCTGAATATGTCAAATCAAAAAAACCTCATTTTACGGCAAAATCAACTCTTGGCCCTGCTGAATTTAAAGGGGTGGAGATTACTCTTTATGACAAGGCCAAAAGTTTGACAGAATCTGGAATCATGGGAGATCCTTTGTCTGCCACAGCTGAAAAAGGAAAGATTATCGTTAATACAATTACATCATACCTTATAGAGATGGTGAAAAATTTTTAGCCTAAGATGATTATTCCTCTTTTGACGCTCTTACCATGGCCTCAATATTTTCCGGAGGTGCAATAGCTGGTATGGAACAACCGCTTGAGAGTATAAAATTATAGGGGCCAATTGCAGAAATAAGGGACCGTGCCTCCTCATAGACCTCATCAGCATTTTTAAAGACAAGTGTGTCTGTAGGATCTAAATTTCCCATTAAAATATCCTTATTCATAAAGGGGACATTTTAATACAGCAATTAGAGGGAACATTTTCACTAAGCTAACACATAAAACAAAAATTCCTTGACAAAAGCTTTTTATTCTTCGAAAGTTAATAATATTTTGTAACATCTTAGCTCTATGAAAATTAATCCTGGCCTTTACTCAAGGCCACATAGGTATCCTTGGTGAGACGCATGAGCATGGGGATGTCTTTTTTTACATCATGTCCTCTAACAGGGTGTCTCAGCGTGCCGCTTCAAACCATGTGCACGAGCAACTCGTCATTGTCTTCTAGGAACTTTATCCGTGTGCATCCCGATTATCGGGACCTACCGGCTCGTTCTTGTGAGGGCATGGTAAAAAAGACATCCCCATGCTCATTCACCAGGTAATTTCAAAGAGCTAAAATGTTACAATATTTTTTATACCGTATTAATGGTTTTATTTTACGAGATTTAAGGTGAAGGAGGTGAGCTTTTTAATTAATAACCGTAAAAAATATAGCAGAAAGGAGAAATCAAATGAGAAAGAAAAGCAGGATTGTAATTCTTTTATTTGGGGCATTGGCTCTTTTGATGGTGACAGGATGTGCAGAAACAAAATACATTCCTAAAGGAAAGGTAGCCTGCCCAGTAGATATTACATGGAATGTGGTTCCGGAGGCTGATATTACATCATTTTCATGTACTGTGGCAAAATTTAAGAAAAACCCCGCGGTTGTATTTAAGGTAGGGATAAAGAATATTTCAGACAAAGCCCAGCGCTTCAGGGTTCAGTTTTGGCTCCTCGAAGAAGGAAAGGCTGTAGGCGGCCTGGTCCCAAGGAAAGGGAAACCGCCAGTTCTTAAACCCGGCCAGGAAAAGGTAGTTACTTATCCGGTGATAAAGGCAACCCAATTGCCAGAAAAACTGGAAGTAGTTGTTAAAACTATATCCCTTGGTTAATAACTATAAAGTAAAAGGAGGTATAACATGAAAAATACCAAAACAATAATTTTTCCAATCTTAGCTGCCTTTTTCGCCCTTCTGCTATTTGGAACATCAGCTCAGGCCAAAGCTAAATATATCTCAATTAGCACAGGTGGCACAGGAGGGGTTTACTACCCTTATGGTGGAGGCCTGGCAGAGATTTTTACCAGATATGTAAAAGGTGTTAAAGCGGTTGCAGAGGTAACGGGTGCCTCGGTTGAAAATGTAAAGCTGGCCCATAGAGGCGAAACCGTTATTGCTGAGGCTATGAATGATGTTGTTTATCAGGGCTATAAAGGCATCGGTAAATTTGAGGGAAAACCTCAAAAAATCTTAGCAATGTTTCAAATGTATCCTCATCACTACCATGTAGTGGCATTGAAAGGAAAAGGAATCAAGACTATCTATGATCTAAAGGGGCGTAAAGTTTCTGTTGGCGCACCCGGAAGCGGGACAGAGTTTAAAACTAACTTAGTTTTGCAAGAGGCCCTGGGGATACCTTATTCCAGCTTTAAGGTATTTCGGCTTTCATTTACAGAAAATGCAAATGCCCTTAAGGATGGAACAATTGATGTAGGCATCTGGGATGTGGCGGCTCCCACCTCTTCTGTGATGGACCTTTCCATTACAAGGGATATCTATGTTATACCGTTTTCAAAGGCGGATATAGATAAAATTTGTAAAAAATTTCCCTTTTATTCTCCCTTTGAAATGCCAGCAGGAACCTATAAGGGGCAGGACAATCCAATACTTAATCCATCAGTGTGGAATACAGTAGCATGCACAGCCTCTCTGGATGAAAAATTGGTCTATAAACTTGTTAAAGCAGTCTTTGAGCATACAGACTACCTGAAAATGATACATCCCTTTGCAAGATACACTACGCCTCAGAATGCTATTAAACATTCGGTTATCCCACTTCATCCAGGTGCAATTAAATATTATAAAGAGCTGGGATTGACAATTCCTAAACGATTGTTGCCAGAAAAATAATTAGATAATTATTTAATGAGAGGCCGTCATATTATTATGACGGCCTCTGAGTTTTGCAAAGCTGAAACAATATGCCAAGACACCTAAAGATATTATTGCCCATCATTTTTGTATCTTATCTTCTTTTTTCGCCATGTTTGGCAAAAGCCAAGTATCCCCTTTCATTAATAATTGAAAAAGAGGATGGCATAGCCCTGATCTCTATACCAATAGTGCCCGGAGAAGTCTTTCTCTTAAGGTATATCCACTCTGTTGATATCTCTCCGGTATATGAGGTTTTTTATGCAGACGAGAAAAGAGGGATCATCATTAAAGAGACCTATTTTAAGATGTTCGGAGCCGGTATGGTCCACTGGCCTGGCCGGGGGAGAATAGTTGAAAAAAATGGATGGATCTTTATTAAGGATATGAACATTACACTCGGAGAATTTTATCTAAGGATAGGAGCACCATCAGTTGATCATACCATTCTCATCAGGGGCCAAGAAATATATTTAAGCAGGATGATTCCAGTAATGAGGGTTCGCCTCTATATAAAGCAGGTGGGAAAATAAAAAATGCAGGATCAAGATAAAGGATCGGAAATAAAGATCAAACCGAGTAAGACCAGGAGCTTGGTTGGTTTTTTTGCCTTTGTATTTACAGTCACAGCAGTCATCCTCTCTATTTTTCAGCTTTATTCTGCCGGAATCCAACCATTTTCAGCCATATATCAGAGGTGCATACATATAACGCTTATCATGACCCTTGCCTTTCTTCTATTCCCGGCCACAAAAAAGGCATCCAGGCAAAAACAGGATATATATTTCTATGTTGATTTGCTCCTGATTATCCTGGTCTTTATTGTTGGCGGTTATATCATCTTTTATTATGGCGAGATCATTGAACGTCAGGGGGATTGGACAAAAATAGATGTTATTTTTGGATTGGTGGCCACTTTTTTAGTGATAGAGGCCTGTCGCCGAACAATTGGCTGGGTAATGGTCATTATCTGTTTAAGCTTTATCGTATATGCATATTTTGGCCCCTACATGCCGGAGTTTTTTGCACATAAAGGTTATAGCATTGAGCGCATTTCTACACTTTTATATCTTACTACAGAAGGTATTTATGGCCTTCCCTTAGGCGTTGCCGCAACATTTGTCTTTATCTTTGTGCTCTTTGGGTCTTTTTTACAGAAAACAGGCGGCGGGGACTTTTTCATAAATCTGGCTTACGCCCTGACCGGACGTATGACCGGCGGCCCAGCCAAGACAGCGGTCTTGGCAAGTGGATTTATGGGATCTGTTTCCGGCAGCGCCATAGGAAATGTGGTTACTACTGGCTCCTTTACCATCCCTATGATGAAGAAGCTGGGATATAAGTCCCATATCGCAGGCGCGGTTGAGGCAGCCGCATCTACAGGTGGCCAGCTCATGCCCCCAATTATGGGGGCTGGCGCCTTTCTCATGGCGGAATTCACCAATACATCTTATCTATATATCATTAAGGTGGCCCTTATACCGGCTATCATGTTTTATGTTACAGTCCTCTTTTTTGTCCATTTTGAGGCAAAAAAGATGGGCTTCCTTGGGCTCCCAGGCGATCAACTTCCCCGGATTGGTGAGACAATAAAAAACGGCCTCCATTTCCTTATTCCCTTAGGTATATTAATCTATGTTCTTGTTAGAAATTTTAGCCCAATGATGGCTGGTTTCATTGCTGTTGTAGCCACCTTTTTTGCAGCCATGATTCGAAAGCGGTCAAGATTGAGCCTGCGAGATGTCATAGATGCCCTGGCATTGGGAGGAAAGAATGCTATCACTGTATCTGCGGCCTGTGCAGCAGCCGGTATCATAGTTGGTATGGTCAGCCTTACTGGTATGGGTCTTAAATTTTCGAGTATGGTGGTTTCAATCTCTGGTGGTGTCCCTTTGATTGCTATAATTCTTATAGGGCTTGCCTCTCTTGTTTTGGGCATGGGATTGCCTGTTACCGCGTCTTATATTGTTCTGGTTATCTTAGCCGGACCGGCCCTTATCGAGATGGGAGTTGCTCTGATAACTGCCCACATGATAGTCTTCTGGTATAGTCAGGATGCCAATGTCACACCTCCTGTGGCCCTGGCATCTTTTGCTGCCGCAGGTGTTGCTGGGGCAAATCCTATGAGATGTGCTTTTTCTTCCTGGAAGATTGCAAAGGGTCTCTATATTATCCCTATCATCATGGCATACCAGCCTCTTCTCTTGAATGGCCCTTTCTGGGAGGTTGTCAGGGCAATAGTTTTTTCTACACTTGGTCTTATAGCCTTTACCGCCTTTTTGGAGGCCTATCTCTTCCACCGCACAAATATCATTGAATGGATTTTCATAGGTGTTGCTGCCTTTTTGCTCCTCCTTCCTTCTCTCTATACTGATTTCATAGGCACAGCCCTTTTTGTAACAGTATTTCTAACACAGAAGCTTATTTGGAAAGAGGAGTGGAAGGGTTTGTTGGGGTTACAATTGTCAAAGAAAGACCTGGTAAATGCATTTCAAGGAAGATAAATCTTTTCCTACTCTTTTCCCTCCAACACATCCCCATACGTTGATCGTATCGCCTTTTTGTCGAATTTGCCAACGCTTGTTCGAGGTATTTGATCTACAAAGATGAACTTTTCCGGTATCCACCACTTTAATATCTTGCCCTCTTCCACATACTGTGTCATATGCTCCTTTAATTCCGCCCCGGAAATCTTTCCCTTATATTCATCTTTCGGAACTAATAGCACAACCGGGCGTTCTCCCCACTTCTCGGATTGAGCCCCAAAAACTGCAACTTCCTGGACCTTTGGATGCATATTGATCAAGTTCTCCAGTGTTAGACTTGAAATCCATTCCCCACCACTTTTAACCACATCCTTAGACCGGTCGATAATTAATACACTCTCTTCCTTGTCTATCACTGCCATATCCCCACTGTGCATCCATCCATCTCGCCACAGCTCTTTTGATTTTTCGGAATCCTTGTAGTAGCCCATTGTGAGCCATGGGGCTCTGAGCACAATTTCGCCAACTGCCTTCCCATCTCTTGCAACATCGTTGCCTTGTTCATCTATTACCCTTTGCTCCACAAATGGAGGGGCTATACCTGTTCCGCTGAGAAACTCTATTTTTTTATCCTCCGGCCAACTAAACATGTGAGGCTTTAGATACTGTAGGCCCACTTTTGTATATACTTCTGTCATTCCCCATCCAGAGCAGATATCCATACCAAGTTCTTTTGCCTTTCTGGCAAGGATGGTATTAAGTCGCATCCCTCCACCTTCATAGATAAGTCCCTTAAAATATTCTTTGTATTGCTCAACTTCTGGATGGGAAATAATCATGTTAAGCATTGTAGCAACGCAGGCCATATAACCGCCCTGTCCAGGGCGTTTTTCTTTTTTTAGCATTTCTAAAAATATCTTCGGATCGAATCTGCCAGGATAAACTTGTTTGCATCCAAGGAATGTCGCCATATACGGAACACCCCAGCCATGGGCGTGAAACATAGGCACAAGCTGTATTGTAATGTCACGGCGCGGATCTAATCCTCTTTCCCCTGAAAAACCCAGGAGCATATTTGACCAGATTAGAGTGTGCATTACATGCTGTCGATGAGTAAAGAAGCATATCTTTGGATCTCCGGTTGTGCCGGTTGTGTTACTTAATGATGCCACAGTATCCTCGTTGAGATCAGGATAGGCATATTGTGGCGATGCAGAGCGGAGCAGTTCCTCGTACTCTGAGATTGGATGTAGTGTTGTCTCCGGCAGTTTTTCATCATCTGCTAATACTATATAATGCTTAACTGTTTTTAATTTGTCGCTAATTGACTCAATTATTGATGTGAAATCTTTGTTAAAGATAATTACATCATCCTCTACCCGGTTAATGAGAAAGACCATCTGTTCCGGAGTTAAAAGAGGATTCCCCATATGCACCATAGCGCCCATACAAGGCACGGCGAAATATATTTCGAGGAAGCGGTGCGTATTCCATTCAAAGCAAATGACTTTTGAGCCTTCCTTCACTTCCAATCCTTTAAGAGCGTTTGACAGACGCTGGCATCTTTCATAAAGCTGGGCATAGTTCTCCCGAAAATGATCCCTGTAGACAATTTCACCTTCAGGTCGCATTTTTGCTGTGTGCTCCAATATATGTTTTAATATGAGCTGATATTCGAAGCCGGCTTTTGGAAATTCTTTCTTTTGTGTCATAGTCTCTATCTTCCTTTGGATTTAGATTCCACCTTTAGGGCAAAGACATAACATTCTTGTCTATAAATATTGCTCGTCATTCCCCTTTTGCCGCTCTGACCATGGCATCAATATTTTCTGGGGGTGCAATAGCTGGTATGGAACAACCGCTTGAGAGTATAAAATTATAGGGGCCAATTGCAGAAATAAGGGCTCGTGCCTCCTCATAGACCTCATCAGCATTTTTAAAGACAAGTGTGTCTGTAGGATTTAAATTTCCTATTAAACAGACTCTATCTCCGAGCACCTTTTTGGCATAGACAAAATCCACCTTATGATCAAGGCTTAATCCATCCACACCTGTTAAAGCCAGTGACTCCAGTCTATCATTGGTATCACCACATATATGCATCGTGACCTTAACGCCCATCTTTTTAAGGGCCTCTACCACCCTCTTTGTATATGGAAGGCCAAATTCCTCCCATACCTTAGGAGAAACAGCATCACCTGATGAGGATGGATCAGATATTTGGACAACGTCAGCACCAGCATGTACACAGGCTATGCCATAATATATCTGGCTTAAGGTGGTAATCTCCAGCAACTCTTTTACCCTATCAGGCCTCTTGTAGAGATCCTTCATTAAATCTTCAAACCCTCGTAACATGGTGGCATGCCTGAAAGGTGCCTGAATATAGGCGACAACTGGAACCTGTTTGGCACACATTCTCTTAAGCCTTTGTATTCCCTCAAGTATTATGGGAAGCCGACCATCAGTCCAGGGATTGGGAATCCTCAATTTTGGGAGATCGTCATCATAGTTCTTGACAGCATGATCGATAATTGCCGGGCTACCATCATCTTTTATATCCAGTTTGCATCCCATGGCCTCTGATTCTGCATGGATAGCTGACAGATCCCGAACAGTGTCATAGCCGAATTTTTTAAGGCAAAAAAATTGTGTATAAACCAGTTTTCCCACATCCTGAATTACTTCTGATACGGTAAAACCAGCCTGCCTAATGGCCCAGTCTCTAACTAAAGGAAATACAGGAATCCTGTCAGGCCTATTCCCCTCAAGGGCCATCATTATTCTTTTATAGGAATTCATCTTGCTATTGCCTGCCATTTTATCTAGAAGTCTATATAACCCAAGATCTTAAAATTTATGTCAAGTTTTTTAACGCTACAAAGGTGCAAAAGATAATTGGGATCGTAGAACGGTTGCGGTTGCGCAGCTCGAATCGGTTAACGGTTAACGTCATACGAAACCAACATCGCTTCGCCTCAAGCAATGGATATTATTCTTCTCAACTCGTCGGTTTGAGGCGCAGCTTCGCTAGCCTTCTATATAAATTAAGATCTTAACATCCATGTCAAGTTTCTAAGAGGAGCATGAGTATCTCTATAACCTTACCCTCTTAACAAATATCCCCTAAATCTTTTACCAAGTTGAGGTGTTTGATAAAAGATTATAGAAAAAAGCAGGATCATGCCCAATAAATCCGTTTTTAATCCAGGAACTATAAGGATGAAAGAAGTCCCAAATAGGACAATTCTAAGCAAAAAAGGTAATTTTTTGCTCATAAAGTTCTGCACGGCTACGGCAAGAGCGAATACTCCAAGCAATGCCGTTAAAGAAACCCATATGATCTGCCAAAAATTCCCGATCATAAGGAGGGCATTATTATAAACGAAGATATAGGGGAGAATAAAGATCACTATAGCCAGACGGCAGGCAGTAAGGGCGGTCTTCATCATAGGAGAGTCAGCAATTCCTGCTGCAATAAAGGCATCTGGGGCCATCGGGGGTGTGATACCAGCAATAGTGCCAAAGTAAAAGACAAAAAGATGTGCAGCAAGGGGATAGACGCCCATCCTTATAAGGGCAGGCACAACTAAAATTGCTAAGATAATATAGGCAGCAACAGGTGGCACACCCATGCCCAGGATAATAGAGGCAACCATGGTCATAAAAAGTAGTAAAAAAAGGCTCCCATGTGAAAGTTCAATCAGGATAGAAGACAACATCAAACCCAACCCGGTAAGGGTGATCATACCAACAACAATCCCCCCAAGAGATAAAATAGCTACCACAGGAGCTGCTGTTAATGCTCCCTTTTCAAGACCTGTTAGAATCTTTGATAGAGACATCCGGGTTTTTGTTCGCATCATAGCTACAAAAGGGATGCTAATATTTGCCCAGAGAGCCGCCCTGGTAACAGAACTCCTCTCAATGCCCAGAAAATAGATCAATACTAAGAGAGGAATGAAAAAATGCCAGCCTTCTTTAAGTGTCTTTTTAAGTGGTGGGATTTCTTCCTGTTTAAGACCAACGAGCCCTATCTTTTGGGCCTCTATATCGATCATTAAAAAAAGTCCGAGATAATAAAGGATAGCCATCATGATGGAAGCCTTTATAATAACCAAGTAGTTTACCCCTATAATCTCCATCATAATAAATACAGCGCTTCCCATTATAGGAGGCATCAACAGACCCCCGGCACTTGAAACTGTTTCGACTGCACCAGCAAAATAGGGGGGATAGCCAGTTCTTTTCATCAGGGGAATTGTGATCTGCCCTGTTCCTGCAACATTGGCTGTACCACTTCCTGAAAGCATGCCAAACATGGAGCTTGCCACTACCGCAATTTTTGCTGGTCCGCCTCTAAACCTACCACAAATGCCATATGCAAAATTAATGAAAAACTCCCCACCACCCGCCTCCCTAAGCATGGCACCAAAAAGGATAAAGAGGAAAATAAATGTAGCTGAAATCCCGGCAAGCATACCAAAAACACCATCCGCTGTAATAAACATGCTAGAAATAATCCGGTCAACTCCATAGTTCTTATGGGCAAAAAGGCTGGGCATAATCTCCCCAAAGCGGGCATAAACAAGAACCAGAACGGCAATCATAGGAAATGCCAAACCCAAGGCCCTTCTTGTTCCCTCAATTAAAAGGATGATAAAAATGCCTCCCATAATGAGTTCATATAAGGGTACTTCCAATCCCATGGCCCCCATCTTCCTGAACCACGTAAACATTACATAAACACCACAGATCAGGATAATAGATGCAGCAATAACACTGTCTATGCTCAATTTATCCTTCCTGCTCTTGCTGCTCATAGGGTAGACAAGAAATATCAAGATAAAGCCCAAGGCAACATGGGGAACCCTCTGGTTCATGGCCGTAAATTGGAAATAACCCGTATAGAGCTGAAATAAACTCATTCCAATAGCAATCCACCTTACCAATTGAGCGGACCATCCTTTGAGCTGTCTCTGCTTCGTACTAATCGCACCAGATTCCTTAGGTTCTATAGTCTCTTTATCCATTTACCACCTTTAAATGATAATCAAAGGGCATAGAGAAAAATCTCTATGCCCCAAGCTCAGCAAATCACCCTATTGATACTGGGACATTTTATCCCAGATACCCCTTTCCTTGTAATACTTGATAGCTCCTGGATGATATCCTACCGGTACCGATTTTGAACCCCTGAAGGCATTTTCAACCGTATACTTTTTTGCCATGGGATGGATAGCATTTCTCTCTGCCGAGTGATCATAAACGGCCTTGATTATATTATAAATAAGATCCTCAGGTAAATCAGCCCTACAGAGCCACATCTGGGGAAGTGTATAGGTATGAACATCCTTATCAATTCCCTTGTAGCTTCCTGCCGGAATAACAAAGGCTGTCACATTGGGATACTTGGCCTGCATTTTTTTTAACACATCAGGATCTGTCTCTAAAAGACGGATAGGGATATCCCTGGCCAATTCCATAATAGCGGCAATAGGATATCCAGCGGCAATGATTCCAGCAGCAATGGTATTATCCCTTATCCCCCTCGTTATCTCATGAAAGGCAATATACTTTGGTTTTATATCATCAAGGGTTATCCCCCACCCGGCAGCCAGGTGTTTCTTTGAGTAGATATTCAGGGTAGCGCTTCCAGCCGGGCCTACACCGATAACCTTCCCTTTAAAATCGTAGCAAGACTTAATTGGAGATTTTTTTCGTACTATCCAGTGGGTATCGCTGGTATGACCCACGGCAACCAGGCGTACCTTGTCAACATCCATCCCTTGTTTCTTTAAATCATCCATAGTGCCCATACAGGCCAGTCCCATATCCATTTTACCCCTAATGAGATACCGGGCGTTTTCTGTAGAGGCAGCCGTTGACTCTGCCGTAACCCTTACTCCTGGAACATGTTTGTTGATGATCGCAGCAAAACCTGCTCCGAGAAAGTAATAGGTCCCTGCAGGGCTTCCTGTGCCAAGAGATAAAAATTTAACAGCACCGGCGTTTCCTGGTGCAATCATAATGATTGAAACTACAAAAATTATTGCCGTCAAAAAAGAAAAACCTTTTAATCTCATTTTTTAATACTCCTTTCTTCTAAAGGTTTTAAAGTTCTTCCACCCTTACAGTAAGACTATCGGGAACCCTGTCAAAAAACATGGGAAATTCCCTCACCTTCTCCGCCCCTGGTTTTAAAACAGGAGGTTTTCCTTTTCTAGGATAAAACCCCCCAGAAGAAGCACCCTCTGGCAGGAAAATACTTACTCTGTAACGCTTTTCTTTGTCAGAAATATTTTTGATACCAACTTTAACGTGAAATTTCAGTCCCCCGATAAACTTTGACTTCTTCATGGAATATTTGAGGGTAGTGATTTCTGCCGAAGGACAAACCTTCAAGGTTGCAACAGGGCCCTCGCCTTTCTTTGGTGCAGTTGCGCACCCAGAAATCAACACAAATCCAACACACACTACTACTGCCAAAATAATCCCTGAAAATAAAGAATTAAGCTTAAATCTCTCCATCTTGCTTCCTCCCTTTTTTTGGTTTATAAATTTCTCTCATCGAGAGATCGTCTCAAACCCTAGCCTTAAAGATGCACTATAAAATTTAATCTTTCACCTCCTTTCTCTCTTGATTTTTTTAAACTGCACTTTACACGTAATCAAAGATTTCACCTACATCCTTTTTCTTCTCCAGATTGAAAATAAAATCTGTAATAATATCGCTGTTTTTAATCAAAGACGATTTATGAGAGTATTCAAGGCATTTTTTGAATTTGTCTGCACACTCATTAAAGGTCATAGGCCTCAAAGGACTCCCTTTAAGGGTATCTACTTTAAAGGAAATGCTCTTACCATTGAACATCCTGATTACCATGTTTGCAGAAGAGATATCATTAGCAGATAGTTCCGGATCTATCAACACTCTGATCTTTTTAGCAAATTCCAATATAGAGGAGTCCTTTTTGACTGTATCTGAGACAAAATCATCTATGAAAACCTCCCCTTTCTTTAATGCTACTGCTACAGTATATGGTATACTAAACTGGGCATCGACCTGGGGGTTGGCCCTAATCTTAAATGGTGCCCCAACCATATCAGAAACCATTTTGGATACATAGACTAAGATCTCAGCAACACCTTCCACAACTATGTGGTGAGAATTACATAATTCCAATGCAGCATCTATAGAGGCATGGGTCATTCGGCAGCATGGATATGGCTTGATACTCAAATCCATTACACCAAAGTGGTCGCCAAGGTTTTCGGTTAACTTTTCTTCTTTTACTTTACCCCTTTCGTATAGTTTAAAAAAACCATACTCACCCATAAATACATTCGTAGCCCCTGTAACCCCTTGAGATGCCAGAGCAGCACTTAACACTGCACCCCTTGCAGAAAAACCAGGCTGCATCCTTTTTACCAGACCTCCGTCAACAAGACACTGGGCATTACCTGCGGTCTGGCTATAAACAATACCAAGGGTATTTAATACCTCTTTCTTGCCCCCATTTAAAATTTTAGTTGCAGCTGCAGCTGCACCAAAGGAACCACATGTTGCGGTCCTTATCCATGAAAGGGGAGACAGTATTGCTGAGCCAATCCTGCAAGTTATATCAACTCCTAAGGTAACAGCAGTAATAAATTCTTTTCCACTAACATTTCCTTTAGATTCAGCCATTGCAAGAGCAGCCGGAAGGGATGAAACATGGGCATGCATAGCGGAGCTATCAAGGGTATCATCAAAATCAAGGGCATGCATTAATACACTATTGGCAAATGCAGCCTCAGGAGGTGAAACCCTATCTCCATAATAGATGATGGTAGAGCCGGCATTATTTGAGGACCATTTTTTTACAAGATCAACCACTTCTTTACAGCCTGGCTCCCTTGCGCCTGCAAGGCCAACACCTATTGTGTCAAGGATAAATTTCTTTGTCTCATCAATAACTTCTTTGGGGAGACTATCATAGTTTGTCTCTGATACATAGGTAACTAATTTTTCAACTATGGTATCCATAAATATATTCCCTAAAAAATCAATCTTCCTCCACTACTACCTTAATACGCCCACCCTTTTTAAATTTCTCTTTTTTCAACCTCCTGTAATAGGAGCTATGTAAATTTAGGGCTGCTATAGGATTATGACCAGTTACCCTATCCTTTGTTACTAATGTTGTGCATAGTGCATCAGAGTATCGCATAAAAAGAGAGTCATGACCAACACATAATCCAAAGATAATATTGAAATCTGTCTTAATCTCATTTAAGACCTTTGCCTGGGCTATTGGGCTGCACATTGACTCAAATTCTCCTACGCTAACCTTCTGATCTTCTTTTATACCAAGAAACTCTTTGGGCGTTCTCCCTACCATACAAATAACTGATGCCACCTCAAAGCCCTGTTCCCTTAATATCTCTGATAAGATCCTGGCCTCATTTCTAAGGCCCCCACAAAAAGCAACGCCCAGCCTTTTAAAACCCAACTTATTTGCAAATTCAATTGTCTCTTGAATCCTAGTCTTTGTAGGATACACAATATAGGGATGTTGTTTGCCCCTGTTTGCGTAACATTCACCCTCCTGAATGGTAGCATATAAGGCAAATTCCTTTATCTCAGGTCTCTGATATTCCAAGAGGGAGTCCTTTACCACATGAGTAAGATTTATTGTCGGGCAAAAATCAGGCCCATGTCCATCTTCCTGAGTACATATCTTATTTTTAACATTACACTCAGCGCATTGTGATATTTTGACTGGTTTTTGTTCCATTTTTCCTCTCTCTTACTATTATAAAACAACACCTATTGTCTAACAGACAATGGATGAGCATGTCAGAAGAGATAAGGAGGTTTTTTTTGCTCAAAAGGCCCGATCTAAATTGCTTCAAATAAGAGCTCTCCCATATCCCAAACCTTAATGCCCATCTCCTTCTCATATTTTCTCAAATTAATAAGGCATATGGGACATTCGACAATTATGTTTTTAGAAATGGAGGATAGCTCTTGTATGCGGGTTTTTGACACCTTCTCAGTCAGGTCACGAAAGGCATACTCAATAGGCCCTCCACAACATGCGGTATCTAATTTTGTATTCTCAGGTTCTATAATAGTGATACCCAAGCTTGATGAAATCCCTCTTACTTGTTCGATAATCCCTAACTCCCTTGTCATGTAGCAAGAATCATGGATTACAAACTCTTTCTCAATATCTTTTTTGCAATTTTTTTTGAGTGCATCTTTATTTTCAGATAGAATTTCCAGATAGTGCTTTACCTCGATATCATAATTGTCGATATAGTTCGGATAAATCTCTTTCAACATAAAAACTGTGTGAGGATCAACACCTATTATTTTCTTCACCTCATAGCTTTTGAACAGGCTATATACCTTCTTTATATGGTCTTCAATATATTCGTCCAGGCCCAGGTCATACAAAAGGACACCACTATATGGCTCATCCTCATACAGGTATGCAGGTCTTTGATCTATTACACCTAATGCACTGACTATTCCCTTAAGCACATTATTGCTTTTCAATTTCAACTCTCTAGAACCTAATGCCTTAAACCGTATTATTTTATCCCCCATAATGCGGTTTCCCATATTGACTATTTCGCCAAGGCCACGCCTTGAAAGAAAAGGCTTGGCTGATGCAACAAGGCCTGTAATCTGCATAATATAAGGTAACATTTGATACATTCTTGCGGTGAGCAGTATGGTTTCTCCCCCTCTTTGAAGGTTCAGCCCCTTAGCCCACTCTGTCCAATATACTCTCTTTAAGCCAAGGGGATCTCCTGTTCTTTGAATATTGTCCTTGAGGGTGGATAATACCTCAGAGACAAACCTTTTAGACCTTCTCATTTTTACTCCCTTTCACAAGCCCTTGGGACAGAAGATATTTCCCCAATCGTATTAAATGTGAAACATCTAAATTCTGCCCTTTAGCTTTACATAAACGATCGCAGCGGCCACATTGTAAACAAGAATAAATAGAATATATTAATGGATCATCTTCATCTAACGTGCCATTAATGAGGTACTTTAGTATTTGGAGCCTCCCATAAGGTGACATGTTCTCAACCCACTCTGTGGCCTGATATGCCGGGCACACATCAATACAGAATCTACATGCCCTGCATTTTCCAATCTCCTGAAGCAGGGTGTTCCTTACTGCCTGGCTCTCCTTTATATCCATCCCTGTAAATTCCCCCTGTTAAGTATGTCATTTGGATCTAGAGCCTTTTTCATTTTCACTAAAACCTCGTAGACTTCTTTTTCATACTTTTTCTTGAGGAATGATACCCTCTGGGCAGTTAGTCCCCATTCTCCGCCGCATCCCCCATACTTTATATTTAAATCCTCGGTCTTCTCTCTCATCTCTAATGTGAGGGCCTTTTTTACCTCATTTGTGATATCTTTAGTTGGAATAAAGGCATATGCATGAATGGTAGGGGCACCAATATGGCCAAAGGAAATAAATTCAGGATTCTTATAGCTTTCTAAGTTTAGTACAATAGACTTTGCCTCTTGAAAGGCATCTTTTAATTTGTCTACTCTGGGAGAAATCTCGCTTCCAAAGGTCATCCCAAGACGATACATGTAATTTCCAGCCTCAGCCCTACTGCTCCAGATACTGTTCCATTCTTCTATGTCCTTGACAATCCTTGCCTTTATAGGATTCCCTGTCTTCAAAAATTCGAAGAATTTTTGTGCCTTGTCCTCGCTACCAACTTTGCTCCAGGAATGCACCCTCATCATGGCCACAGCACCTATAGGCTCCTTAAGGCCTACTGCCTCAAAGCCTATCTTAGCTGCCCTCTCGTCAAGAAACTCATAAAACAATGGGGGATGGATGCCCTGCTTGTACATCTCCATTACTGTATCCAGTATATCCTCTGTTTTGTTATAGTAGGCCACTACATGTTCAAAATAAGGCAATGGTACCAATCTCATTCTGACTAAGGTTAATACACCTAAGAGACCCTCTGATCCTATAAAAAACTTGGTTGGATCAATGCCCGCTGCCCTTCTGGTTGACTCTGTTCCTGTTTGTATCACCTCTCCTGTTGGTAACACCACCTCAAAGCCCAATACAAAATCTCCGGGTTTGCCTAGCGCCGCATCAACAGCGTGTGCACTTGTGTTCACGGCTATAGTGCCCCCAATAGTAGCTACTAACTCACTACCTGGAAATACAGGTAGCATTGCATTATGCTTTGCTAATTCCTTTCTTAATTGCGCAAGATGTACCCCTGGTCCAGCTTCAAAATATCCTCTTTCTGGATATACCTTGATCTCTTTCATTCTTGCTGTATCTAATACGATTCCCTTCGTCTTTGGCCTCGCCAACCCTACAAGGGACGTGCCAGAGCCGTGGATGTGGACTGGTATCAACTTTTCATTTGCATATTTCAATATTTTTGAAACCTCTTCACTGTTAGATGGCCTGACCACAGCATATGGTATATTTTTTTCCTCCAAATCCCAGGGCATAGTATCTTTTGCATATACTACTGATGTAGGTTTATCTGTATGCACATATTCTTTTCCCACAATTTTGCCAAGATCCTTAGCCAGTTTAGATATATTGACATCCATAAAAAATACCTCCTATGGTTATCCTTTCAAATTCAAAACGTATTGGGCTCTGTAAATTAAATCATGAATTCTCTTCCAAAATCATTGTGATTGCCCCTTTTGGGCACACAAATGCACATATGCCACATCCCTTACAGTAATCAAGATCAATAATAACTTGTCCTGTAATTGCATCTCTCGTAATAGCCAAATCCGGGCACAGTAACCTGCACACATCGCATGCCTCACAGTGTATTGTTCCCAAACAGCGGGAGGCCTCATATTTAACCTCTTGAGGAGTAAGCAGGGGATTATGATACTCAGAATCTATCCTAATATCCACCTTTCTTACTATCCTTGATTGACTCTCTCGTTCACAGTCTCGATTCAGCATCCCTTTATTCCCCGCTTCACTTAAATTAGGACGAAGACCCGCCTGCCAGACAGCGGGCAGGTCTTCGCCCTGGCCCAGACCTGGCATACAAGGATTAGTTATAAAAGCCAAGCTCTGGCGTTAATACTAAAGCAAGCTTATGTCCTTGCTATGTCGCGCCAGGGCGGGCAGATACATGCAGATAATATTTTTTTTATTTCTTAATCCAAAAAATCTGCGTTAATCGGCGTCCAAAATGGAATTTCATATACTATCAAGATACCGTATAACGTTTCGAGCAGTAGCCTTCCCAGAGGCAATAGCCTCAACCACAGTAGATGGACCTGTTACCACATCTCCGGCAGCAAACATACCTTCATATTCTTTTACCTGCCCACCGTTGCCAAGAGTAATTGCTCCTCTCTCTGATATGCTTTCTTCTGTAAGAAATGGAATGTCCGAACGCTGCCCAATAGCAGGAATTACAAAATCCCCGGCTTCAAAAAACTCACTCCCTGTAATCGGAATAGGCATCTTTCTTCCTGTTTCATCAGGCTCACCTAACTCCATCCTTATCAACTCTACACCCTTTACCTTCCCTTCTTTACTCACAACCCGCTTCGGGGCTACCAGATACTGTATCTGCACCCCCTCATGCAAGGCTGCTTCAACCTCCTCTTTGCTCGCAGGCATCTCCTGTTGACTTCGACGATATAGAACAATAACCTGCGTTGATCCCATCCTCAAGGCACTGCGAGCAGTATCGATAGCTGCATTACCTCCCCCGATTACCAATACCGTACCTGAAAGCTTTATCATCTTCCCTGTATTCACAGCACCCAAAAAATCCAAACACTTCAGACACCCTGAGGTGTCTTCCCCAGCAACATCGAGGGCTATATCCTTCCATGTTCCAGTAGCCAGCACAACAGCATCTACACTCTTTCTTCTTATCTCCTGTAATGTACGCTCATTACCGACACGAACTGATGGCATAAATTCTACCCCGAGAGACCGGATAATACCGATATCGTGATCAATCACGTACCTCGGCAAACGAAAGGGTGGTATAGCACCAACCAGCATGCCACCGGGCTGGGCTAG
>Ga0209986_10001136_pt1 | contig 25804 bp, 27 predicted proteins | sample BlataG_FD_183168 | JGI IMG/M metagenome (GOLD analysis project Ga0209986, IMG submission 183168) | Deep subsurface microbial communities from Black Sea to uncover new lineages of life (NeLLi) - Black_00105 metaG (SPAdes) (version 2) | ecosystem: Environmental > Aquatic > Marine > Oceanic >... | reverse complement strand
ATAGAGAGTGTTTTTTACTATCATTGTTGAATACATTCAATAAAAACACTAAAATTCATCTCTATGATGCTTATTTAATTAAAAATACAAATATGATCAACAACATTTTGTGACCTTTATGCCCATCGCGAGCGAAGCGTGGCGATCTCACGAAGATCTGCAAAATGCATGAGATGGCCACGTCGCTTTGCTCCTCGCAACGTAGTCTGCTGCGTTGCGGCTCATTCGCAGTAGACGACCACAGCTTCATGACCCGCGCCTTGTATATGCGGTAACCTCGACTCGTGCATTATCCAGATTAGTACGTTAATTAATTTTGCCTACAACTTTTGCAGTATATTTTAATTTTAACAGAGGTAGGTGGCTATGTACAATGATGTAGCCCAGGAATTTTAATTATTTCTAAATAAAAAAATGAAACTTTTTTCAGACAATTTGTATTTTATTTATATAATGGGAATTTTTTATTAAAATTAATAAGGAGAACATAAATTATTATAAATGGATCTGAGCTGAGAAGAAGAGTTTTGTGTTTTCTTGTCTCAGTTTTATTTCATGCATTTTTTATCTACTTGGTCATCAACTATAAATTTCAGGTTAAGATGTATACAATTGAAGAAAAAGTTATTGATGTCATTATAGTCCCACCTGAAAAGATATTTTTTCCTGGATTTGAAAAAGTTCCCACAAGTCTCGATAATTTTATAAAGCCCTCTCCAGAAAAAGGTCTTAAAAAAATTAATGGGTTTTCAGAAGAAGAAAAGAAATTTATTGGTCAAAGCGCAAGAAAGATAACCAGCAAAGATGTTAAAAGTAAAACTGATAGTATAATCTTTGATTCGAATTTACCCTCAGGATTTAGACTGAGTTTACCTTTGGAGTCAAAGTTGGATTTATCCCTGAAATCTGGGGGAAAAGAAAATATGTTTGATGAAATTTATAAGGACAAAGTAAAAAAGAATTTAAATTTGTCAAAATATCTTTATTCAGATTTTTCAAATATCCACCCTAAAAGGAACATTTCCTCATTTGGAGGTTTTGGTAACAGAAGTGCTGCCCGTAGAGGGAAAGTTACTTTCAATATTAAAGATTATGACCTAACTCCATGGGCAACAGAAGTTGTGAATAAAATCCAAAAAAACTGGATTATCCCTTCTTCCCAAAAAACTATAAAAAAAGGCCAGGTGGAAATTTCTGTAATTATTGAAAAGAATGGAGAACTTTCGTCAATAGAAATTGTGAATCCTTCAAAGCTACCATTACTTGATCAGATAGCACTAAAAGCTCTAAATTTGAGTGCTCCCTTCCCGAAGTTGCCAGATGATTTCCCTGATAAGGACCTTAAAGCTATTTTTTTATTTCATTACGATGGCGATGGATAAAAAAATATCAATTTTATTATTACTAATTTTAAGTTTTAATTTTAATTTATCTGCTGAATGGAAAACTGATATATTAGATTATTTTGGCAGCAAAAAGGATTATAAAGGGGCAACAGACTATCTGAAAAACAATTTCGAGAAAATTGACGATATTTACAAACCAGTTGTTTGTGGCTTACTGGCCTATTCATTTAATAAGCTTGGCCAAAAAAATAATGAACACAAATGGCTAATAGAATATTTTGAAACATATAAGGGAAGAGGCCCAATTTTAAATTTTTTAGATGATTCAACGAATACAGAAATAACTGATTATGTAAAAAAATGGCAGAGGAAATATCCTTTGATTACTGATATAGCTCTAATAAACGGCAAGATATACCATCGTTCCTTTCCGCCAGCTAAAATATTAATCGGGATAGATATAAGGAATGATGCCTATTATAAATTATCTGATAAAGAGAATATTATTAAAGGCGGTCTTCTTATAAAGGGATTTAATTTAATCAATATAGACGCATATTATCTGTTTGAGAAGTCCGAATCACACCTATATTTTTTAGGTATCAAGGCGGGTGATTTAATTTTAAAAAAAGAAATAGAAATAAATATTAAATTAGATTCTCATGAAGAAGCTGAAAAAGCGGAGAATGAAATCGAGAATATCGAGTACAAACTATTTATGTTTATCGGAGACCAATTAATTGTTTCCAGTAAAAAATTCTTTCATAAGAAGTTACCATTGAAAATTGAGATACCACCTCCATCAGGAGAATATAGGCCCTTTGGTCCTGTTGTTGATAAATCAGATCCTTTTTTAAATTCATTTTCAATTTTTACTGCAGCGGCAGGAATTTATGAATTGATAAAAAGTTTAAAATCTGGAAAAAATACTGGGAAAAAAGCAGACTCTATTCAAAAGCTGCAGCAGATTACAACAACATTTTTAAGAAAAAACTCTGAAGGGATTGAAAAAGAAGTAAAAGCTGTAATAACGATTAGAACCAGGAGTTTAGATATCCCCCCAGGGGAATAGTAAAGAAAATTTACTTCTTTAAAATTGTCAGCTTTTTAAATTCATAATAATTCCATTATAATTAACGAGTTATTTGTTGTGCCAAATTTAATTTTGTCTTGAAAAAAGAAATAATTTAAGTAGAATATAGAAAACTAATTACAAAGGAGGAAAAATGCCTAGCAAAGTAAAAACTGCTAAAATTATTCTTCAAGTTATGGGCTGGCTGACGATTGTAAGTGCTGTTATTTTTTTCATAGGTTTTATTATTGGCTCTGTTATCATCGGTACGAGCGGTGAGGAAGGTGCCCTTACCGGAAGCGCCATAATGGGAGGAGTGGGTTTAATTATTGCCATAATATCTGCTGTTTTCGGTGTTCTTTATCTGTTAACAGCCAAAGGTATAACTAACAAGAAGAATTGGGCCAAGATTGTTGGCATTATCCTGGGAATTCTTTCTCTCCCCGGTATTCCGATAGGTACCATACTGGGTATTTTTATTCTAATCGGTCTACTAGGCGGGGAAGCAAACGCCTGGTTTGAAAGCTAGCTTGTATATTGCTTGATTTTTTCCCAATTATTCATCTGCAGGTTCTATAACAGGTTCTAAAATTCAGCCCCTGGTGTTTCTGACACCATTTTTCCAATCCAATCTTCTTAATTTCCTGTTTTTCTACAGCCGCCACAGGAAAGATGCTTTGAAGAAAAAGCCTCTCTTTGTTTCCAGGAATCTATCGGCATCTCGGTATTCACCATCTTCCCATCTAATTTTTTCGTAAAGAGATCCATAGCCGACGTGAATAACAGTACCTGGAATATAGGTAAAGGAAGCAAGAAAATCGGTCATCAGTCGTTTCCTAAAGGAATTGTATTCAACGATTCCTCTGAAGAAAAGGTATTTGTTGACCTGATAAGTGTTTCTGCTCCTGATAATTGTATAGTCGTATTCTTTCGAAGAATCAGAATCGCGGTAAAAGTCAGAATAGATTAAACTCAGGTTTAGATGAAGCTTTTCTGATGGCAGGTAGGTTACAGTTGCTGAAGCATCGCTTCCTTTTCCCTGGTAGGGGTCAGTAATATAACGAATTTTATTTCTGTAATAATATAACAGGCTGAAAAAAAATTGTTTGATAAGCTGGCTGTTGGCACTAATCCTTACACTACTAGTACTAAACTTTTTTTCTAAAAAAACCTCGGTAGCATAACGGTAGCCAAATAGAATATATGAATCTCTCAGGAGAATAAACCTCAGGTCAAAAGAATTAAATGTTTCATAAAGACCGCTGAATTTATCCCTTATCTGGGTGCTGTGAATCATGGGATCAATCCTCTTGATTATCTTTGAATGCGGATAAAACATCCGTAATATTCCTGACCTGAACCTGGTAATTCCTGTCCGTGTAATATATCCTGTTTCAGTTCGAAAGTCTTTAGCGATATCCTGGAGCCCGAACATCAGAAGCCAGTCTCTTGTGCCATAATAATAATGAAGTCCCAAGGCATGCCCATCATTTTTCGGAGATTCTTCATTCAATTTGCTTTGGGACTCGAAGATGTGAAATCCGAAAATGCTTGATGGATTTATCCTTAACTGTCCATCTAAGCCAAAGACTCTGTTATAGCCTTTCTTGCACTCCCTTCCCGTATAGAATCCGCCGAGAAAGCTGTCCTTAGATAAGGCCCGTTTGTAACGAAAAATTGAGAAATGTGCATAATTTTCCTCTTCTGTATCAGGCAGTTCATCCAAAGCATAGATTGAGGCGATAGTATTCTTGTCCCAGACTCTACCATTAAATTTTAATCCCACTAAAGGATCGACAATCGTTCTTGTATGTACTATAGCTCTGAGAGGATCGCTGTGGTCATATCCCCCAAAATTAAACTTTTCTAAACCTTCCAGAAAAAAAGGCCTTTTTTCAGGGAAAAAGAGAGCATAGCGCAGATTAAAATCAACCTGCCCGGCATCCGCTTCAACCTGGCTGAAATCAGGGTTATAGGTTCCATCAAAGATCAAGTTTGATGTTATCCCGTACTTGGCCGTTAAACTGAGATCGTCCACATCCCCCTCGGAGGCCAGTTTTCCTTCATCCATTGAACTTTTATGGCTGTAAGTAACAGCGGGAAGCAGCTCAAAAAGAGTGTAGTGTTTTATATCAAAATAAATAAGGGTCCTGGTCTGAGTTAAAAAATTAGGTCCCTGTACAGGATCCAGGGGAGGATAGGTTCCTGCCTCTGTTAGGCGGCTTATCTTTCGTTCAAAAATTACACCCATCTCTACTGGGTCTTTGTGAGTAAAACGGATACTTTTAAAAGGGATTTTTATTTCCACTGTATATCCCTCGTTTTCTATCCGCCCTTCACTGTACCAGACAACATCGATACTAAAATCCTCATTTCCTCCCTCAAACCTGGAATCTCCCTGGATACCCAATGGATTGCAATAAAGGGCATAGAGAGACTGCTGGTCATTGAAGGAATCTAAATTAATGCAGATCCAGTCATCAGAGTGAATATTATCCCGGCTGGTTATTGAGGCTTTTATTTTGTCAGGCTGGCTGTCAAAACACCTGAATGCAAAATAAAGATTCTCCCTGTCATAGGCATAGTAAACTACAGTTTTCTCAGCCATATCTAGGCCGTAGTCTGGATGATAGGTCTTAAAGCCTGTCTCATGCGGGGCCTTTTGCCATACCGAATCATTCAATATTCCATCAATTACTGGAGGAGTATCTGTTTTATACGGAATGAGCGGCTGGAGCTGCTTCTGGGCAGATGCAGATAGCCCTGTTAAAAAAATTGCCCAGATTAAAATAATCAAATTTGCTTTTTTGCTGATAAACATTTTGTATAATCTCCGGTCATTTTTCTATTACGCATCTGAGGAAGAAAAGTTATAATTTTGTTTCTATTGGGGTCAGACCTCAGTAACCTGTTTATTTTAAATAAATTCCCTTTAAAATTTGTGCCAATTTAAGCCTTAGAGTATCATTTTTCATACCAAAATCGCCTTTTTAAGAAGAAAATAAGGAAAAGACAAGAACAGAACTATAGAAAAAATCCTTAAAAAATGGTAAATTCTTTAGGTTCTTTCCGGACAACTTTAAGCATGGGCGGTTAGCTCAGCTGGGAGAGCGCAGCGTTCGCAACGCTGAGGTCGGGGGTTCGAATCCCCTACCGTCCACCATAAGGAAAAAAAGATGAGTAATGAGATGTTAGTTATAGCAGGCACTGCAGCAACTCTCGGTCTTGTTCATACTGTGCTTGGCCCTGACCACTATCTTCCTTTCATCGTGATTAGCAGGGCCAGAAGATGGTCCCTGTCTAAAACTCTCTTTGTATCGTTTTTCTGCGGACTGGGGCATGTGCTGAGTTCTGTAGTGCTTGGGTTTATCGGGATTGCTCTGGGAATAGCTGTTTTTAGCCTGGAAAGTCTTGAGTCTTTTCGAGGCAGTGCTGCAGCCTGGCTGCTTATTAGCTTTGGCTTTGCTTATTTTATCTGGGGATTGCACAGAGCTATAAGGAAAAAGCCCCATGAACATCTTCATCTCCATGGCGATGGTCAAGAACATAAACATCTACACACTCATGAAGTAGCCCATTCTCATATTCACGACCATAAGAAAAGTGCAAACATTACTCCCTGGATCCTTTTTACTATTTTTGTTTTTGGCCCCTGTGAGCCTCTCATTCCTTTAGTCATGTATCCTGCAGCAAAACACAATATATCTGGAGTCATTTTAGTTACCGCCGCTTTTGGTTTGATGACAATTCTGACTATGCTCATCATTATTACTGTTTCTTCCTGGGGGATAAGTTTTCTTCGTTTGGGGCGCTTAGAAAGATATGTTCACGCCCTGGCCGGGGCCATGATATTTATTTCAGGACTGAGCGTTCAGTTTCTCGGGTTATAAGAGTTCATCCAGCAATATTTTATTCATGATTCATGGCTTCTTCTGTCACAAGACAGAAAATATTGATTAGTTTCATTTTATCCTCTATCCTTTAAGCAGAGATACTCTTCATGAAGTTTATTGTAGATTGTATGCTCGGGAAATTGGCCAAATGGCTTAAAATTCTTGGCTTTGATGTTATCTACTTTAAGAAAATCGAGGATAAGGAGCTTCTCTCTTTGGCTCAAAAAGAAAGCCGGACCCTTCTCACCAGAGATAATGAAATGATAGGGAAAGCTAAAGGAATTAAATGTCTTTTTATAGAGAGCGGAGAGTGGAGACAACAGATTGAACAGGTTTTAGAAAATTTTAACCTCTGGCAAAAAATCAGGCCTTATTCGCGATGTATTGATTGCAATCTTGAGTTAAAGAATATACCAAAAAATAGAGCTAAAAATTTAATTACGCCCTTCGTCTATGAGCGAGCAAAATCCTTCGCCCTTTGCCCTGGCTGTGGACGAGTTTTCTGGAAAGGCAGTCATTATCAGGACATGGAATTCAAGATTGAAAATATTCTGAAAAAGAAAAAAGGCTGAATTGTTAAGGGAGAAAAGAAATTTGTTGATTTCCTTTTTAAGCTTGATTAAAATTTAGCCTAACCTGCTCTGGGTTTTTCAAAGATAAGAGGTGGTAAGATGAGTATAATAAGTAAACTATTCGGAAAATCCCCTTTTGAACCCCTTTATCAGCATATGTTGAAAGTAAAAGAATGTGTGGATTTAGTCTGGCCCCTTATGGATGCTTTCCTTAACGGTCAGGAAGAAAAAGTAGATAATTTTGCCAAGAAAATCTTTAAGGCAGAACATGAGGCCGATCTGGTGAAAAAGGAAATCAGAAACCGTCTTCCCAAAAGTATATTTTTGCCTGTAGCCAGGGGAGATATTCTGAGGTTTCTTAAAGAACAGGATCATATTGCCGATTCTGCAGAAGATTTAGCTGTTTTACTCACCCTAAGAAAAATGACAGTGCCTGAAGAAATAAAAGAAGAGTTAAAAGATTTTGTGGCTAAAGTCCTTAAGACTTATGAAACAGCAATGCGCGTCTCCAGTGAAATCAAAGTCCTGGCTGAAACATCTTTTGGTGGTGTTGAGGCCCATAAAGTTATGGATCTTATTGAAGAGATAAAAGTGGGTGAATGGGAGGCGGATAAAGCTCAAATGAAAGCAGCAAAAAAATTGTTTTCCATCGAGAAGAAATTAGACCCTGTTTCTGTGATGATGTGGCTGCATATTTTTAGGGAGCTGGGCGCTCTGGCTAACCATGCCGAAAATGCCGGGGATCAGATGCAAGTGATGCTCCATAATTCCTGAGGCAGCGCTAATAAAGGCTTCCTTTTTTCACTTTTCTTCTTATAAGAGAAGATTTTAAAGAAAATGAATTTAAGAAAAGACCAGTGAATTTCTATGGATGTTAACCTGATTATCCTAATTGCCGCAATTATAATAGGTCTTTACAGTGCCATTAACATCGGAGCCAATGATGTGGCTAACTCCATGGCCACGTCTGTAGCTTCCGGAGCTTTGACCATAAAGAAAGCAGTTATTGTAGCCGCAATTTGTAATATTCTTGGAGCTGTTTTGGTGGGAAGCCATGTGGCCAATACAATCCGAAAAGGGCTTGTCGACCCTTTACAATTTAGTGACAAACCTAATCTTTTCCTATTTGGCATGCTGGCTGCTGTTTTAGGTTCAGCCCTCTGGGTCAATTTGGCTACTTATTTCAAACTTCCGGTTTCGACCACTCATTCCATTATCGGGGGAGTGGTGGGTTTTGGTCTGGTTAGCGTTGGCTTTGCAGGTGTTGAATGGACAGTAATTCTCTATGTAGTCTTGAGCTGGATTATCTCTCCGGTTTTCGGCGGCATTATTGCTTTTACTATTTTTTCTATAATTAAAAAATTTATCCTGAGTTCACCAGAACCGATAGAACAAACGAGGAAGATTGGCCCTTTTTTAACTGGAATCGTTGGTTTTGTTCTGTCTATGGCTATCATCTTTAAAGGGTTAAAACACCTTCATCTTAATCTCCCGTTTTTAGAGGCTTTTTTTATTTCCCTGGGTGTTGGTGCTGTAGGTTTTTTTATTGGATTTATTTTTCTCAAGAGATACAAGAAAAAGGATTCTGATCCCTATTATCAGGTTGAGAAGATGGCCAATCCATTACAGGTTCTATCAGCAAGTTTTCAAGCCTTTTCTCATGGCGCTAATGATGTGGCCAATGCTATTGGTCCGGTTGCTGCCATTTGGGCTGTTGTTCATACCCAGAAATTAGAAATGGAAGTCTCTATTCCCATCTGGTTGCTGCTCCTGGGAGGTTTGGGATTAGCCATTGGTATTAATACATGGGGTTATCGTGTTATGGAGACAGTTGGCAAAAAAATCACAGCTATAACGCCAACCCGCGGTTTTTCAGCAGAGTTTGGAACAGCCACTACTGTGCTGCTTTGTTCGCGTCTCGGCATGCCAGTTTCAACCACCCATGTCGCAGTGGGCAACATTATCGGGGTTGGTCTAGCTCGGGGAATCTCAGCTATTAACCTGGATGTGATTAAAAAGATTTTCTCAGCCTGGATAATATCTCTTCCCGCTGCCGGTCTCTTTTCTGTTGCGATATATTTGAGTTTTGTCTTTCTCTTTGACTGACCCTTGAAATTTCGTATTATAAAATAGAAAGAAGGAGCCATGTTAGTTCTTACCATGCCTTTGATTGAAGGAAAGGCTATTGTATATAAAGAAAAGTAAAGGAGGATAAAAATGGAGAGTCATGTAAAAATCATCGGCGTTCTCTGGATTGTTTTTGGGGCCTTGGGTCTATTTGCTGCTTTAACAGTTTTTGGGGTTCTTTTTGGAATTTCCTTTATCCCTGATATGGGAGTTGAAGCACCGGTAATCTTGAGGGCTGTGGCCATAGGAGTCATTCTTTTTATGACTATTCTTTTTATCCCTCAAATCATTGGAGGTGTATGGCTGATAAAAAAGCAAGAATGGGCAAGAATCCTGGTTATAGCCATTGCCTTCCTGAGCCTTATTAATTTCCCCTTTGGAACAGCTCTGGGTATTTATTCTTTAGTTGTCTTGTTTAAAGAAGAAACTGTTCAGCTTTTTAAAACTTGACGAAAAAGAGGAAAAAATGAGAAGAATATTTTCTTTTTTAATTATATTGCTTTTAGTTGGAATTGGAGCGTTTGTGTTTTTGAATTCCGCCAATATTTCCGAGGAAGAGCAAAAGATGAAAAATATTGTTAAAACACTGAAGAAAAATGAAATCAAGTATTACCTTTTTACCAACAGTCAAGGCAATCAGTTCTTAGTTGTTCCTGAGTTTGGAGCAAGAATCCTGGCCGTTTCAGTGGGAGAAGAGAATTTATTCTGGACCCATCCTGATATCCTTAAGGGACAGGGCGGACAGCGCTCGTGGATTTCCCCTGAAGGAGGAGTCAAGGGCTTCATCTTCAGGCCTGATTGGAAAGGAACCAGAGACTTTTCAATGATGGATCCAGGGAATTATCATGTTGTTCTTTACAAGGAAAATGAGCACCTCATTCTTTCCAACACCTTTAAAACCGCCTCCAACGATGGCCAGGAGAATTATGATTTGACCTTGACCAGAGAAGTCAGGCAGGAGCAAGACCCTCTAAAAAATGAAGCCGAATTCAAGGACAGGAGTTATCAATTTCTGGGGATTAATTTTGTTCATAAACTCAGGAACAACTCAAACAATTTGCTCGACCGTATTCTGGGTTTATGGTGTTTGATTCAGATTCCACCTGAGGGAACGATGATAGTGCCAGTCCTTGAAGTCAAGAAAGAGGTCTGGCGAGCCAGCTATTTTGAACCCATCCCCGAAGACTATGTCAAAGCTAATCATGATTCTTTCTCTTTTTACGTTCATGGAAGCCGCCGCTATAAGGTTGGAATAAGGCCTGAATCCAGTCAGGGAGTTATCTGTTACTTTTCAAAGACAGGAAAGGGTAATTACTCTCTGGTTATTATGACATTTCCAGTTAGGCCCGAAGCCCGTTATGTAGACAGGCCCAAACCAGAACAGGAAACCAATGGAGATGCCATCCAGATTTACAGCCATCTTGAGAAAGGTTCCCTGGCCTTTGGGGAACTCGAATGTCAATCCTGGGGATTGGAACTACCTCCTGGTGGAGAAGGGGCATTCCCGATAAAAATTTATATATATAAAGGAACTCTTGAACTTTTAAAGAAAATAGGAAAAAAACTTGTTTCTTCCCAGTTTGACAACGCCTTTCTTTTTTAGGAAGAAAGTCAAATATTTTTCTTTATTTTGGCTAAAAGAGCTTGAGGAGAAAAGGGTTTGGTAATGTAATCTCTTGCTCCTTTTTCAAGCTCCTTACGAGCATCTTTCTCCCTGGATAGAGGACTGAGAATGACAACAGGAATATTGGATATTGCCTTGTCTTTTTTTAGCTCTATAATAAATTGAAAGCCATTCATGACTGGCATCATAATATCAAGGAGGATAATGTCTGGCTTTTCTTTTAGGGTACTTTTTAACCCATCTTCCCCATCAATAGAAATAAAAATTGAGTAATTTTCTTTTTTGAGGAAGTAGCTCATTAATTTAATTATCATGGGATCATTTTCGATGATTAATATTTTTTTTGTTTCTTTTTCTTCTTGGGTTTTAATTTCAGGCTCTTTATTCTTGAGAATTTGAAATGGGTTTTCCCTCTTTACAGCTTTCTTTTCTGGCTCTGGCTTCTTTTTTTCTGGTTCAGGAGCCTTGGATGTTTCAGTAAGCTTTTTTATTATTCTCAGCTTTTCTATTTCTCTCTCTAACTCATACTTTACCTTCTCCTCTATCTCTTTTCTTTCCTTTATTATTTCCTTACTTTCACTTCTTTGATGAAACCGGTCATCCATATTTGTCAACTTCCTTACTTTTATAAGCTCTTCAAATGTAAGTTCTGTCAGTTTCTCTATTTCTTTTTTATATTTAGTTGCCTGGGCGAGAAGGGTCTTTATTTTATTTATATCAGCAATTAATGCTGCAAAATCTGATTGTTCTTTTTTTTCTTTTTTAATCTTTTTCTTTTTTTGATTGATCTTTATTTCTACTTTTTTTTTCTCCAGAAGGGGATATTTTTTAAGTTCCATCCCTTTTTCTTTCTTTCTCTTTGCTTGAATTTTCTCTAACTTTTTATCAATTAAAGATTGATCTATTAGGATATCAATATTTTTTAACAACTTTTTCCCTATCCTTATTTATTAGGGTTGTAACAATACTGACTGGATGTTGCCAAGTTATCAATTACCTATGGCGATGATTTTTGGGAGGGATTTTTTTAGTCTTCTGTCATCGTATTAGGTGAGATGGGGTATCCATAAAGGCTAAACATAAATTTGAGAAAGTTTTATACTGAATATTTTAATTAGACAGGAAATTCTACCTTTGGTATTGTGTAAGAAAAAGCTGACAAAGAGGAAGAAATGAATAAAAAATTTATTTTCTTATTGCTGTTTATTTTGATATTAATTTCTCATACTTATGCTCAGTTTTATAAAGTCTATGAATACAAAACAAGAGCCAAAAATGAGACTGAGATTGCCTATTGGACTTCTTATGTAGCTAAAAGTGACCTCACTTATTCCTTTTTTGGGAAAGAAGTCGAACGGAAGGGATTGTGGGCTCATTCGGCTGAAATCGAATATGGAATCACAGACCGTCTTACTGTAGCTATTTACTTTGACTTCGAAGATTCCTCAGTAGACAGTCTCAAATATATCCAGGCCAAAACTGTTTTTTTCAGGTATAGATTTGCCGAAAAAGGGAGTCTTTTTTTTGATCCGGCCCTCTACGTTGAATATAACATCCCAAAGAAAGAATACAAAGACTATAATGAATTGGAGGTGAGGTTGATTTTGGAAAAAGACATAGGAAGTCTAAGCATTAGACTTAATCCTATATTCGAGAAAAAGACAAGCGGAGCAAATCAGAGTGTAGAATTTAATTATGCTGTTGGCATTTATTGCCGAAGGTGCGGTCCTGTTTTACAGCCTGGAATCGAATTCCATGGAGAAATGGGAGAGATAGGTAATTTTATACCCCGGAAACAGCAGAGGCATGTGATTTTCTCCACTGTTGATTCTAGATTCGGGTCTGGATTTCACTGGCATTTTGCTGCTGGGGCCGGCTTAACTGAAGCAAGCGATAAATTAATTCTAAAAAGCATCTTTTCTTATAAGTTCTAAAGTTCCCTGAAAGTTGGCAGAAATCTTGAAGAGAAGTCTATAGATTCACTTTCTCTTTGAAGGCGTTGACATAGGTGCGGCTTACTGTAATTTCTTTGTTGTTTTTCATCAACATTGTTTTCCAACGATTCATGGCCACACTGTCAGGAATAGCAATTCTTGCGCAGAATTGGAAAAGAAAAGCGATGAAACAGCAGATAAGTGGGATAAAGTGATTCTTTGAAGAGATGATCTGTGTTTGAAATTATATTTTTTTCTTAGTGATGTTAATTAATAAAGTATAGGAGGAATGAATTATTGTTCGTTTATGAAAATCAGTTGATAAGTTTTTTGATAATAAATATCAAATAGAGAGGAATCTATACCCTGTATATCGGACAAAGCATAATTCAAGTAGTAGTGAAGAATTGATCCTATTTTGTAGCAATTGAGCGGATTATCTATGATGTTATATGACCATTCCCAATGAGCCAGGCTAAAAAAACCAGATGACAGCTACAGTCGCCACAGCCAGAGCGACCCAGACGATCCGGTTCCAATCCCATATTCTTCTGCCGTTGAAGCTGACAAACGGGAAAAACGGAAGCAGAATGTCAAAAATAATGAGAGGTTTGCCCACCATATCTGCAAAGCGGGGAAGGAATGTCCATCCAGGCGGTAATGAGAGCGATAGAAAAAGAAAAGATAGACCGCATGTAAGCAAAAGGACCGAGAAAGCTCCGGCCAGAGCAATCGGCCCCAGTTTATGTTTGAGCTGGCGATAGCGCCATTTGTCGGAATCGGGGTAAACAGACCCGGGAATTGGATACCAGCCGCCGAATGCCAGAGCAATCACGAAACTCAATGGAAATCCTGATTCCCAGGCACGGTACCTGACTGAAAGTCCGCAGAGCTTCGCTGCAGCCTTCATGGCCACGAACCGTATTCCAAAGAAAAGTATGATGAAAAAAGGCACAACCACCAGGTATAAAGGTTTGACGCGGCTGAAAATCCAGATGAAGGTCAACAAGAGTACCAGACTGTTTGTTATAATCGTTCCCCACAACTGGAGTACTGGGCTGTCTGGTTTGTCTGGACCCGGTCGGACCCATAAAAAATGGCCGACATCGAGATAATGGAAAATCCGGAACCAGAGCAGGAACGTGCCCAATCCATAGCGTCTAAACTGCTGGGCCGGTGAAAGAATAGAGAATCCGTGGGCGACGAGCAGCTTATTTGAGCTGGTGTTGTTTCCCTCCACGCATCCCAGTATTTCATCACACCCCAGTTTTTCGAGATAATCGATTCCAGCTTTGTAAAGTTTTAGACCGATATTCAATCCACGCGCCTCCGGATCAGTGAATCCCCAGTACATCAACCCGCCTTTGCGTTTTCTTGGTAAAGGTAGAGGCTTAAGAACGATGGCTCCCAGCACTTTTTCGTTCTTCACAGCTACCAGAACGTCAGGGGTTAAGGTGAAAAACCATTGCTGAACCAGAGGGAAAGACCGTCTCATGACTCTCCGGATTTCCTTTTTTTCATCATTCCGCATCAGACGGATCAATATATCTGATTCTTTTTTTTGAGCAGACATCGGTATTTTTTCTCCTGATAAAAACTCAAGTTCTTATAATCTTCAGGCTTATATCATGGTAATAAATTATAATCAATGTTCTGTTTTTTTCCCCCAAGGGATAATGATTAAATTCAGATTATGAAGGTGCTTTATTGTTGATTTTTGTTTAGCGATAATTGTTTAGGAGGGGGTAGCTTCAGATGCCAGGTAGATAAAAAATACAGTCCTACTGTACTTGTAGAAATATATCTCAAGAAGTGAATAACAAGAGCAATGGTTAATCCGCTATTCTTGGAGACGCCAAAGGCTGAAAAGGCCAATATCATTGCATATTCAAAGGTGCCAAGATATCCGGGAGCTGCTGGAATAAGAAGAGCAACATTAACTACAAATATTATGAGAGCCAGGAGAGAGAAGGAAATATGGAAGCTGAAAGCTTTGATGAAGGCTCCGTAAGAGAGAGTCTCAATTATCCAGATTATCAAAGAAAAGGTAACCAGAGCCAGGCTAGCTTTAGGGTTTTCTAAGAGTGAAATACCAGAGAAGAGTTTTTTCCAAAATGAATTATCTTCAAAGGATTTAATTTTTTCTGTAAAAAAGTGGTAAAAGAAAGTCATCAGTATAATGGAGGCTAAGATAAATATTCCAAAATAAAAAATAGTTTTATTTATTAAAGGTGGAACAGAGGTATGAAAAAAAAGAATTGAAAACCAAATAATCAGTAAAATTGACAATCCGTCGTAAATTCTTTCCAGAAAAAGAGAGGAACCTGCTGCAAGTCGAGAAATATTCCCTTTTTTCTTTACTAAAAGTATTCTCCAAATATCTCCTAATTTCCAGGGGAAGATATTATTTCCAAGAAGACTTATGAATAAAGCACCTAAAGAATTTTTGAAGCTGAGTTGATAAGAGGGGGCAAGAATCAGTTTCCAGCGGATTCCTCTTAAAAAATGGGAAAAAAGGAAAAGAAATATTCCTCCAATAAGCCATAGAGGTTGGAGATTTTTTAAAACATCCCAGATTTCATTTATTTTAAAGTCTTTGAAGGATAACCACAGAAAAAATAAAGATATTACTATACCTGAAACTACGAGAAATCTCTTTTTTTGCATAAAATGATTCTATTATTTGTTCCCAATTTATTCAATGTATGCTTTTTAGAATTTCTCGTCATATTTCATCCAAAGGAAATCGCCCAGTTTCCAGTATTCAGCTACCACTCTATTTGCAAAAGCTATAGAATATTTGGTTAAAAAGTCAATCGCTTTTTTAGGGGATTTCTTATAAAGCTCAAGGGCTTTTGTTTCAATCTCTTTTTGCTTATCAAGGGCTTCTTTTTGGAGTTTTTTCTTTACATTATCAACGTCCTTTCGCATATCTCCCCATCTCTGGGCAGCAAGTGTGCTTGCTCTGTTAAAGGCCCACCAGGCCGATTTCCGGCTATAGCCATTCCTGCCGTCGACTTTATAGGATTCTGGCATCTTCTGTATGGATGAATAAAATGGAACATAAACTGTGGTGGCTGGATTGTCATAACCAAGCCAGACAAGTCCTCCAATTGGGTCTGGCAAATCACTTCGCGACTGGGTGATGAATACATACATACAATACCATCTTGCGATTGGCCTTTCACCTCGCCATCCCCAGCCGCCATTTATTTTAAACAGAACATTCATATCATAGGGCATAAAGGGGTTGGCAAACGGGCTTTTAACCATTTTCCCATCCTTGTCCGGAACCAAGATGTTTTTTGTCATGTCAAAATCTGTTCCTTCAAAGTAATCTGCGAAGATATCCATGATTTGAGAAATTGTTACCCGTTTATCCGGTTTTACAGAAAATGGGTAATTTTCTGAATTAGGGTTAAGTTTTAATGATGGTGCCAGAAGGTCAAACACCCTCCATTCTCTTCTTCTCACTGCAAAGGATGTTCTGCTTTCTGGTGCATAAGCATAACAGAACTCAAAAGCTTTCCCGCTTTCGCTGTCCCACCATCCGTTTTCTATGGCCACATCGAAAATATTTTCAGAAGCCAAAAAATGATCCGGCTGGTTGACATCAAGCTGTCTTATCCGGCTTCCATTGGCACATATGGAAACTTGATCATCAGGAACTCTTTGGGCAGCCCAGACTGCCCCGACTTTCCCTTCTCCAGGGCCAACAATTTCCAGGTGCCAGACTTCGTTTTTGTCGGCAATCGTCAGACACTCTCCTGCGTCGTTGTATCCATATTGTTTGGTCAATTCGTCAACCAGTTTTATGGCTTCTCTTGCTGTTTGGCATCGTTCAAGAACCAACCGGTAGAGTTCCGGGCAATCAAGCAACCCTTTGTCACTTTTGAGCTCTTTTCTCCCTCCAAATGTTGATTCTCCGATGGCAACCTGGTATTCATTCATGCAGGCGTAGGCTGAATTTATATATTTATAAGTAACAGGAACTTGAGGTATTTCACCAATTTTCTGCCTTTTATATCGTTGCATAACACCACTGTCGTCATTCTTCCGCTTGTGAACAGAAGTCATCTCACCTTTTTTATGTTTTTTTCTCGGAGTTACGAATATTGACGTTCTGGTTCGATGACTGTCGCAGGTATGAGATGTTGTTACAAAACCCTCGGCTGAAGCAAGCCTACCGACTGTAATGGATGTGCAGCCTTCCTCTTCTGCCAGAGCTGGAATCAAAACAAGTAAAAATGAAGTCAAAAGAATAACTGTTTTTTTCAATTTTTACTCCTTTTTCTCAATTTTGAAAGAATAAAAAAAAATCATGAGTTTCACTATTGAAACATAACAATTTCCTTTATGCAAATTCCAAATTTGTCTTTACCATAAGCACAAATTCGCAGATTTTGAAGTTATTGGATTAAAAAAAATGGCCCTACAGGATTTAAACCTGCGACTTCTTCCGGGTGAAGGGGGGAATCAAAAAGAAATATTTTTTTTTATTAAAATTTTCCCTCTCTAAAAGAATTGAGGTATTATGAATTAGAAAAGAAAAGGCCACTCTGTAGCCTTCTCTTTTTTTTTTAGAAAAGGAGGAAAGCGAGCTATCCCTGAAGTATGTTGCGAAAGGATATTAACAGTTTAAGCTGTCAATCCTTCTTTTTGTGCTCATGACATTTTCCAGATTCATGTCCGGTGCAGTTGCCGCTTTTGTGAGCTTCTTTACATTCAGCTGAGCCTTTCTTGTGATCACACTTTGGGTGTTTACATTCACCGGATTCATGAGCTGCTTTGCATTCTGGAGAGCCTTTTTCGTGTTCACACTTGTCACTTTTGTGAGCTTCCTTGCATTCTGCTGAATCTTTTGTATGTTCGTGTTCAGTCTTTTCTGTGCACTTAGCTGAGTACTGACATTTTCCAGATTCATGTCCGGTGCACTTGCCGCTTTTATGAGCTTCGATACATTCAGCTGACCCTTTTTCGTGATCACACTGACTTTTGTCTCCTGCATGATGTCCGCTTTCTTCATGTGTGCATTTGTCGCTCTTGTGAGCTGCTTTGCATTCTGGAGAGCCTTTTTGATGATCATGAGTTTTTGTAGTTGGAGATATTTTTTTCTCCTGTTGAGCTTTGTCATCTGTGGCAAAAACAAAACTAAGAGCGATAAAAGCAATTATCACTACCGCCATTATTAGGATTAATCTCAATGATGATTTTTTCATGGTTTTACCTCCTTTCCATGAAGTATTTCGCAATTATTTCCAGACATCTCAGGAACTATCTCCTTTAATCACTGGCAATTTTTATTACATTTTTCGTTTTTTTCAGATATCGGCAACAAACCCAAGCTTTGATGCCCTCCTTCTGGACAGAGCCTTTTTGAGATAATTGAGAGAAATATCTCCTGTTGCTCTGGAGAAAGGATTTTTTTCTCCTGAAGCATATGGTCGATGACAATTTTCTGGAGCTCTGTTTGTAGAGATTCTATCTCTCTTAATTTGATATTAATTTTTGTATGGTCTGGTTCAGATTTCATGAGATTATTAACCAATTGAACTCTTTTTTCTCTCAGGTCTTTCCTTATCTTTTCTATTTTAAGGTCAAGAGTTCTCCTGAGTGATTCCATTTCGCTTGTTTGGGCTTCGGAAAGGCCGAGTTTCTTACAATGAACACTCATGGGCGAATGATCATTTTCCCGGTGGCTTTGCTTTTCACCCCTGCTTTTCAACCATTTATATCCGGCGCTCCCAAAAACTCCAATGTTAATGGCTATTGATAAAACAAGGACAAAAATGAGTAAATTTCTTTTCATAGTCTAATCCTCAATTCTGGAATTTTTTCTCAAAGAGGTTAGAGAAATATAGATATCCCCTACGGATTCGGGGGGGAAATCATCGAAATTGTCTAAATATAAAAAATTCTCGTTGGTTAAGGAATATAAATCATTTGAGGACATTTTAGTTTCCTTTGGAAAGAGTATCTTGCTTAAATAGATACCTCCCGCTAACCCAAATATTAAAACAGTAAATGCGGCTGGAATAGGGATTACTCTTGTTAATAGCCTTTGAAATAATGGCTGTTTCAGCTCTCTTTCTCTAACTCTTTGCCAGAATTTTTCCTCAAAGTTAACTGAGGCCTCGATTCTTTTCCGTTTCTCCAGAGCCTGCCATGTCTGAGTGAGTATTTTTAACTCCTGCTCACAGCCAAAACACTTTGTTAAATGTTGTTCTATCTTTAGCCTTATTTTGCTTTCTAATTCATTATCAATAAAGGCTGATAATTTCTCTTTTACCTTTTTACATCTCATTTTTTTCTCTAACTATTTAAACACATAATCAGCTAAAAACCTTCGTTTTTATCCTTTTTTGATATTTTGAAATATGGAACAAGCTTTCTCTTTAAATTTTGCTTGGCCCGCTGCAAGAGGGAGTCAACTGCTGGAATTGAACAACCCATGATCTCAGATATTTCCAGGTAAGATAGACCTTCATATTTTTGTAAAATGACTGTCATCCTTTGCTTACCAGGTAAAGAGCTAATTGCTTTTTTTATTAATTGGTTAAATTCTTCTTTCTCTAAATTTAGATGAGGATGGACATGTGTAGAATTTAGGTTTTCTCTCATTATTTTATTTTCAGTTGTTATAATAGATGTGTCTAAGGAAACAGTCTGGAGATGTTTTTTTGATCTCAATGTGTTTAAACAAATATTAGCTGTAATCTTATAAATCCAAGTGGAAAATTTTGCCCTGGCTTTATATCTTTTTGCTGAATTGTATACTTTTAGAAAGACTTCCTGGGCTATATCTTCAGCTTCAGCGTGATTTTGGATGAAACAATAGGCAGTGTTTGTTACTAAGCTCTTGTATTTCTTCAGAATTTGCTCAAAGGCAGAAGTTTCACCCCGGGTAAATTCTAATATTAACTTGATATCAGGGTCCAATATTAAATTTTTCTCCTGTATTTATTTAAACACAAAAACGAGATAAACTCTGCGGTTTGGAAAGGAAAAAAAAGAGTGCGAATTATTTAATTGTAATAATTTTTGATTTTTTAAAAATTTGATATAAAACTATTCCTGAGATAAATCCAATTGCAATATTAGTGATTATACTTAAACCTGTTGTAACTATTAGAACAATTATCTCAGCTTTACCTCGAATATCTTTAATAAATTTGGCTAATTCAATACCCACTAAAATCATCATTGCCCCAACAATACTCATCGGGAACGCAGAAAATAAACTCTGGATAGATTTAGACAAGAACAAACCTAAGCTAAGCTCGATTAATCCTTCTATGATGTTAGTCCCACCTGTTCGGGCTCCAAAATAATATTGACCGGCCAGCCCGCCTGCACCATGGCACATCGGCATCCCTCCAAAAAAGGGAACAATCGTATTCATTATTCCCATATTGGCAGCTAATTTTTTTTCACTGACTACTTTATCTGGCCAGTATTCTTTGATAAGCGTAGCAGTGGCAATCACAGCATTGGATAGAGTGAGAAATATTTGAGCGAAACCGGCTAAAATTAATCCTTTCCAGATTTCCTCAAAAGTGAAAAAAGTGAGGGGTGGAAGAGAAATACTAAAATGAATGGTGTCAGGCAGTTTTCCTTGGAAGCCCATTATGCCTAACCCCAAAATCATAAGAACTATCGCTGCAGGAGCATATTTATTTTCCCTAAAAATTAAAATAATTAAGATGGAGATAATTCCTAACAGCAGTCCTGTTGACATCATTTGAAAACCTTTAATTGCAAGTAGTATCCCTAAGGCCAATTGGATTCCTCGAATAACACAATGAGGTGTCAGCTTGACAATATTTTTAATAAAACCAGTTGAAGCGATAAACAGCCAGATTATTCCTGTACCAAAACCAGAGGCATAAATAAGCGAAGGTGACCATTTCTGGGATATGGCTACCGCAGCTATGGCTTTTTTTGGCTGAAGGGGCATTGGCAGTTTATAGACTAATCCAGTAGCAATGTTAACCAAGCCCATCATTATCAGAAGCCCTGCTGGGTTCATTCCGTTGATAGCAATAAAACCAATAGCTAAAGGAAGAAGAGTTCCAAAGTCGCCCATTGAACCTGCTAATTCTCGCAGGTTAAATTCAAATTGGTTAATACGCATTTTATATTTTGATTGATATTATCATGTTAGGACAGAATAATAAATTATTTAAAGTTTGACTTTTGAATAATTTTTGACAGATTTAATGAAAAAAAAGTTATTCCTTTACCTCTGTTTTTCTACAAAGAAAATATTTTTCTTTGAATTTCAGGGCGACATTCACAAGGCTTATGAGAACGGGGACTTCGATAAGCGGACCAATTACAGTAGCAAATGCTTCTCCAGAGTGAATCCCGAATACTGCGATAGCGACAGCGATGGCCAGCTCGAAATTGTTGCTGGCTGCAGTGAAAGAAAGTGTCGTCGTTTTTGCATAGTCCGCGCCTGCCTTCTTGCCCAGATAAAAAGACACCAGAAACATTATGACGAAATAACACACAAGAGGAATTGCAATACGCACAACATCCAGTGGGATCTTGACGATATACTCGCCCTTGAGGGAGAACATGATAAAGATAGTAAAAAGCAATGCAATCAACGTAATGGGGCTTATTTTCGGGATGAACTTCTGTTCATACCAGGGTCGGTTTTTTAACTTGATGAGACTAAAACGGGTAATTATTCCTCCTATGAATGGGATGCCGAGGTAGATAAAGACGCTTTTTGCAATCTGTCCCATGGAAATATCGATGGCCGTTCCTTTGAGACCTATCCATGTAGGAAAAACGGTGATGAAAATGTAAGCGTAGATTGAGAAAAACAAGACCTGGAAAATGGAGTTGAATGCCACTAATCCAGCCGCGTATTCCGTGTCCCCTTTGGCGAGTTCGTTCCAGACGATGACCATTGCGATGCAACGTGCCAGCCCGATAATGATAAGTCCATACATATATTCGGGATGGTTGCGCAGGAATACTATTGCCAGTGCAAACATCAAAATGGGGCCTATAATCCAGTTCAAGACGAGAGAAAGGGAGAGTACTTTTACATTGCGGAAAACATCGCCCAGTTCTTCATATTTCACCTTTGCCAGTGGCGGATACATCATCAGAATCAGTCCGATGGCAATCAGAATGTTCGTAGTATCCACCTGAAATTTATTGATAAAATTAACAATACCAGGAAATATATATCCTGTAAGAACTCCGACACCCATTCCCAAAAAAATCCATATGGTGAGAAATCTGTCGAGAAAAGAAAGTTTGACCACTGTTTTTTCAGGCATTTTTAATCTTCTCCCTTTTTAGGAAAATACAAACACTTAATGCCCAGACACATTTTATTTTGAGCTGTCCACTGGCATTGAATCTCTTTAGAAGGAATTTTTTCAAATCCGTTATTTCTCAAGTATTCAACGATTTTTTCAATGGCCATATAACTACTTCTTATGCAGCATCTTTTTCTATATTGGGTATAAGAAATAGAGTCCGACCAAAATGATAATAAGACCGGCCACTTTCTGAAGGACCAGATTTGTCTTTCTCAAGCCTTTTGATTCAATCAATTTTTTGGCAGCCCCCATAGAGGTTCCTGCAATTAAAATAAGAAAAGAATGGCCAAGAGCATAGATAAAAAGCAACAAGCCTCCATAGATGATGTTTCCTTTGCTGGCTACAAAGGCAAGGAGTACGGCAAGAATAGGAACAGCACATGGCGTTGATACAACACCAAACAACAGTCCAAGAAGAAAGGCTCCAATGCTTCCGCCCTTTTTCAGTTTATAAAATCCTGGTACATTGAAATTCAGTTTAAAAATACCGAGAAGATGAATGCCCATCACTAAACAGACTGCAGCAACAATATATTTCCAGAATTGACCCACATCACCGAACATTCTCCCCATTAACCCTGATATGAATCCCAAAACCATAAAAGTTATAGATAAGCCTATGATAAATAGCAAAGAAAACATGAATGTTTTTTTTAGACTCGCCGCTTCTTTCTGTCCTGCCACTATACTGACCATCAATGGAACCATGGCCAGAACACAGGGATTGGAAGCAGTCATAAAACCCCCGATGAAAACAACCACAATGGCCAGCCATGGATTATGCTGGATGAGCTGTGTTACATCTCCAAAAATGCCTTCCATTTATTACCTTTCAGTTTTTTTGACACCTTTCTTCTTGAGAAGCTCCAGAATTGCTTCCTTGGGGAAAAAGCCCACATGCCTGAAAAATTCCTCTCCGTTTTTGTCGATAAAAACCTGAGTCGGAATCAGTTGGATACGGTACTTCCTGGCAGGCCTGGGATCCTTCAAGACATCATAAAAGACGACCTGGACTTGATCTGGAAACTCCATGGCTATTTCTTTCATAATCGGCTGCATCATCCGGCAAGGAATGCATCTGTCTGCTCCGAGCTCGATGAATGTAACTTTGTGTTCAGAAAAATTCAGTTCAAGATTGCCTGTGACTATCTTACCTTTCTGAGCCATTTTTGAGTTGTTTGATTGATTATTACCTTTATTACTCTCATGCTGCTGGCAGCATGTTACATTGAGAAGCAATACCAACGACAATATAGTGAAACTAAATCTTTTCATGGTTAATGCTCCTGTTTGAGATAGAGAAGAATTTGCTGTCCTATGAGTTGCTTTTGGTTTCGGCTTTCTTACAATTCTTCTCGAATCCAGTTTTTGATCTCATTCGCTGATGGTATCCCCCCTGAAGATTTTACTTTTCCATTGATAACCAAGCCTGGAGTGCCCATAGTCTTATATTCTGCAATCTTCTTGATATCGGTTATCTTCTGAACATCGGCTGCAACATTTAATTCGGCTAATGCATTCATCGTTCTTTTCTCAACTTCATGGCATCGCGGGCAACCCGGTCCTAAAATCCTTATTTCCATTTTCTACCTCCTTTTTCTTTATTCAGTCTGGAGCAAAGACATTCGGGACATTATATCCCGAAGCCTTTAAAAGGCTTAAAAGCTCTTTTTTCTTTTCAGTAAATTCGCCTGAAAATATTTCTTTGCATTTCATTACATATATCCATTCAGAAGAAGTATCCATAGGTCATACCTGTGATTGTGGCCATAATGATGACAAGTGTAATATAAGCGAGAGTCTTTTTTGTCCCTATGATACTTCTTATAACCAGCATGTTCGGTAGAGATAGAGCTGGTCCGGCTAAGAGTAAAGCCAGCGCTGGTCCCTGCCCCATTCCTGCGCCCAATAATCCCTGAAGGATTGGCACTTCGGTTAAGGTGGCAAAATACATCAGAGCTCCCGCAACCGAGGCAAACAAGTTTGCACTCAGATTGTTTCCCCCGACCAATCTGGCCACCCATTGACTGGGAATTACGCCTTCATGACCAGGCCTTCCCAGCAAAAATCCAGCGACCAAAACTCCTGCAAAGAGCAGAGGAAAGATCTGCTTGGCGAATATCCAGGTGGAGAAAGACCATTCCTTCAGTTCCGATTTTTTAAACCAGACCAGAATCATCCAAGTCAGAATTGCCAGGAGAGCAACACTAATGAACCATTTAGCCTGGTAAATGAAATACCAGATTTTAAGCTCTGGATCGGATTTTCCCCAGTTCATGAACACTAAAATAGCTATCATTGTGGCCAAGTAGAGAACCGTTTTTCCCAGTGGCCTTGGCTCTTTTTCTTCGGTTTCCATAAAGTCGGATTGTTTTCTGTTCTTTTCTTCCTTCTTATTAAAGAAAAGGTGCATGATAAGGCCGATAACCACTGCAAAAACAATAGCTCCCAGCGCTCTCGCCAAACCCAGTCTGTAACCTAAAATCTTTGCGGTTAAAATTATTGCCAACACGTTAACCGCGGGTCCAGAGTAAAGAAAGGCAGTTGCAGGTCCGATTCCGGCTCCCCTGGTGTAGATTCCGGCAAAAAGAGGCAGGATCGTGCACGAGCATACAGCTAAAATCGTCCCTGAAACAGAAGCAATGGAGTAGGAGAGCACCTTTTTTGCCTGGGCGCCAAAATATTTTATGACAGAGGCCTTACTGATGAAAACGGATATTGCTCCGGCAATGAAAAAAGCTGGAACAAGGCATAAAAGAACGTGTTCCCTGGCGTATTCTTGAAGAAGGGAAAACGCTTCCATAACGGCATTTTGAATCCTTGCCTGCTGGAAGGGGATAAAGTAGAATGCCAGAAAAAACAAGATAAAAATAAAAAAAATCCATCTATCTTTCACTTTTTTTCTCTATCCTTTCTGTTAAAATGTTTCGTTTTCGGATCTGCTCTTTCAGGCAGATTTTTAAATTTTCTCTATCCCTTATGATTTCTTTCGAGGTTTTTAACCTGCTGTTTAATAATTGTTCAAAAATTAATTTAAGTTTATTTCTCATGGCTTTTGCTATTCTGTATATTATCCATTTCCCCTCGCGGATATCCTCTACTAAATCAGCATCTTTTAATATCCTCAGTTGATGGGAGATTCTGGACTGCTCCATTTTTAAGATGAATACCAATTCACAAACACACAAATCCCTTTGCATCAAGAGAATTAGTATTCGGAGGCGTGTTGAGTCTGATAGAGCTTTAAAAGTTTTTACGGCTTTTCTCATTTTAATAAATATATGAACATATTATCATATGTCTAATTAAATTTTTTTTCAAGCGAAAAATTTCGTCCCTATTTGAAATTTTTATTATTTATGAATTTACTCATATTTACTGGGAATAAATCGCAGAGTTGTGTTGTCTAATTGATATGAAACAGTAAGTGTTGAAAAATTAAAAAAAATAATGTCAATAGGACTGAGGATAAGTTGAAGAAAATAACAAGTGAAAAAACAATTGCTTCGGTTATCAATAAATATAAATAATTGGCATTGTCACAAAGTTGCTTGATGATAAGTCATTGCGAGCGACCGAAGGGAGCGTGGCAATCTCGACAGTTATGTGGAGGAGGAATTCCGTTTCTCCATGACTCAGGAGAAGCAAAACTAATATACAGGTGAGATTGCTTCACCCATTAGGGTTCGCAATGACACATGTAACAAAAAATGTTTATCGTTATATAAAGCAACTTTGGGACAAAGCCAAATAATGAAAGAAATAAGGAGGTTCATAATGAAAAAATATGCTATCGGTGTTGCCCTTATTGTCCTTTTTCTCGGCTTTACTTTTTTCCCAGAACAGGCTTCAGGCCAGCCGTGGAGAAGGCAGGGAAGAATGATGGACAGGG
>Ga0209986_10001135_pt1 | contig 25813 bp, 24 predicted proteins | sample BlataG_FD_183168 | JGI IMG/M metagenome (GOLD analysis project Ga0209986, IMG submission 183168) | Deep subsurface microbial communities from Black Sea to uncover new lineages of life (NeLLi) - Black_00105 metaG (SPAdes) (version 2) | ecosystem: Environmental > Aquatic > Marine > Oceanic >... | reverse complement strand
ACATCAGCATGGAAACAATTGACAAACATTTCTATCTGTGATAATATTTATATCACCAAAATGTTAACTGTTGACTGATTACAGGCAACAACATTAGAATGTTTTCTATTCTGGAATTCCTCACTACCTACTCTTTATTTCTAAAAGGAAGGCCACATGAGCAATACAGGCACAGAATCGAAATCGCAGGACAAACCGCAAACCTCGCACAAAATTGAAAACTTTTTTCGACGTCTCTTTGTTGTTCCGGAAATTGGTGTACTCATTCCGCTGATCGGATTTATTGTAATATTCTACGCTCTCAATCCGACATTCCTTAATCCACAATTTGTTACAACAATGCTCCGGACGATGTCGTTTGTAGGAATCATCGGTATTGGACAGACTTTTCTGCTGATTTCAGGTGCTTTCGATCTTTCTGTTGGTTCTACAGCAGGATTAGCTGCGATTGTTTTTACCTATGTGATGGTTAAAATGAGCCTTCCGATCCCCGTAGCGATTATTGCGGGTTTGCTTACGGGTGTCCTTATCGGTTTGGTGAATAGTTTTAATGTTCTAAAATTAGGTGTTCCAGCTTTCATTGCCACGTTGGGTATGCTATACATCGGTAAGGGGATCACATTTTTAATCTCTAAGGGATATACAATCTATCCGCTTCCCGAAGCTATCAAAACATTCGGCATTGCTGAGCCGTTCGGAACATCTTGGAGTTTCATCATCTTTGTAACTATAGCCATTATTGGCAATTTCACACTCAGTAAAACTTCATACGGGCGAAAATTGTATGTTGTTGGTGGAAACCCCGAAGTAGCTAATTTGGCAGGTATTAATCCTGGGCTGATTCAGCTCTCCGGTTTTATTCTGACTGGAGTGAGCGCCGCGTTAGCTGGAATGCTGTTGAGCTCACGTATCGTAACGGGAAATCCGACCATCGGGTTGGGCTGGGAATTGAATGTGATCGCTGGTGTTGTCATCGGCGGCGTAAGCCTTTTCGGCGGGAATGGTTCCATACCCGGAGCTGTCATCGGTTTGTTAATTATGCAGGTTGTCACCAGCGGTCTTGTTGTCATCGGTGTAGACCCTTATTGGCAGACAGTTTCCGTTGGTGTGATCATGATTATCGCTGTTGCTATCGATGTTTTTAGGCGCAAATCCAAAATTGCTGCTGCCTAATTGCAGTTGGATTTTCTGCTTATTTGTGCAGTTCACTATTCACAATTCTGGCGCTAACTTTACCGAACTTGGAAAGGAGGTAATATCATGATCAAATAATTTGACGAGCTTCTGACAGTTCTGATAGTTAAGAAAGAGGTGCTAATCAATACCGCTTTCGAATATCCATAAGCGTATCATATGTTTCCATATCTAAATATCTTGGAGGAGTAAACGATGTTGTTCCAAAAATTTTTGTTTAATTTTTTTAGCATCCTGATTGTCTTGTCCATGGTGCTTGTTGGTTGTTCGCAATCGAAAGAAACACCGACTGTTGATCAGCCAGAGCCTGTTCAGGAAACGGAGGCTCCGGAACCGACTGAAGAGCCGGAACCAGAAGCCAAAACCTACAAACTGGCCTTGATCCAATTCCTCAAGGGGCATCCGGTTCACCGCTTGATGCAACTAGGTTTTGAAGAAGGCTGCAAGGAGCTTGGGGCTGAATGCGATATGCTGCTGACAGACAGCACCAGCCCGGTCGATATGATACCACTGGCCGAGCAAGCTCTGGCGCAGGGATACGATGGGGTGGTTTTGTATGCGGTCGATGACAGCTTCTTCCCCACCATCCAGAAATTCAACGATGCAGGTATCCCAGTGGTAACGCCTCACTTCACCAGCTTTGAGCAGGATGAATCGGGTCTCACAGCTGTAGTCGGCGCCGATGTGGTAGCTTATGCAACGGCAGCGGCCGAGGCAATGGGCGAAAATCTTGGCGGTGAAGGTGTTGTAGCTGTTACTGTTGGCAGCTTCAACGAAACCGAGAACCTGGTGGCTGAGACCTTCAAGGCCACAATGAATGAGAAGTACCCCAACGTGACCGTTCTGGATCCTCAGGAAGAGGGTTTTGACCAGGCGCAGGCAATCGCTAAGGCCGTTGCCATCATCCAGGGTAATCCGGACATCACCGGCGGTTTCTCAACGACCGGCAATGGTCCCACCACCTGGGGCCGTGCAGCAGAAGAGACCGGCAAAGAGGGTTTGGTAGTCATCAGCATGGACTACACTCGCCCGAACCTGGACTTGGTAAAGGAAGGTCTGGTCTATGGTTTGGTAGCACAGCCGCTGTATGAGGAGTTCTACACTTCTGTAGACCTGCTACTCAAAGCGCTAAATGGCGAACCGCTGGATTACCGCAACCTTTTACCGGCTCCAATCATCACAATTGACGATCTGGATAAGTACTATGCTTTCAACGATCGCGCTGAAGCAGGTATCGAAGGTGAACCGGAACCGACTGAAGAGCCGGAACCAGAAGCCAAAACCTACAAACTGGCCTTGATCCAATTCCTCAAGGGGCATCCGGTTCACCGCTTGATGCAACTAGGTTTTGAAGAAGGCTGCAAGGAGCTTGGGGCTGAATGCGATATGCTGCTGACAGACAGCACCAGCCCGGTCGATATGATACCACTGGCCGAGCAAGCTCTGGCGCAGGGATACGATGGGGTGGTTTTGTATGCGGTCGATGACAGCTTCTTCCCCACCATCCAGAAATTCAACGATGCAGGTATCCCAGTGGTAACGCCTCACTTCACCAGCTTTGAGCAGGATGAATCGGGTCTCACAGCTGTAGTCGGCGCCGATGTGGTAGCTTATGCAACGGCAGCGGCCGAGGCAATGGGCGAAAATCTTGGCGGTGAAGGTGTTGTAGCTGTTACTGTTGGCAGCTTCAACGAAACCGAGAACCTGGTGGCTGAGACCTTCAAGGCCACAATGAATGAGAAGTACCCCAACGTGACCGTTCTGGATCCTCAGGAAGAGGGTTTTGACCAGGCGCAGGCAATCGCTAAGGCCGTTGCCATCATCCAGGGTAATCCGGACATCACCGGCGGTTTCTCAACGACCGGCAATGGTCCCACCACCTGGGGCCGTGCAGCAGAAGAGACCGGCAAAGAGGGTTTGGTAGTCATCAGCATGGACTACACTCGCCCGAACCTGGACTTGGTAAAGGAAGGTCTGGTCTATGGTTTGGTAGCACAGCCGCTGTATGAGGAGTTCTACACTTCTGTAGACCTGCTACTCAAAGCGCTAAATGGCGAACCGCTGGATTACCGCAACCTTTTACCGGCTCCAATCATCACAATTGACGATCTGGATAAGTACTATGCTTTCAACGATCGCGCTGAAGCAGGTATCGACCAGTAAGATTTTCAGTCTATAATTTCAATGGGAGGTTTTGAGAGTGTAAACAAACACTTACAAAACCTCCCAACAGTTCTTAGAATTCATTACAACCCATCCATAAATGAAAGGTTCTTGGAAAATAATGGGCGAACCATATATACTCGAGATGAAGCAGATCACCAAGCGCTTTCCTGGTGTGGTCGCTCTAAAAGACGTTACTTTCAAAGTCAAAAAAGGCACCATCCATGGATTGGTTGGAGAGAATGGCGCTGGCAAATCAACCCTGATGAAAATTATATCGGGAACCTATCCCCATAAAAGTTATGAGGGCGAGCTCCTTCTTCAGAGCAATGTTTTGGAACTAAATTCTCCTGCAGATGCTCTTGAGCAAGGTTTAGGTATTGTTCCTCAAGAAATCAATGTGATTGATCAGCTAACCGTTGCTGAGAATATTGTTGTTGGGAAATGGACCGGCGGCAACGGGAACGGTAAGTCGCGCTTGGTGAATATACGGCGAATAAAAAAGCAGGTGGCTGAGTTCCTGGAAGAATTTGGTATCTCTTTAGACCCAGGTGAAACTGTGGTCCGTCTGACAGCTGCCCAGAAGCAGCTTGTGATGATTGCTCGGGCGCTTTATAGGCGCCCAAGTATCTTGATCCTGGATGAGCCAACATCCTCTCTGGCGCTCAACGAAATCAACAACTTATTTGATCATCTAAATGAACTTCGCAAAAAGGGGATAACGTGTGTATTCATTACACACAAACTCGTGGAGATTTTCAGATTGACCGATCATACCACCGTACTGCGTGATGGGGAGGTCACCGGAGAATTCGAGCGAGATGATTACAACGAAACCGATATCATCACTGCGATGGTGGGTAGGAAGATCGAAAACCTCTTCCCGACTCGATATTCATCGACTGGCACGGAAGAAGTTATGATGGTAGAGAACATGACAATTCCACATCCCACGATTGCAAATCGCAATGTTGTGGAAAATGTCAGCTTTATTCTACATAAAGGTGAAATTCTCGGGCTTGCCGGTTTGGTTGGCTCAGGACGCAGCGAAGTGGTTAACGCTATCGTAGGAAGATTAGAATCTACAGGAAACCTGTATGTAAACGGTCACCAGGTATATATACATAATCCTGGGGACGCATTACGCGTTGGACTAGGTCTTATTACTGAAGATCGAAAAAAAGATGGGTTGCTTCCTAACCTGGAAATCCGGCCTAATATCACGCTCCATAATCTGAAGAGTTTTACATCTTCTGGGATATTAAATCTTGCTAAAGAGAAGATGTTAGCCAAGCAACAGGTCGAATTATTCAATATTAAAACTCCCTCCATTGAGCAAATGGTAGTAAACCTGAGCGGCGGTAATCAACAAAAAGTTATCCTTTCCAAGGTATTGATGCCCAATCCAAAGATTCTATTAATGGACGAACCAACCCGAGGAATCGATATAGGTGCAAAGAATGAGATTTATAAACTTATGCTATCCTTAGTGAATGAAGGCATCTCGATTGTAATGATCTCATCTGAATTATCAGAACTTATGGGTATGTGTGATAGATTTGTGGTGTTGGCGGAGGGCAGAGTTGTAGACGAGTTTCCGAAATCTGAGGCCAGTGAACACCGCGTCATGCAGGCAGCCACCCTCGCACGTTCTGAGTATTAATATATTGTTAGGTCTTACTTGGAAGTGCCAAATAAGGTATAGGGATGAGTTGCATTCAGCAAGTTAATTTTCATTCGGGAGGATCACTCAAATGGTAAACCTGGTAAAAAGCATTCGAGAAACCCTTGTTAATCCGGGAGAAGTGGCTATTTTCTGGTTGGCTCAGGCAGGGTTTGTATTCAAAAACGATAGTGGGAAAATTATTTACACAGATCCATATTTGACCGATTACGTACAACGCGCTCTACCGGAGTATGGCATGGGCTTTAAGCGCATCATGCCAAAACTAATTGCCCCAGAGGATGTAGAGGCCGACTATGTGATTAGTACACATTCGCATCAGGACCACCTGGATGTGGATGCACTGCCGGGGATGCTCCAAAATCCGGACATTCATTTCATTGGCGCTCCAGATTGTCAAGAACTATACCAGGAAGCGGGCATTCCTGAAGACCGCTATACGATCATACACCAGGGGGAAACTCTGCAAATTGATGATATTCGTCTGACAGGCGTATACGCCGATCATGGTGAGCTGGCGCCGGAGGCATTGGGAGTTTTGTTCGATTTCGATGGAATCAAGATTTGGCAGGTCGGCGACAGCGCATATCGACCAGATAAGTGGGAATCATTATTTGAAATGGATATAGACATCCTTATTACACCCATAAATGGTGCCTTTGGTAATATCAATGGAATAGAGGCTGCTAAGTTAGCCAATGACACGAGAGCTAATGTTGTCATCCCATGCCATTTCTGGATGTTCCCCTTGCACTATGGCAATCCAGCCGAATTTTTAGAGGCCTGTGAGGAATTCGCTCCGCAGTCCAAGTCACTCATTATGACCCAAGGTGAATTGTTCGTTTATTCAAAATGAACTTCACGACGATATAAAAGCTGGTGGAGGAGAGACACATGATCCCAGCTAATCATAAACTTAGCCTTGATAACAAATTAATTCTTGTGACCGGGGCCGGAACCGGTATTGGTCGGGGGGTAGCCTTAGAATTAGCCCGCTTGGGTGCAGATGTTGTTGTTAGTTATTCTAGCAGCGCAAAAGGAGCGCTAGAAGTTGTTGAAGAAATTAAGGGGATGGGACAGCGGAGTGTTGCGGTTCAGGCAAATTTGAGTGTGGTATCCGATTGTTTTAAAGTAGTGGATGAGGCTGTTCAATATTTGGGAGGCTTGGACGGACTCTTCAACAACGCTGGTCTCACACTGACAAAAGACTTCCTAAATGTTACTGAGGAGGAATTCAACCGCATTTACTTTGTGAATATTCGAGGCCAGTTTTTCTGTTGCCAGCGAGCTGTGCCATATATGAAGCAAAGAGGTAAAGAACTAGTCCAGCAAAATCCTGATCAATCATGGGCTGGAGGAAGCATCGTCAATATGTCCTCCGTTCACGGCGCGGTTGGCTTTGTGGGACATTCAGTTTACGCAGGCTCAAAAGGTGCGATTAATTCCTTTAGCCGGGAATTGGCAGTTGAGCTTTGTGAAAAACACGTACGTGTAAATGTTGTCGCGCCTGGGTCTATTGAAGTGTCCAGTTATTTTACGGCTGATCCATCATATACGCGTGAAGTGGGCAACAGCATGGTTCCGTGGGGGCGAGTTGGCTTGCCCGAGGATGTTGGTTATCTGGCTGCATACTTAATGTCCGACGCCGCTGAATTTATGACAGGCCATGTCTTATATTTTGATGGTGGCCTAACGGCAAAAATGGCTATTCAGTATGAACCGCCGGAAGGCGACCGGCAAACAAACTAGAATGATGCTTTGGTTCGAAAAATCAAGCAATAGGACCTGGCGTGGCTATGACCTGCAGGCGCGCATTGTTAAGATTGAGCGTGCGTTTCAACGCCAACCCGTAACCCGTTCTGATGATATTCCAATACTTGTAAATACACCAACATATTTTTCCTTCGGGAGCTTGGATAAACCGCACGATTATTATTCAAACCCCGCTAGCATGCTGGAATATCAAGCGAGTGGGTATGAGAAGCATTTAAAACTAGTCCATGATGATTTAGTTCCATACTTCATGCCTTGGTTCGGTACTGGTGTTTTGGCTTCAGGTTTTGGAGCAAATATACGCATTCCTGACGATACTGCCGACGATCCGGCAGTCCTGGAGGCTTGTATAAAGACTCCCTCAGACGCTGCTAGTATGCGCTTGCCTGACCCAACCCGGGATGGTTGGATGCCCAGGGTCTTGGATGCAATTAATTATGCAGTTTCTAACGGGGACTTGCCTGTAGGTTTGACCGATATGCAAGGTCCTTTGGATACAGTGGGGCAAATGTGCGGGCAAGCCCAATTGTATAAATGGATGTATAGTGAACCTAAGATGATCCACGAGCTAATGGATCTTGTAACCGAAGCTTTTATTGATTGGGTCATGGTTCAGAAACAACATATTGGCGAACCTCTTCACCAGAGCAACGGGTTGCAAGGTGCATACTCGCCAGGATGCGGGGTATGGGAATCAGACGATGACCTTGTGTTGGTGGATCCAGGACTTTACCAGGAGTTCGTTGTCCCCTATGTGTCACGAATTTTCAAGGCGTTTGGCGGTGGGAGTGTGCATTTTTGCGGGAATGGAGCCCCCCACTTGGATAATCTTTTGCAGATCGAAAATCTACGTGTGATAAACAACTCACCCCTTGGAAATTATTCTGCATTTGAAAAGCTTTATAAAGGTCTTGGTAATCGGGTAACTTTCCAAGTCCAAGACGCGTCCTCTTCAGAGCCAGAAAACTACTATGCGAGACTGCTCTCACAAATAGAAGATTTTCGGGGTTTGATGTTAGTGACATTTGTGATGGATAACGTTGGAATGGACAATCAGGGAGGCTATATCCCTGTCAGCTGGAATCCCTACGAGACCGCCAACCGGATTGTCGACAGTGTTCGCCGGGTTATAGAGAAGCGACTGGCAGGCGAACCGGTGATCGTTGACGATAGAGAACAGCTGCAGACAGCCCCATCGGCAAAAAAGGGGTCGGGAGCAGATCTTAAGCAGTCAGAATATCCTGCTGAAAAAATGGCAACCCTGGAAGTTGTGCGAAGGGCATTAATAGACTTCGATAACCAGGCGATCAAGGAAGGCGTGCAGTCTGCATTGGAAGCAGGCTTGCATCCCTTGGATATCATCTTGCATGGTATTGCGGAGGGGATGAATGAAGTCGGGCAACTTTATGAGACCGGCGATTACTTCTTGCCCCAATTGGTGATGGCTGGGGCTACGATGCAGGAGGGCATGACAATCCTCGCTCCGCTTTTGAAAGAAGAAGGGGGCGAGGGAAATATCAGCCGGGGCAAGGTGATCCTTGGTACAGTTAAGGGTGATTTGCATGATATGGGAAAAAATTTAGTTCGTACGATGCTCGAAGGCGCCCGGTTTGAGGTGATCGACCTGGGCGTCGATGTGGCTCCAGGAGAGTTTATCGATGCAGTCAAGCAGTATAACGCGGAATTGGTTGGATTATCGGCCTTATTGACGACGACTTTAACAAGTATCAAGCTTACCATTGAAGCCTTCGATAAAGCCGGTTTGCGAGATCAGGTAAAAATTATAATCGGTGGGGCGCCTCTAAGCCAGGAATATGCTGATAAAATCGGCGCAGATGGGTATGCCCCAACTGCTGTTGGGGCTGTGCACGAAGCAGAACGGCTACTTGGATTGGTTTAGACGAATGGATACAAAAATCTATACATCACGATATAAGAATCAGACTGCTGTCACGATCGAATCGAAAAAAATCCGGGCGCAGTTCCTTCCAGCGATTGGTGCCAAACTTGCTTCGCTATTCTACAAGCCTATCAATTACGAACTGCTCGTTCAACGCCCTGGAAAAAAATATCTTCTCCAACCGTTTGACGGTGATTATGTGGCAGGCGAATGCTCTGGGATGGACGACATGTTCCCGACAATTGACGTATGCTATTGCGATCAGCATCCTTGGGCAGGGATAAAGATGGCAGATCACGGCGAGGTTTGGAGCCTCAACTGGGATCAGGGAGTAGATGACGGGCGGCTGCACTTTGGGGTCAACGGAGTGCGTTTTCCTTATCGCCTGGAGAAGTGGGTTTCATTTACCAGCCCAGAGATTTTGCATATTGATTACCAACTCACCAATCTCTCTGCCTTTGATTTTGATTTTTTATGGGCTGCGCATGTGATGATCAATATCGAAGCAGATACAGAATTGGTGCTGCCCATAGGGGTCTCAGGGATTGTACATATTTTCTGCCTGGGCGGTGATTTTGGTAAATATGGAGATGAATATTCTTGGCCTGAAGCAACCTTACCGGACGGCAGCCTAATAGATTTTCGTAAGCTGCGCCCCAAGTCTACCAGACAAGCGTATAAGTATTACGTGAAGGATCAACTGCCGGCGGGTTGGTGCGGGTTGAAATATAAAGCTCGCGATTTCTCTCTAGCTTTCTCTTTCCCGGCCGAGCAGATCCCTTACCTCGGCGTTTTGCCTAATGAAGGCGGCTGGCAGGACCTTTACAATATTTTTCTGGAGCCTTGTACAGCTACATTTGACCGGCCAGATGTGGCTCGCTATCGCAAGGAGATTTCCACGGTTAAGGGAAAATCGACTTATCAGTGGCATATGAATATCACCTTGGCGGAAGGGATTGGTTACACTGGTGTTGGTGAAAATGGAACATTGGAGGAATGATGAATGGTCGTGAGCGATTGTTCAAGGCGTTGAGAGGGCAACCCACAGATCGGGTTCCGGTTGCGCCATTCCTTTACTACAATTCGGTCTATGAAATGTTCGATTACAAACCACAGATTGAGACCTTCTTCAACCCACCAGATTTCGATCCGATAGAGAAGTTTGTCGAATATTGCGATCATTTTGGCTTCGATGTTCTGCATGTTCTTGGAAGTGTTTGGGACATTTGGGTGGCAAACGCTATGATGGATCAGACGATTGCTGTGAGCGAAAAGAACTGGGATGTTACGATCACTGAAGAAAAGAAGGGCGAAGATGAACTGCTGCGTACGATTGATATCCGAACTCCCGGGGGGGCGCTGCGGCATATTGAGAAACACGAGCGCACTTCGAAATACTTGATTGTCTCTGCTACATTAGAATATTTAATTAAGAGTCGCAATGATTTTGAGATTCTGCGGCGGTACGCTCCGTCAGCTGATCGGATGGACTGCCAATTGATCCAACGCGCTCGCCAGGCAACAGGTGAAAAGGGTCTGGTAGATGCAAATACCCACGGGGCTTTCAATATCCTGGGGATGTTTCGCAAACTGGAGGATATCCTGACTGATCCACTTACCGACCCGGTCTTCTACCAAGAGATGGTCGACTATTTTATCCCCCGACTGATCCAGAGGGCAACAAAAATGGTCGCAGCCGGGGCGGATGTGATTGAGGTGGCTGGACATTGGACAGGGCAAGTGGGCCCAAAAATCTTTCAGAAATTTATCCTGGAGAACGAGAACAGGCTAGTAAAAGCCATTCATGAGTTGGGGGTGCCTGTGATCTATCATAACTGCGGCGATGCGGCAAAAATTATGCGCTTTTACAATGATCTTGAGATCGATTGCTGGGGTTATCTCACCCCGCCGCCGCATGGTGATGTGATTGTGGAGGAGGCTTTAGAAGTCTTACGCCCATCATTAACCTTGCGCGGCAATATTGATCAAATCACTTTTATGTACCAGGCTACCCCACAGCAGGTGGAAGAGAAGGTTCGCGATCTCTTGACGCTGGTGAAGCCGCGCGGTAACTGGATTTTATCGACGACCGATTTCTTTTTTGATGAGACACCCTATGATAATATTAATGCTTTTGCAGAAGCAGGTTTGGAATATGGTCAATATTAATTGTGACTGACTATTCAGACATACTGCCGTTGTAAGGCGGAGGTGTGGGTTCGCGGCTGCGCCTCAAACCCAAACTCTCTCTCAAATATGCTTTCACGAAGAAACCAGTTAAATAAGGACAAATAATATGCAATCCCTTGTAATGATTGCTTTTGGTGAATATGGCAATACCATTGTTGAAGAGGAAATACTTGAAAAGATTGGAGCAAAGATTGAGACACGAAGACTATTTTGACCCCTGAAGCTAAAGAAATCGCCAAAAAGGCAGACGCAATCGCATTCAGCACAGAACCAATTCCCCGAGAGGCCATTGAAACTTTCAGCAGCTGTAAGATTTTGAGCCGATACGGCACTGGCCTGGACAATATTGACATTCAGGCTGCCACTGATCATGGCATTTGGGTGAAGAATGTGCCGGATGCATTTGTGGAAGAAGTATCCACTCATGCGATCTCTTTGTTATTAGCCCTCAACCGTCATTTGTTTCCCTTAGTTGAGTATTCCCGTCAAAGCAGGTGGGAAAATAAAGGGCGCAAGATCTCTCGTTTGAGAGGGCAGACTTTGGGTCTGCTTGGATTGGGTTTTATTGTAAGAGAAACGGCCCAAAAAGCGAAGGGCATTGGTTTGGAAGTGATCGCATACGATCCATACACGAATGCTGAAGTGTTTAGCGAACTTGGTGTCGAGCAGGTAGATTTTGAAGAAATGCTGAAACGATCAGATTATATTTCATTGCATGCCCCTGCCACTGGCGAAACACAACAAATCATAAATGTCAATTCTATTAAATTGATGAAACCCACAGCTTATCTGATAAATACATCCCGGGGAGCGTTGATCGACGAAGATGCGTTGCTGGAAGGCTGTGCAGAGCGGAAAGATCTCTGGAGCCGCATTGGACGTACGATCAAATGAGCCTCCTGAGCCGAATGATCTATTAATGAAAGAAGAAAGAATAATAATAACTCCTCATTTAGGATGGTGTTCATTGGAAGCCGGAAATTATCTGCGAGTGCGTGCATCCCAGGCAATCGTTGATGTGTTTCATAGCCGAAGACCAGCGAACCCAGTAAACGATCCACAAATAGGACAATAAATTAATAAACCGAATAACTTCTATGGCTTACCAGTGTTGTAGGATAGGGAGTGTGGGTTTTTATGTCTTTGGCACAAAACTGCACTCTCCAAACAAACCTCGCAGGCTGGGTAGCAAGTAAACTGAAAGAGAATATTATGAAACTAGTAACCTTCACATTTAATGCAGTTACACGAATTGGTGTTCTTAAAGAAAATAATGGGAAAACTTCTGTAATTGACCTGAGTCAGATAGATCCGTCAATTCCCAGGAATATGATAAAGTTCCTTGAGGAAGGGGATTGAGCCCGTATAAAAGCAGACAGGGCATTGGGGAAAATTACAGACAGCGCAACTATTCCACTTGAAAAAGTGAAGTTGGAAGCTCCCATTCTTAAACCTGGTAAGATCATGTGCGTGGGATTAAATTATCGTGACCACGCAGTAGAAAGCGGTATGGATATTCCTGAATACCCCACAATTTTTGCCAAGTACAGCAATGTGGTGATCGGTCCAAACGATCCAATTGTGATACCGAAAGTTACTGACCAGGTTGACTGGGAGGGTGAGTTGGGTTTTATAATCGGAAAGACGGCAAAATACATATATATGAGTGATGCCATGGATTATGTTGCTGGTTATGTGGTTTTTAATGATGTTAGCGGGAGGGATTATCAGTTATAGGTTAGCCAGTGGACGATTGGTAAGACGTTCGATACTTTTGGTCCGATGGGACCTGCCTTAGTAACGACAGATGAGGTACCAGACCCATCCAATCTCAACATCCGGACTTTGGTTGATGATGAAATCGTGCAGGAATCGAATACCAAACAATTGATATTCAACGTTCCCCATTTATTATCATTCCTCAGCTCAGTAATGACTTTACAACCAGGTGATCTGGTCAGCACTGGGACACCTGCTGGGGTTGGTTTTGCCTTTGAACCAAAAAGATTCATGCTCCCAGGTCAAACTATTCGAGTTGAGATTGAGAAACTTGGCACGTTGGCAAATCCTGTGATTGCGTAAGAATTCGGAATCGATTAGCATAGATTCTTAATGTGGATAAAGTTTGTAAACGTCAAACACTGAAAAATGCTATTTCCCAATCCTCGTCATAGATCTGTTCTTACGTTATTACTTTCCTATCCACAATTTGTGGCGTGCGCCCGTCAGTACCAGGCAGTACATTCATAATTTCAATGATAAAACCCACTTTATCCTTTGTCGCGAAGTTCATCCAGGTGGTGCCGGGACGGATCCCTGATCCATGTTGGGCAGGAGTTATTTCATAATCATCCAGATATGATTGGACAGTTTCTATATCGTCGACATTGAAACGGATGTGATGCACTCCACCACCACTCTCGCGTAAGAAGTCGCCCCAGATACTTTTACCAGAAACCGGCTGTATTAATTCCAGCTCAACCGGTCCCAGCTCAGTGAATGCCATGCGTGCAGTGAATTCGCCTGGTTCGCCATAGTAATATTTTTTTATATCTGACCTATCCTCAGGTGGCCAATCAATCACCCGAAATGGACCAATTCCGAAAATTTCCTTTAGGTTATGGATAGATTTATCTAAATCATCAACGACCACCCCAATTTGTACGAAGTTTTTAAAAAAATTGTCTTTAGATTGTGCGGTTTTTTTTTCACTCATAAGGAAAGCCTCGAATGCTTGTCAACAGTTATCAGTTAACTATGGTATAATTTTACCATAGAAAATTCTAATCTAGATGATTTGTAGATTTTACTAATGGAAAGTTCCATAAAGATGCTGAGGTTAAACTTATCTCCTTGTATATTTTGGGCTAGCGAAATATCAGCCGTACAGGTATATTATTTTCTGTTTAATGCGTAAATCGGCGAAGAGATCTTAATTTCAACGTGATTTTTTTTCAAATATTCTAATAAAGGAGTATTCGATATGGAGAAGGATGACAAAAGCCCTCTTCTGCTGCCAAAATATCAATTGCTTGAGTTATTAAAAACGATGTTGCTTATCCGTTTCTGTGAGGAGCAGTTAGTAAAAAGCTATGCTCGTGGGGAGATTCCAGGGGGGATGCATACATACATTGGGGAAGAAGCGACAGCAACCGGTGTGTGTGCCAATCTTCGGGATGATGATGCTGTTTTTAGTACCCATCGAGGTCATGGGCATGCGTTGGCAAAAGGTATGAAGCCAGAACTATTGTTAGCTGAAGTTCTGGGCAAGGCTACCGGTTCTAGCGCTGGACGAGGTGGCAGTATGCATCTCTTTGCACCGGATGTCGGATTCTATGGAACTTCTGGTATTGTCGGTCCCAGTATTTTACTTGCCAGCGGGGCAGGTTACACGGCAAAACTGGAGGGCTCTGACAAGATTGGAGTGTCGTTTTTTGGTGATGGTGCCAGTAATAACGGTGTTTTCCATGAGGGCATCAATATGGCGACCGCCTGGCAGCTACCGGTTATCTTCGTGTGTGAGAATAACTTGTATGCTACCGAGGTGGCATTCAGCTACGCAAGCAAGAGCAAAAATATTGCTTCGCGTGCGGCTTGTTATGGTCTACCTGGTATAGTCGTGGATGGGAATGATGTGCTGGCTGTGTATCAAGCTGCTAATCATGCGGTTGAACGGGCCAGGTCAGGAGAAGGACCGACCCTGATTGAGTGTCAGACATACCGCACGCGCGCCCACGCGGAGGGCATGAAGGATGTTGGCTACCGTACTCAGGAAGAGATAGAACAGTGGAAAGAACGCGATCCGATCGAACTTTGGAAAAAACGCTTGCTTGAGGATGGGGTTACTAGCGAACAAGAAATCGGTGAGATGGAAGCTGAAGTATTGAAAACCGTTGAGGATGCTATCCAATTTGCCAGGCAAAGCCCCATGCCTGACCCATCCGATATCTTTGATCATCTATTCTCACAAGAGGTGCATCATGCGTGAAATGACATTTACCGACGCGGCTCGAGAAGGTTTATCTGAGGAGATGGCCCGTGATCCGATGATATTCGTGGTTGGCGAGGGGATCGGTGCCCGCGGCGGCAACTTCAATACCACAGTAGGTCTTTATGATATTTATGGTGAGATGAGGCTGCGCGATACACCGATTAGCGAGCGTGGTTTTACCGGTCTCTGCACGGGAGCGGCAGTGATGGGAGCCCGCCCAGTAGTTGACTTTATGTTCCTGGATTTTGAATTGGACGCTTTGGGTGATATTATAAATCAGACCAGCAGGCTTAGGTGGATGAGCAACGGACAGGTAAAGGTGCCGATTGTTCTGCGGGGCGGGATTGGTATCGCTTCGACCGGTCCTCACCATTCTTCAAGTATGTTCTCTTTATTCATGCATATCCCAGGTCTACACGTCGTTGCGCCGGTATTCCCTAAAGACGCTAAAGGGCTATTAAAAACTGCTATTCGCACAGATGATCCGGTGATATTCTTAGAGCACAAAAAACTGATGAAGTTTAGAGGACCGGTACCTGAAGGTGAATATTTAACACCTTTCGGAAAGGCATCTATCGTTCGTGAAGGGAAAGATTTGACAATTGTTGGAATTTCCTATCCATTGGTAGAAGCTCTGACCGCAGCTGATATGTTGGAAAAAGAAGGGATTTCGGCTGAAATCATTGATCCTCGCACACTGGCGCCATTGGACATTGATACGATCCTGGATTCCGTTTCCAAAACCCACCGGCTTTTGGTAGTTGATGAGGATTATTCACCCTGTGGAGCAGGGGCAGAAATTGCAGCTCAAGTTGTGGAAAGCGGTTTTTACGAATTGGATGCTCCGGTCCGGCGACTCAATGGCGCCTTTGTCCCGGCGCCGATTAGCCCTCCGCTCGAGACAGCTGTCGTTCCGAACGCAATGAATATCGCTCAGGTAGCCCGCGCGTTGGTGACGGAATGAGGTAAGGAGACGAACATGGCTTATGAAGTCAATTTACCCCGGCTCGGTTGGGATATGGTTGAAGGCAGTCTAGCGACTTGGCTCAAACAAGATGGTGAATTTGTGAAGGCTGGTGAACTGATCTTTACTGTAGAAGGTGATAAAGCAATTCAAGAGATCGAAGCTTATGATAGCGGTTATTTGCGAATCCTGCCAGATGGCCCTCAACCTGGGCAAAAAGTTCCAGTGGGAACGATTTTGGGTTACCTGGTCTCTGAGAGTGAGCTGGATGATTTTGAATTTCCGAATGATAGGACAGATTCACAAGCCACTCTTGAAAAAGTAGGGAGCAAAGAACTAAAACCCAATGCGCATGCTACTCAGCAAGATGGATCTGGAAACGGCGCATCTGCTATAAGAAGAATTAATATCAGCCCTTATGCAAAGCGTTTGGCTGAGGGGATGGGTATAGATTGGAAAACGCTTAAAGGGAGCGGGCGAGGGGGGCGCATCATGGCGAAAGATGTTAAAGCTGCAGTCTCTGCAATGGAACTCAGCGCAAAAACCAAGGAAGAAGGATACCAAGATGTATCAGAAGTTGGTATGGTTGCGCCAGCCAAGCTTGAAACGATACCGCCGACGCGTATTTCGATGACCCAAATTCACCGCAAAATTGCCGAGCATATGGCGGCTAGCGCACATACCACTGCTCCGGTTACGCTAACGACGGAAGTGGATGCCACTGAATTAGTGGCTTTACGTAAACAGTTAAAAGAAGGCCTGTTAGTTGAGGGTCAGTCGCCACCATCCTATAACGATATGCTGACCAAGATCGCTGCAAAGGCTCTACTTGAACACCCTTGGATGAACGCTCGTATTGATGGCGATGAGATCATTCAAATTAACTCCATTCATGTGGCAATTGCAGTCGATACGGATCGTGGCTTACTCGTCCCGGTTCTACGTGATGTACAAACAAAAAGCCTCCGGCGGATCGCCCACGAATCGGTTGAACTGATTGAAAAGACTCGCTTAGGTACGATCGGGCTGAATGAGTTGCAGGATGGAACTTTTACAATCACCAATCTTGGTATGTATGAGATCGACGCTTTTACACCGATCATTGATCTACCTCAATGTGCCATAATGGGTGTTGGGCAAATTGTGGCTAAGCAGGTGGTTGTAGATGTTGAAAGGGAAAAAGTTGCTATCAGGCAGCGAATGGTTCTTAGTCTGACTTTCGACCATCGGTTGGTAGATGGCGCACAAGCTGCGCGTTTCCTGCAAAGGGTGAAGCGCTTGGTCGAGAAACCCTACCTCTGGCTAGCAGGGTGAGAAGTGGAGTTGATATGAGCAATTATGATGTTGTGGTTATTGGCGCCGGTCCGGCTGGTTATGTATGCGCGATTCGAGCATCTCAACTAGGTGAAAAAACAGCGATTATTGACAAGCAGTGGCTAGGAGGCGTGTGTCTGAATGTTGGTTGTATTCCCTCCAAAGCACTTCTTAAAAATGCCGAAGTTGCCCAAATCCTGCTTGGAGGCAGCAAAGAATTTGGTTTTTCATGTGAGAATTTGGAGCTGGATTACGGTGCTGCAGTCAAACGCAGCCGCCAGGTATCCGAACGGTTGACCAAAGGCGTGAGCTTTTTAATGCTCAAAAACAATATCGATGTTAATATGGGGAATGCTCGGATCAAATCTCGAGATACGATCACCGTGGCCGGTTCGGATGGAGAAGTAAAAGAGATAAAAACCAAAAATATAGTTGTGGCTACCGGCGCCAGTGTTGCTATCCCTTCTGGCTGGGCAGTTGATGGCGAAAAAGTAATTACTTATGTGGAAGCAATTCTGCAGGAAAAGCTGCCAAAGTCCGTCGTCATTATCGGAGCGGGCGCCATCGGGATGGAATTTGCCACCATTTGGAATTCTTATGGCGTGCAAGTGACTATAATTGAAATGCTACCGAACTTGTTACCTTTGGAGGATGAAGAAGTCAGTGTTGAGTTGGCAAAGGAATATGGTAGACGGAAGATTAAGGTTCTAACCAGCCATCAAGTCCAGTCTCTGCAAGCCACTGATACGGGAGTGCAAATAATTGTCTCCAGTAAAGATGGTGAAAAAATACTGGAAGCTGAACAGGCTCTGGTTTCTATTGGTCTTTATCCCAACGTGCGCAGCCTGGGGTTAGAGGAAATTGGAGTTAAACTAACCGAGCGCGGCGCTGTTGAGATCAACGAGCGTATGGCTACCAATGTGCCGGGTATATGGGCTGTTGGGGATGTAACTGCAAAATTGATGCTGGCTCATGTTGGTTCAGCCCAAGGTATTATATGCGCAGAAAATATTGCCGGGAAAGAGACGACAACCCTTAATTACGAGATGATGCCACGCGCTACATACTGTCGACCACAGGTTGCATCCTTTGGCCTGACAGAGGCACAGGCCAGAGAACGCGGTTATCCGGTCAAGATTGGACGTTTCCCATACCAGGCCAATGGAAAAGCTCTTGCGCTTGGTGAACCGGCCGGATGGGTAAAGATTGTTACAGATGGAAAATTTGGAGAAATACTTGGTGCGCATCTGGTTGGCCCGGAGGTGACAGAACTACTGCCTGAACTGACTCTAGCACAGATGATGGAACTTACTCCAAACGAAATTGCTCGGAATGTCCATGCGCATCCAACACTCAGCGAGGCGCTCATGGAGGCAGCCCATGTTGCTAAAGGACAGGCAATTCATATTTAACCAATACGGTTGTACATCGTTTGGTTTTCTAACAACAAGGTTATAAAATGGGCTGCCCCTACTTATGGGGCAGCCCATTTGACTAATTCAGTAAACCGAGGGGTTCTTGAATCCAATCCGCTAAAGTTTTAAGGAATAAGGCGCCGCGTGCACCATCCACTACTCGGTGGTCAAAGGATGCGCTCAACATCATCATTGGTTGAACGGCTGGCTGCCCATTCAATGCAACAACTCGATCTGCGATCTGGCCGACGGCCAGGATGGCGGCTTGCGGTGGATTGATGATGGCATTGAATACGTCGATTTCATACATTCCCAGGTTGCTGATGGTAAAGGTGCCGTTCTGTAAGTCTTCCAATTGAAGCTGGCCGCAGTGCGCTCGCTTAACCAATTCTGTCCGAGCTTCGGCAATTTGGTTGATATTCAATGAATCTGCTCTGTGGATCACAGGAACGACCAGGCCATCCTCGACGGCCACAGCCAGACCAATATTAATCTCCTGACCCAATATAAGCTTGCCGTTTTGATAATGGGAATTAATTCGGGGGTGCTTTCTAAGCGCGGCAGCTGCTAGTTTGACGAGTAGGTCGGTATATGTGATTTTTATCTCCGTTTGTTTCTGAACGTTCTGGCGCCAAGAAATCAAGCCCGAAGCGTTCACTTCCCTCACTAGGTAAAAATGCGGTGTGGTGGGCCAGCTTGCTGAGATGCGCTCAATCATCCGATTCCAGGTTGGGCTTAGCGGAATTTTGGTATCTGGAGACTGGCTAGAATCTGGTGATGATGCCGGAATTACAAGCGCCGGGTTGGGTGTCTGCACAGCTCGGACTTTCTCATTGGAAAGTAAATCGGCAGCTAAAATTGATCCTTGTGGGCCAGTGCCGTTTATTTCTGTCAGTTCGATTCCACGCTCAGCTGCCAGACGACGTGCTTTTGGTGAAGCCAGTGCACGTTCTTTCTTGCTTCCAATGGTATTTTTCGCCACGGTAGATTTTTGCAGATAATTGATAACATCGGCCTTCTCAATACGTTCACCAGAAGGTTTAATTTGGGCCGGTTCCAGGTGATACTCCTCAGCAATGCGAGCTGCTAAAGGGCTGATAGAAATGGATGGGGGATTGGTTGGGGCAGATAGCTCGAGATTGGCGGGGAGTGCGGATGAAGTTGTCAGGACATTCTCTGCGCTCGCAGGCTCGGTGTCCTGAATAATCGCGATGACCTGGGTCACTGGTATGTTGTCGCCTTCCTCAGCAGAAACTTGCGTCAACACTCCAGAGGTTGGCGCCTCAATTTCTACTGTGGCTTTATCCGTTTCCACTTCCATCAGTGGCTCGCCTTTATTTACCCAGTCTCCAGCTTGCTTGATCCAGCGGACAAGCTTGCCATAATCCTGAGACATGCCTAACACCGGCATGATCACTTCTGTTTGATTGCTCATTTCAACTTTTCCCGCAAAGCGTCTTTGCCATTTCGAAGACGGTATCTGGAGTTGGTACGGTTTGGTCTTCAAGACTGGGCGAGAATGGTATTGGTACATTCATTGCGCCCATCCGTTTAACCGGAGCATCGAGGTAATAGAATGCCCCATCGGCTATTACTGAAGCAATTTCGGCGGTCACGCCGTACTGCTCATACCCCTCATCGATTACGATCGCGCGGCTGGTTTTCTTGGCAGATTCGATAATTGTCTCTTTATCCAGCGGGACTGTCGTCCGCGGGTCTATAACCTCGGCGTTAATTCCGACGGAAGATAATTTTTCGGCCGCTCCAAGTGCCACCTGCACCATGCTGCTTGTCCCAATCAGGGTAATGTCAGTTCCCTGTTGTTTAATATCCGCAATACCAAAGGGGATGGTGTATTCCTGGTTGGGCACTAGGCCTTTCAACTGCCAGCTAAGCTTATCCTCAAAGAACACAACCGGGTTGTCATCTCGAATGGCTGTTTTCAGCAATCCTTTTGCATCATAAGGAGTGGAAGGTAAAGCAACTTTTAAGCCTGGAATATGGCTGGGCCACGCTTGTAAGCTCTGGCTATGCTGTGCTGCCGCCCGTCGGGTTGCACCCATGGTTGTTCGGAAAACGATTGGCACTTTGAGTTGCCCTCCAGACATATAGTGAACTTTGGCGGCTTGGTTAGCAATGGCATCCATCACCAGCCCTAAGAAATCACCAAACATGATATCTACAACTGGGCGCATGCCAGTCATAGCTGCCCCCACACCAATGCTGGAAAACCCTGGCTCGGAAATAGGTGCGTCGATCACCCTTGATGTTCCAAACTCATCCACAAGCCCTTGCAGCACCTTGAATGGTGTGCCTGCCTCGGCCACGTCTTCTCCAATGATGAACACGTGCGAGTCGCGGCGCATTTCTTCCGCCAGAGCATCATGGATCGCCTGACTGATGGTAATCTCTTGCATTTCAGTCACTTCAGAATGAGTAAAACTCTTGTCAAGCGTAGACATTTTCATGAACCTCACTTGGGTCTGGAAAGGGTGCGTTCAGGGCAAATTCAACTCCCTGTAAGATTTCAACTGCAACCCTCTGCTCAATCTCTTCGTAAACTGAGGAAGGTACTTCCAGCTGGTCGGTCAACCAAACGGCCAGCAATTTGAGGGGATCCCGTTTGTTCTTCCAATCATCTTCTTCATCTTGAGAACGGTAATAGCCACGATTTATATCACCTACATGATGCCCGTAATAACGGTAGGTGTCGCAAATCAGGAAGCTCGGACCTTCTCCTTGCCGCGCCCGCTCTACCAAGCTTTGAGCCGCCAAGTAAACCGCTCGGATATCTTGACCATCTACTTTAAGCACCGGGATGCCGAAGGCGGCCGGGCGGTCGTGTAATTCACCGGCTAAAACTTCCCGGTAGTATGTGTACTCGGTATAATGGTTGTTCTCGCATACATAAATCACAGGCAGCTTCCATAGTGAGGCCATATTCATGGCCTCATAGACAAGACCTTGGCCCATAGCGCCCTCTCCAAAGAAAGCCACTGCTACCTGGTCCGTGCCGCGCTGTTTGATGGATAATGCAGCTCCTGTAGCGATCCCACTGCCTGCACCGACAATGGCATTTGCTCCCAGATTGCCGGTCTCTGGGTCGGCGATGTGCATAGATCCCCCCTTGCCCCGGCAGTAGCCGGCTCCCTTTCCCAATAATTCAGCGAACATCAATTCAACCGCAGCGCCTTTAGCAAGACAGTGGCCATGCCCTCGATGAGTGCTGGTGATATAGTCGTCAATACGCAGTGCATCAGATACACCAACCGCAATTGCCTCTTCGCCAACATAGAGGTGGGCTAGTCCGGGCATTTTGCCCGTCTTATATAAATCGTTTACCTGTTCTTCAAATAAACGAATTTTTAGCATTTGTTCGTACATTTGCAACCATTGTTCTATGTCTACGGCCTCAATATCGTCATCGTCAATGGAAAAACTATGCTGATCTGTGGGTTCCATATAATCCTCCAATTGTTAATGCTTCTCCGCTGATAGGTTTATTGGAATTCTTTACATATAGATTCCAGGACACCCGTATCCTTCTCTTTAGATTAATAATATTCCGGTTAGCCACCGCCCATTGGTGGGTAAAACTCGATCCGATCGTCCGGGCCGACTGAGGTAATTTCTACGTTCATTAGCTCACCGTTGACTGATGCAAATGCGATTTCTGCCGAGGGCACCTCTAATAGTTCCAATATCTCTATCAGCCCCATTTTCGGGGAAATCGCTAAGGTAAAATGGCTGCGTTTTCCACGATCAAAATAGTTCAAATAACCGCCAAGATAAATTTCAACCATTTTCTTGCATACCCGATTCTCTCACTGTCCAACCTAATCCCAGGCTTTCCAGACGCTGGTAGGTTGGTATGCCGGTGGCTGGATTCCAACCCTTAATCTTGTAAAGGGTGGTGAGGGCATCATTGAACTCTTTATATTGGAAGGTAACGCCTTTTAAAGGTCCAGCATCCAAGGGGGTGAACAGGCGTTTGGGGAGCGTATCGTCAGCACGTGTAAAGCCTTCCCGGGTATTAAACACCCTGGCGAGGTTCGTTGCGCGTTCACCAATTAAGAGTAATTCTTCCAAGTCAATATTCCAGCCTGTTGCTGCTTGCACGGCTTCAATCACTTCATCTACTTGAATGAAGGAGCGTGGGGCTGGACCAAAGTAGCAAAATCCCAATACTTTCTCTAAGCTTACCCAATTTTCGCACAGGAAGTACTGCTCAACTTTCTCGTCGTTTAAGACGGTAGCTGGGAAGGCGTTGCGGATTCCTAAGGCCTTAGCGCCCTGAAAAGCAATCGATTTATCATTCTGGAACAAAGTGTCATGCATTGAGACTAGGTGATCTGCCCCAATTTCCGATACAGCGAAACCCAGACCAACATTGGCCTTGCCGCGCGGGTCATGCATCGATAATTCCTGACCTTTTACTTGAATAGCAAGATCCACTGCGCCGCCGCCGATTGTCTGGGCGGTGCGAAGTGTTCCTTCTGCCAAGAGATCGCCAAATCCTTTGCGCCTGGCAATCCACTCGATTGCCTGTAGCATGGCATTTGCATTCCCAAATCGCAGTTCCAGCCCTCCAGTTTCTTCAAGGTTGATGATTCCATGTTCGAAACAGTCCATAGCAAAGGCAATAGTTGCCGATGTTGAGATCGTATCCATGACATAGCGGTTACACAATTCATTGGCTTTCGCAACTGCTTGTAGATCATCCACGCCGCAGTTTGAGCCAAAGCCTGCTACTGCCTCATATTCGGGACCGCCATACTTTTGGCTGACCTTATAGCGACCATCAACCTGAACTTCTGGTTTACAGCGGATTGAACATGCATAACAGCTCTGCCGGCCAACCAAAATTTCTTTATCGAATGCCTCCCATCTAATATTGTCGACACCATCAAACACCCCAGAGTTAAAATTATTAGTTGGCAGCATTCCGGCAGAGTTCAAACCCCCAACCAGTGGCATGGTGCCTTTTTCGTGCAAAGCCCAACTTTGAGGGTGGTCTTTATATTGTTTTGAGAGTCTTTTGCCTAATTCTGCCAGAGCGCGTGCATCGTGCGCAATATCGCTATAGCGGTTATTAGAACTGTGAACTGCCACGGCTTTTAGATTTTTTGACCCCATTACAGCTCCCATCCCGTTGCGCCCGTTGTAATGGCGCATATTATGGGTGAGACTTGCATATTTCACCAGGTTTTCACCTGCAATGCCGATTTGGAGCACACTAATTTTTGTGTCTCCAAGTTCTTCACGAATTTTGGTCTGAACTTTATCCGGGTCTTGTCCCCATAAGTGGTGGGCATCTTTCAGTTGTATCCGCCCATTATTAATAGAAAGATAAACTGGTGATGGAGCGCGCCCTGTCATGATGATTGCCTCATAGCCTGCCATTTTCAATTCAGGCCCCCAAAATCCGCCGGCTTCTGATTCACCATAAGCGCCTGTAAGAGGGGAGCGAGCTGTGGCAGTGAAACGTGTGGTAGTTGCCAGAGGCGCCCCTGTGAGGAGCCCGGTGGCAAGGATTAAAATATTCCCTGGGCTAAGCGGATCTGTATGCTGAGGCAGCTCGCGCAGCATCAGATAACCCGCTAATGCCTTGCCTCCAGGATAGCAACGGTAGATAGTTTCGTTGAAGGTTTCCTCACGGATAGATCCATATGTCAGATCTACTCGTAAAATTTTGCCTGTGGTACCAAATCCCATTATATTAACCTCTTTTATAATATCTTCGACGGATATCCAAGAACAAGGTTCCCGTTAGGCTATTCTGCCCATGTAAAAGGTAGGATATTATCTTCAGCATCAAAAGCAGGAACAAATTTATTCCTGTTCAATGCAGTTGGGATTTCTGATGCTGCCTCTTGAAGTAGTCCAACAGAGACGTCCATTTCACCCAAAGAAAGTGTGTTTTTTATGCGCACTACTTTGGCTCTTTGAATATCTGCTCTACCACATACGCGTAAGGCTGTCTGAATAGCAGCTTTATCGCTTGGCGCAACCAAAGGTAAGGATGCGCGTTGTATCCCAGTAATCCCAGAGGTAATGCAATTTAGATAGGTGGCTTCAAAATCGATTTGTTGAACAAGCCTCTGAGTGGTTATGTCGGCAAGCCCAATCCCAGAGGCATTACCGTAAGATTCAGGTGTTAATCGCAAGACAACGATTGTTCGGATTGAGCAGGACGCCAGGTCAGGCACATCATGTACCTTCACGCGGCCGATAATCTTGGGGTCCATGCCAACGCCGCTAATATTTTTTCCTATCTCATCTACGATCAACACGTCAATTTCTGGATAAGGGAAGCGAGGCATTAGCTGGTAAGCTAGTTTTAGAAATTCAATTTCTTGTGGACCGGCAATTCCCTCTGGCGGTATTGCGGCGATTTTTGCGACCTCATGATAAGCATTTTCTATTATCGCAATTCCGAAAATGATTGGTGCTTTTTGACAGATGAAACGGGCGGCTTCAGGCATGAGATCGTGCAACCCCTGCACCCCATACCGGTGAAGGGTGTCTGCACCACGCAGTTTTCCAAGACCAATTGAAACCATTTTTGCTAGGCCGCTCTCAATATCGCCCATAAAATCAGTATGTGGCTTTACTCGATTTACTACCACAATCGCATCTGATTCGGCAGCTAGCTTGTCGATATAAACCGGCATCCCATTCGGAAGTCTTCCCAGTTCCACTGTTTCAAGGGATGAAAGGATCGGAGCACTTAGACTTTTCTCGGTCATACCTAGCTTTGTCAGCATCCTGAACTGCCCCTCTGCGGTTCCGCCGCCGTGGCTCCCCATAGCAGGAATGATAAATGGCTCTGCCTCATGTTCGCGTAGATAAGCCACTAACGAAGCCAGAATAGTAGTTATCTCACTTATACCGCGACTGCCTGCGGTAATTGCAACCCTCTTGTTCTTCAATTTGGCCGGCAACCAGGTTAGTTCGTCTACTGCTCGATTAACAGCTGCAGATATATCCAAAATGCGCGGCCGGGGAAATGTCAACTGCACACGTTGTAAAGCGGGGAACTCGTCTAACTCTTCAAAAGCTTTGGTAACATTTGGCCACATGGCGTTGACTCCACGTTTTTTATATAGTATTGCGCCTAAATGGAGATAATATGCACGCTCCTTAAGCGTGCAAATAAGCGTTAGTGCAGTATCACGCTAACCATTATAAAACCAAGTTTGTCAACTGTCAACAATCAACCGAC
>Ga0209986_10001134_pt1 | contig 25827 bp, 24 predicted proteins | sample BlataG_FD_183168 | JGI IMG/M metagenome (GOLD analysis project Ga0209986, IMG submission 183168) | Deep subsurface microbial communities from Black Sea to uncover new lineages of life (NeLLi) - Black_00105 metaG (SPAdes) (version 2) | ecosystem: Environmental > Aquatic > Marine > Oceanic >... | reverse complement strand
GTCTTAAGAACAATTCGCGAGGACGAAGCTGTAGCCGCCGTGTCGGGGAAAAATGTTTTCTCATTTAAGCTACAGTCTTTCGTCTTAGGAGCTATGGTTATGGGTATGGCGGGAAGCCTCTATGCTCATTATGCCAAATTCATTGATGCCAGTAGCTTTGAGCCTCTTTATGGCACCTTCTTTATCTGGGTAATGCTGATCGTTGGAGGAAGTGGAAACTCAAAAGGAGCCGTCTTGGGAGCTTTTGTCATCTGGGGCATCTGGGCAGGAACAGAGTTTCTTACCGGACCTCTTGCTCTCTCTGGCACCCAAGCGGGGGCTCTGCGCGTAATTGTCGTTGGAGTCCTTCTAGAGTTAACCCTACTTTTACGCCCCCAGGGCATTTTAGGCGAGGAAAAGATAGTTTCCCGAATGCTTAAGAAGTGAGTCTAGGATACCTTGCTCCATTTTCTTCATTTTTCAAAAAGAAGAAGGCCTGTCCATCTAAGACAGGCCTTCTTTTGAGGCAAATGCAAACCTGATTCATATTTTGACCGGATAGGTTTGCACACTTATCACCTTACCTGCGGTAATGAACCATACCTCAATTCCTCCTTCACTCATGTCACCATTCTCATTTATGGTGCAGGGCCCGGCGACCCCTTGATAATTAACGTCAGCACCAGCTTTTGCAAGACCTAAGGCCTTGACAAACTCGTTATAGGTGACCTCCACCCCGGGGGGATTGGCTACTGCTCTCAGGTTATCCCGGATGGCTCGACCTTGTTCGGCACGGGACATCTTGAGAAAATCCGGACCTGTTTTCTGAATAGCCAGGGCGATCAGAGCTACGGCATCGTAACTTTCGCCCCGGAAAGGTACCGTTGACTTTCCATACTCGGCAATATAGTCAGCTTCAAATTGTTCTGCCGCTTTCGACTCAAGTGGTCCGGGTGCGGTACCGAAAGACCCTTCAATATACTGAGATGCCGGGCCTGCCGCTACTGCTTCACCTTTCATACCATCAGGAAAAAGGTATTTTCCCTCATATCCCAGTTCTACCGCCTGTACCAGTATTTTGTTTCCATCCACCGGGTAAGCTGTTAGTTGGAGAACCTCGGGATTTACTTTTATGGCTGCTTCTACCTCTCCCCGGTAGGAAGGTTTACCCTCCTCATAGGGAACCATAGCCAAAACCTTTCCCCCTCTTTCTTCAAAAGCTTTCTTGAAGACCTCAGCCAGTCCTTTACCGTAAGCGTTGTTCACATATATTACCGAAGCCCTCTTAAAGCCCAGTAATTCAGCCGCCTGCCGTGCATTTACGGTTCCCTGGAGAGCATCGGATACACAGGTCCGAAAAACAAAGTCATTATCATCAAGGTCGGTTATGGCAGGTGAAGTAGAAGCGGGGGAGATCTGAACCACCTCATTAGCTATAGTGATGCTGGAGACAGCAAAGGTGACCCCACTACTCAGGGCCCCTACCAGTGCTGGAACTCTGTCAATCTCCACCAGCTTAGCTGCTGCATCACGGCCTACTGCCGGAGCAGTTCCCGTATCTCTTACCACGATTTCCAGGAGCTCACCCAGTAGACCTCCAGCCTCGTTTATCTGACCCACAGCTAATTTAGCCCCATTGGCAATGGGAGGACCAAAGGGAGCCAGGCCACCGGTAAGAGAATACAATCCCCCAATTTTGATAGTTGCTCCTGCCCCGCCACCGATAGCTAATCCCAACAAAAGTAGTAAAGCAGCCATGATAACCAACATTTTCTTCATCTCAAGAACCTCCTTCTCTGTACGATATCTTATTTCAACTTAGACAAAATTTACCCTGTTAGATAGTAAACATCTAACAGGGTTTACTCCTCACCTTTACAAAATATTCTTTTTCTCTTCAAACTATCCCGCATCTAGCACAATTCCTGGACTTTGCCTAAAAAATAGTCTCTTTCACCCCCTTTCATGGCTTTTTTACCCAGGATTATTATCCCGTCTTTCAAAAAAGGACCAATCCAATTGCTCCTTATCTTAGAGATAATTTAATTTTAGTCAAGTAGTATCTCGGGACTCTTCCCCTTCGTCGCTGTATATCGACTTTGGATTGTTTCTGCTCGTCTTCTCGTCTCGGGAAAGACGTGAAACTCGTCGCTCCGCTCCTCAGACATCACGTCTTTCTTCTTCCTCAACTCGAAGACTCGTTAAGGTGGCTGATATAAGGCTCCTCCGGGGAAAGTCCCTCGATACACGTATAAATCTTCTAAATACCAAGACCTTCCTAGTACTATCAGGCTTGTTAAGGCTTCAGTAAAGATCCATAAACTCTCATGACGACAAAGCTCATCTCCGCGTCTTTTCTTGACAGAGCCCTCCTTTCTGCTAGACTACTTCAAAAGACGGTAAGTGCTCAGTAAACGCCGTGTCACATTGAATTTTCAGGGTAGCCGCACCCTTTAGAGTGCGCAGGCTCTGAGCCTTGCGACTACCAAAAACGACGGGGTTCACTGAATACTTACAAAAGACGCGAGGAGGTGATGCACCGTGTCAGGTCATTCTAAATGGAGCAGTATAAAACACAAAAAGGCAAAGAAGGACGCCCAAAGAGGCCAGATTTTCAGTAAGTTTTCCCGTAAACTGACCATCGAAGCAAGAGCGGGGGCAGATCTTCAGACTAATCCCGGCTTGCGTCTGGCGGTAGAGATGGCCCAGGAGGCGGGAATGCCCAAGTCCAATATTCAAAGGGCCATCCAGCGAGGTACAGGTGAGCTTCCCGGAGTTAGCTATGAGGAATTCACCTGTGAGGGATACGGGCCAGGAGGAGCGGCCTTGCTTATCGAGGGAGTTACCGACAATAAAAAAAGGGCTATCGCTCAGATAAGGCATACTCTAAGCCAACATGGAGGTCATTTAGGAGAAGTGGGATGTGTTAACTGGTTGTTTAACCGCAAAGGAACAATGATACTGGACAAAAGCAAAGTAGATGAGGACAAGATAATTGATCTAGCAGTTGAGGCAGGGGCAGAGGATATAAAGGATGAAGATGATACCCTAGAGATTGTTTTTGCACCCGAGCAATTTGCTCAAATTAAAGAGAATATAAAGAAAGCCGGATACCCCCCTGAACTACTTGAATTCACAATGGTTCCCCAGACTACCGTCCCCCTTGAAGAAAAAGAGGCTCTTCAAATGCTTCGTTTGATGGATGCTTTGGAGGAATCCGAGGACGTTCAGAGAGTTTATGCTAACTTTGACATTACTGACGAGATTATGGAAAAGGTTGGCTGAATGAAGGCTTATCTAACCTCCTGTTTGGAGAAAGCCAAAGCAGACTACATCGAGATCAGGTATGAGGAAATCAGAGTCGTTGAGATTCACTATGTGGGAAAAGAGCTGGAGGCAATTGGAGAATCTTCAGAAAAGGGAGGGGCTATTAGGGCTAAGATCAAGGGTGGATGGAGTTTTGTTTCTTTTAACGATATAGATAAACTAAAATATTATTTAAGACTGGCGGTGGACGAGGCTTCTCTGATAAAAAAAGGAAAGATAAAGCTAGCCCCGGTTCCGCCTCTGGACAGAAAAGTATCGATCCAGGTACAAAAAGACCCCCGCCAGATTTCCCTGGAGGAGAAGCATCTCCTCTGTAGCCGCTACAACCAGATTCTTCTTTCCTCTAAGCAGATCCAGACCTCTAACTTAAAATATGCCGATGTTCGTGTAATAAAGTATTTCCTTAATTCGGAAGGAACTTACATTGAGCAGGAGAGAATAGATACAGTTTTAGGAATGACAGCCATAGCCCGAAGAGGTGATAATATTCAATCTGCCCATGAGGGAATAGGTGGAGTCGGTGGATATGAGCTGGTGGAGGGAAAAGAAAAGGAAGCAGAAAAAGCAGTCCGACGAGCAGAAGATCTTCTGGACGCCGAGTCAGCCACGGGAGGTAGATACACAGTAATAGTTGATCCCAAACTAAGCGGAGTGTTTGCTCATGAAGCCTTTGGACATCTTTCCGAAGCCGACTTTCTCTATGAGAACAGGAGAATGCAAAAGATCATGCGGCTGGGAAGAGTTTTTGGATCGAGTCAGCTCAATATCATTGATGAGCCTAAAATTAAAGGAGAGGGGGGCTATTATCTGTACGACGATGAAGGAGTTGAGGCTCAAAAGACTTATCTCATCAAAGAGGGCAAATTGGTCGGTCGACTCCATTCTCGAGAAACCGCCGCCAGAATGAGAGAACACCCCACCGGGAATGCCAGGGCCATTAGCTACGGGTATCCTCCTATAGTGAGAATGAGTAATACTTACATAGCACCGGGTGATAAATCCCTGGAAGAGATGATAGACAAGGTAGAAGAGGGAATATACGTGAAGGGATTTCGCGGTGGCCAAACCAACCTGGAAATGTTTACCTTTTCTCCAGAAGAAGGTTATCTCATCCGGAAAGGTAAATTGGGAAAGAAGGTGAGGGATTTGAACCTCACTGGTAACATTTTTACTACTCTCTCCAATATTGAGGACATTGGTAATGATCTGGTATTTTTTACCGGGCCCGGGGGCTGTGGGAAGGGGGCTCAGTCTCCTCTGCCGGTATCTACCGGATCACCTCACCTAAAGATCCGGGACGTAGTGGTAGGGGGAAGATAATATGGAAAAGATTCTGGAGATAGCTACTCATCGTGCTGAAGAGGCTGAGCTTTACCGAGTAAGATCCCAGACGAAAGAAGTTGGATTCCAAGCCGATAAACTTAAGTCGGTTGAGTCAGCTTTTGAGCATGGAGTTGGGCTGCGGGTGATTAAAAATCAAAGAATTGGATTCTCCAGCCTTACCGATTTAAGTAATCCCCAAGATTTGATAAACTCAGCTCTTGAGTCTGCCAAATTTGGGCAAGAGGCGCGTTTTAATCTTCCTCACCCGGGAAGGATCTCTTCTCCTCAATGCCATGATTCTCAGGTTATTTCTTTAAAGACAAACCAGATGGTGGAGGAGGGAGAGCGGACGATTGAGCTTATTTTGAAAGAAGCTCCTAATTTTAAATGCGAGGGAGGAGCAGAAAAGACAGAGATCGAAGTTACGATTATGAACTCAAGGGGACTTTCTTACTCTTTCAAAAAAACCAACTATGCCTTCTCATTTTACGCCTTTTTAGCCAAAGAGGGGGATTTTCTGGGAGTGCAGGAGGGTGAGGCTAGTTCTAAGTATAAGGACTGGTCTTCTTCCGTGGCCAGGAGAATAACTGAGGCCATAAGACTTTCCAGAAAGAAATCCAAAATCAACCCCGGAAGATATCCAGCTATCTTTACTCCCAAGGCGGTTCCCCTCCTACTTCAATCGTTGAAGGTGGGAATTAATGGAAAAACTGTGCAGAAGAAGGCCTCCCCCCTTTTGGGTAAACTCGGAACTCGCATTGTCTCACCATGTATCAACATCACTGATGATCCTCTATTCTCCTTTGGTCTAGCTACTGCTCCCTTAGATGGAGAGGGTGTACCTTCTCGCCGCACCCAGATAATTAAAGAAGGGGTGCTGAAGAGTTTCATCTATGACTTACAAACGGCTGGTTTAATGGAGACTGAAAGTACCGCCAATGGAGCCAGGGGATACGATAGTCTCCCTTCCCCCTCTACCAGCAACTTCATCTTAAAGGCCGGAGATACTTCTTTTGAGGAGATGGTCAAAGACATTAAAGAAGGGATCATAGTGGATCAGGTAATAGGGAGTGGACAGAGCAATACTCTCATGGGGGAGTTCTCGGTAAACCTGGATCTGGGGTATAAGGTAGAAAAGGGAAAGATTGTGGGAAGACTGAAAGATATTATGGTGAGTGGCAATGCTTATACTATGTTCAATCAAGTAGCAGCCCTGGGAAGAGAGGTTCGTTGGATAGGGTCTACCAGAACTCCGGGTATCTATTTTAAGGAGATAAACGTAGCGGGATAGCAATATAGTTCATAGTTCATAGCTATGTTGTAAATACCCAGTGGACCCTCTCATTGCGAGCGAATCAATCCCGGTAGGTAGCCGCAGGCTTTAGCCTGCGTTTATGCGCACCCTAAAGGGTGCGGCTACTCGCTCTGCTCCTCGCAGTCAACAACATAGAACGTCCTTCACTGAATATTTACCCGCGCACTTTGCGATCTCTGCGGTTAACAGTTACGTTTATCTTACAAGAGTCAAAAATGAGGAAGGGACTGGTTCAGGTTTACACAGGGGACGGAAAGGGTAAAACTACTGCCGCCATAGGAGAGGCACTAAGGGCCAGAGGAAGAGGCTATAGGGTACTTTTAGTCCAGTTCCTGAAAGGAAAGAAAGGCTCAGGCGAAATCTCTATTTTAGAAGAGCTGGGGGTAAGAGTAATCTGTAAGGGAAAAGAGCTGGGTCTATCCCTGAACAGAATAGTAGAAGATGAGAGAAAAACCATAAGAGAAGAGTGGGATAATTTTTTAGATAAGATTAATGAGGAAGTCTTGGCCGAGGGTTATGATTTGCTCATTCTGGATGAGATAAATGTGGCATGCCACTATGAGCTCCTCGATGAAAATAAATTGCTAAGGTTCATAAAAGAAAAACCGGATGGTTTAGAAATTATTTTGACCGGGCGTTATGCCTCGCCTCGTTTGATAAAGACAGCTCACCTGGTGAGTGAAATAAAAAAAATTAAGCACCCTTATAATGAGGGAATAAAAGCGAGGAAAGGGATAGAGTTCTAACTATAAGCTTATTTCCCCCAGAAAAGTCCCCCCGTTTCCTGGTAAAACTCTACGGGAACATACTTTGTCTTTCCTACCGCCTCTTTTAGGGGAACGGAGATGATCTCGGTCCCTCGAAGAGCTGCCATCTGACCGAATTTTCTTTCTTTTACCAGTTCTATAGCTTTGATGCCAAAGCGAGTAGCCAGGAATCTATCAAATGCGGATGGCCTTCCCCCTCTTTGCAGGTGTCCTAGAGTTACTGACCTGGTCTCTAGCCCCGTCCTTTTGGCGATCTCCTTCTCCAGCACCCTGGCAATTCCCCCCAGAAGGATATTGTCGAAAGCATCGGTTTTTTTCTCTTTTACCACCTCACGAGAGAGGGATTTGCTTCCTTTGGCTGCCTTGGCCCCCTCAGCTACAGCAATGATACTATAGCTTTTCCCCCCATCTTTTCGCTTAATCAAAGTCTGGCAGACTTCCTCAATATCAAAGGGAACCTCGGGGATCAAAATGATGTGGGCTCCTCCTCCAATTCCTGCTTCTAAGGTCACCCACCCGGCATGACGTCCCATTATCTCTACCACTAGAACTCGACGGTGACTTTTAGCAGTAGTATGAAGTCTATCCATGGCTTCCACTGCAATATTAACGGCGGTATCGAAGCCGAAGGTGTAATCAGTTGAAGAAAGATCGTTGTCGATGGTTTTGGGTACCCCTATGGTCTTGAAACCCTCTTCATAGAGTTTGCCGGCTACCCCAAGAGTATCATCTCCTCCAATAGCTACCAGAACATCAACTTCTGCCTTTCTTAAGGTATCCTTTATTCTTTCAAGACCTCTTTCCTCCTTAAAGGGGTTGGTGCGGGAGGTATGGAGGATGGTTCCTCCTTCTCGATGAATATCCTCTACCTTCTCTTCGGTCAAACGTTCCCACCTATTTTCTAGAACCCCCAACCATCCATCGAGGAAACCTATTATCTCGTAACCTTCTTTTAGCGCTTGAGTGACTATACCTCTAATGGTTGCGTTCAATCCCGGACAGTCTCCTCCCCCGGTAAGAATACCTATACGCATCAACTACCTCCTTCTTTAGCCTGATCAAATTCACTTGAAGGTAAATTTACCACAAATCAGTGAGCTGTCAATTTTTCCTCCCCAGAGCTCTTTCCACTTTTTTCCTCTTCATCTCATCCTCAGCACTTCCTCTTTCTCGTATCATTTTATCCTCCTTTTTATTCATTTCGTTTTATACACCCTGCAGTGTACATCTCTTATACCTTCCTCATCATCAATAACTGTGTCAAGGTATCTTGGTAGCAGAGACCCAATGCTCCGTTCCATCCCTATGAGTAACCTTCTCCACCTTGGCGACAAGCGGTCTATTAGATTCCATTACCCGATTATCATCGGCAAAAGTCTCTTTGGCTTGTTTCTGGGCAAAAAGTCATTTATCCCTCTAACCCAAAAAGGGGTTCGTTGGTTGACACTCCCCTCAAAATGTGGCAGAATTAGCGGTGGAGGTGATACAAATATGAAACCATTATCTTATACTCAGCTTCAAGACAAGTATAGCGGGAAATTTGTTGCTACCTACAAAGGTGAAGTTATCGCCAGCGCAAAAACTTCCAAAAAGTTGTTTGAAAAGATTAAAGATAAATTGGGCGACAAAAACCTTCTCATTCACCATGTCGATCCCAAGGAGGCTGTTTGTGTCTATTGAATTCCCTCTTGTCAACAAGCGAACCAGTTTTGGAATCATCCCAGATTCGTTAATTCCTGTCGAGGTCTTAACGAAATTTGGTTATCAATCATTAGAATTCGTTCTTGATACTGGCGCTGATTTCACTATGCTTCCGCGCCATATGGCTGAGGTAATTGAAATTGATTTATCAGCCTGCCCTCAAAGTCGCTCTTATGGTATAGAAGGTAATGGGGTAAAGGTATATGCAAGTCAAATTCAAATTAAAATTGGTCAAGTAGAATTGAAGATAAGGTGTCTCTTTTCTGAAAAAGAAACCACCCCTTATATTCTTGGCCGGGCAGACATCTTCTCCAGATTTAACATCACCTTCGACAATCGAAATAAGAAAATCAAATTGACAAAGATCAAATAGATAACCTTCCCTTTATCAAACTCTCTTATCTGGCTTAGAGTCTCTATTCCATCCGTTCCGGGCGTGTTGATAGCCAGGAGCGCCACTTCTGGTTTTTCTTTCCTCACCCTGGCCACTGCCCCCTCTCCACTATCCACCGCTAAGACTGGGTATCCTTCATCTTCCAAGCTCCGAGAGAGCATATCCAGAATATCACGCTCATCATCTACTACCAAGACCTTGGCCGCTGACATTATCTCATCCTTTAAAAAGATCCTTGGTGCTCAATTTGGTAGGTGCCCCTTCTAAAAATTCCTGGGATTGAGCCATCCTTTCGAAACTGGAAGGAATCTTAAAGTTTCTCCTACAATTCCTTATAGAACGGCGAGAGTCCGAGGCCATTAGCTTCTTAAACAGAAAGCCATTTCAACTTCCTGGATGAGTTTTCTAAACTCATCTTCGGGCTGGCTCATAAACTCAGCCAATTTTCTCTGCTTCAAAGTGGTTAGTTTTGATGAGCAAATTTTTTGCCTAACCATCTACTTATTCTTGACATTTGCCTGCAAAGCAGTATGATACCAATGAGGTTAGGGGTAAAGGCAAAGCAAGATGATCGATCTTTTTTTAGCTCCAGGAAGATATATTCAGGAAAAAGGGGTAGCTACCAGAGCGGGAGAACTTGTCTCCTCCTTTGGCAAAAAACCGCTAGTTCTGGCTGACAGGATAGTCTACTCTGAAGTGGGAGACGTTCTTTCTCATAGCTTGAGTAAGGAAAATTTAGTCCCCAAATTTGAGCAATTCCAGGGAGAATGTTCCACCAAGGAAATTGAAAGAATCACTGATCTCTTAAAGAAAAAAAGAATAGATGTAGTTATAGGATGTGGTGGGGGGAAGGCTATAGATGTGGCCAAAGTGGCCGCCTACAATACAGGTCTTCCCATAATCACTTTTCCTACCAGCGCTGCCACCTGTGCTGGTTGGTCTTTTATTGCCCCTCTCTATACAGAAGAAGGAGTTTACCTGAAAACCCTGGATTTAAAAAGAAGTCCGGATTTAACCCTGGTAGATCCTGAGATTATCAGTCGGGCTCCAGTGAGACTACTCTCCGCCGGGATGGGAGATGCCTTGGCTAAATGGTACGAGGGGAGATCAGTCACCGAGGGAAGGGAAATAGATTTTACTACCCAGCTTGCCCTTGATCTAGCCAAGAAATCTTGTAACCTGGTGAAAGAGATCGGGCCCAGGGTAAAGCAGGATGTGGAGCGAAAGTGCTGCACGAGAGAGGTTGAGGAAATCATTGAGGTTAATATCCTCTTAACCGGAATCATCAGTGGATTGGGCAAGGGTAGGTGCCGTTCCTTGGCAGCTCACGCCTTAAATTATGGGATGACTCACCTAAAAGAGACTCGTGGCGCACTTCATGGAGAAAGAGTAGCCTTCGGAGTGATTATGCAGTTAATTCTGGAAAGGCGGGATGAGAATGAGATGGAGAGACTCTTGCTACTTTATTCAGCTCTGGGCCTGCCTTTAACTCTAAGAAAACTCGGACTATCCACCAATGGAGAGAAACTTTCCCGCCTGGTTAAGGAAACCTGCAAAAAGGAAAGCCGTATTCACAAACTTCCCTTTCCTGTTAATGAGAGTTTGGTTCAGGAGGCTTTGTTAAAAGCCGATGAGTGGGGAAGGAAGATTGAAAATAAAGGAGTTTAAATTAAATGAGCCAATTAAGTGAAGCCAAAAAAGGAAAAATTACTCCCGAGATGAGAAAGGTAGCCAAAGAGGAAGGACTGGATCCCGAACTCATCAGAGACGGGATAGCCAGGGGTGAGGTAATAATTCCCAAAAATATAAAGCATAACTTAGCTCAGCCAAAAGCCATAGGTAAGGGAACAAAAACCAAAGTAAACACCAATATAGGTACTTCCACCGATTATGTAGATTTGGATTATGAGCTGAAGAAACTAAAGGTAGCCCAGGAGGCAGGTACGGATACAGTTATGGATCTTAGCACCGGCGGAGATCTGGATATGATACGCCAGACCATCTTAAAATCCTGTAGTCTACCTCTAGGTACAGTTCCGGTATATCAGGCGGCGGTGGAGACCATAGCTGAAACTGGAGCTCTGGTAAAGATGAAACCCGATAAGATATTCGAGGTAATAGAGCGACAGGCTGAGGATGGAGTTGACTTTGTCACTGTACACTGCGGTCTCACCAGAGAGACTCTGGAGCGCCTCAAGGGTGAGGGCAGGATTACTGATATAGTGAGTCGGGGAGGAGCCTTTCTCACTACCTGGATGGTAGCCAATGATAGAGAAAATCCTCTCTATGAGCAATACGATCGTCTGCTGGAAATTGCCAAAAGATACGATCTTACTTTAAGTTTGGGAGATAGCCTTCGTCCCGGCTGCCTGGCCGACTCTACCGACAGAGCTCAGATTCAGGAGTTGATTCTCCTTGGTGAGCTGGCTAAAAGAGCCTGGGAGGCTGAGGTACAGGTAATGATTGAAGGACCTGGACATATCCCATTTTCCGAGGTCAAGGTAAATGTACTTCTGGAAAAGAAGCTCTGCCATAATGCACCCTTTTACGTCCTGGGTCCGGTGGTCACCGATGTTGCTCCTGGATACGATCATATTACCTCAGCTATTGGGGGAGCCTATGCGGCTAGCAGCGGAGCAGATTTTTTATGTTATGTTACCCCGGGTGAACATTTAAGACTTCCCACTTTAAAGGACGTCAAAGAGGGAGTTATGGCTACCAGGATTGCTGCCCATGTGGGAGATATTGCCAAGGGAGTAAAGGGAGCTATGGAGTGGGACAACCGGATAGCTACTTCAAGAAAGAAAAGAGATTGGGAGAAACAGATAAAGCTAGCCCTTGATCCAGAGTTGGCCAGAAAGATGCGCCAGGAAAGTAAGCCTCGAGTTTCCGATGTCTGCAGTATGTGCGGGGAATACTGCGCCCTCAAGATAGTGGAGAAGGCTTTAGGATCTGGACAAAAAAGAATAAGTTAGAGCAATGCGCAAAAAGGAAGTCTTAGTTTTTGGAGCTGGAGCCCTGGGACTGGGTTTTCTGGGACCCGAGCTACATAAGAATTATAGCTTAACCTTTGTTGATCGGGAATTTAAGGGGAAGTTTTTAGCCTATCTTGATAAAAAGGGTGAATACAGGATTAACCTTACCACACCGGGAATAGAAGTGGTGGTAATTAGAGGTGTGGAGGGCCTGAATCTCGATGATAATAGGGAAAGAGAAAAGACAGTCAAAAAGATCGGCCAGGCCAGTCTTATTTTTACGGCAGTTGGACTTTCCAATCTTAAGGGAGTAGCTACCATTCTGGCTGAAGGAATAGAAAAACATCCGGAGAGGAAAGAGGAGTTATATATTCTCTGCTGTGAGAATGGCCAGGATGTGCCTGCTAAATTCCAGGGTTTTCTCCGCCAGATTATGGCCAGTCTTCCCTCCTGGGTGAAAATTAGCCAGCCCGTAATGGGACGGATGTGTCGTTACGAGGAAAAAGTCAAGCCCTGGAGCATCTTCGAGCCAGTTGCCAGCCGCTTTAGCTGGGGAATAGTAGCAGAGCCTTTTTATGGAATCCCCGTGAGGAGAAGTCTGGTAGCGAAATCCACCGTATTCAGCCCTGCTTTTCAGGTAAAGGAAGATGATGAGTTCGAAGTCTCAAAAGAGAGAAAAATACTCATCCATAATGGCTGTCATGCCTTTCTTGCCTTTCTTGGTTATCTGAAAGGCTATACTTACTACTGCCAACTGGAGAAAGAAAAAGAAATCCTGGAGCTAGCCAAGAAAATGGTGAATGAAGAGATGATAGAGGCCCTTTTAAGCAAATTCGGAGGGGTTCTGGATAGGAACGATCTTAAAAACTATTCTTTTGACGTTTTGAGAAGAATCATTTCTCCTCTATTTGGCGATTCCATCTCCAGGGGTATGCGAGGTTCTCTAGAGAAGCTCGCGCCCCAGGAGCGCCTTATCTGGGGAGCAAAGTTCATATGGTCGGCCGGGTTTCTACCGAAGATTTACTCGATGGGTATTGCCGCCGCTATTAAAATCAACCAGGACAAAGGTAAACTAGCCGGATCTTTAGAGGAAATTCTTTCCCGGCACTGCGGGTTAAAACAGCCCCAGGATGCAAAGCTCATTGAGCTGATCAAAAGTGGATACTCAGAAATTGCAGAAAGATTCGGGGAGTGAAAAAGTGGGGGTTGAGATAGTCTCCATAGGTGAACTTCTGGTAGAGATAATGAGAGAAAAGGTGGATCAGCCCCTGGGGGTGGCTGGAACTTTTGATGGTCCTTTTGCCAGCGGGGCGCCAGCAATCTTCATCGATGCTGTGGCTAGATTAGGGGTAAACTGCGGTTTCATCGGCACTGTGGGGAAAGATGATTTCGGAAGGTTAATCGTAGAGAGGCTGAAAAGAGATGGAGTGGATACTACTTACATCCGATCCTTAAGCGATTACACTACCGGGGTAGCCTTTGTGACCTATTTTAGCGATGGAAGTCGAAAATTTATCTATCATCTTCCCAGGGCTGCTTCAGGAAAAATCTATGAGGATCAGGTAGATTCGGATTATCTATCAAAAGTTAAATACCTCCACCTAATGGGATCATCCCTATCCATAAATGAAGAATGTCGGAAGATTTGCTACAAGGCAGCTAGAGTTGTGAAGGATGGGGGAGGAAAAATCAGTTTTGATCCTAATCTTCGTCCAGAACTGCTGGGGATAGAGAAGATTAGAGAAATCTCTGAGCCAATTCTTTCCTCCTGTGAGGTGGTTCTACCCAGTGGAGAAGAAGCCAAGATGTTAGCCGGAACCCAGGACGCTGAGGAAGCCTCTCAGAAACTATTAGAATATGGACCAAAGATAATAGCCCTTAAACGTGGGAAGGAGGGATCATGGATCTTTACCGCAAAGGATAAAATTAAAGTACCCTCTTTTCCAGTAAAGGAGATAGATCCCACCGGAGCCGGTGACTGCTTTGATGCAGGATTTGTTGTCGGTTTATTGAAAGGATGGCCTTTAGAGAAGGCTGCTCGATTCGCCAATGCCGTGGGAGCTCTGGCCGTGACCAAAAAAGGTCCCATGGAGGGTGCCCCCACCTTAGAAGAAGTAAATCGACTGTTGAAAGACAGCGGAGCCTGTCAAATTATTTAATGAAAGGCGTTTGAACCACAAGACCCGCCTGGAAGATAAACGCAAAATGAAAAACTAAAAGGAGGACACGTATGAAATCAATTCTTTGCTTTGGCGACTCTAATACATGGGGCTACAACCCCCGCACGAAAGAACGCTACTCCAGAAACGAAAGATGGACTGGTATGCTAAGGCAAGAACTCGGGGATGGATATGAGATCATCGAGGAAGGATTGAACGGGAGGACCACAGTCTGGGAGGATCCGATTGAAGAGCACAAGAATGGCAAGGAATATCTCATTCCCTGCCTGGAGTCCCATCAACCAATCGATCTTGAAAGGAGAGGTTTATGAAAAAGAGTATAAGCTGGTGGTCATTTCCCGGGGCCCTTGCCGGTAAACCTGAGCTGAGTTTAAGAGAGTGTATGCAATTGGCCAGAGATGCCGGATTTGAGGGGATAGAGCTTTGGCTGGAGGAAAAGGGGGACATTAATTTAAACTCTACAAGGCAGGAGATGAAAAGAATCCTTGAGCTGGCAAGGGAAACAGAGATAGAAATTAATAGTTTAGCTACAGGCCTGCTCTTTCAATACACCTTAACCAGTGGAAAAAAGGAAATTCGTGAAAAGGGCAAAACAGTGGTAAAGAAGATGCTGGAACTTGCTCACTATCTGAAGGTAGATGCAGTTTTGGTTATTCCCGGGGCGGTGGATGTATTTTTTAATCCATCTATAGAGGTTGTTCCCTACGATGTTGCGTACAGAAGAGCCTTTGAGGCAATAAGGGAGTGTGTTCCTATAGCAGAGGAATACAAAGTGACCATAGGACTGGAGAATGTGTGGAACAAATTTCTTCTCAGCCCCCTCGAATTCAGGGATTTTGTAGATAAATTCAATTCGGAGTATGTAGGGGTTTATTTTGATGTGGGAAACATTTTGCTAACAGGATACCCTGAGCACTGGATAAAGATACTGGGTAAAAGAATTAAGCAAATCCATATTAAGGACTTCCGCAGAGGGGTAGGAAATGCAGAGGGATTTGTGGATCTTCTGGAGGGGGATGTGAACTGGAAGGCAGTTATTTTGGCTCTTCAGGAGGTGGGATACGAGCGTTACCTAACCGCGGAAATGATCCCCCCTTATTTACAGCATCCTGAGGCTTTGATTTACAACACCTCCCGGAGCATGGACTTTATCTTAGGAAGATCATAAATCTAGTAAAGGAGAAGATGAAGAATGGAAAATATTCTCGCCTGCACGACTAATACCTATCACAATTTTAGCCTGGAGGATGCCCTGAGGGAGATTTCTGAGGCTAAGTTCCGCTATGTTGAACTTGCACAGCGGTGCCAGGTGTGACTCAGCATGTGTATCCAGAAAAGTCTCTAAAGTCTTTGAAAGAAAAGCTAGCAAAAAATGGCCTATATGTATGTGCTGATGCGCTACTATGCTCTGATTGATTCAGTTATGGCACTGATTCTTGTCTATTTAACCTCCTGGGAGTTAACAAACAGGGGGGGGTTGACTATTTCTAGATTTTTATTACGATAAAAACGATAAATGAAAAGGATTTATGAAAACGATAAATAAAGGACAAATGGATGGCAAGAGTCACCATTAAAGATGTAGCCCAAAAAGCAGAAGTATCTATTACCACTGTTTCCAGGGTCTTAAATGATAAAGTTGACGAATATATGCGTAAAGAGACCAAAGATAGAATAATAAAAGCGATTAAGGAACTTGGGTACAAGCCTGATGTTAGAGCTCAAAGCCTTAGAGGATTAGCAACAAAGGTAATAGGATTGGTGATCCCTAATAGATTAAACCCATTTTACGAACAGTTAGCTCGAGTAATTGAAGATGTTTGTTACAAGGAAGGATATGGGGTTTTGCTTTGCGACTCTAACCTCAGTGCTGAGAGAGAATCCACTTACATAGACCTCCTGGAAAGACAGAAGGTAGATGCTGTAGCCATCAGTACTGTTGGGTCAAATGAGGAGAAACTCAGAAGCCTGACTGAGAGAGGAATTCCCCTAGTTCTAGCTGACGAGGACTCGCCTAGCGTAAATGCTCCAGCCGTATTTGCCAATAATTATATGGGGGGACGCCAGGCCACGCAATATTTAATCGACTTAGGACACAGGAATATAGCGCTTATTACAGGGCCTTTGAACATACTGTCTGGTAAAGAAAGACTGAGAGGATATCAGGACACTCTACGAAAGAACGGATTAAGAGTAAATGAGAAACTTATCAAGAAGGGAAATTACACTTACGAGAGTGGGTATAAAGGAGCGGAGGATCTTCTGAAAGAATCTGGCGAGGTGTTTACAGCTATTTTCTGCTCCAACGATCTTATGGCTTTTGGTGCTATACGAGCAATTCAGGATAAAGGTAAAAGTATACCTCAGGATTATTCGATAGTTGGTTTTGACAATATGTATTTTTCCTCCATTAGTAATCCTCAGTTGACCACAATTGCTCAGTCAGTGGAAGAGATGGCCATAAGAATATTCGCGGCGCTTAAGCAGGAAATAAGGGGAGATTCTCCACGGGAGAAAGAACATCAGTTTTTGGACACTAAGTTAATAGTTAGAGAATCTTGCAGGGAGATAAGAACAAAAGAGGGGTTTCAGAAAGTAAACCATAGATAAAAAGAGAAAGTTCGATGACAAATGAGCTCCATCCAATCAAAAAAGGAGGTAAAAATGGCAAAGGCTTTGGAAGATCGGATTCTAGAAGAAAGAAGCAGGTTAAGGGTGACCACTGAGGAGTTAAGTTCCAGAATAAAGGCATCTCCTTATGGTCCCAAGTCAAAAGAGTATCTCAAAAGATGGATACAGGTAGAATCAACCGGTGAGGTAGGCTTTGCTCTCTGGAGCTGTCCACCTCTTATAGAGAGAGGCTCAGGGGCAAAGGTGGTGGATGCAGATGGTAAAGAGTATATAGACTGCATTAATGGATTTTCGGTAAATAATCTGGGGATATGTAACCCCGAAGTGGTTGAGGCAATCAGAGAACAGGCGGGAAAGCTTATCCAGTATTTTGATCTTCCCACACCTCCCCGGGTTGAACTTTCTGAAAAACTGGTTCAAATTACTCCGGGAGATTTTCCCAAAAAGGTTATTTATTCTTCAACAGGTTCAGAGATTATTGAGGCTGCCATGAAACTGGTGCGCTGGTATACGGGAAAACCATTCATTCTCACTGCTTACGGGGACTACCACGGAAGAACAGCAGGAGCCCAGGCTCTAACCGGAAAAGGTGGAATGTGGCTCTACCATTATCCTGTACTTCCTCAGGATAGTGGGATTTTTTTCTTTCCCTATGCTTACTGCTACCGCTGCAGCTTTGACAAAACTTATCCTGCCTGTGATCTTTTCTGCGTGAAATACCTTGAGGATCTTTTTGAAAGTAAAGAGGCTCCTTTCCGTGATCCCAAGGCGGGTATAAGTAATATGGCGGCTATAATCATTGAGCCCATGCAAAGTTCAGCCGGTTATATTGTCCCTCCCAAGGAGTACCTTGTGAGATTAAAAGAGCTCTGCGATAAATATGATATAGTCCTGGTTGTAGATGAGATTCAAACCGGTATGGGAAGGACGGGAAAGATGTGGGGGTGTGAGCACTCAGGAATTGCTCCGGACCTTGTTACTGTTGCCAAGACTCTGGGTGGAGGAATTGCTTTATCAGCTCTGGTAGGAAGGGAAGAGATTCTTGATTCCTGGGGACCAGCAGCCCATCTTGGCACTTTCTCAGGTAACGCTCTTGCCTGTGCCGCGGCAAATAAAGTTCTTGAGATAATGGAAAGAGATAATATTCCTGCCAGGGCCGCTGAGAAGGGGGTATATTTCCTGGATGGGTTAAAGCAAATAGCCAAAGCCCATCCTCTGGTGGGAGATACAAGTGGGATAGGGCTTTACCTTTCCTTAGAGTTTGTCAAAAATCGAAAGACAAAAGAGTCGGCCAAGGAGGAAACAGGTTTTATGGCAAGCGAGTGTTTAAAAGAGGGCCTTATCTGTGAGCACACCGGCTACTATTTTAATCGCTTTAACTTAATTCCATCTCTCCTTATAGAAAAGGAGGAGATCGATCGGGCGCTTGATATTCTGGATAGAGTGATTGCCCGCGCTGAAGGGAAATTCGGGTACACATAAGAATATAAGAAATGATAATCGGTGTTCCTAAAGAGATAAAAAAGGCAGAGTTTAGAGTTGCCCTCACTCCTGCAGGGGCAAGGGCTCTATCAGAGGCAGGGCATAAAGTTTTTGTGGAAAAGGGAGCAGGTGAGGGAAGCAGCTTTTCCAATGAGGAGTTTCAAAAAGCTGGAGCCGAGATCATCAAGGATAAATCGAGACTTTTTGATGATGCAGAGCTTATTCTTAAAGTAAAAGAACCCCTCTTCCAGGAGCAGGGACTTTTTCACGAAGGACAGGTCCTTTTCACTTTTTTGCACCTTGCAGCAGATAAAACCTTAACCGAGGCTCTTTTGAAAGTGAAAAGTGTAGGAATTGCCTATGAAACAGTACAGAAAGATGATGGCTACCTGCCACTTCTTGCTCCCATGAGTGAGATGGCGGGCAGAATCTCCCCTCTGATTGGCTCTTTTTATCTGGCAAAGCATAAAGGTGGCTCAGGGAAGTTCATTGCCGGAGTCCCCGGAGTTCCTCCAGCAAAGGTGGTGATAATTGGTGGGGGTACAGTGGGAACGAATGCAGCTAAAATGGCAGCGGGAATGAGAGCCCAAACAGTTATTCTGGATATAAACCTTCAGAGGATGAGATACCTTGATGATATTATGCCTCCCAATGTTACAACTTTGATGTCAAATGCCTATAATCTGGAGAAGGTTTTACCTGATGCGGATCTTCTAATCGGAGCGGTTCTTATCCCAGGGGCCAAGACTCCCCGTCTTGTTACGAGAAAGATGCTAAAGTTTATGAGGAAAGGCTCTGTAATAGTGGATGTAGCAGTTGATCAGGGAGGATGTGTGGAGACAACCCATCCTACCACCCAGGATGATCCTGTATTCGAGGTGGATGGTGTAACCCACTACTGCGTTGCCAACATGCCCGGTGCCTATCCCGAAACCTCAACTTTAGCCCTGACCAATGTGACTTTACCCTATACTTTAAAGATAGCCAACAAGGGATATAGACAAGCTCTAGGTGAGGATAAAGCTTTAGCCCGAGGGCTTAACCTACTTGAAGGAAAGGTTACCTGTGAGGGAATAGCTAAAGCTCATAGTCTTCCCTACCATCCCTTAGAGGAAGTTCTGGGATAGAGAAGTATATACCAAAAATTATTGAAGTTAGATCTTTGTTTTGAACGAAAAGGGAAAGATAGAAATAAAGGGCCGAGAAGGAGGTGATGAAGGACAACAGGTGGGTCGATCTATCTTGGGAAAAAGGAGTGTGTCATGAAGAAAATATGTTTTACCTTTAGTGTGGTGATATTGTGTTGTGTTAGTCTACTCACATTTGCAGCTTCAGCTAAAACCATTCACCTCTTAATGGAAGCTGTTCCTGATACTTTTTATATTCAGGATCTTCTACCTGAATTTGAAAAAGAGACTGGAATAAAGGTGGAGTTTGAAATCGTCAACTATGCTCAAATGCATGGTAAGCTTCTCCCCCAACTTTTGAGTCCTAAGGGAGTTTACGATGCTATTGTGGTGGATAACTACTGGGCTGGAGAGTTTCCTGCAGCTGGTTGGTTGGAACGTCTTGAACCCTATGTAGAGAGAACTCCTGGCATTAGACTGGAGGATTATCTCCCCTCAATGCTGGATATGGTGGGGTATTACGAGGGGAAACTGTATATGATTCCCTTCTACAACTATACTATGATTCTGATATATCGGAACGATTTGCTAACTCAAGCCGGAGCTGTAATCCCTGATACAGTAGAGGAGTATGTTGATCTGTGCTCCCGGATGGCCCAGGATATCGATGGTGACGGAGAGGTCGATATTTACGGTACTTCCATGATGGGGTTAAAACCGGATCCCATCTGTATGGAATGGTCAAACTACCTCTTTAGCTGTGGAGGCGACTACTACGATGAAAACTGGCATGCCATCATCAACAATCCTGAGGCAGTAAAAGCGACTCGTCTCTACGCTAAAAATATGCATCTTAATGCCCCAATGGGTGCTCCTGGATTTGGGTTTGATGAGGCGATTAATGTAGTGGCCCAGGGGAAGGCTTTCTCGCTAGTGACTTTCTGGATGTTCTTTACTACTTTGAATGACCCATCGGAGTCTCAGGTAGCCGGGAAAGTTCTCTTTCAGGCTATGCCGGGAGGTGTTAATCTCAATGGGGGATGGGGATGGGCTATCCCGAAGAGTTCCCCGGATAAAGAAGCAGCCTGGAAATTTATCTCCTGGGTGGAATCTTCTGAAATTGCCATAAAAAGAGCATTGCAGGGCGGTGCTCCTACCCGCCGGGATGCTTTTCAGGCTCCAGAAGTGGTAGAGAAGTTTGCCTACTATCCGCTGATTATGAAGGGGCTGGAAAAAGCCAAGCATGTACCCGAGTTCCTCTATTCGACCGAAATGATTGAGGTAGTGGGAAGGGAACTCTCTTTAATTGTAGAGGGAAAGGATGCCCAGAAGGCGCTGGATGAGGCCGCTGGTGAGTTAAATAAGCTGGCTAAGAAAGCTAAACTGTATTAATAGGCAAGCTTTTCATGATTAGCGAAGGCTGGATATGGAAACTATATCCGGCCTTCGCTATTGGCTAAGATGAAATGGACTCTAGCGAGGAGGGCGATCTCATCAGGTAACCGAGGTGCTCAGCTCTGAGAATCTGAGAAAAGGAAATCATAGTGAACCAGGAGAAGCAAGGTGACCTCCAGAACTGAGGAGAGGTTGGTAGGGTCTCTACTCTTTCTTCCGGCAGGAGCCATCCTGGTGGCAGTAGTTCTCTGGCCTCTTATTTGGGCTTTCATTACCGGTTTTACCACCTATACCTTTGTCTTTCCTAGATGGGATAGCTTTGTCTGGTTTGATAATTTCTTAGAGGTGCTGCAGGATAAGTATTTTCTCAATTCACTTTATGTGATTTGTAAGTTTGTGGTTTGTGTGGTTTTTCTGGAGTTTTCCTTAGGGTTTGTCATTGCTTTTCTTCTCAGTCGCGACATCAAATTTAAGGTTGTTTTTTATACCATTTTGACCATTCCTATGGTAATGGCTCCGGTAGCTGTAGCTCTTATGTGGAGAATGTTCCTTCATACAGAACTGGGTATAGCTAATTACCTGATTAGACTGATAGGTCTTAGACCAGTTAACTGGTTGGGCTCATCAAAAATTGCTTTCTGGACAGTGTTAATGGTCGACATCTGGCATCAGATTTCCTTTATGATTCTAATTTTACTAGCCGGGCTGGTTTCCCTTCCCAGGGAGCCTTATGAGGCCGCAGCAATTGATGGAGCCTCGGGGTTACAGCGACTCATTTATATCACTTTTCCTCTGATGAAACCAGTGATTGTGATAGTCCTTCTCATTCGAACTATTTTTGCTTTCAAAACCTTTGATCTTATCTATGTTCTTACGCGGGGAGGGCCAGGGATAAGTACTGATGTTATTAGCTATTATATTTATAGAGTGACTTTTTCCTCGCTTAATTTAGCCGGAGGATGTGCCCAGGCTTACTTATTCCTGGGGATTATTATGACTGTGGTTATCTTTTTGTTTAGAGCAATGAAGGGAACCCAGGTCTAGCTGATAGAGGTTGGGCAAGGGTAAATAGTCACTGTGCGTGTTTGAAGGAGGAAACGGAGATGGGACGGATTTCTTCATCTATGCATACAAGAAAGAAAGTGGCTGATTTCTTGACCTATTTAATGCTTATCATTTTTTCTTCAGGGGTTATTCTTCCCGTGCTCTGGATTCTCAGGACTTCTCTGGCTACCAAAGGGATTATCTTCAAGATACCCCCGGAGTGGATTTTCAGACCAATTATGGAGAACTATGCCTGGCTTTTCACCCGACTTAACTTTCTTCTCTATATGAGAAATAGTCTTATCGTGGCTTTAACTTCTACTTTTTTGGCGGTACCGGTTGCTTTTATAGCCGCTTATGCTTTTAGTCGCTTTAACACTGGTGGGAAGCTTCTGCAGTTCGGAACGCTGGGCTCTCAGATGCTTCCACCCATCGTTCTTGTTCTCCCTATTTTTGTTATTTTTAGAGATTGGGGTTTGCAGAATAATTTATGGTCGCTTATACTTGTTTATCTTTCTTTTAACGTACCTTTTTTAATCTGGTTATTGATGGGATTCCTGGAAGGAATACCTCTGGAACTGGAGGAGGCCGCCCTGATAGACGGTGCCTCCCGGATGACGGTAATTTTCCGGATCGTCTTTCCTCTTGCCTCACCTGGAATTATGGCTTCGTTCGTTTTGGGTTTTATTCTCTGCTGGAATGAGTTTCTCTTCGGTCTGATTCTGGTAGCCCAGGAGGCTAGTACTATTCCCGTGAAATTGGCAGCTCTGCAGACAGAAATAGGCACCCTGTGGGGACCTTTATCAGCAGGCGTCTGTCTGGGTATTCTTCCTATGATTGTTCTTTCTTTAACTGTCCAGAAATATCTGGTTCGGGGATTGACTTTTGGGGCCATTAAATGAGTGGTCGACTCTTTCAGTTTTACTGACCATTCTTCTTTTTCTCGTCTGGCACATTCTCCACCGTTGGACAAAATTCATTTTTTATCATTGAAAATTGGGCGAGTTCATTTTTAGACTAGAAAAATTAAATAGTCTCTGAAGGCTGAAGATTACTATGATGTTGACAAGTAAGAAATTGACAAAGAGCAGAGAAGGAATAATTACTACCCGTAATCACAAAGAGCCAGATAGGGTACCTCTGAAGGAGGGTTTGTGTTCAGTGCTATTCACAATATTCAACACGATGTTCCTCCTGAAAATATCATCAGTATGCTAGATGCCTTTTACAAATATGCAAAATATCAAACTTTGAGCCTGAAAGGAGAATGAGATGCTGGAGAAGGTGAAAAAATATTCAGTTGGAATATGGGCTTTGAAAGGATGTGCAGATCGATTTGTTCCTGGAGGGTATGAAGGGGGATTTCTCTCTACAGAAGAAGCTATTAAAAAAGTTGCTAAAATTGAGGGAATAAAAGCTGTGGAGTTTATGTCTACTGATTTTGATGATTCCCCTGAAAAGATTAGCTCTGTTTTAAAGGAGAACAACCTTCAGGTTGCTGGTGTTTTAGTAAATACCTTCTCCCGTAAATGGAAGTTAGGTTCTTTATCCAATCAGGATCCGGATCTACGTAAAAATGCTATTGAAGAAGTTCGAAGGACAGTAAAAATCTCCGATGAACTCGGATGTGATGATATAACCCTGTGGCTGGGATCAGACGGATTTGATTATACTTTTCAAGTTGACTATCAAAAACAGTGGACTCTTCTCCTGGAACAAATAGGAAGACTAGCAGAGGAGTTCCCCAACAAAAGATTTGCTCTGGAATATAAGTTAAAGGAGCCCAGGAAGTATCTTTTTGTCTCCTCAGCCATGAAGGCTTTATGGGTTGCCAAAAAGCTCGGGAAAGATAATGTAGGAGTTTTAGTTGATTTTGGTCATGCACTTATGAGTAAGGAGAACCCAGCTGAGGTGATCTCCATTTTAGGCGAGGAGAAGAAGCTCTTTGGTATTCACTTTAACGACGCTTACAGGGAATGGGATGATGATCTGGTTGCAGGATCGGTTAACCTGTGGGATACTCTGGAGTTTATCTACTACCTGGACAAGATAGAATATGCAGGATGGCTCTCCTTTGATATTTTTCCCTTCAGGATGGATAGCTCCCGGGCGGTAGAGCTTTGTATTAAAAATACTGAAAATCTGATAAAGCTGGCAAAGAAAATAGATAGACAAAAGCTTGCTGAGGCTCAGAGAAGTATGAAGGCAGAAAATTCCCTTGCTGTTATCCAAGAAATCCTGGAAATTTAGTTAAGGCTAAAGTGAGTATAAATGGCTAAAATAAAGCTTGGAATGATGAACTGCTTTGCGGTGAAAAGATGGCCAGAACCGGAAGTCTGGTGCAAGATTATCGGAGAGGATTTCAACCTCCGTTATCTGCAGTTTTCTTTTGACCTTTTAGATCCCAGAACTGGGTCAGTTAGTCGGGACAAAATCTGCAGACGGATAGTCAAGGCAACTAAAAAGTATAGCCTTCACCTCACCAGTGCCTTTACTGGATTAGCCTCCTACTCATTTAATTTGTTGCTCCATCCAGATCTGGGAATGAGGATGGACGCTCTCAACTGGTACGAGCAGGCCATCAAGACGGCAGCTAAAATGGGAGCAGATGGAAGCGGAGGGCATATGGGGGCTTTAAGTATGCAGGACTTTAAAGATAAGAATAGAAAAAAGTATCTTATGGAGTTTCTAACAGAAGCTCTTCAACATCTTTCCCAGGTCGCAAAAGAAGCCGGACAAAAATTTTTGCTCTGGGAACCTATGCCTTTAAAAAGAGAACCTCCTTGCACTATAGAGGAGGCGAAGCAGCTTCATCGGATGGTAAATGAAGGCGCAGCTATTCCAATTCAATTTTGCCTTGATCTTGGGCATCAATGTGCAGTAGGAACTACTGGCAAAGACAGGGATACCTACGAATGGCTACGCCAGCTTGCCCCCTATAGTCCAGTAATCCATATCCAGCAAACCGATGGCAAGGGAGACCGCCACTGGCCATTTACTGAAGAGTATAACTGCCAGGGGATAATAGAGCCGGAGAAAGTGATTCAGGCTATCAATGATTCAGGAGCAGAAGAAGTAATACTCCTTTTTGAGATTATCCATCCCTTTGAAGCTGAAGAGAAGTTGGTTCTAACTGAGATAAAAGAAAGCGTTAAGTTCTGGAGGGAGTATCTTTCTTAGAAGACCCTCGGGAGAAATGACCCGTTGGTTGGGAGTCAATAAGGAGGCGAAAGGAGGTGATGTGTGCAAATATAGAAAGTGAAAGGAGCAAATCTAAAGTACTAAGGAGGTAAGAGACAATGAAGCTAAGGAAAAAAATTTTGCTACTGACGGTGACGATTCTGTGCATATCTTCTCTGGCAGGTGTGGTCTATGCCATGACCGAAGGGGAGAAATGGACTCAATTCAAAGGGAAGGGTATTACTCTGAATTTCCTTACTGAGGATACTCCCGCAGCCGGGGCAATCCTGGACTTGCTGCCCGAGTTCGCCGAGAAAACCGGTATCAAAGTTAATGTTACCCGAACCAATGTAGGAGACCTCGTAACTAAGCTGATGCTGGAGCTTGGCTCAGGGTCCAGTGAAATTGATATCATTTATGCAGCCCGATGGCAGATTCCTCCGGCCTACAGCAGCGTCCTGGTTGATGTTAGCAGGTTTAACAATGATCCTACGCTTCCGCACATTCCCATGGATGATTTCTTTAAGCCCCATCTCATTTCTACCTCGCATTTTGTGGACAAGCAAAGACAAATCGGGGTTCCGCACGATGCCTCGACTCTCATCTGGTTCTATCGAAAGGATATTTTTGATAAGTACAAAAAAGCCTTTATGGCTGAGAAAGGCTACGATTGGACGCCAGGACCCAATCTTGACTGGGAACAGTACAAGGAGATAGCTCGGTGGATTAACGATAATGTAAGTGAGGTCAAGTACGGAGCTGGGCATATGGCTAAGCAGTGGAATTCTCTCTACTGCGATTTCAGCAATGTCTTCTGGGCCTGGGGAGCAAGGGGCTTTGAAAATCCGAACACAGAAAGCTGGGGTGTTATCTTTCCGGGAAGGTGTCTGTGGGATTCACCCGAGGCTATTGAGGCAGCCAAGTTCTACAAGGACCTCATTAACAACGTTGCCCACCCGTCATCTCCTTCCTGGGACTGGTCTGATTTAGCTGAGGCTTTTGCCAAG
>Ga0209986_10001133_pt1 | contig 25832 bp, 20 predicted proteins | sample BlataG_FD_183168 | JGI IMG/M metagenome (GOLD analysis project Ga0209986, IMG submission 183168) | Deep subsurface microbial communities from Black Sea to uncover new lineages of life (NeLLi) - Black_00105 metaG (SPAdes) (version 2) | ecosystem: Environmental > Aquatic > Marine > Oceanic >... | reverse complement strand
TAACAGGCGTTGTCCTCGTAGATGTGGGGTGGATGAAATCCTCGTCTCTTCACTTCTGGCACTCCGTTGAGAATGATACCCCGAACCCCGAACAAGTTCGGGAGTCCTACGTGCTAATACCGGAGTCCTCAACTCATTGAGGGTGGTATCCCGAACGAGCTTGGAATCCGCTCCCTGCATCGTCGGGCCTAAAGCTCAGCTCTTACCTCTCCCCTCACGCGCCTCAGCCTCTCGCAAGACCGCCTCAATCTTTTCCGCCACACGGGCAGGCAGCGGCGGAGGCTGGTGGGTGACCAGGATCTCCCGCAGCTTCGCCCGGATGCGGTCGAGCATCGTCGGCGCGCCGGCTGCTTCCCAGACCACCCAGGCATTGCGGTCCATCAGGGTTGGATTCCAGATTTCGGCGCGGCACCGCCTGGCCGTTTCCTTCTCGGACATGAATTCTCCGCCCGGACCGACTTTATCTATCAGATCCAGCAGCAGCGTGTCGTCGCTGACCTCGACGCCGCGCATGATCCGCCGGGCCATGGCGATGATCTCGTCGTTCATCACCAGCGACTCCAGCGAGCCGATGTCGGCGCAGTCCAGGAAGCCCACGTCGTGCACCAGCGTGGCTCCGCTCAGGCCAGAGAGCACCACCTGGATCGTGGATTCGATGGCGGCCTGCAAATCCAGCCCTTTGGCCTCCGACGCGCCGGCGGTGCCCATGAAGGGCAGGCCGAGGTAGCGGCAGACGTCGGCCAGGGCTGCACTGTAGAGGCTCGTCTCCGGTGCGCCGTAAGCTGGCCGGCACGTGCGCAGGTCCATGGCCTGCGGCACGCCACCGATGCACACCGCCGCCCCCCGCTTTCTGAGCTGGATGATCGCCAGGCCGCTCAACGCCCCGGCCAGGGTGACGACTAGCGTGCCCGCCCCGGTGACCGGCGCAGTGGACCCCGCAGTGCCGCCGCCCAAATAGACGATGGGGATGCCGTGGTCGGCGGCCCAGAGAACGTTGGCCAGGTCTTCGTCCGTCTGCACCAAGGGGGACTGAAACGTGGCAAAGAGGGCGAAGTGGGGTCGTTGGCGGAAAGCCACCTCGCTGCCGGAGACCGCCACTGCCATCTGATAGATGTCGGAGACGTTCGCGGCGGAATAGGCCCAGGGGAGGATCGGCTTGACGGTGTTGGCTACCATCTCCGCGTACTCGTAGACGGGCGCCAGGGTGGGGGTCACGTCGCTGATCAGCCCCAGGCCCATGACGTAATCAATGTTCTCCAGCGCATCGCAGACCAGGGCCGTGAGGCCGGGATCGCCTCGGCGAACCTTGCGCCGCTCGCCCGTCTCCGGGTCTACGAAGTAAGTATTGGTGAGGCCGGGGCCGAAGTAGACCCGATCAGGTACGACTTGCATCAGATGCTTACCATCCCTACCCCACAGGGTGAAAGACCGCGGGTTGGCGGCGACGGCGTCCTGGATGATGTGTGGCGGAATGTGCACGCGCGTACCCTCCACACGGGCACCAGCGGCGGCCAGCAGCTCACGGGCCTCAGCGTTGCGTACCTCGACGCCAGTGCGGTTCAGGCACTCCAGCGTCGCCAGGTACACCTTATCAATCTGCCGATCCGACAGGACGCGGAATTGTGGTGTTTGATGGGCGTGATAGTTGATGTCCATAAGACTCCTCAATAATAGATTCTGTTCGTCCGAACCTTCCCTGTGTGGGAAAACTCGAGCCCTTCAAATTCGAGCAAAGCGCGTTTCATTCTCTGGCCACCCTGAAACCCGCCTAGCTCACCATTGGCCCGCACCGCTCGGTGGCAGGGGATGATGACGGGGAAAGGATTGGTCGCCAGCGCTCTGCCAACTGCCCTCGCACCACCTGGGATGCCCAAGTGTCGGGCAATCCTGCTGTAGGTGCTCACCCATCCTCGTGGAATGTCGTATTCTGCTAGCAGAACGTGCTTTTGGAATTCAGAACATCTCTCCAGAGCGGTAATATCCAAGTCGAAACCGATGGCCTCTCCCTTGAGGAATCTTTGAATTCGTTCACCCAACTCCATAATGAGGGTGCACGATTGCTGAGCAGCATCACCAAAGGTCCTCTGGATAATATCTTCCACCGAGGCATGCTTATCCGGCAGGACGACTCGATATGCCTTTGGGCCTGCTGGGGTTTCCTGCCACACAATGCCCAAAGTGTCAAAAGCTGATGGCAACAGCACGTATGAGAAAGGCTTCACTCCCACCCTCCCACTCTCTCCTCCGCTCGCCGGACGATGGCCTCGATCTTCTGAGCAACGTGCTCAGGCAGCGCCTCCCGCTGGTGCTCGGCCAGGATCTCTTGCACGCGCTCGGCCGCCCGTTCGGCCAAGGACTTGCCCCCCTTGGTCAGCCAGCCCTTGTAGTCATCTCTGTCGAGCAGGTCAGGATACCACCGCGCGCGGAAGTGGCGCCTGGTGTGGTCGGTATCGAGGAACTGGCCGTCTGGGCCAATCTCATCTATCAAATCCAAGGCCAGGGTCTCGTCGTTGATCTCAATGCCCTTCACGAAAGATTCGATCCAGCCCACTATCTCGTTGCAGATAACCAACTGGGCTAGCGACCCGGACAGCCCCGACTCCAGATAACCCAGGTCGTGGACGATGTTGCCACCGGCCAGGGCATCCACCATCAGGGTAAGGGCGGCTTCGATGCCGGCCTGCTGGTCCGCCATTTTAGAATCGCTGGCTCCGGCCAGGGTGAACATAGGCAGGCTATAATAGTGGGCCAGGGCCTCGGCCAGCCCTCGATGGTCTGGGTTGCAGTATGGCCCCACCAGGGTCTTCATGTCCATCCCCTCACCGCCCCAGCCAGGCACGACCAGCGGAGTTCCCTCCCGCTTTAGTTGAGAGAGCATCAGGCCGACCAGCATACCGGCGTTGACGATGGCCATGCTCCCGGCCTGAGTGACCGGGCCGGTTATGCCGGCCGAATTCACCGGTATGTAAAGGGCAGGCAGGCCCTTCTCCGCCAAGTAGAGCAGCTTTTGCAACGCCTCCTCGTTGTGCTGAAGCCCTGTGGTCACGTTGATGTAGCAGGCCACCAGAGGATTCTGCCGCAGCGACTCTGGGCCACCGACCACCACCTCGGCCATCTCGACGGCGTCCACGCAACCTGAGAAATCGTAGGTCACGAACACGATGGGCTTGGTGGTATAGTTGAGCATTATCTCCATCTGATAGCGGTCAGCTATCGCCTGGTTGACGTCGCTGGGCAGGAACATGGACATGACGAAATCAATGTTAGGAAGGGCATCGCAGACGGTGATCCCCTCGATCACGTCCTTAAGAAGCGGCTTGCGTCGCTCCCAGGTGCGGTGATCTACGATGTTCATGCAGTCGGACCCAGGGCCGTAGAAGCTGCGGTAGCCTTCCACGGGCATCACCCGTCGGCCATGGCGGTCGCACAGCACCACTCGCCTGGGCACGGTGCTGAACGCCTTCTCGACCAGGCCGGAAGGGATGCGTACTCGATTGCCGTCGGAGACGAAGGCTCCTGCTTTCTTAAGCAGCTCCACCGCTTCTGGTTCGTGGATGCGGACGCCAGTTCGTTCCAGGATTTCCAGGCTGGCGTGGTGCAGTTTTTCGCATTGCTGCGGGGACAGCAGCCCGAATTGTGCGCTCCCGAAATTCACGTCGTTGCTGCGAACGTTGGCCATTTGTCAAGCTCCTGTCTTGTTTGTGAAAAAACAAAATCCAAAGCGCAAAGCTCGTAATCCAAAAGCTACCTTTTTGAGCCTTGCACTTTGGACTTTGGGTTTGCACTCGCCCTATACTTCGCGCACGTCTGCGATTTCTTGCCCCTCAATCTGCTCCAAAGCGGCAACGACGTCATCCTTGGACACGTTTGGTAACTTGACGACGATGTCCCAGTAACCCGGATGCTTAGGCGTGGGGGCGCTGCCGACTTTATCCAGCATAATCTCCCTCTCCGGTGAGGTCACTGACGGCCGCGTTCTCACGACTGACGCCCATCACTTGCCCGTCACGACCGGTTCGATCTTGCGCAGCTCCTCCAGCGGAATGTGGCAGAAGATGCGGTGGCCGCCTCCTGCCTCTTGCCAGGGCGGCACCTCCGTCTCGCAAATCTGACCCAGCTTGCGCGGGCAGCGGGTGTTGAAGCGGCAGCCGCTGGGCGGATGGAGCGCGCTGGGCACCGATCCGCTCAGGCGGATGCGTTTTTGTTTGGCACTGGGATCGGGGATGGGCACCGCCGAAAGGAGCGCCTCGGTGTACGGATGATAGGGGGGCACGTAGATGGCCTCAGCCGGCCCGATCTCGCAGATCTTCCCCAGGTACATCACAGCCACGTAGTCGGAGAAGAAGCGCACCACGCTCAGGTCGTGGGCGATGAAGAGCATGGTGCTATCATATTTCTGCTGGATCTCCAACAGCAGGTTGAGCACCGCTGCCTGCACCGACACGTCCAGCGACGAGACCGGCTCATCGCACAGCACCAGGTCGGGTCGGGCGGAGAAGGCGCGGGCGATGCCCACGCGCTGCTTCTCGCCGCCGCTGAGCTGGCGGGGCAAACGGTCAAGGTAGCCCTCGTCCAACTTCACTGCTTCCAGCAGCCGGATAACCTCGTTACGCACCTGATGGCGCGGCACCGTCCTGAAGCGGCGCAGCGGTCGCCCGATCTGATGCCCCACGGTGAAGGATGGGTTCATGGTCGAATCGGGGTTCTGGAAGACCATCTGGAGCTCTTTGATGAGCTTGATGTCGCGCTCCTTCACCGGTACGGAGATGTCGAAGCCCAGGAACTCCACCTTGCCGTCGGTAAGTGGCTCCAGGCCGACGATGGTCTTGGCCAGCGTGCTCTTGCCGCAACCCGATTCGCCGACGATGCCCAGCGTACACCCCTTCGGTATCTCGAAGCCGACATCGTCCACCGCCCTGACGTAGCGCTTCTTTCCCAGGCCCAGCAGAGAGGCCAGTGACTTCCGCTCCTGCTCGTAGTAGGTCCTGACGTTCTGCAGGCGCAGGATCGGCTCCGTGGCTTCCGCTTTGCGCGCCGCTAACGCCGCCAGGTCGGGGATCAGATCCTCTGGCGGTTGCCATTCCTGAGCGGCGATCTCTTCGGCGAAGGAACAACGGACGAAGTGGCCAGGCGCTGCCTCGCACAACTCGGGATGCGTGTGCCGGCACTGCGGGCGGGCATAGTCGCAGCGGGGCTCGAAGATGCAGCCGGGCGGCAGCTCGGCGGGTGAAGGCACTCGCCCGCGGATGGGGCACAGGTAGCTCGACTCCTTGCTCAGCCCAAGTTTGGGCACGCACCGCATGAGCCCCTGCGTATAGGGATGCATGGGGTTCAGGAAGACCTCCTCGACCGACGCTCGTTCCACCATCTCCCCGGCGTACATCACCCCCACCCTGTCGGAGACGCGGGCGATGACGCCCAGGTTGTGGGTGATGTACATGATGGCCGTGTCGAATTCTCGCCGCAGTTCGTCAATCAGGTCCAGCACGGCCGCCTCGACGGTTACATCCAGGGCGGTGGTCGGCTCGTCCATGATCAGCAGCGCCGGGTTGTTGAGCAGAGCCATGGCGATGACCACCCGCTGCTGCTGCCCGCCGGAGAGTTGGTGGGGATAGCGTAGCATCACCGCCTCGGGGTCCGGCATATACACCCGTTTCAGCATCTCTATGCACTTCTCGTAGGCTGCCTCCTTGCTGAGGTTGCGGTGGACGATCAGCACCTCGCTCAACTGATCGCCGATGCGCAAGCTTGGGTTGAGGGCGGACATGGGGTCCTGATAGACCATGGCGATCTGGTCGCCGCGCAGGCGACGCAGCTCTTCCTCAGAGCGCCCTCGCAGCTCCTGTCCCTGGAAGAGGATGCTGCCGCCCACGATTTTGCCATTGCGTCCCAGGAAGTTGACGATGCCGAAGGCAACGGTGCTCTTGCCGCAGCCCGATTCGCCGACGATGCCGTGGGTTTCGCCGCGATGAACCTCGAAGGAGACATCGCGCACGGCCGGCACGTCCTCCTTGCGAGTCTCGTACGAGACAGCCAGGTTTTTAACGTTCAGAATGGGCGTCGTAATTCGATGGTCCGTATCTGTGGTCCTCTCGAAATCCGCAATCATACCCTGTTTTCTCCTCGTAACCGTTCCCTTAAACCTCCTCCCCCTATGAGGGGGAGGCTGGGAGGGGGTGGGACTGACGGCTCCAGAGCGAGATGATGTGCCAGAATCACCGCGGCTTCCAGTGCGAACTCCACCCTCCCCTAACCCCTCCCTCCCGGGGAGGGGAACCCTGCTTAGCCATCAGCCATCGGCCAACTACTGATACCGCATGGTCTCTTCGCTCAGGCCGTCGGCGAAGAGGTTGAGACCCACCACCAGCGATGAGATGGCCAGCGAAGGCCACAGGACGGCCCAGGGGTTGGCCCAGATGTAACGGCGTCCCGTACACACCATGCTGCCCCAGTCAGGTGCGGGCGGCGGCAGGCCCAGGCCCAGGAAGCCTAGCGTGCCGATGGAGAAGACAGCATAGCCCACTCGCAGCATGGCATCCACGATGATCGGCCCGCGGGCATTGGGCAGGATCTCCACCCACATGACGTAGAAGGGGTTCTCACCCCGTAACTGGGCGGCGGCGATGTACTCCCGCGTGCGGATGTCCAGGGTCAGACTGCGCACCAGACGGGCGATGCCGGGCGCGCCGGCGATGGTAATGGCAATGACGACATTGGTGGCGGAGGCCCCCACGGCGGCAATGATGATCATGTAGAGCAGGATGGCTGGAAAGGCCATCATAGCGTCGAGAATGCGCATTACCACTTCGTCTATCAACCCGCCGAAGTAGCCGGCCAGCAGGCCCAGTGTGGTGCCGACGGCCAGGGAGCACAGCACCGACAGAGGGGCCAGGACCAGGATAAGGCGGCTGCCGTAGGCAATGCGGGCCCACAGGTCCCGCCCCAGGTGATCGGCGCCCAACGGGTGCCCCGCCGAGGGGCCCGAATTCGCGGCGTCGGCGTCTTGTTCTAGCGGACTGTAAGGCGTGAGGACCGGGGCGAAGATCGCTACCATGACCCAGAAGATGACCAGCCCCAGCCCAACGAGCGCTACTTTGGATGCCAGGATGGGAGCAATCGCGTCTCGTAGGCGTTGCCAGAGCGATGGGCGGGCAGAAACCCTGGGCATAACTTCTTCGCTTACGGCCATGACACTATCCCCTTTCTGACGTGTCGCGTTTGCGTGTTTCCTCTCCTCCTCACGCACCACGCACCACGTTACGCGTATCGAATCCTCGGATTCAAAAACGTATAGATGATATCAGCCACCAATTGCGTCCCCACAGCCAGCATCACCATCACCATAGCCCCCGCTTCGATGGCGAAGACATCCTTGTACAGCGCAGCATCCAGCAAGTACCGGCCCAGGCCAGGGAAGCCGAAGATCGCCTCCACCACCACGATTCCTCCCATCAGCCAGTTGACGTGCAGCATGATGACCGTGATAGGGGCCATCAAGGCGTTGCGCAGGGCATGTTTGAAGACGATGCGCCGGTAGGGCAAGCCCTTGAGAAAGGCAGTGCGGATGTAGGGTGCGCTCATCACTTCGACAATGCTGGCGCGCGTGATACGCAGCACATAGCCCAGTTCGATCAGCGTAAGCGTCAGCACCGGCAGGATCAGCATCTTCGGGTTTTCGAAGATGGCTCTCTCGCTCACGAAGACGGTGGCGCCGGGCAGTAGTTTCAACCAGATGGCGAGTATCAGGATCAGGAAAATGCCTGTGGCGAAGTTCGGAGTGGCGGTGGTCATCAGGCCACCGATCGAGAGGATGCGGTCTATCGTCTTTCCCTCGTTGAGGCCCGCTATCAATCCCAGCACCAGAGCCAAGGGCATGACGATCACGAAGGCGATGGCGGCCAGGAGGACCGAGTTCTGGAGCCGTCGCAGGAGGGTGTCTGCAACGGCACGGCCGGTCTTCACAGATTCACCCGGGTCGCCGCGCAACAGGCCGCGCAGCAAGGGGATGTACCCCCTAGCACCGCCCTTCTGCTCCGTCCACCAGCCCGCCGCCTTGGCCCGCATCCAATAGGTCTGGCCAGTGCCCTTCTCCCACATCACGGCGCGGTTATGTGTATCCACCCCCCAAAAAGTGCTGACACCGGTTTCGTCCGTTTGCCACCTGTCATTGTCAATGGATTCAACTACCGTGCCGTCCGGCTGAAGCCGCAAAGCGATCAGGTCCTCGCCCTCCAGCTTCCATCGCACCAGGCTGCCGTCGGTTTCCACGGCCCACCACTCATAGAACTCGGTCCCTGGCTTCTTTATCCGCTGCAGGGGCATGCCTACCAGCCGCTCTGCTCGCCAATCGCTGCCCGCCAGCCAGGTGATATAGCGGATATGCAGCGGCTGGTCCAGTCCTAATTGGGCCAGAAAGGATGCTTCCTGCTCTGGTGTGGCGAACGGCCCCAGGATGTTACGCGCGATGTTGCCGGGCGCGATCTCGTTGATGGCAAAGATGGCTATGGAAACGATGAACATCGTCAGGAGCATGAACCCCAGACGTCGAACAATAAACTTGGCCATGGCAAGTCCTTCCCTAATAAGTGCTTATCCCAAAAACTGCAAGCCGGGCTCCCACGCCCGGCAATCGTCGAACGATAAACCTGGCCATAATGAGTCCCTCTGAGCTAGCCTTCCGAAATCCCGGAAACCTCGGAGGTCGCTGTAGAAGCTTAATCGGGGGTGGGGCAGGCTAGAACTACATAGTGATGACCGGCCCCACCCCCAGATGTTGACAGACCTGCCCGGTAGTTATGGAAAGCCGCTCACGGTCTGATAGACGACCTAGGCCTCTGGGTCGTACCAAACCTCGTTGAAGAGATCGTAGCAGGTTGGGTGAGAGCGGACGTCTTGGAACTTCTTGTTCATAATGGACCAGATGTTGCGCCACCAGGCGATGCCGATGGAGCCGCGCTCGTACTGGATATCCTCGAGTTTGCACATAATCTTGCGGCGCTCCTCCACGTCCAGGGTGCCCTCGGCTTCCTTGAGCAGTGCTGTGAACTCCTCATCGCTCCAGCGGGTCTCGTTCCAGGGCACAGGCTTGCCTTCCTCATCGCAGATGTAGGCCAGGCTCAGAACCATCGTGCCCAGCGGGCGGTGCGTCCAGGGGGTGATTCCCAGGTCACACTCAGTCCAAACGTCCCAGTAGGCGGACTCAGGCATGGTATTGAGGTTAATGGTGAAGCCAGCCGGGGCGGCATCTTCCTTGAGAACTTCCGCATAGGAGACGACGTCTGCCCAGGCAGTGCACACGGCCATGTCGACCGTGAGCCCGTCGGGATAACCCGCCTCAGCCAGCAATGCCTTGGCCTGCTCCGGATCGTACGCCGGAATCGGCTTCTCGCAGTACTCTGGATGGACCGGGCTGACGTGGATATCCTGGCCTTGGAGACCCTCTCCGAAGTAGGCCAGGTCGAGGATCTTGTTGCGGTTCTGGCACAACTTCAGCGCCATGCGCACCCGGTTGTCGGTCCAGGGTTCCCGATCAACCCGCATACGCAGGACCTCGGTCTGGGCAGACACGACGGGGATCACATTGGCGTTTGGATGGTCTCTCAGCGCCAGGAAACACTCGACATCCGACGGCTCGGTCATGCCGTCTATTTCCCCTGCCTCAAAAGCCGCGATACGGGCCGATGTCTCCTCACCCAGGTCAACGTAGATGATCTCGTCCAGGTAGGGCAATGGCTTGCCATCAGCGCCCATCTGCCAGTAGTCCTCGCGCCGTTTCAGCACCACACGCTCGCCCTCGGACCACTCCTCTAGCGTATAGGGGCCGGTGCCGACCGGCGACTTGAGGAAGTCGCCCTCGAAGGTACGGTAATTCATGACCTGCGCCGGGTAGTGGAACAGGTGCTCTGGCACGCCGATTTGCGGCGTCTCGAGGTGGAGCTTGACCGTGTAATCGTCTACCTTCTCGATGCCCTCCGGCGTCAAGTAGGCCATGAGCCCCAGGATGGAGGAACCGACGTCCTTGTCCAGCCAGTCCTTCATGGTGAAGACGACGTCATCTGCAACGAAGCCATCGCCATTGTTCCACTTGACCCCCTTGCGCAGATTGAGGGTCCAGGTCTTGAGGTCATCGCTGGCCTCCCACTTCTCCAACAGGTAGGGGTGGGTGATGTTGTTCTCGTCGGTCAGCGTCAGGTACTCGGCCACGTGGCGCGCCTGGTTAGCGGGATGCACCCAGGAGAAGCGGGCGGGGTGGTCAATGCGTCCCACGCTGCCGAATATGCGTAGTGTGCCGCCACGCTTGGGGCCGACCGGCTTCGGTGTCGGAGTCAGTGGTATCGGGGTGGGCTTCGGCGTCGGTGTGGGCGGCACTTCGGTAGGCTTCGGCGCACAGCCGGCGATCAGACTCTGTGCCGCTGTCAAGGATAAGCCCAGGAGAGTCGCGTAGCGCAGAAACTCCCGCCGGGACATCTTCCCCTTGAGATACTGGTCCTTCAGTTCAGGAATCCGTTCGTGCATTTTTTCCTCCTTTTTCTAGTACCGATTTTTACAGACTTTGCGGAACCTATATAGATCACAAAATCGCTGCTGTGGCACCTCCTTTCTACCCATCTCTGGGAGACTCAGCTTGCTCCCCGTTCCGCGCGGCAGACGGTAGCCCGCAGAAGTGTCCAATGCAAGCCTCATTAGTAACTACATAATTATACCATACTTCAGTGCAATGCTCAAATTCTTTTTCCCAGGCACCGATCTTATGATTATGTTCAGTAAGGCAGGCTTTGAGAGGACTTTTCTAGATGCTTTCAGCCCTGTTTTCAGCCCTTGCGAGGCCAACTTTTAACAGGTTTTGGCTAAAATCAGTGCTTCTGCTCTTTTTCTGCATCCTCTTGCATGAAGCAAGTTTCGTGACCGCCAGCGCAGCATGACCACCGGCAGGTGTCTAGAGCAAGACGTTGAACCTGGCCCGGACTGCCGTATCCACTTCGACGAAGGGTAGCAGTGGGGACCGCGCTCAAAGAAATGGCCAAAGTCCTCTACACGGGTGACGCCGAACTGCTCCCCAAGGCGGTACAGGTGGAGGCAATAGGCGAGCTAATATGACAGGCATTTTCCAGCTCGCTATGCCAGCATTCGGGTCAACTCTCGCACGCTCGGCACTTCCTCAAAGCGCCAGATCATTTCGATTAACTCACTTGTGCGGGCCTCACCCAGAAGGGGTTGTGTCAGCCATCGGAATTTTTCCTCAACCCTGCGCTCGTCCCAACCCTGCTGGGGATACGACATGTCACTTTCCACTACTCCTGAGTTCAGTTCCCTCCCATCCTTTAGCGTAATGACCACTACGCTCCCGTATTTACCCCGACTGTCGTCACTAAGGACATCGCTGTAGCGTTGGGTCAACTCTTCTGATTCCACAGCCTCAGTTCTTCGCACCAGATTTCGTATCCTTGGGTCGCTCAGCCTGTGCTCCAGCATCTGGTCTGGCCCAACTTCCCCGTCGACCAGCAGGGCTGCGAGAGGCCAGGCCAGGTTGAACTGGGCCTCCTCAGTGGTAGTGGGAAGCTTCGTACCCAGTTCCACTGCCTCGTAAGGAGCCTCTATCCGAATACGCGCGATATCCTCTACCTGGATGTTGTGCGTTTTCACCAGCAACTCGGCTCCTTTCAAGGCGGCGTATGTCCATGCACAACTGGCGTACTTCTTCCACGTCACGCCATCCACCATGATATATTCCTGTCCGATGCCGCTCACCCAATCCCTGTACTTCTCAAACCCCAGGATGCTGGGGATACCGGTGAAACCTTGAGCGGCCAGTTCAGTGGAGATCACGCCGGTCATCGCTCCCCACCCTATACCATGCTTGACCATCGCGGGGTTGGCTATGTCCCGCATCATGGGTAGGTTAGGGGCGTGATATTCAGCGATGCCCAGTGCGCTAACGATCTGCTCGCTGGGGAGGCCCATCAAGCTGGCCGCAACGCAAGCACAGGCAACCGAACCCCAGGAACCACAGGCCTGGTAGGTCCGATGGTAGTCGTGCCAACAGCGGCCCGTGCGGTGGGCCACTTCGTAGCCAACGACCATAGCGCACATCATCCGGGCACCGTCCAGTTCCAGTTTTTCAGCTACGTCCAGTGCTGTGGGAAATATCTGGGCTCCCGGATGCCCTTTCGTATATTGGCCACAGTCATCAATATCTATTCCGTTGGCTGCGTAGCCGTTGGCGAAGGCCGAGCCGGCAGCCGAAGCCCGCTTCCCGTGCAGCAGGATCGTTGCCTCATCACCGGGCCAGGTTCGAGCGGCGTAATCTGCGGTGATTCTGCTGATCCTGGTCAGCGTACCCACCAGGGTGGCCCCAAGATTATCAAACAAGCACATCCGCGCTTTGCGCTGAACCGAGTCGGGAAGGACATCCCACCCGGTCTCAGCGACAAAGCTGGCTCCCAAGGCGTCACCCTTTACCGCGTCACTCTTCATGGGACGTCATTCCAATCACATATAGGCCAGGACATCAGTTTCTGCGTGGCCTGTACTGGCGGATCCAGCAATGTGTGTCTCGGTCCGCTCAAAAGGACCCTGCTGGCCGAGAAACCGGGGGGCTAAGAGCCAGTGTGGTTCTAGCATGATGCGGCGACTATTTGGCTTCGGCCCGCCGCACAATCTCCTGAAGCTTCTTCTCTACGTTATCGGGCAAAGGCACTGGTTGATGTTCGCTCAAAACCTGCTCCACCCGCTCCGTCGCTCGCTCGCCCAGAGTCTTGCTGCCCTTTTCTAGCCAGGCTTTGTAGGTGGCCCGCTCGAAGAGATCCGGGTACCAGCGTTCCCGATAGTGTTTGAGCGTGTGATCCGTCTGCAGGTACTCACCCTCTGGGCCCACTTGGGCAATCAAATCCAGCGCCAGAGTTTCATCGGACACTTCAACCCCCTTGAAGAAGGCTTCGATCCAGCTTACAATCTCGTTACATATGACCAGTTGAGCGAAGGAAAAAGTGAGACCAGATTCCAGGTACCCCATATCGTGAATGATATTGCCCCCTGACAGCGACTCGGATATAAGGGTCAGTGCCGCTTCGGCTGCCGCCTGCTGATCAACAACCTTGGATTCCGAGACCCCACCTAGCGCGAACATAGGCAGGCCGTAGAAGTGACCCATAGCCTGGATGATCCCTCGCTCCGGTTCACAATACGTTGAAACAAGAGTGCGCATATCTACCGGTGAAGGTTGCATGCCGGGCATGACGAAAGGCGTGCCTTCCCGCTTTAGCTGAGAAAGCACCAATCCCACCAGCACCCCGGCGTTGTCAAGGGCCACAGCACCCGCTGCCGTCACGGGGCTCGTGGCACCACTGGTTGATGAGGGTACATAGATGGACGGGAGGCCCTTCCCAGAGAGGAAAAGGAGCTTTTGCAAAGCATCTTCATTGTGGCATAGCCCGGAAACCACGTTAATGTAACACGTTGCCAGTGGATTCCGTTTCAAGGCCTCTTCGCCACCTACTACCGCTTCGGCCATTTCCACGGCGTCGATGCAGCCCCCTATCTCGTAGGTGACAAAGATGATGGGCTTGGTCGTATTAGAGAGCATGACTTCCATTTGATGGCGGTCAGCAATGGTCGTATCGACATCCACCGGCAGGACCATAGACATCACAAAGTCTATATTCGGCAAAGCATCGCATATAGTCACGCCTTCTACAACGTCCTTCAGAACCGGCTCCCGGCGTTCCCCGCTCCGATGATCAAGGATGTTCAAACAATCCGACCCAGGTCCGTAGAAACAATGATGTCCTTCCAACGGCATCGCCGGGTTGCCTTGACGGTCGTACAGGACCACTCGCTTGGGCACAGTCGTGAAAGCCTTTTCCACCAAGCCACACGGAACGCGCACTAGGTTGCCGTCGGTCACATCAGCCCCGGCCCTCTTGAGCAAATCAATGGCTTCCTGAAGGTACAGGCGCACACCAACACGCTCCAGCATCTCCAGGCTAGCCCAATGTATCTTACGACATTGCTCCTCAGAGAGACGTGCAAAGCAGACACTACCGAACGATGTGTCGTTGACGCTTATACGTGCCATCTTTGTCCTCCTTGAATTGTAATCTGGTAGGAATGTGCTGAAGTTCATATCTTCACATCTTAATATGTAAGTGTTCAGGGGAGTGAAACCACAACATATTGGTGTTTGCTTGCTATAGAGCCCTACATATAGCGGTTAGCGTTCCTTTTGAGATGAGCAGTAAGGGCCACGAAAGTCATGCAACCACCATATGTTGTGTTTTGGGAAGTTCAAGAAGTCAACATCTGGTATCTGAATGCTTACAAACGTGAAACGCAGTGCATAAGGGATTGAGACCTGACTACGTTGTACGCTTTGCGCTGTCCTCTCGCTCTTTCAGTACCTCAGCGATCACTTCTTCCGCCGCCTCTGGCAGAGGGGGCACCTGGTGCTCGGCCAGGATCTGACGAGCACGCTCGTTGGCGCGGGTGGCTATGTCCTTGCGCCCCTTTTCCACCCAGCGGTCGTAGCGCATCCGGTCAATCAGCTCCGGCCGCCACTGGGCCCACTTCCAGTTGTCGAGCGTGTGATCGTCGGCCAGGAAGCCACCGCCGGGCTTGGCTCGATGGATTGCCTCGCGGGCCAGAGTGCGCTCGCTGATTTCCACGCCGCCCATGATGTAGCGCACCTCGCGGATGATCTCGTCGGCCACCACCAGCATCTCCATCGAGGAAGTAGTGCCGTATTCGATGTAGCCCACGTCGTGGACCAGGTTGCAGCGGGTCAGGAAGGCACTCATGATCGAGATAGCTGCCTCTATGCCAGCCTGGGCGTCCACCACTTTGCTGTCGGTGGCGCCGGCCGTGCCCCACACCGGCAGGTCGTAATAGCGCGCGATGTCAGTACAGGCGGCCATGCCCAGCGGCCACTCGGGGCTGCCATAGCTGACGATGGCCGATTTCATGTCCAGCGCAGCGGTGTTCATGCCGTACAGGAAGGGCGTGCCCGGTCGCACCAACTGGGTGAGCACCAACCCAACCAGGGACTCGGCGTTGCCCAGGGCCAGCGCACCGGCCAGAGTGATCGGCCCGCCGCCGCCGGTATTGGGCGAAGGCGGGTAGGTGACGGGGATGCCCTTTTCGGCGCAGAACAACAGCTTGTCTACCGATTCGTCGTTGTAAAGCAGGGGAGAGATAGGCTCGGCGTAGTGCAGCATGAAGGGCTTTTCGCGCAACTCGTCCTGGCCGCCGGCCACTGCGCAGGCGATGCGGTAGATGTCTTCCATGTCCTCCCGGTTGTTGGCCGTGTAAACGTTGGGCTTGACTGAGCCACGGATCATGGAGATAAAGCTGTGGAGATAGTGATCCAGGGGTGGCACGTCCGACGGAGTGCCCATGGACATCGTGAAATCAATCTGGGCCAGGCTGTCGCACAACTGGGCGATGCGCCGCACGTCCTCGGCGGTGGCTTTGCGCCGCTGTCCGGTCCCCGAGTCAATAGTGAAGGGGCAATCGGAGCCAGGCCCAAAGAAAACCTTGCCCGCCTCAAGAGGCATGGTCAGCTCGCCCAGCCGATTGAACATGGGGATGCGCGGTGAAGCGGAGGCGATGGCGTCCATCACCAGATGGGGCGGGATCTTGATCCGGCCTTCGGACTCCCAGGCCCCGGCGTCGACCAGCAACTCGCGCCCGACCTCGTTCTTCATCACGATGCCCGTTCGAGACAGGATGTCCAGGCTGGCGTGGTGGATGGCCTCAATCTGTTCGTCGGAGAGCATGCGGATGGTGGGATGCAGCGTTTCGATGGGAATTTGTTCCGTCATTGGAGATCTCCTCATTAAGAAACCATGAAACATAAAACGTGAAACGTAACGGTTGCCGCTTCCGTTTCACGTTTTACGCATCACACCCCCATCAGATTCCGCGCCACATCCACCGCAGTAGCCGCATCGGGCGCGTAGGCGTCGGCGCCGATCTGCTCTGCGAAGGCTGCTGTCACCGGCGCGCCGCCGACCATGATCTTGACCGTGTCGCGCAGTCCTGCCTCCTCCAGCCCCTCGATGGTCGCTTTCATCCCTGGCATGGTCGTGGTCAGCAGGGCCGACATGCCTATGAGCTGCGGTTGGTGCTCGCGCACGGCGGCCACGAAGGCATCGGGCTTGACGTCGGTGCCCAGGTCAATGGTCTCGAAGCCCGCCCCCTCCAGCATCATCTTGACCAGGTTCTTGCCGATGTCGTGCAGGTCGCCCTGCACCGTGCCGATGAGATACTTGCCCGCGCTGGGCACATCGCCTTCGGCCAGCAGTGGCCGTAAGATGTTCATGCCGGCGTGCATGGCCCGGGCGGCGATGAGCACCTCAGGCACGAACAGGTCGCCGGCCTTGAAATCCTTGCCTACCTCATCCATGCCGGCAATGAGGCCGCCGTTGAGGATCTTGGCCGGAGCCATCCCCTGATCCAGCGACTGCTGGACCAATGTGGCAACGACGTCGTCCTCGCCCTTGTACAGGTTGGAGGCGATCTGTTCTAAAACGTGCGACTTAGTATCCATGGTTCGCCCCTTTCTATGGTGATCTGAAGGCAGACCCATTACCATAAGCGTCTCGGCATGGCCGGGACGCTTACCACAATTCTCGAAACCTGTCCGGATTTGAGTGAACTGTGCGTTATTGTATACTCTTATCTTGGCCCTGTCAAGTAGCCGTATTAGTTAGCGGACAGCTCAGTAACATTGTCTTTTGCCTCCGGCCCGGAGGGAGGGAATGATACCACTTCGGTAACATTTTCTATGACGGAATACGCTCACTTGACAGTTGGCAGAGGGCACGCTATAATGATCATAATTTGAACACTAATCCGATAAGTCAGTATGCCCGGAGAGATCCCTTCCACCCAGAGTGGGCTGAGACAGGCGCGAAGGAAGGTGATGGATGGGTCATTAGCTGTCGGGTTGAGCTATGGAAGCAAGCATGGCCGGAGAAAACAGAGGCCGGCTGAATGGAGGGAAAGCGTAAATCCCTCGAGGCAATCTTTGGTAGGCGTTTTGTGCAGACACACACAAAAAAACCAGAAGTGCCTCCTAACATTGGACACAATCTGAGCGATTCTTGTGAACATGGAGGGTCTGTGCTTGCACACATCGCCACTGGTCTTCGAACTCGGCCGGGGTGGGATAGCCCAACGAGGAGTGGATGCGGTTGTGCATGTAGACCTCGTCGAGGAACCGACCCAGTTGACAGAGGACATCTGTATAGTCCTCATAGTCCAATAAGCCAACTTCTTGCTCTTTGATGGTTCGCATCAGCCGTTCAGCGTAGCCGTTCTGCCAGGCTTCACCCACCTCGGCCATGCTGATTCGCACGTTAGCCTCCTGGAGCAGTTGGGTGTAAGCCGTGGCGCCATATTGGACTCCCTGGTCAGAGTGATGAATTTCCGGGGTGTGATGAGGCAGCGCTCGCTGCAAGGCGATCAGGCCCAACGACTGGTCCATTACGTCCCACATGCCATCCTCGGATACAGCGGGTGAAGATGTGCATGATCACCGCCAGGCTTCGCCGTGAGCCTTCGGGCTGAGGGCCTCAAGGCCGAAGGCTCAGCCGAACGGCGCAAGCCTGGCCCGGCTTGTTGCTGCGGACTGGCGTCCGCATTCCGTTGCCCATGATGATCCCCAGTGGGCTAATGGGCATGTCCCCAGGTTGCGACGCTCCCGCGCATTGGCTAGCCGAAAAGTGTAAAAAGCGCTACAATCCCAAAGAGGGCCCAAGCCAAGATCGAGTTGGCCAAAAGCCTAAATCAGCCTGGGAGGTGAAAAACTATGGAGAAGAGGAGAGACCAATTGAGCAAGGAGGAGAAAATCCAGCTCCTGAAACGCGTCGCCGAGAGCGAGGACTATTTCACCAACTACCTGCCTGTGCTCAAGGATTTCCTCGACGACGAGGAGGCTGAGGTGCGCAAGCTGGCCCTTGGCGGCCTTTGGGATTACCCTAAGCCGGAGATGATCGAAGTGCTCTTCGACAAGGCCGAAAACGACCCTGACAAAGAGGTCCGCTGCAAAGCCATCATCACTCTGGGACGCTACATCTGCGAAGGCGAGATGGCCGACTACGACTTCGACTGGGGACCGATAAAAGAGATCATGCGCGAGGATGAGCTGCCCCGGGAGGACTTCCTGCGGGTGAAAGAGTTCTTCCTGGGCCTCTACAGGGACCAAGAAAAACCCTTGGACGAGCGCCGCTTCGCCGTCGAAGCTCTGGGCTTCCTAACCGATCCCGAGGTCTTCGAGATCATCGAAGAGGCCTATGCCCATCCCGACAAGAAGATGAAGATGAGCGCCATCTTCGCTATGGGCCGCAGCGGCAACGTCCGTTGGGAGCATGCCATCTTAGATGAGCTGTGCAACCCGGTGAAAGAACTGCAGCTTGAGGCCATCAGGGCGGCAGGGGAATCTGGCTTCGACGGGGCCGGCAAGGATCTGTGGCGGCTGACCTACTCTGACGACCGGGACGTGAAGCTAGAAGCCATCTGGGGCCTGGGGCAGACCGGTTGGGAAGGGGCCTTCGAGCGCTTAGATGAACTGACCTATCTCGGCGAGGATGAGGAAATCCGAGAGATGGCAGAGCTTGCTTTGGAGGACTGTTACCTGTACAGCGGGTCATTGGACGAGTATTACAAAGAGGGCGATTGGGAGGAATCGGACGAGGACGAAGATTGATAAGATACTTGGCATCGGGGACAGAAATAAGTCCCCCGCCCGCCTACCTCGACCCTCTCGATGGGCGTCGCGCAGACGAAACAGGGCTCTCCCTTACGTCCTTTGACCTGAAATATCTCCTGATAGGAGCCTTCGCTCCCGTCCAGGTGCAGGAAGGCCATCTCCGACGAACCACCTGGCTCCAGCCCCCGCTGTAGCTCCGCCACGATGCCGGGATGCAATCGCTCCACCTCCTCCTCGCTCAGGTCCGAAGCGCGGCGTTGGGGATACAGCCTGGCTCGGAAGAGGATCTCATCGGCGTAGACATTGCCCAAGCCGGCGATGGCAGACTGATCCATCAGGGTTGCCTTGATCGCTCCTCGCTTCTTGGCCAGAAGCCGCCGTAAGAGATCAACGGTAAAGCTATCATCCAAGGGATCAGCGGTCAGTTTGACTACAGGCGGCCAATTGTCTACCTCGGCTGTTGACAACAAGTGGACGTATTTGAGCCCTACCTGGCCCAGAGTCAGGCGAGCTCCATCAGCCAACTTCAGCCGCAGGCAAATGTCGTGGGGCTCGCCGGTGAACGGCGGAGAGAGGAGCAGTTGGCCCACCATCATCGGGTGGATGACCAGCGAGTGGCCACCCTCGAAATCTAGAACCAGCATCTTGCCCCGCCGCCGCACCTCTACGATAGCTCTACCCTCTACGGCTTCCCTGAGTTGAGCGACAGGGAACTGGCCCTCTTTCTTTACAAGAACACCGACTACTTCCACCCTGCGACCGGCGACCTCTCGCCTCAGTTCCTCTTTTAGTATTCCTACCTCAGGCAGCTCGGGCACTTTCTCAGCCCCTTCATCACACGCAAATTCTTTCTACCACCAAGACACAGAGACACGAAGGTTTCTTGAGAGGCCATTACACGCTGCTTTTCACCGCTTTTCTTTGTGCCTTGGTGTGTCTGTGGTAAAGAGTTTGCTGCGGCTACGCCGCGCTATGGATTTGCTGCTCAACTTCCCTCGCCAACCTCTTCCCCAAATTCGTGATGCTCTCCAACCCCTTTGACCCTATCCGCTCGTAGATCACGCGCACGTCCTGTTCCAAATCATCTAGAGCCCAGGAAGCCTTGCGATAAGCCCAAATCCTGTAATCCCGCTCCCCCGCTAATTCTAGCGGATATGCCTTGTTGGCCAGATGCCCGGCGATGCGCTTGTTCGTTACCAACTTTTCACCACGGATGAGAGGCCGTGGCATTCGGTCACTGATGCCGTACTTCTCGCACAGCTCTGCCACCTTCTGCCCCAGTCGGCTCCAGTAGCTCTGCGGTGGGCCGTAACTGCCTTGGGGATAGAGTTGCTCGTAGGAGGGCATCTTCCCCGGATAGATGCGCGCCAACTGCTTCAGGAAATAGGCTTTCTGTTTATCGGAGAGGGTTAGCTCACCAGCCAGGACGAAAGTGCCGCCGTGATCCCGGGTCCAGCGCACTACCGCTTCCAGGTTCTCATCATCATCGTAGATGCCAGGAAGGATGGGCATGAAGCAGGTGCCAGTGAGAATGCCCGCCCTAGCAAACTGCTCCATGGCCTTGAAGCGGCGCGGCGGCATTCGCACGGCAGGCTCGAAGCCCTTGAGGTACCCGTAATTGGGAGATTCGGGAGTGGCGATAATCCTGAAGCTGACCACGGCTCGCGCCTTATCGTTGATAGCCTTGATCAACTCCAAATCTTGCAGCACATTATGGGACTTCTCCAGCACCAAGACGGGGAAGCCAAGGTCGAGGCAGGCTTGGAGCAGTTGGCCCGAGAGGCCATAGCGGAACTCGGCGGGCTGGTAGTCTCTCAAACCGATGACGTCAACCGGCACCTTCGATAGCTCCTTGCGCAAGAGCCCCGGAGCATTGATCTTCACCTTGATCAGACGTGAGAAATCCCCGGGGTCAGGGTAGGGGCAATACTTGCTCTCGCGCCAGTAGCAATACTCACAGCTATGCTGACAGCCCAAGTAGGGATGGTCGCCGTAGCGCGTCCAAAATCAGTGATCGGGGGGTTTGTTACCTGTTCAGGATGCGCTTGGGCCGGTAGAGCTTATATTCGACAGCCATGGTCTCAAGCCCAGGCCGCTGGGGTCAGATGTAGGCACTCTTTGAGACCATCATGGCAGAGTCGGCTCCAGCCACTTTTCTGCCGCCCAGCCGATGTCCCCGTCCTCGTCCTCCAGCCGCCACCAGATGTAACCATCGGCCTCCTCAGGGCCATCCAGTACTTTGAGAATCGCCCTGTCCTTGACTAGCTTGAGGCGAGCGTAGTTCATCCCAGGACCTGAGCGATAGCTCAGTTGGTCGGCTTCGGCGCCGATCACCTTTACGTAGCCGCCGACGGTGATCTCAGTGGGGAGGGTTGGGGTAGGCTGGGGACTGGGAGTAGGAAAGGGGGTCAACGTTGGCAGGGAGAGAGTGACGATAGGTGTGACCTCAATGGTCGGTTGGATTGCCGGCGGAGGCTCGAAGGGGTTCCAAAGAGTGATGAGCACTGCCAATATCAACAGCAGGATGACCACCAGAGGCCAGAGGGGTAACCCGCGCCGACTCTTCGCTCGTGTCTGCGGCTGAACTTCCTCTTCATAATCACTTTGGGTGTTGAAGTCAGACATACTTGATACTCCTTTCTCTATTTATTGCGTACAAGTTCCAGTAGCTCGTTCAGAGACAGGGTATTCACTACGTTCTCGGCTTCGGCCCAACCGCGACGGGCAGTGGCCACGCCATACTCCATAGCCGCCAGGCCCTCTGCATTGTGGGCGTCGCTATCTACGGCCAGCCTCACCCCCATGCCCACGGCGCGGCGGATGTGGGCATCGTCGAGGTCCAACCTGTCAGGGATGGCGTTGACCTCCAGAATAGTGCCCGTTTCAAGGGCTACCGCCAGAACCCTGTCCATGTCCACGGCGCTGGCCTCCCGCTGGCCGAGGATGCGCCCTCGGGGGTGGCCAATAACGTCCACGTGAGGATTGCGCATGGCCGAGATGAGCCGGGAGGTGATGCGCTCCCGCTCCTGGCGCAGGCCTGAGTGAATCGAGGCCACCACAACATCCAGTTCGCTCAACACCTCATCGGGGAGGTCCAAGCTGCCATCGGCCTTGATTTCTACTTCGGCCCCCTGGAGCAGCCGAAAATTGGCGAATTGCTCGTTGAGGCGGTTGATCTCAGCCCGTTGCTCCCACAGTCGCTCCGGCGTCAGCCCCCGTGCCACTCCCAAGCTCTGGGTGTGGTCGCTCATCACAGCGTACTGATAGCCCCGTGCTCGAGCTGCCTCGGCTATCTCAGCAATGCTGGCCACCCCGTCGCTCCAACTGGTGTGGACGTGCAGGTCGCCCTTGATGTCACTCAACTCGATCAACTTCGGTAACTTGCCCCGTCTGGCCACCTCGATCTCACCTCGATTCTCCCGCAACTCCGGAGGGATCCAAGGCAGCCCTAAAGTGTTATAGACGCTCTCCTCATCTGACCGGAGGATCTCTTCCCCGTCCCGCTTGAAGCCATACTCGCTCAGGCTGAGGCCCTGGTCCAGAGAAAGCTCCCTCAGAGCCACATTGTGATCCTTGCTCCCGGTGAAGTACTGCAGGAGCGAGCCGTAGCGGGCGGGCTCCAGCACCCGCAGGTCAACCTGAAGCCCGTTGTGGAGGATCACCGAGGTCTTGGTCGAACCCCGCAAGGCAACTTCTTCCACCAGTGGAAGGTTGACAAAGCAATCCATCACGGCCTCTGGCTCGTCTGAAGCCACCAGGAGATCAATGTCGCGTATAGTAGCTTTCATGCGGCGCAGGCTACCCGCTACAGTGGCCTGTTGCAAGGCAGAGCAGCCAGCTCGCAACGCACCCAAGATCTCTCTGGCTACTGGCCAAGCAGTGCCCAAGGGGATGCGATCGGTGCGCCGGTGGAGCGCCTCGATGCTGGCAAGGATGTTGGCCTCCGACTTGACGCCCAATCCCGGCAGATCCCTGAGCTTGCCCTCCCGGCCTGCTCGCCCCACATCGGCCACGCTCATCAGCCCCAACCTCTCGTAGAGCAGGTTTGCCGTCTTGGGGCCCACATCGGGGATGGCCAGCATGGCTACCACCCCTGGCGGAATCTCTTCTCTCAGCCCCTCGTAATACCCCAAGCGCCCAGTGCGCAACAGCTCATCGAGCTTCTTGGCCAAGGCCTCGCCCACGCCAGGTATCTCCCTGAGTTTACCATCCCGCCAGACGTCATTGATATCTCGTCCCAAGTTGAGGATGTTATCCGCCGCCCGCCGGTATGCTATGGACTTGTAGATGATCTCGCCCTTTATCTCCAACATGTCAGCGATGTCGTAGAGGATATCGGCCACCTGGCGATTGTTCATAGTCCTTTTCCTCCACTACTCACAGCAGGTAGTCTCCCTGGAGGTTGATGCTCTCCCCCAGTACATCTACTAACATTATACCAGCTTTTGCTCAACTTGACAATAGCAGGGTCTACCGCAGATTGTGGCATACTTCCTGTGCAGGTCGAGGCCGAAGAAACGTGTGTTCATTGATTTTGGATAGCAATGACCGATAAAACTAACGCCATGCGGATGCTTGAGGCCCGGCGGGTGCCATACGAGACCTACACCTTTCCGCCAGAGATTCACTCTGCCGAAGGAGTAGCCCAGGTGGTGGGCCTGCCGGCCAGTCGGGTCTACAAGACCTTGGTCGTGGTGCGCAAGCAGGGCAAACCGTTGTTGGTGATGATAGCCGGCGACCGAGAACTCGACCTCAAACGGCTGGCCAAGGCCGTGGGGGAGAAGAAGCTGCGCATAGCGACCTACAAGTAAGAGGAATCGCTGACAGGGCTAGAGGTGGGAGACATCTCGGCCCTGGCCCTCCTCCATCGGGGCTTCGATGTGTACATTGACCGAGCAGCAACAAAGCTCAAGCGCATGATCGTCAGCGCTGGGTGTCGGGGAATCAACCTAAGGATGACGGTGGAGGATCTCATTCGCGTGACCAAAGCCAAAGTGATTGAGGCAAGTTGAAGCTTATCGCTCCTTCCTCCTCAGAAAGCGGGGATGGGTCTTCACCAATCCCATCTACGTGAGGTGAATAAGGTCCCCGTAGATGGAATTCCCCACTACCTTCATCGTGACCCTATGCAGGGGCAGATATCCCTTTTGGGCCAGCTCCGGTCGGGGGATGGAGGACTCATCTGGTTTGTCGGTTAAGCCGAAGAGGAGGACACCCTTCCCTCTCAAGAAGCGACAAACATCGGCCACCTCCCGAGTAATGACGATCTCCTCGGCGAGGATCATCTCCTCGCCCGCATCGTCGGACAAGCGATCCATCCGCCTCACTGTCTCCTCGTATTCCCGGTAGCGAAAACTTTTGAAGGGAGTGGGATCGCCCCGCCGGAAATTGGTGTAGACCTCCTGGTGAACAGGGGCTAGTTCGTCACCAATGGACCTCTCAGCACAGGCTTCGATGAACTGGGCGAAGGAGGAAAGGCGCTCAGCCTCAAGATCGGCTAAAAGCTGGGTGAAGTCATACACCCCACCGCTGACCATGAGGCATATGTAGGCCAAATAGTCCTGATTGTCAGCGGTGAAAGGATGATATCGGGGTTGATTTAGCTCGTCGTAGACGGCCCGGAACTCCCCTTCGTCGAAGTCGGCGGCTCGACTGAGCGGTTCGGCTGAGTTCACTGTCGAAGCCTCGCCGAAGTCTCCCAGGACCTCCTCAACGGTCCGGCGCACTGCCTCTACCCGCGCCGCATCTATGGCTTGAGAGTTTCTCCCCCGTGCTCCGAAGGCCGTCTTGTCCAGATCAACAAGAGCCGCTGTCGCCTCATCAAGAGCGAAACCCTCTTCCTGTAGGAAGTGGACGAAATCAGCCAGCGCCGCCCAGCGGTCGGCCAACATTACCCCATCCTCAACCTCGATCTGCCTACTCTCTTCCACTCCCTCGTGGCCGATGAAACCGCGGGTGGGCAGACGCTGGTCCAGATTGCGGATGGCCTGGCCGTCGTTCATGGCCGTATCGCCGATGTAGATGAGCCGCTGCAGGCGCTTATCGGAGCGCAGGGCCTGGGCCTGGCCCAAGAGGTGCAGGATAGCCTGGGCGTAGACGGGCTCCGCCTTGCGAGGGATGAGGAAAGAAGGCAGCCTGACTTCCTCCCAGAACTCGGGAAACCCTTGCCCTTCGACAGCCCTTCGACGGAGCTCAGGGCAAGGCTCAGGACGTTGCAGCCGCCCGTCGGCAGGCTCCAGGTTGCGGTAGACCACCAGATCACCCAAGAAATCATACAGGGATGCCCGTTCCATTACCCTGGCTCCTCGAGATATCCCTGTGCTTTCAACATCTCAGCATTGAGGATGGCTGCCCCGGCAGCCCCCCGGATGGTGTTATGGCCCAGGAGGACGAACTTGTAATCTAGCACCGGACATTCCCGCACCCGCCCGACCACCACGCTCATTCCTCCGCCCTCATCGCGGTCGAGACGGGGTTGAGGGCGATCAATCTCCCTCCTCACCACGATGGGGTGCTCCGGGGCGCTGGGCAGCCCCAAATCCTGGAGAGGCCCTCGAAAGCCCTGCAACGCTTCCACTAGTTCCTCGCGGCCTGCCTCTTGTCCCAGCTTAACCGAGACGGCTTCCAGGTGCCCGTCTCGCGTGGCCACGCGGTGACACTGAGCGCTGATAGTCACCTCTGCTTCCCTGACGGCCTCCCCCTCCAATCGCCCCAGAAGCTTAAGTGGCTCCGTCTCCAGCTTCCCCTCCTCGCCGGCGATGTAGGGGATGACGTTATCCAGAATGTCCAGGGAGGGAACGCCGGGATAACCAGCGCCAGAGAGAGCCTGCATGGTCACCACGCTGAGAGCTGTGATCCCAAAGCGATCCCAAATCGGTTTCAAAGCTAACACCAGTTGGGCCGTGGAGCAATTGGGGTTAGTGACGATGAAGCCCTTCCAGCCGCGCCTCCGTCGCTGAATCCCGATGAGAGCCAGATGGTTGGGATTGACCTCAGGCACCAACAAGGGCACGTCTGGGTCGAGGCGGTGGTTGCGAGCGTTGCTGGAGACGGCGTAACCCGCAGCGGCGAACTCCTCCTCGATGGGCCCCGCCACCTCAGCCGGGAGGGCGGAGAATACCAGACG
>Ga0209986_10001132_pt1 | contig 25873 bp, 25 predicted proteins | sample BlataG_FD_183168 | JGI IMG/M metagenome (GOLD analysis project Ga0209986, IMG submission 183168) | Deep subsurface microbial communities from Black Sea to uncover new lineages of life (NeLLi) - Black_00105 metaG (SPAdes) (version 2) | ecosystem: Environmental > Aquatic > Marine > Oceanic >... | reverse complement strand
CATTTCATCTTTGAAAAGCCACTCACAGGGCAGCTTGCAGCCGTACAGGATTGTGACCTCTCCAAAATCTTGGCGATTGTTTAACACATAGTTAATGGGTGATCTCATGGGGATAATGCCGATACCGCCTCCAATGAAAAGGAGCGTTTTGCCCTTTAAAGCTTCCACATCAAAGCCCTTTCCGAAAGGACCTCTAATACCTACCTTGTCACCCGGCTTCATAGCATGAAGTTTTGATGTAACGTCTCCTACCCTCCTCACTACAAGTTCGAACGTATTACCGTTGGGAGCAGACGATACCGATATAGGCGCTTCTCCAAATCCCATTACAGAAATCTCCACGAATTGACCTGGCTGGTGTCCCAAAGGACGACCGTCATCTAACTCTATTTCAAAGAAAGTTTCCAACTCTGTAAGCTTTTCCACTCTTTTTAGAGTAGCAGGTCGAGGAACATGGAGGGGCTCTTCTACTGTAGCAGAAACTATTTTATCTTCAGCAGTAAGGGGAGTTGCCTCAGATTTTTTAATAGACTGAGAGGTCTCAGCTATCTTGTTTATGAGATTTATCGGATCGGCAATATCTGGTATACACTGGCTCGAGCAGCGGCCACATCCCACGCATGCTACAAATCCCAGCATGTCGGGGAGATACCTCCCCTTGCGGTTGTACCGGTGCCTATATCTATCTTCCATACTCTCTCTGAATATTTCACCGGAACCTACCTTTGTGAAGTCCCTGAGGAGACATCCGTCCCATGTTCTTATCCTCTTACCTGTTGTGAGATTAAGATCGACCTCATCATTAACATCATAACAAAAACATGTTGGACATACTAAGGTGCATGTTCCGCATCCAAGACATTTCTCCGCCTGACTCTTCCATACATCACTGTCGTAATTCTTTTCCAGAAGGTCATGCCATCCCTGTGGCTTTACCATAAGACCCCGCTTTGCCTTGGCTGATGTGTTCTCTATTATAGTTCTGACCTTTTGGATATCATTCGGAGTAGCTTCCTGTACGGAACGAGCATAATTATTCAGGAGTTTTTCTCCAGCTTCAGTGCCAATCTCGATGGCTATTTTATCACCCATATCTGTGAGCATAAGATCATAACCAGAGTCAATAAAACCTGTCCCCATATCATCAAAGAAAGCCTTTTCTGCCACATTTAGAACATTCGACCCTATTATCAGCGTATTTTTCCTCCTCTGAAGATAGGAGTCGTCCACATGTGTATCCAGGAAATACGTGTCCATCTGCTTTATGGCAATAATATCGTATGGATGGACTCCTATAATCACCTTTGGTTTTGGCTCTTCTACTCTCTTCACATCGAACGGCTTGGAAAGATCAAATGTCATCATTGTTTCATATTGGGGCAAAAAGTACTTTTTGGGCGGCAGGATTGTAACGTCGTAATCAAGTCGCAGTTCATCAGCAGATTCCAATAATCCGAAAGCAAATTTTTCGCCCTTTGCTTTCACTCCCTCAACATCTATTGACTCATCTTCTATTAACGCATCGACAAACACCAGAAATTCTTTTTTTGTTATTATCTTCATTTTATTTCCTCCTTCCATAAACTCATAACTATTTCATGTACTAAACTCTGTCCTATTGCTCAGAACATCAACCTTTTATCTTTATTATAAAAAAGTTAAAAATATTTAAAAATCTTCTGGAGGTAAAGGTGCTCTGGAAATTTTTAGTCTTAATTGACATCTTAAGCATCGTTCTGCTTCTTTCACTGCTGTTTTTTCATCAATGCTACATTCTACTTGGGAAAAATCATGTAGTCTCTTATCAACAGGGATAGTAGGTATTTTAGGCCTTTTTCTATAAGCAAATCCTTCTTCCCTTCCTAAACAAGGATCTTCTTCCTCCTCTGGAATAAATTTTTGATCAATTTCGCCTGTCCCTCCCAAATATTTGTCTATAGATATCGCAGCTTTTCTACCAGCCTGAATTGCCTCAATTACAAAAGCAGGACCACTAACTACATCACCTCCTGCAAATACACCTTCCTTTGAACAAGAAAGAGCTTCTTCATCCACAATAACATTTCCTCTTCTGGTCAATGAAAGATCGAATTTATCAGGTACTGCAGATCTTTGACCACACGCCATAATCAACCTATCAACTTCAATCGCAAATTCACTGCCTTCAACAGGGATAGGTCGCCTTCTTCCACTTGCGTCTGGCTCGCCCAGTTTCATTCGTATGCATTCTACTTTTAATCTATCACGTTCAGGTAACACTCTTTGAGGTGTTACAAGAAAATCGAACTTTACCCCTTCTTCCAACGCTCCCTCTATATCCTCCAGAGCTGCGGGCATTTCTTTTTGGGTTCGCCGGTATAGTACAGTAATTTTTTCTGCTCCCACTCGCAACGCACTTCTTGCTACATCCATGGCAGTATTACCTCCTCCAACAACCGCTACTTCCCCTGTAATATCCACCTCTCCCCCAAGATTTATGGATCGCAACACAGACATTCCGTCTAACACTCGTGGATCATCTTCTCCAGGAATCCCTATTTTTATGCTTTCAGTCGCACCTAGGGCCAAAAATATCGCATTGAAACCCTGATTAAACAATTCATCAAATGATTCTATTTTTGTATTTAGTTTTATTTTCACATCAATATTCTCTATATCCTCGATTTCTTGATTTAAAATATCTCTCGGTAGTCGGTACTCAGGTATGCCTATCCTCATCATCCCACCTGGTTCAGGCAGGGCCTCAAAAACAGTTACTGAATGTCCTAATTTTCTCAGAAACCATGCGGCAGTCAGTCCCGCAGGACCTGAACCTACAATTGCTACCTTCTTACCTGTTTCTGCTGCAATTGTGATTTTAGATCGCCATCTACCTGAATCTCGCTCAGCTGCAAATCTTTTTAACGATCTTATAGTTATCGGTTCATTTACCTCACCTCTACGACATGCTTCTTCACAGGGGTGATTACATACGCACCCCAATACATGCGGAAACGGGACTTTTTCCCTTACAACTTCCAGGGCACCTTGAAACCTGCCTTCTGCAATCAGTCTTACATATCGTGAAACATCTATTCCTGCAGGACAGGTATTTGTGCACGGGAGAAGTACTTTTTCACGATCCTTTTCCTCAAATTTTTCTTTATCAGTCAATGCTCCTGAAGGACATACCTCCACACAGGCTAAACAGAATTTACACCCCGCATCTTTCATAGGTAAATCACAACTGGTACTCACAATAGTATTTATGCCACGATTAATAAGCCCAATTACTCCCGTTTTTCTTATTTCTTGACACATTCTCACACAGCGTTCGCACAAAATACATCGATTAAAATCCCTAATAAATAAGGGTTCATCTGAAATTACAGGAAGATTTCTCGGATGAGAAATGTACCCGGAGAGCACTTCTTTTACGCCTATCCAATCAACAACTTTCTTCAATTGAGATGACTTGTCCAACTCTGTTGGATGCTCACTTAAAATAAACCAAATAATGTTTTTCCTAAGTTCTTGAATCTTTGGAGTATTGGTATGAACAATCATTCCATCTTTAACCGTGGTAGTACAAGCAGTGGGGAATCCTTTCATACCTTTAATCTCTACAATGCATAAACGGCATGCACCTATAGAAGGAATGTCCGGATGATAGCATAGATTGGGAATATAAATACCTTCTTGGAGAGCAGCCTCAAGTACTGTTTTTCCTTTTTCTACCTCGATTTCTATGTCATCAATATTTAATCTAATCATTGTATCGCCCCAAAATTACATGCATTAATGCAGGATTTGCATTTTATGCATTTATCTTTATTAATTTTTGGATACTCTTTTTTCTTCCAATCAATAGCACCCACTGGACAGGCCTTATAACACTGTCCGCATTTAACACACTTATCTTCTATAATTTCAAATTTTAAAAGTTCTATACATACATGAGATGGGCAGATTTTATCTGTTATATGGGCGTGATACTCATCTAAAAAATATTTTAAGGTTGTTAATACTGGATTGGGAGCTGTATTCCCAAGTCCACAAAGCGCAGTATCTTTTATAGTATTACCTATTTCTTGTAAAAAATTAATATGTTCTTCCTTGCCTTTACCCTCAGTAATTTCTTCAAGAACTTCTAACATTCTTTTTAAACCTACTCTACAGGGCACACATTTACCACATGATTCTGCTACTGTAAAATTTAAAAAGAATCTCGCAATATCGACCATACAGGTGCGTTCATCCATTACAATCATACCCCCTGAACCCATGATTGCACCTGTTTGCGTAATAGACTCATAATCAATAGGTGTATCTAAAAGGCTTTCAGGGAGGCATCCTCCTGAAGGACCACCTATCTGTACGCCTTTAAAATCTATCTTTTTATTTACCATTCCCCCTCCTGGACCATATACGAGTTGGCGAATCGTAGTTCCCATCGGGACCTCTATCAGGCCTGTATTTTTTACTTTTCCTGCCAGTGCAAAAACTTTTGTGCCCTTGCTCCCTTCTGTCCCGATAGAAGAAAACCATTCTGATCCTCTTATAATAATATGCCTAATATTGGCTAAAGTTTCTACATTATTAATGAGGGTAGGCTTATCCCATAATCCCTTCTGTGCAGGAAATGGTGGTCTAGGCATTGGCATTCCTCTACGTCCTTCAATTGATGCCATAAGAGCAGTTTCTTCACCGCACACAAATGCCCCAGCACCTTGTTTGATAGCAATATCAAATGAAAGATTACTATTCAGGATGGATTTCCCTAAAAATCCTTTTTCTCTGGCTTGTGATATTGCCTTGTTTAATCTCTTTATTGCTAAGGGATATTCCGCACGACAGTAGATGTATCCTTCATTCGCACCGATGGCATAACCCGCGATAATCATTCCTTCAATCACAGAATGCGGGTCCCCCTCTAATACACTACGATCCATAAAGGCACCCGGATCACCCTCGTCAGCGTTACATATAACATATTTTTGATCGCCTTTTGCCTCACGACAGAACATCCATTTCAAACCTGTTGGAAAACCGGCACCTCCTCGACCACGAAGCCCCGATCTCGTTATCTCATTTATAACATTCTTACGGGTCATTTCAGAAAGCACCTTCTTTAGTGCAGTGTATCCGCCTACTGCTATGTAGTCATCGATATTCTCAGGATCGATCTCCCCACAATTTGAAAGAACGATTCGTGTCTGTTTAGAAAAAAACTGCTCATAATCTTTCCCGGCTTGTAATTCTTTTAATGGCTCACCTCGCAAGAGATGCTTCTCCACAATTTTGGGTACATCTTCAGGTTTAATATATTCATAAGTAACTCTGCCAAGTTCTGAAGTAATAATGTCTACCAGTACATCTCTAAATAAACCTCTATCACCAGTTTTTACGATCTTGCATTTGTCAATTAATTTGTGACGCTTTAGTTCATCCTTGAAAATTCTTTCTACCTTTTCAGCACCGGCCGAAATCCCGCTTGTACCCATACAGATAAGTATCTTTATCTCCATCTACTTCACCTCTTTACTGCGATATTCTTTCATCAATGTATCTACTTTTTGAATTGTGCACTTTCCATAAAAATTATTATCAATTACAACAACAGGTGCCATACCGCAGCATCCAAGACAGGCAACTCTTTCCAGAGAAAACATACCATCTTCTGTAGTCTCATCTTCACTTATTCCTAATTTATCTGACAGATAATCAAGAATCTCCTTTCCCCCCATAACATGACAAGCGGTACCCTGACAGGCTTTAATCGTATGTCTACCCCGCGGAGTAAGATAGAACTGAGTATAAAATGTTAATATTCCATAAATTTCCACAGGATAAATTGATAGTTCTGTAGATATCAACTCTATGGATTCTTCGGGAACATACCCATAAATAGCCTGAATATCTTGCAATAGCGAGATTAATATGCCTTTTTTCTTACGATATTGTTGAATTATTTTCTTTATATCTAAGGGATCAACTTTCATTTGCGGACACCCCCCATGCATCGAACGCACTATTGGGCTGGAAACTCGGCAGTTGTAATATCTCTTCAGATAAATATTCTCCATTTGGATGTTTTATTATAGAAGTTCGCTCTCCTTTTTCGTGTCCCGCCTTGAACTTTTTAGCTATCAAGGGTGCCTCTACGTCAAAAAGCTTAACATTCTTACTCAATTGCTTTTTATAAACTATCCTGTGCATAGTATCACCGTCAAAAAAACTATGAAATTTTAATTTAAAAGGTTATGGTTGGAATTATTAAATTAACAAAAGAAGTATTCTAAGAAAAAAAAGTATAAGAAATAAACTCTATAAATCTCGCTTTTTTTCCAGAAAACTTTTTAAAGTCTCCTTTTTTAATAGTTTATAGGTGATTAAAATGAAAAAACTGATAGAGAGAGCAGCAAAAAATGTGAAAGATGAATACAAAGTAAGAATACTTATAGATCCAGAGGAATCAGATATTCTCAGTTCTGGAATAATCCCTAAGAATATAAAAACGAATGTTTACAAATCTCACTTGGGGATCTACATAGAGTTAATAGGAAAAGCAGAAGATGTTATGAGAACTGAGATAGCTATAAGAAGAGCTTTAATCGCGGACTACACAAAAAGCTGTGGAAAAGCCACTGCAAAGACTTAATGTTCAAAATATATTGAACTTAACCAAAAAACATAAATACAAGGAGATGCTCTCAGTATTATGAAAAAAATTATACTTGCTTTAGTTTTTGTAATCCTCTTAGCGGGATGTATAAGTGAAGAAAAAACATGGGAAGTCACAAAAGGTGCCGATAGTGCATCAGAAGAGATGGGCGTACCGGCACCGCAGGAGATCGAAGAAGAAAATATCGATAGAAAGGTAATCACGACATCGCGAATAGAGATAGAAGTAAATGATTTTGATAAGGCTATGGCAAAAATAAATACTGTTGTAGAAAATTACGAGGGATATATAGCAGATTCCTCTTCTCGGATAGAAGATAACTATAAAGAAGGCTGGGCAACTTTGAGGATACCTGAAGAATATTTTTCTAACGTCTTTGAAGAACTTAAAACGCTTGGAAAAGTAAAGAGTACAGATACAAACAGAGAAGATGTTACAAAGAGATATATGGACCTTGAATCCAGATTGAATAACAAAAAAGCGGAAGAAAAAAGATACCTCGAGATACTTGAAGAAGCCAAGAATGTGGAGGAGATACTCAAGGTAGAATCGTATCTCTCAAGAACGAGAGAAGAAATAGAAAGACTTCAGGGCGAGATAAACTATCTGGAAAATAGAATAAGCTATTCAACTATAACTATCTATCTTTCCGAACCGAAACCTATATCTTATGAATGGGGAATAAAAAGAGCTATTGAAGTGGGTATACAGGTTTTCATGGCAACGATCAGAGCAATAATAATCGGGATATTCGTAGTCATACCATTGTTTATCCTCTCCGTGGTGTTATATTTCATATACAAAGCTGTAAAAAAGAAAACGGGATTTAAGATAAGGAAATGATTTAATCGCTGCAAAGAAGATACACTTTAGATAATTTTTTATAAACTTCAAGTACATAACAGAAACATTTTAAATGGTAAGTCTAATCAGTAGTATGGAATCCATAATAGAGATCAGGGGTCTCTCAAAGATCTATACAGCAAAAGAAAGAAAAGGTATCTTCAGAGGAAAAAAGAAAAAAATTGAAGCTCTGATGGAAGCCTTGGTATGTACTGAAAAATTTATTTCCAGCCATGAAGTTTATAATACTCGTTTATCATTCTTTTAATATCCACAGTTGATCCCTTTGTTGGGCCTTCAGAAAGAGGCTCTTTCAAAAATCTCTCCGGTAAAGTATCATCTTCTGAATTCAATCCAAATTTTTTGTTGAGAACTCGGTCTCTATTGATGCACTCTCCCATTATTTTCTGAAGATACTCAGGTGTATAGGACATGCCGGTACATGTTTTTAAAAGCAGGGATGCATTCTCAAAGTTCAGTATATCCATGCATAATCCGATATTTTTGCACATTGTCATCGAGTCGCAAAGAAGAGAGATCTTCTCGGAGTATGTTACAAGAGCAGCCTTACCCTCCTCTGAAAGCCTGTCAGCAGCTTTTTCTGTTCCAAATCTTCTTTTCGCTTCCTCTCTTCGATCTGTCAGTTCAAAATATGGCTCTGCTCGAAGATGATCCGCTCCTCTTGAAGATATAGCATACGTAAGACCGTAGGCTTTTATTCCCCTCGGATCGCCGCATATAATATCCAATCCTTTCACATGCATAACAAGCTTCTGTGCTTCTTTACTAAATTTTTCTGAGAACTTTTTCGCTCCTTTGGCCAGAGCATCTCCTATGCCTTCTCTGTAGACTATTTTTTTTACTATCTCACGTATCTTATCCTTCTCCCCCCATGATATATTTACTCCGATCTCCTCTGGAGAGATCAATCCCTTCTCTTCACACTCCATAATCCATCCAATGATCTCGCCTGTGGATATAGCATCCAGCCCCATCTGATTCAGATACTCTGTCATTTCTAATGCAAATGAAAGATCAGAGTTTCCTATCCTTGAAGTAAAACTGCATAACATCTCAAACTCAGGTCCTTCTCCCTCATGATCATTGCATATATAGTAACGGGAACAGTGAAGATTGCAGTTAAAACATGCTTTATTCTTTACCTTATAATTTTCTTCTAATCTTTCACCTGAGATATTGTCAAGATAAGAACAGGCTCCCTTCTGAAAGTGATTCGTGGGAAGAATACCGATTCTGTTGAGATCCTTCATGAGCATTGTGGTGCCCATCCTATACCTCTTATTGTATTCATTATGATTCAGTATGGCCTTTTCTATCTTTTTTATCTCCGAGAAAAAAGCCATTGGATCTTTTATTTTCAGTGATCGCGATCCTCTCACAGCTATAGCCTTCAAATTCTTTGATCCTATAACAGCACCCATTCCTGTACGGCCGTTAACTCTGTTTCCACTTGAAACTATTGTTGAAAACAGTACGAGATTCTCTCCTGCAGGACCTATGGCTGCTATTTGAATTGAGTGATTCCTCTGTTTTTTCCTGATGGCTTCTGTAACTTCTAGTATGGATCTTCCTCTGTATTCAGGACATTTAACAAACTCAGAGCCATCTTCAGTGATCATTAAATAAATTAAATCTTCTGATCTCCCTTTAATAATGATCTGATCAAAGCCAGTGAGTTTCATCTCTGCTCCAAACTGTCCTCCTGCAGCGGAATCCCCCAGTATCCCTGTGAGGGGAGATTTGGATGTAACAATGTGGTATGCAGAAGCTGGAAGAATTGATCCAGTGAGAGGACCTATACCAAATATGAGAATATTCTCGGATCCAAGAGGATTACATGCGGGATCTATCTCTTCCAGAAGCCTTTTTGTATTTGCAGCACGTCCTCCAATAACATTCTTTATCCATGATTTTTTCATTTTTTCTATATGAAACTTCTCTTCTGTAAGATCTATTCTAAGGATTTTTCCACCATATCCATATTCAAGCATCATCTCACCCATTTTTTTCTTAAAGCTGCCCCAAGCTTTTTTATATAGTTATATCTTTTTTCATCCGGAGTCATATCCTCTGTTTCTTTTTTAATTTCAGAAAGAGACAAATGTTCGTTATCAGGAATATAGGTGATCGCACCCTCTGTGCATGCCTTCACACATTTTGGATCTCCACCACAGAGATCGCATACAAAAACGATCCCATCAAATATCTCTATAGCACCGATAGGACATTCTCTTTCACATTTACCGCAGAGTATACATACAGTTGGAGAGACTATTATCTGCCCAAAAGATCCTATACTCAATGCATTTACAGGACATGAAAGACAGTACCTTTCTTTGCACTGAACACATGTAACGGGACCATCTATACCTTTCTCATATAACTGAATTACCTTAATTCTTGACAGATTCCTGTTTATCTTTCCTGTGTGAAAAAAAGAACATGCAGTTTCGCATCTTCTGCATCCCGTACATTTACTCAGATCGATCTTTATCATTTATATCTTCCTCTACAACTTCTAAACGGTAAATCACTTTCCCCTTAGGATCCGGGCAGGAAAAATGCTTTACAGTTTTTATCCAGTGATCATCTTTCAGATCATCTTTAACACTCAATAGTGGAAATACAGGCATCATGCTCTGGAGTGCACAGATACAGAGATATTTTCCTTCAGGAATATACAGCTTTGAACCTTCAACATAAAAGTAGTCTCCTATAAACATAGGGAGATTCCAGTATCCATCAATTCTCTCTACCGTTACTTTTATTCTTGTCATTATCTTACCCTGAATCTTCATATCAAAAATGTACATTGATGATCTTTTTAAAGTTTTTTGTCGCAGAGATGTACTTTAAAGTTACATTAAGAGTTTCATAACATCCATTGCCTCATTCACAAACCATTTAAATATTGGAAACAAAACTTTACCATGACTATTAAAGTATACAATACATTGCACAGAAAAAAAGAAGAGTTTGTACCGGGAGATAAGAAAGTAAGGATCTATATTTGTGGTTTAACTCCTTACGATTATGCACATCTCGGGCATGCGAAAACATACGTAGCTTTTGATGTAATCATAAGATATCTTGAGTACAGAGGATATGAGATTTTTCATGTTCAGAATGTTACGGATGTGGAGGATAAACTTATCAACAGATCGAAAGAAGTTAATAAAAATCCTTTAGAGATTGCGGATTTCTTTTTTAAGGATGCCTTGAAAGATTTTGATGCACTGAATATAAAAAGAGCAGATCTATATCCAAAAGTTTCTGATCATATAGAAGATATAATTAATTTCATATCCAAGCTTATAGAGAAAGACTATGCTTATGAATCGGGAGGAAATGTTTATTTTGAGGTAGAAAAGTTTAAAGCTTATGGAAAACTTTCTCATCAGTCTATAAAAGACATAATTACAGGAGTTAGGGTCAGCATAGACGAGAATAAAAAGAAATCTGTAGATTTTGCACTGTGGAAAAAAGCCAAAGAAGGAGAGATATTCTGGGATTCTCCATGGGGGAAGGGAAGACCGGGGTGGCATACAGAGTGTTCTGTGATGTCAATAAAATATCTGGGAATTCCATTGGACATACATGGGGGGGCTATAGAGTTAGCGTTTCCACATCACGAAAATGAGATAGCACAGTCGGAAGCTTACTACGATAAAAAGTTTGTAAAATATTGGTTACATACAGGAGTATTAACAGTGGATGGAGAAAAAATGTCAAAATCCCTGGGAAATTTCATAACTGTGAAGGATTTACTAAAAAAATACAATCCTATGGTACTAAGGTTATATTTAGCTTCTATTTACTACAGAAGCAGAATGGATTTCAGTGAAGAAACTCTGGAATCTGCAAAGAGTTCGCTTGAAAGGATATACAATGCAAAATGGAAGTTAGATGAATCTCTAAAGAATCCGGGAAAGGAAAACGATCTTGAAAATGCTATAAAAAAAGTAAAAAAAAGTTTTGAATCTGCAATGGACGATGATTTCAACACACCAAAAGCTCTGGCCGCATACTTTGATCTTGTTAAAGAAATAAACAAGTCTGCAGAATCTGCTAGCAAAGCTCAGCTTTTAAAGGCTAAAAAACTATTTGAGGATATAGGAAACGTTTTCGGGATCCTTGTGAAAGAAAAAAAAGAAGATCTTGAAGAGAAACTGATCCAATTCATCATAGATTTGCGAGAGGAAGCAAGAAAGAAAAAAGATTTCGAGACTTCAGATAAGATCAGGGCAAAACTTAAGGAGATCGGTATCATACTGGAAGACGGAGAGAAAACGACATGGAAGAAGAGTTTGTCTCCATGAATTACAATTCTCTCCTCTGACTTCTTTATTCAATCCTTGTGTTCTCCTACGATTGCGTCTGTTATCGTATCAACGCTGCCCAGTAGATTTCTCAGTATGCGAATGGCTAAAACCATGCCTACCAATATGAAAACAATCGAGTATATCCACATATAATTTGGCATATACGTCTTGGCAATATCTTTAAAGATGTTATAGGCAACGACTGTAGCAATGAGATAGATAACATTCTTAAAAAACTCCGCTATCTTCGGAGATTTGGTCAATCCTTTAATTGGCTGAGATACGGTTCTTCCGTACTGGAGTACTACAATCAGAGCAACAAATGCAACAATCGATCTTCCTGCTTCCTCGGCACGAAGCCTGCCCGGAAACGGTATATCTCTTACTCCTGGAAGATCTGGTAGTATTTCATACAATATACCAAGCACTACTATGATTATAACAAACTTTACCGTAGTTCTAACCAATTCTCTTGCACTATTCACAATATCACCTCCATTTATATAGATAGTGGACTGGAGGGGATTTGAACCCCCGGCCGCTACCATGCCAAGGTAGCGCGCTACCAGACTGCGCTACCAGCCCATTATATAGATACTGCAGACCTGTATTTAAAAAATTTTCTATAAAAAGACAAGAGAAAGAAATAATTCTTTCTCGTTTAAAAAACTATCTTTTGACCAGTTGATAACTATAACCAGCAGAGATTATCTCTCAATATCTTCTGTGTTTCTGATAGCATTCTTTACAATATACAGGCCTTCCTTCCTGGGGCTGGAATGGAACTTCACATTCCTTACCACAGTCAGCACATACGGTCTTGTACATTTTTCTTTCGCCAAACTTTCTATTTTCCATATTTTCACCTTATTTTATTATACCTGAGATATATCTCAAGCATGTCAGTTATTACACTGCCCCTTATAAATCTTTGCCTTATAAAACGAAGACTTTTATAGATTCCGGAGTAATGAGATTATGCTTGATTTACTGCCAGAGTATGCTGTTAAGAAACTGAAGGAACAGGGTATTACAGAGCTTTTTCCCCCTCAGAAAGAAGCTATCCAAAAAGGTCTTTTAGAAGGAAAAAATATGGTTCTTGCCATCCCCACAGCCTCTGGAAAAACCTTAGTCGCTTTAATTGCCATTCTGAATCACATAAAAAATGGAGGAAAGGCAATATATATCGTTCCGTTGAGAGCATTGGCAGAAGAAAAATATGAGGAGTTCTCAGATTTTTGTGACTGCGTCTTGTCTTCCGGGGATTACGATTCAGATGATAGATACCTGACAAGATACGACTGCATAATCACCACGAGCGAAAAATGCGACTCACTTTTAAGGCATTCAAAAAGGTTTTTTGATGACGTAACACTAGTTGTTGCAGACGAGATTCATTTAATTGACTCTATGAGAAGGGGGCCTACGCTGGAAATGACTCTTTCAAAACTAAAAGATAAGCATATATTGGCTTTATCTGCAACAATATCCAATGCGCAAGAGATCGCGGAGTGGTTAAAAGCTGATCTTGTCTATTCAGAGTGGAGACCTGTAAAATTAAAGACAGGGGTTTGTATAAAGGATAAAATATACCATAAAGATGACATAAAAGAAGTAAATTTCAAAAAAGATCCTATAACTTCTTTGTGCTACGAAACTATCAAGGAAAATGGACAGCTTTTGGTATTTGTTAACACGAGAAGATCTGCTGAAGCTCTGGCAAAGAAACTTGCAAAAAATAACTTCTCTGAGATTGATATAAAGTTTTCAAATACAAGTTTTGGGAAGCTTCTGGAAAGCTGTGCAAGAAAAGGAGTGGCGTTCCACCATGCTGGACTAGCAAGAGAAGACAGGAAAAAGGTGGAGAAGTATTTTAAAGAGAATAAACTGAAAATTTTGACAGCAACACCAACATTGGCAGCAGGTGTCAATTTACCCGCAAGGCGAGTAATTATAAGAGATTACAGGAGATATAGCAACTTGGGCTACAAGAGAATACCTGTTCTCGAGATAAAACAGATGATGGGCAGAGCTGGAAGACCTAAATATGATAAAGAAGGAGAGGCTCTTTTAATTGCAAAAAATGAAGAAGAGAAAGACATGCTTTTTGAAGATTACATCAACAAAGAAACTGAGAGAATTACGTCAAAAATTGCAAATCCGGGTATAATGAGAACTCATATTTTAGCATTAATAGCATCCAATTATGTCAGTAACGAAGAAACTCTTAAAAGTTTTCTCGAAAGAAGTTTTTACAGTTTTCAGTACGATCTTGATAAGATATATGATAGAATACTGGGGATTATCGATTTTTTGGAAGAGAATGATCTTATAAAAGATTACACTGCAACACTATTCGGCAAACGGGTCGCTTATCTTTACATAGACCCGAAAACTGCAATAATATTTAGAAATGCTTTAAAAGATGAGATGACACCTTTTGGTATACTCCATGCCGTCACATCAACTCCAGATCTTGAATCGTTATACCTGAGAAGAGGCGAGTTTGATGAGTATGACAGTATTGTCTTGGAAAAAGGAGAAGAGTTTCTTCTTGAAATACCTGATTACTGGTATGAGCCCGATAAATACGAATTTTTTTTGTCGAGAGTAAAGACAGCCTCGCTGTTTTACGACTGGATGGAAGAAACGGACGAAGAAGAAATTTTTAAAAAATACAAGATATATCCTGGAGATTTTTACAGAATTAGAGAAACAGGAGACTGGCTTTTATATTCATTTACAGAGATAACAAAACTTTTCAATCATCCTTACAGAGAGATTGAAAATGTCAGGAAGAGAATGAGATACGGTGTTAAAGAAGAGTTGTTACCCCTCGTAAGGATAAAAAATATAGGAAGAGTTAGATCCAGAGTTCTATTTAACAACGGTATTAAAAATTTAAGAGACATAGAAAATACAGATTTTGGAACTTTAAAAAGACTCTTGGGAGAAAGTTTAGCGAGATCTTTAAAATAGTCGAATGAATAATCTAACTACTATGCGAACTTCTTAGAAGTTAGAATATCCTAATAAATGATAAATAAATATAAAATTTTTTCTAATCAACTACATAATACTGTTGATAATCCTTATAATTCAGCACACTCATATTGACAAGTTTATAAGTTCCATTTTCAGGATCGCCAGTATATTTAGAAAACGTGTACCATTCTTCATCTTCGTTTTTACATCCTTCCCAGACTATCTTATAGTCTTGTGATATATAGATCCACTTTATTTTTATTGATTTTGTATCTGGATTCTTTTTCAGAGCTTCTTCCCAGTAATAGTTCATATCTAGTGTGGATACGTCAGTAGTATAGTATCCAATGAAATTTGATACGTCATATATTGATATATTGTATAATCCCACCCACACATGATCTCTTTTGAAATCTGATAGATAATGTTCACCCTCTCCCCAGGAAGGCAGTATTTCTAATGAGTCACCTTTTTTGAGTTTGTAAAGTAACACTGTGTAGAGAAGAACTTCTCTTTTGGAAGCGTAATCACGAGCAATATCAGATACTTCCAACTTATTTCTAAGTTTATTAATTTCACCTACGAGACTGTTATCTTTCTTTTTGTACAGCTCTTTCAACTCAAGTTCTTTTTTTGTAAGTTTTTCTCTTAATAATTCTACCTCATTTTTCTGTTTAACAATTTCAGATTCGTAATCAACTGATATTCCCCTTGGTACCCCATAAGGTGTACACATGAATGAAAAAACATATCCAAATAGAGTGATTTTGCTTTTTGAAAGATTGTGAGTTACGTATAGTTGGAGATACACCTCTCTTCTGTACTGGTGTTCGTTGTCCAGTTTATCGATTTCTCGTTGCAACATTTCAGCTTCATTCCAGAGATCTTCGCCACGACTTATTTCTCCAAGTAGCTTTCTAAGGTCATCGTTTTTTCTCATCCTTTCTTCTCCCACAAATTCCATTGTGTTTAACGCTTTAGCTACTTCAAACTCATCTATCTCCAGTAAAGATTTCTTGGGTACTATTATAATTCCTATCATAAAATAATACGAAAAGGGGAATATTATCAAACCAATTGCGATGATGATTGCCAGTTTCTTTTTGTTCATTTTTTATCACCTCGAAAAAATAAAAAAGAAAAATTTTATTTTTAAGATTTGGTATCCGTTCTTGAAAAGTATTGTGCTCCGGATGGATCGCAAGCGAAACATCCTCCACAATGTGTGTTGCACCAATGGCATTTTATCCAGCCACAACAAGCATGATGATTTAGATATCTCGTAATCTGATATCTGCCAGATTTTGGATTTGTAGTCGTATATTTGCCGTAATACGTGTACCATTCTCTATATGAATTTTTGTTTCCCTCCCAGATTATGTTATGTCTTGTGCCATCTTCTTGGACATCAGCCAGATAAAACCATTTTATTTGTATTGACTTAGTATTGGGATTTCTATTCTTAGCTAAATTCCAGTAATAAGTCATGCTTGTCGTAAAATAAGTGGTGCAATATTCTCCAAGATAATACGATGGATTAGGTGATGAAGAGCTGTACATTCCTACCCAGACATTTATCTTTTGAAAATTGTAGAAAGTGTAATATCCAAAGTCATTTAAGGGTGTTGTTTTTGGATCGCACCAAAATCCATAGCATCCTGACAGCGTAGTTCTACCATTGGCAATATCCTCTTTAATTTTTTGAATCGTACGAAGCTCAATATATTCTTTCTTGTATTTCCAATGCTTAACATCCAAATCCTCTATTTCCCAATACGCTTTTTCGATTTTATTGATATCTAGGTCTGGAATTTTCACGTATACCTTTCCCGTATTGTTCCAATCTATGTTTTCGCAATCTTTTCCAAAGAGTGTCTCATAAAGTTCTGACTTTTTTTCCATTCGTTCTTTTCCAACAAATTCCATTGTGTTCAATGCTTTAGCAACCTTAAAGTCCAAATTCTCAATTTCAGGGAATGGCTCTCTTACTATTTTTAGTGTTCCATCGTTTTGTAGTTCGGTGTATTTTCTTATCACCTCTATTTCAAAGAGGATTTCTTTTTTGTACCAGTATTCTCCTTCAAGTTCTTCTATTTCTGATTGTAGATCTTCAATTTCCTTCCATCGAATTCCTTCTTTTGCTTCTTTATATAATCCAAGTAACATTTCTTTTTTCTCTTTTATTTCTTTTTCTAGTATCTCCACTTCAACTTCCCAATTTGCAGTCTTTTTTAGGATTTCATTAAAATTCAACGGCTCACCCTGTGTGGGTGCTTTGTTACAGTCACATCCGCAACCATCATTTGTTTTTTCTTCAGCAGGTATACTGACTGCCAACAAGCTTATTATCACGGCAATCATAGCCGTCATTCCCAGTATTTTTTTCTTTTTATCCATTTTTTCACCTCCGTTGTATTTTCTTTTTGTTGTCCCTCATCTGCGCATCTGGATTACGTAACCATGGTACTATTCCCTCTTTGGTAGGGCTATAAAAGCTTTTCTTTCTATTGATTAATCAATTGAAGTATCATCCGATTAACAATCTGCATGTTTTACATCCTAAATCTGTAGCATGGTATACACAAATATTATCTTTTCTTTCTTTTTTCACCAGATTGAGATTGACCAAACTGTTTTCTTTTTTGTATCTATTAGATACACCATTCAGAGCTCCATACACTTCGTTAATTCCAAGACCTGTCTCTCTGGCGATTTCTGAGGGATATGATTTTTTAGGATATATACTAACAAGATACTCCAATACTATTTGACGTACCTTGCTTTTCCTTAATGAAAATATGAGTTCAGCATCGCACACCTTATCTGCCATATAACTCGGGTACTATGTAAGTTGTTTTATCTACTTAAATATCTTTCGACATTTTCTATAAAAAATCTACAAGAGATCTCTCTTTTTCCTGTAAAGGCACTTTTGATACTTCTTTCTAAATAGAAAGATTTTTATTTTTCTATCCAAACTTCTTTCATGGAAGAAAAAATAACTCTTACTCTCGTATTCATCTTTTCGGTGATACTCTCTTCTTTATTTGTTCTTCCATTCGATCAATTTTTAGGAGAAGATCCATATTTTCATAGAGAGATTACAGAATTTTTTGTAAAACACAATCATCTTCCACAGAATAATATAGAAGAATGGAACGAGGAAAACTCTTATGCTACCTATCTGGAGTTTAAATTAAAAACATACCCTCAAGGTTTTTATTATATACTTTATCCATTTTACAAAGTGCTGAAATTTTTCCCTGTTTTCTTTTCAGGACTTATAAGTATCTCTGTTTACCTATACCTTTCTAAGTATTCCAAGAAAGCAGGGATAATTGCGGGAATACTCGTCCATACTCCGAATTTCACAGCTCATTCTATATTACTTCTTCCAGAAATTATAGGTTTAGTTTCTCTGCCTTTAATTCTGTATCTCTTTGAAAAAAAGTACTATCTCTCTGGAGTTCTCTTAGGTATTCTGTTCCTCATACATCCTCTGAGTGCCCTAGTAGGATACCTCGGAATAGTAATTACAGGTATATTCAAAAAAAAGTTCAAAAATCTTATAATCTCTTTCCTGATTAGTTTTGTCTTTGCATTTCCACACATCCTGGTAATACTAGGAGAGAAGACAAATGTTAGTTATCAGTTGGGACTGAAACTCTCCACAGAGTTTTATACCCTCGAGGAATACTTAAAATTTTTCGGAGTTTTAATTCTATCCCCATTATTTATTTATCTATCTCTTAAAAAAAGAGATTATATTCTTGTTACTTTTATTTTATTCCTGATCTTTTTTTCAGTCATGGGAGTAACGAGGGTACCGCCCGAGAGGTTCTTTGCCTATCTATCTATATTCTTAGCTATAATTATGGCAAAAAGAATTGTGGAAATAAAAGAGAACAAAATAAAGTATGCATTAGTTTTTTCCCTTATATTTTTATCATTTGTTCAGAACTACTGGATATTTGGAGCTATAGGGCCGTCAACACGTGAAATTAGATCATGGGAGTTTTTAGATGAAAACTCCCTCGAAGATTGTAAAGTTCTGGGATGGGATAGGTATCCCCAAGTTTTTACTGTGAAAAGAAAAATCTATTTCTCACAGGTAGATTATGAAAACTATAAAAATTTTGATTACGTATCTCCCGATGCAAATGTTCTCATTTACAAAAAAGAGTTTTTGGATTCTTTAGAAGAAGATAAGATATATGATAATAAAATAGGGATATGGTATATAGATTCATAATATATTATATCCCTCTTCTAAAGCCTTAAGATCGAGATCTAGAAATTTTTCTGGAATTTTTTCCTTCAAAACTTCCATAATATCCTCTTTTGTAAATGGAAGCTTCTCCCCCACTTTGCATAATGCGCCGATCATGATTATATTCATCACTATCGGATTTCCAAGCTTTTTCGCTATCTTATATGCATCAAATCTGTAAACTTTGCAGTATGACTCCAGTGAACTGATAACTTTGTTCACATCTGGATACTCGGCCTGTCCTATTGACACCGTAACGGGAATAACAGGTTTTTCGTTTATCACTGCCACCCCATCTTTTTTCATGAACTTTACCTGTCTCAACGCTTCTACGGGCTCAAATCCCAAGAGATAATCGCATCTCCCTTCAGATACTAAAGCTCCGTACACATCTCCTATCCTGACATGCGATGTTACAGATCCTCCCCTCTGAGCCATTCCATGAGTCTCGCCTATCCTTACTCTATAATCTTTATTCAAAGCAGCTTTTGCCAGTATCTGGGAAGCTAACAAGTTCCCCTGACCTCCGACTCCAGATATGATAATATTCGTTTCCATGAGATCACTATATTTTTTAAATAATGAAGTTTAAAAAAGGTTTGCTATTGCCGCTATGCAAAGTTTTATAAATACCTAAGAAAATTCTTGAACATGAGGAGTGATTTACTTTGCAATCCCGGATTCAGCTAAAGATGTGCTGGAAGCACTGGTAGAGAAGGACGGGGTATCTTCTAGAAGTATTGCTGAAAAAATAAATATGTCCAACAGAACTGTTAGATATGCTCTAAAAATTTTGAAATCCAGGGATCTCGTAATAATGAAAATTATTCTTGGCGATACGAGAAAGAGAATCTACACTGTCAATAGAGAAGTTCTGGAGAATGACAGAAAACTTTATAAATCAAAACTATAATCCTTAAAATGGTGAGGAAATGAAAGTACTCATAGCTACTTTAGGTATAGGAAAAGGAACATGGGGACATATAGGTCGTCTGATGCAGGAGGAGTGGGATAAAATAATCTTAATAAGCAACGAATGGACTAAAGAAAAGTTTACTCATGAAAAAGATGTGGACTGGATAATGGTAAACTCAAGAGATAGTATAGACAGCATGGTGGAAGAAATAAAGAAAAGTTTAGAGGATCCGGAAAATATCCACATGAACTTAATCTCTGGCAGTGGAAAGGAACATATGGCATTATTGATGGCTTTGAAAGATAAAGGATTGAAATATAATCTCTGCATTCTCGCAAAAGATGAGATGAAGATAGTTTAACTGGCGGAATTTTCCACCTTCGAAAAAGTTATATATCCATCTCGGCAACTTACAACATGAAGCAGGTGCATATATTTGTCTCGGGTACTGTGCAGGGAGTCTTCTATAGACACAATGCAAGGAAAAAGGCGAAAGAACTGGGGATAAAGGGATGGGTAAGAAATCTTTATGATGGTAGAGTGGAGGTTACAGCAGAAGGGGAGGAAGAGGATCTCAAAAAATTTATAGAATGGTGTAAAAAGGGACCAGAGTTAGCATTTGTTGAAAATATAGAAGTAGAATGGAACGATTATAAAGGAAAATATGAAGATTTTTCGGTGGTAAGATAATGAAAAAAATATTATCCCTTCTCTTGATAATTTTTTTAACGGGATGCACAGTAACAACTTTTGTCATTACCGACGCAAAATTATGCGCAGAGGTAAAAGATGGAAAACCCTCCGGGATAAGTACAAGTTTTTCGAACGCGGGAGCAGTGTGCTGCTGGCTTGAATACAAACATGCACCAGAAAATACCATAATGAAAGCAGTTTGGTATTACGAAGGAGAAAAAATGTATGAAAAAGAGATAAAACTCCAGAGCACATCAGGAAGTATATGGTTCTCCATATCTTCAACTGAAAATGTTCTGCCTCACGGCAATTATAAGATAGAGATCTATGTTGACGATCAATTAAAAAAAGAGATGGAGTTCTCTATAACTCAATGAAATTTTTTGGAGCTTTGGTGAGAATCTCTATTTTATCTTTCTTTATTAAGACGTCATCTTCTATCCTGACCCCGCCGTATTTGGGTATATAAATGCCAGGTTCTACGGTGAAGATCATGTTTTCCTCTAATGTCAGATCAACACTGGGATGAAGCGAGTATCCATCATGCACAGCCAGTCCAATAGAATGTCCCAATGAATGAGTGAATCTCCCTTTATATTTTGTGGAATTTATGAAATTCTCTACTGCTTTATGTGCATTTCCCCCTTTTTCTCCTACTTTTACGTTCTCGAATCCTATCTCCTGAGCTTTTAGTACAGTTTCATAAATTTCCTTTTGTTTTGCTTCGGCTTTTCCGAATACAAATGTTCTAGTTATATCTGAGACGTATCTTTTACGCCTCGCTCCGAAATCCAAAAGTACGTAATCTCCCTTCTTCAAGACTTTATTACCTGCTGTATAGTGCGGTTCGGCTGCATTCTCACCAAAGGAACATATATTCGTGAAAGAAGGCTCTGTAGCACCTTTTTTCAACATTAGATAAGTCATCTCTGCAGAGAGTTCGTATTCTCTAATTCCTTCTTTTATGTACGATTTTATTTCTTCACAAACTTCTGAAACTATATTACATGCTTTTCTAATCTTCTCTATCTCATCTTTTTCTTTTACAAGTCTTGCCTTTGATAATGCAGTAGAAACATCGATTATCTCAGCTTTTGTAATTTCTTTTAATTTTTTATATGAATCATAGCTTAAATTCTTTCCATTTATTCCTATTCTATCCACGTTGAGCTTTTTCTTTAAAATATCCTTTTTTTCTTCTCTCTTTTTAAAAATGTGCATTCTGTCCTTTTTCGCCTTTTTCGCACTCTCTTCTTCCAGGAGCGAAACTACCAGTTCTAAGGAGTCGGGATACGCAAGAGCAGCGCATCCTTCAAAAAGCCCGGACTCAGCACCTGTTAGATAAAAAAAGTTCATATCAGGATCAGATCCATTTTCTATGTATATTAAATCTACTTCTTTTTCCAAATCTCCATAAATTTTCTTTAGTTTGGTGTTCATACAATACCTAAAATCATGTTCCAATAAAAAGGTTGCTTAAATAGACACTCTTTACTGAGAAAGTGTTATACCGTTGGGATATTATTCTGATTTTTATTACCTACAAAATTTCGTATAACGTCTGAAGTCCTGCGAAGCAGGATTTGGGCGGAGCGTAGCCGTATATGCTGCGTTATACGCTGGCATCTTTGTAAATCCTTTCTAACGATTTGAAATGCTCTGAATCTTTATTTTTTATTGCTTCTATAACTATATCCCCCACTCCTTTACATTCACTAATATCACTAAAAAGTAAATTCCTTTGTAAACCAGTTTGATGGGATAAGTTATTAACAAATTTATCTACTTTTATACGATCGCTTTCGTTGTTTATTAAAAATTTAAGTCCTTTTTTTAATCCGACTCCATATTTAAACCCAACAAGGGCTTCTAAAAACCGCCTAATTATATTAGGAAGTTGAAATAAATTTTCAAAATCTGTTGTTGGATTATCGGCAAACGACTTAATTTTATAGAATAGGAAATGATACTCTGATTTGTAATCCAATAAGGTTTTGGGCAATTCCCTTATATTGGCTATTTCTTCTCCGCTTTTTAAAATTCTTTCAATCAAATAAAATCTACATTTATCTTTATGCCCTCCTACTTTCTTTAACCATTCTTTGATTAAATTGAAAAATTCCAGATTATGTGTAGAAATAAATAATTGCTTACAAGAAGCAAGTTTAGTCTGGATAACCGCGAAAGTATTATACAAATGCGCAGAGTCTAGACTTGAAATAGGATCATCAATAAAGACTATTGCATTAGAAATATCCGTCTCTTTGTCTTCAAGGCGTGTTAAAAAATACGAAAAAGCGACTGCTGTTTTCTCTCCTTCACTTAAATTTGTGGCTTCTCTATCGTCCCGCAATATTTTAAACTTGTTTTTATCAGTAGCTTTTATTTTTATATGTTCTTTTCCGAATATGCTTTTTAAATACTGATTTATTTTATTTGCAGCTTTTGCGATATCGGATAATTTTGTTTCTATTTGACTTATCTCATTTTCTTTTTTCTTAATATCTTCATTTTTTTGATTTATCTTTTTTCCTAATTCATGTAATTTATTTAGAGTATCAAAATATGAGTTTTCTTTATCAAATTCACAAGCATAGTGTAGTTCTAATTTTTCAAAAGCTTCCTTTTGTGTTTTTTTGAAGTCATCACTACTTGAATTATGCTTATTAATAATTTTATTAAATTCTTCAAGACATTTGTTAACATCATCAGCATCAATATGAATAGAGATTCCATCGAGTTTTTTAAAAGGATTATTGATTTTCTCATCTATCAAGTTTATCAGTTTTTCAATGCTCTCATTATATTCGTTTATACAATTTTCAAATTTAGATTTAACATTTTTATACTGAGCCTCTAAATGAGAATAAAACCTTTTCTTATCTGGAAAAGAAACTGAAATTTTATGCGCTTTCAAATATTCAGCTAATGTTTTTAATTCCTTTATTAGATTTTCATATTCTTTTGAAAAATGTTTTTCATATGTCTCCAGTAAATTTTCTGGAAGTGGATTACCACAAAATTCACACTTATTTTTTCCTTTATGTAAATCCAATCCTTTTCTCACCCAACTGTTAAGTTTAGGATCACACTTAAGTCTATCGATTGTCTGCGATACAACTGTTTTCTTTAAATTTTTTTCAATCTCTATCAACTTATCTTTGGTGAGAACGTCAATAGAAATTACTGACAACTTATCTAAGGGAGAGGAGTGTACCATTTTTTGTAATTTAGAAATATCGTTTTTATTTAAACAGTAATATTCTGGATTTGATTGAATTTTTTTAAGTCTTTTTTTAAATTTTCTCTTATCATAAGGTGGTTTTATCCTATCTATCTCTCGTGCTTTATCAGTTAATCTTTTTTCTATATCCCTTTCTATCTTGGTTTTCTCTTTTTTATTTTCGTTCTTTTCATCTAGTAATTTCTCTGCCTCTTCCTTTAAATCTTTAATTCGCTTCTGCAACTCGATATCTTCTTTTCCTAAAATAAAGAGAGGATTTGCTTCTTGGTTATCCCATTGAAGGTTTTCTTTCACAAAATCAGTATTGAAAACTCGAAATTGATATGGAGAATTGTCTAATTCTTCATACCTTACCTTATTATCTTTATCATCTGTAAGTTCAAATTCTGTCTTTGGGAAATCTGGGTGAAGTTCATTTAATTCAATACATCTAAATATTCTGGAGAGTATGGTTTTTCCAGAATAATTCCACCCATATATTAAATTGTATTGTCTGAAATCTGGAATATTATTGTCCCACTTAAATTTTTTGAAAGGTCCTAAATTTTTTATTTTATCAATTCTTTTAATCACATTTATTCCTCTTTAATGCTCGCTCATAACTCGTTCATATACGAACTAGTCCGTATATCATTCTGTTTTGGTGGCATATCCAAACTATTTCAGATATATCCCATTTTGGATGAATGCTTTTATTTCTCTATTTCTTTCTACTCCTTTATAAAAGTTCCTATTCATCTTTTATACCCCGCTTTTTTAAATCATGAAGCAAAATGCTGCCTAAGTTTTCAGTGTATGCGAAGTTCCGCTGAAGGCGAAATTTGCGTGAGCGTAGCGAAGCCAGAGATGGAAACACTTTTAACTTAGTAGTAGCTAATAAAACAGGAGGGAATACAATGACCATAAAAAAAGGAGATCATATAGAAGTAGACTATACGGGCAAGTTAAAGGATGGAACCATTTTTGATTCATCTATCAAAGAAATCGCTAAAAAATCCAAGTATTACGACAAAAATCGTGATTATAAGCCACTCGGTTTTACGGTTGGAAAGGGAAAATTGATACCTGGTTTTGAAAATGGCGTCAAGGGTATGAAACTCGGTGAAAAGAAGGAAATTGAAATCCCGCCGGAAGATGCGTATGGAAAAACAGGGAGCCATCCGCTTGCTGGAAAAACCTTGATTTTTGAGATAGAGGTCAAAAAGATTGGTTAGCCTTGCGAAATTTTATGGATAAAAAGAAGTTTTCGAAGGCAATTTGGGCGAAGCACGAAGTCGCATATTCGCTGTTAGGCAACGTACCAAAATATTCAAATTAATATTTCCTTTCCACACTTATCACATTTATAGTGATAAAATTTTACGGTTCCGTCACAATTAGAGCATGACCATCTTTGATTTTGGTAACTTTAGATACTCTTCTATTCCCATTTTTCTAAGCTTAATAAAAATATCAGGAATTTCATGTCGGTATTTAAATTTATTATCTTCTGGATGAGACTCGATAAGCTTTTTCTTGTGTATCTTGCAGGGAAATTTTTCGCATTCTATACAAAAAGATAAATTATTCTTGTTATAGCAACAATCGCGTATTTTGCAATCCCATTTGCTTTTTCTTTTTTGTTCTTTACTATCTGAAGCGCAACCAAGGCAAGTTTTTGGGAAAGAAGGGCATGCACCGCAAAAAACACCACAAGGAGCGAGTTCATTTGGTATTTCTTTCATTTTTATCTTTCTCCATTTTTATAATTTGGCATTTCGCCTAACTTCCTCATATCCAAACTAGTTCGGATATCCATCCAAATTGGTATTATATCCGAACTCATTCTTTATTATCTCCCATATAACCCAAAATTTTGTAAAGCAGTTTCCCCGCAGTTATCGACGTTTTATCTTCTCTTCTCGAACAGACCTCG
>Ga0209986_10001131_pt1 | contig 25882 bp, 30 predicted proteins | sample BlataG_FD_183168 | JGI IMG/M metagenome (GOLD analysis project Ga0209986, IMG submission 183168) | Deep subsurface microbial communities from Black Sea to uncover new lineages of life (NeLLi) - Black_00105 metaG (SPAdes) (version 2) | ecosystem: Environmental > Aquatic > Marine > Oceanic >... | reverse complement strand
GCGAGGCCGAGAAGCTCAAGCTGGAGCAGGCCCGAGGCATGGAGGGCGTCGACGAGGAGATCGCCATCCTCAGGGTCAAGCTCGGCGAGCTAATGGAGAAAGAGCCCGATAGGCTTGACCTCCACCTGGAGGCCGCCAACACCATCGCCAGGCTCGTCAGGACGCGCTACAACATCACCAAGGAGCAGAAGAAGTCCCTTAAAGAAGCCATCGCCACGGTGCTTACCGAGATAGCCGTACCGCTAGGACTCAAGGCGCTCATAAAATGAAGCTCCGCCCCTACCAGCAGGAAGTCGCCAGGGCAGTCCTGGAGAGCATACAGGGCAACCTGGGCCTCACCTTATCCGTGGAGATCGCCCGCCAGGGAGGCAAGAACGAGCTCTCCGCCCACCTGGAGGTCCTGCTCCTCACCATCTATATGTCCGCCGGCGGCAGCGCCGTCAAGTGCTCCCCCACCTTCAAGCCGCAGACCATCATCTCAATGACTAGGCTCAAGGAAAGGCTGGACGACTTCGGCTTCTCCGGCATCTGGTCCACCGAGGCCGGCTACGTCGTCAGGCTGGGCAACGCCCGCCAGGTGTTCCTCTCCGCCGAGGAATCCAGCTCAGTGGTCGGCCACACCGCAGACATCCTGCTGGAGATAGACGAGTCGCAGGACGTGGCCAGGGACAAGTACACCAAGGAGTTCCGCCCCATGGCCTCGGCCTCAAACGTCACCACCGTCCACTACGGCACCACCTGGGACGACGCCACCCTGCTTGAAGAGATCAAGCAGCTCAACCTGGAGCTGGAAAAGAAAGACGGCATCAAGCGCCACTTCCGCTACGACTGGCAGGAGGTGGCCAGGTACAACCCCGGCTACGGGGCCTTCGTCGCCGCGGAGAGAGAGCGACTGGGTGATGACCACCCGCTGTTCAGGACACAATACGCGCTGCTTCCCATCCGCGGCGGCGGGGGCTTCCTCACTCCCCAGCAAATCTCCCAGCTCCAGGGCACCCACCCCGGGCTCCACCGGCCCAAGGACCGCGCGATATATGTGGCCGGCATCGACTTCGCCGGCGAGGAGGAGCAGCTGGAGGACGAGATCCTCACCCGCCCGGGCAGGGACGCCACCGTAATCACCATCGCCGAGGTCGTACCTCCCACCGCCGAGTCCCCCTCGCAAGAGCCGGTCGTAAACGTTGTCGAGCACTACGCCTGGGTGGGGAAGAAGCACTCCGAGCTCTACCCGCAGATGGTGGATATCCTCAAGAACGTCTGGCGCTGCGCCAGAATCGTCACCGACGCCACGGGAATCGGAGAGCCTATCACCAGCTTCCTCCGCAAGTCCCTGGGCAGCAGGGTAATCCCCTTCAAGTTCACCCAGAAGAGCAAGTCAGAGGCCGGCTTCGACCTGCTTGCCGCTATCAACTCCGGCAGGCTGAAAGTCTACAGGCAGGACGGCTCAGAGCACTATATGGAGCTCATGCACGAGCTGGAGAAAGCGAGGAGTGTCTACCGCCCCAACCAGACGCTCAACTTCTTCGTTGATCCCTCCGAGGGACACGACGACTACCTGGTGAGCCTTGCCCTGGCCGTCCAGGCGGGGGCAGACTGGGCGCCGAGGAAGGCCGTGGGAGTCATGCCCAGTGACTGACACCGCTCAGCACCTGCTGTCTGCACTCCCCAGGCTGGCGAGACTCCCCACGGAGCCTTGCCCCGTCCCGTTCCCGTCACTCCACCGCGATGAGGGCTGCAGCCTCTTCCCCGCGTGCCTGGAGTGCCCCTACCCCCTCTGCGTCACCGAGGAAGTGCAAGGCGGAGAGCTGGCGCTCTCTAATCTACTCCGAGCCAAGACCCTGGCCTTGCTTAGCAGCGTTGCCGGCTGGAGCATCGAGCAGATAGGCACCCGCTTCGCCCTCAGCTCCAGGCATGTCCAGCGCGCTATCGGCTTTGGCGAGACAAGGTTGTCGCAGGTCTGGCTCGGGGGCTCACCACAGCGCCGCCAGCTTCAGCGCGGCAGGCCCCGCAAGCATAAGTGATTTTCCTCTGTCTCGCCGAAGGCGCGCGCTATTGCAGATAATATGCCGAGAGTACCGCAGCACCGCTATTGCCCCAGGGCGCCGCTCAGGGAAGTGACCACCCCCAGGGGCGTCAAGCTCATGTGCCCCAAATGTCGTTGCGAGGCACCGAGTGCCGTGGCAAAATCTCGGTGGGGATGTGGTGGCAGACCCTTCCCCTGACTGCTGACTATTGACTATTGACTATCGCCCGCCTCTGGTTCAACCCCGACCCCGATTTCCGCTCACCCGACCAACACCCCCCGTACGCTATCCCCCACCATGAGCATAACAACAATCCTTTCCCCTCGCCCGGGAGTCCGAACATACAACAATCAAGCGCATAGGTACACACTACCCACCACAGAGCAAGCCAAGTGGTCGCTATTTGGCATCCAACCCCAGATTGGCACGAACGACGGCTCTCTTTTTACCCAGGGAAGCTACTCATACAAGCAACTATCTCGGGTCTACCGGTGGCGTCACTTTACCCTCTTTCTACCAGTCTTTGGTACCCAAACTAGCCAATATGTTACCATAAGTTGAGGACCCGGTACCACCAGCGACAAGTGCTTACATTGATGGAAATCATCAATTGTCAGACATTCCAATTCCCGCAGTCTCTTATCCTCACCCTCATGACCAATAGTAGTTCCAACCAATTTGGTCCTGAAATCCGGTTGCTCGCCCGCAACACCCTCTGGAAGCACAACGGATATCCGCAGTTCATCTGTCGGAACCAACACCTGGGACCCCACCGCCTCGACCGCATCGTCGAATGGCCACAGCCCCGCCTGAACCTTCTTATCTATAGCGCGCTTGCTGTGTGCAAACAGATTACGGTAAACCTCGTTGAATGTATACCTAGCCTTCTCACCCTGACCCAGCGGTGGATCAATCGTCACGTCTATTTCTCTATACGTGTTCCCCCTGGTCAGTCTCCTTACAGCGGTGAGCCTCCGTTCTGGAGTTAGATTATCGAAATAGAGTTCGGAAACCAACTCAAACGGCTCGTCTGTTTGTTCAAAAAAATGCCTAACATGGGACAACTCCTGGGTCGCTTGAACATGCACCTCCCAACTAATCTTGCTTTGCTTCTTGTCCACGCAATCATACTTAACGCTATATAGCTTGCGCTTGTAACCAACCATCCTTGCAATCGTCTCATCAGCAAATCCATCGCGTACCAGGCCCTCTTCTTCAGCTATGACAACGTTTTCCTTCTGTAGGCGAAGGAATTCACCCACCTTCAAATCGCCTATGCGTTGTGACAGCGGCATTGGCAGTCGGCTCGCATCGGAGTCCACATTGATTTCCAACTTAACCCGCGGACAGCAAATCCCAACACTGTGTAGGCGCTCCTTCACGTCATCCCTGCTTACCTGCGAAAGCGACTTCTCCATCTGTTCATCAATTATCGCTCTATAATCCTCCCGCGGTATGTCTGCCGCCATATTGACAACTGGTTCTACACGTATCTCCGGCGTGACCCCAAATTGAACAGGACCCACGGAACGAATACAGAAATGTCTTATCCAATGCTTCAGCGACTCGGGATCTCGGACCAGATCTTCAGCAAACACGTGAAAAAGAATGTCGGGCGCTCTTTCTGAGGAGTAATCAAGCTCGTCCGCCACCCGCAGTAGTGCGGCCAGCGGCCCCTTCCTCACCGTATGACCCGACCAAATCGTGCTACTGTATTCCTCGTCGGTCAAGTCCACCACCCGATGACCCTTACTCACACTGGCCACAAGCGGAACCGCCTGTCTTGGCAGCCCTAGGATTTCACCGTGTCTCCTTATCAGAAACTCACTGAACAGATGATGAAAATGTCTGACGACCTCGCCCTTCATCATATTACTAGGCAGAGGTCTTTCCTCTAGCCCATCGAAGAACCGTTCAGCGTAGCCCCCATACCCACATTTTTGGCAAAAATCGGTGATGACTGCCTTACAACAGTTGAACTTTCCCTGTCGCCTAAGCGTGGGATTGCTCTGTACGGTTTCCTCCATGAAAGAATCGAGAGGGAACAGCATACCAATGTCATGCAAGTACACGGACGACACAAGTACGAATCCCTCCCTCCCGTTCAACGACAGAGAAGACGGGATCTCCTTGGCCAACATTTCAACCAGCTCTGCCACTTTTTCAGCGTGTACCATCCCGTGCAGTGTAAAGTCAGGATGATGCACCAGTCCCCTCTGCCAAAGCGTTGAGGCATTCGACACTACTGAATTGAGTCTATCCCTCAACCTAGGTTCTACAAGCCCAGCGCCAAAATGCTCCACCATAGCATCGCCTGCATTCTTGCCAATCTCCCAAGAGTAAGTCCAAGCGTAGCCTAGTAGCACCCATCTGTCAAGTGCCTTCCCTCACCCTCAGCTGCTCAATCGAAATGCCCAGATGAACCTCCTGCCTGCGCGAAACGTAGTTGCAATATCAGCGAGAAAAACGGCGCTAGAGAATGCCAGACAAACCACCCCCAGGGGAGTCAGGCTCATGTGCCCCATGGGAGATGTCAAGACCATCTACTACCGCAAGGGAAAGACCTGGCACCGTGTCGGCACCCTCTGCCTCCACTGCCTCTCGTTCAACCCCGACCCCAACTTCAGGCCGCAGGACGAACAAACCCCACATGCTATTCCCCCACTGCGAATCAACCACGATCCTTTCCCTTCATCGGGGAGTCAAAACAGCGCACCAGCCACAGCAAGCAAACCTCAGAGTGCCACGACCTTGCTACCCGAAACGCATGCGGCTATAATTCTCAAGCGATGAGGCTGCCCAGATGCTGAATCATATCGACCCTACCGTCACAGATAAGGCACTGATTGAAGTGGCTACACAGTTTGCATTGGCCATTTGTAAGCCCGTAGCTGATGAAATAGGTGAGCTGTTGGCAGACCCGATACGTTCGTTCCGACTTAAGAACCAGGTCAAGCTGCTTAACAAAGTAAAGGCGCAGCTGGACAACTGTGGCATATCGCCCGCCCACGTTGCCCCCAGGATTCTGATGCCATTGCTCGACACTGCCTCCTGGGAGGAAGACGAAAGTATGATTGACCGTTGGGCTAATCTCCTAGCCAATGCCGCGAACCCAAACTCCCGCAGCAATGTCCAGATAGGCTACGTCGACGCACTGAAGCAACTATCACCAAGAGAGGCGTTGGTCATGGATACGCTGTATGACTACTACAACGAGACGGTCAGTAAAGGACAAGCGCCCGACATCGAAGGCGCTCAGCTGCAGACGACAGCTGGTATCGAAGAACGCGAGTTTGAAACAGCGATGGATAACTTATTCAGACTCAACTTACTAACCACCAGCGGCGCTCTGCTCGCAAATCCACAACTAGGGGAGAAGTTCTACTCAAAAAGAAGCAATACCTCAATCCAATTCACTCGTTTTGGCCACAGTTTTGTCTCAGCTTGCAGACCACCCATCTAACAAACGAAAGTCCCATCAATTCCCTCATGGGGGAGTCAAAACAACCCGCGCACCCACGCACCGCACCTTCCCCCACCACCCTCAACCCACTCCCTGAACCGCTTGCTCATGCCCATCGCACCCAGCACACCCATCGCCACCGCGCACAGGTGTGCAACAGTCGCAAAAGCCACAGCAACAACCAGGCACCACGTCGGCGAGGGACCAGGACTTCTCACCATAAGTTCCACTCCCCCATACGTGCACCCCCTCACCACCAATGCCACACCCCCAACCCCTATGGCCCAGTGCAAGTACACCTTCGAAACATCCAATGTCACCACCTCCCATCATTCGCTACCGCCCCCGTTACTCCCCCGCCTCGCCTCATATTTGCGTACGCACCGCCCAATATACCAGGGTTGTGCTAAAAGGAACCCCAATATCACGAAACCCCCGGCGTAGAAAGCCAGAAAGTACCCCGTAGGCAGCTGGTGTCCCACTAGGTGGAACAAGTTGAAAGACATCCCTACGAAATAGGCGATCACCCCCAACTGCCAGGACAAATGCGCCCCTCCGCCTTCCGCAACAAACACTCGCAGCTTCTCCATCCCCCCTACATTAAGAGTCGAGACGCACAAGGCAATAGCCCACCCCGTAACCACGCACCCCAGCACCCCCAATCCATGACCCACCCAAGCAGGCCCGCTGTGCAGGATACAAGACAACATCAAAACGAAGCTCACATAGAAATACGCTGGTACGAGCGCCATCACATACTTCCTTCTAAGCAACTCCCTCTCAAACCCCCCTCCATCCTCCCCTCCCCTGACCATCCTTCCCAACCAGCATGAACGCAGTGCTTTTCCTAGACGCCTCCACATCTTGTAGGTCGGGCTCACTGCTCGCCTAATGTATTCACAATCTCGTGGTATCAACGGCACCGCCCTCAGCTCTCCAATTTCCCTGTTCACCACCTTAATCTTCTCCTCCGCACTCCCATAGAGCTGTGCTATTGCTGTAGCCTCCCTCCCGTATTCCCCCTCACAGGCATCTTGCTTCGCCATCTTCTCCATTGTTTCCCTAATTAGGCTTTCCACGTACCCCAACACTTCCGTTGCACCCCGCTCCCCACCCGTATCACCAATAGGGAACACTCCCTTTGCAATGCACACATTGTCACAGTGAAGCTCACGCCAGTTTCTATCACCCCCCACCCCCTTGTGCGTCCCTAATTTGAATACACCAGTACCTTCAGTCTGCCTACCGGTCGCAACATAAAACAACTCCCTGTATATTTTCCGTTCAAACTCCTCAGTAAGTTCGACCTCTATTTGTGCACCATGCTTACTTTCTGCCGCCAGCCGAAACCGCTCGACCACCCTCTTCGCATTCGTCACAATACTATCGATCAGGCTCACCCTTCTATCCTCCAATTCCCCGACCTCCTCTTTCAATTGGCGCCAAACTGGGAACAACTCACAATCCGCCACATGCTTCCCCAGGTCTTCAAACAGAGGCTCATCCTCGATCTCCCAATCGCGCTTTGCAGGCTCCCTCTCCCAGTTCGTCACCATCTTATACAAGTTGCACTCCGCCACGCACGCTTGCCATTTCTGCAGAAGCGACTGCAATGCCCGTGAATGTTCTTCCCTAGCCGCAATTAGGAGTGGCCTCGAAAGATAGTTCAGGACGGCGGTCACCAAAGCCGCGATAGCAGTCAACAAAGCCGCTCCCGCCGTCACAACCAACAGTAGCAGAGCTATGTTCGGCCAGCGCCCATCTGTTCCTGGTCCCTCAGCCCCAGGCAACCCCACCTCACTCCCACCTTGACAACCCGCCATCAAACCAGCCAACAACGCAACCAACCCCAACATTAGAACCCAATATCGCTCGCGTCTCATCACACCCTCCTACTTGTTGTACACGTACACGTCCGACCGCTCCATTATATACCCAACCAACCCACGCTGGAACCCCCCCTGGCTCACAGCAAACCGCGTAATGGCCCACCCACGATGGCGGCCTAGCCCACTACCTCGCTGCTACCCACCCTTTTCTCTCGTACCACGCACTCACGGAGGGTATCAGCATACACCGGGCAGGGGTCATGCAGCAGCGGCCGCCTGCGGCGCTTCGCTTCACGCTTCGCTACCGCATGTCGACCGTGGCAGCAGGCGAGGGCTCGCTCGAGGCGCTCAGCTTGCCGCAGCACCGCCTCTCTACCTCGCAGCGCAACACACAGCGCACAACAACATCCACCCTTCCCCTTGCCCGCCCACTGGCGCCGTCCTTAAGCATGCGCCGCATGTGCCCACCCGTCTCAGACTTCCACAACGAGCTCACCGGCTCCGCGCCAATTTACGTCAGCCTTGCGCTGGGTCGTAATGCTCGAAAGGAGGTTCATATCTCAGCCCACTCGCTTACTCGGCATGCTCAATGGCTTCCTCGGTCTACCAACCCACTCCCTACCCCTACTCACTCTTGTCGTCTCGGTGGGCTTACGTATTCAAGCCCGCCGTGTTCTCCCATTGTCAACCAGGGCGCCCCTACTTCCTCTCCGCACCACCTGCGCTCTTCACTTCGTATTGGCACAAGGGGCATGCCGGACAATGGCCTTCGGCCTTGCCACTCGCCGCTACGGCCTGGCGCAGCGCTCTCCCAACCACGCTCCGACTTCCACCCCCAACCCTGCGCTATGTTCTGGCTGCGCCATGGCCTGCGGCTTCGCCCTTGCGCGGTGTGCAGCCTGTAGAAGCTCACCCCCCTCACCAAGACCCCCCAAGCCATAAGCGTACAAGTTGCCACGGCGGGCTTCTTCGGCTCCGTCGTGAGTTTGCCTTGGAGGTGTCGTCATGTCCCAGTCCCTTTGTGGCATCAGTCCTTGCCCTCGCACGTGCGTCCGCGTGTGCCATTGTCCTGCTGGCCGGGCCCGCGCTTCGCTCTTGCTGGCTCAGCAGGCGGTGCGGCGCTTTCAGCGCCGCGCCTCTGCCAACGAGGTGAATCATGAATGACATCCTACTCCCTCGCTTCAACCACATGGTCTGTGACCTGGTTACAGCTCGTGGCCAGTGCCCTTCGCTCTGCCAGCACCACGGAGGTTGTGTCACCAACTGGCAGAGCTGCTATTTCACCAGGCTTGGCGACCGCATCAAGACTGACCGCATAAACCTGACGCCAGCGCTCGCCCGTCAGCTGATCCGCAGAGCTCACGCTGTCTTGGCAGCCAGCAACTGCCTTGACCAGTCTGGCCTGGTTACCAAACCCGGCGACACCCAGAACCGCCACCGCCCAACCCCCTCTCTCCAATCACCCGCTCGCCCGGACTTGCATGCGATGCTCATCGCCCAGGACAAAGAACGAAGGAGGTCGACATGATCCCCAACTACAAAATCACCATGGTGCGAGACGGCTCCGTCCCCGTACGCACCTGTACCATAAAGGCTCCCGAGGACGCCATCCCCATCCTACAGTCCTACCTCAAAGGCCTAGACCGCGAGGCCTTTGTTGCCATCGCTCTCACCACCCGCAACACCCCCCTGGGCATCCACACCGTCGCCCTGGGCTCTCTGGACTCCTGCATCGTCCACCCGAGGGAGGTATTCAAGTTCGCCATCCTCGCCAATGCCGGCGCCTTGCTCTGCGCTCACAACCACCCGTCCGGTGACACCACCCCGTCGGAGGACGACCTCAAGCTCAGCAAGCGCCTCAAAGAGTGCGGCGACCTGCTAGGCATCGAGGTAATCGATCACCTCATAATCGCCCCCGATGGCGACTACACCTCGCTCAAAGCCAAAGGTCTAATCTAAACCAAAGGAGGTCAGCAACATGCCAGACCAGCTAACCGCAGCCCCCATCATCATCGAGTGCGCCCGCTGTCACTGGGCAGGTGACATCCGCGAGTGCCCAGTCGAACCCGTCGGATATCTACACGGCGGCGAGATCGACTACGAGGAAGAGGCAGTCTGCCCCATCTGCGCTTGCCCCACATTCGAATAAACCCAAAGGAGGTAGAACCATGTCCGTCACCCAAGAAGCCCTCGCCAGCGCATACCAGGACGGCGTAAACGCAGGCTATGCAATGGCCGTGGCCGAGGAGGTACTGGAGATGCAGGCCATGAAGCGGCAGGAGGAGCAAGAGGCCATCATCGCACTGCAAGGCCTTTCCGAGGCCCGGGAAGGGGATGAGCCATGAGGAGGTGAAGCCATGAAATGCCCCTACTGCGGCAGTGCCAACCTCGAACCCCCATCCTACAAAACATGCTGGGGATGGCACTGCCGCGACTGTAAGCACACATTCCAACCTGAGAAGAAAGGAGGTGACAACCATGGTCACAATCACCCACCAAGACGGCACTCAGCAGACCGTCTACCCCAGCACTGTACCCGACCTCTGGCATTTGGCCATGTGGCTAAAGGATGCCGACAGCTCACGGACAGGCGACACAGCCGGGCCGAACAACCGTGACCGGTGGCTAAAGCAGCAAGCTGTAGCCGTACTGGACTGCTGGCATCTCTGCCACGAGCTACTCACCCATGCCTGCAACCAAGCCGAGCGGTTTGACAAGCTCCTGGCAGCCCACAACCAGCTCATCGCCCAGTACAGGATAAAGAGGGAGGTGCTCCCATGACCGACCCCCACAAGCTAGACCTACTGCGCCGTTTGTTCAGTGACGACCACGCAACCAGGCAAGCAGCCATGGACGACGCGGCCCGCCACCAGCCGCTCTTCAAATCCTACCTCGCGCTCGGCGAGGCCCTCGCAACCCTCGCCAAAGAAAATACTGAGAAAGGAGGTGAACACAATGGCCAGCAACGGCAGCAAAGTCCACATCAAGCATGAGAGCCTTGAGAGGGGGATCACCATCAACGTCTTTGGTGACTCAGCAGCCGAGGCGATGGAACTACTCATCGACACCATCGCCCACATCGAAGGCAACACCGCCAAGGACGCTGTCAACACCGCCTACGCCCAGCGCCGAGCAGAGCGCCAGCCAGCCAACGCCAAGCCGTCCGCAGGCGCCAGCAACACCCCCGTCTGCGCCGACTGCGGCACCGACGAAGCGGTCGAACTCATAACCTTCACCGACCGCGACACCGGCGAGCAAAAGCGCCGCTTCAAGTGCCAGGCTTGCGGCAAGTGGCTCGGCAAAGCCTTCTAACACTATCGACTAAAGACTGCCGACTAATGACTGGTCATCCGGGGGGCGCGCATCCGTCACCACGCGCAAATCAAACTAGGAGGTCAACCATGTCATATCTACAAGACAAGCTCGTTGACAAAGGACCAAGCGCCCTATCCGAAGCGGAGCTGTTGGCCCTGATCCTCTCCGATGAACAGGCGGCCGAAGCAATCATCCGCGACTTCGGCAGCCTCAGTGGCCTGGTCAACCACCCCTTGGAGAAGTTCTACCGCTACAAAGGTTTAGGTGACGCCAAGATAATCCAGCTCGCCGCCTGCTACGAAATAGCTTGCCGCCTAATCCAACGAGACCCCACATGAACCAGCAAGCTGACTTCGTTGAGGGACAGGTGCTTTTCACCGAGGCCAGGCCCAACGCGCCTAACCTGACGCATCTGCAGGGAGCCATGTTCCTCGACCGCCCCGACCTCTGGCCGGTCAAGCGCCGCCGCCCCAAGTTCACCCCGCCAGCCGAGCAGCAGCCCCTATTCCAGGAGGGGGAGGACTAGCCACCCTCCCCTTGCCCTTTTTTGTTTCCCACCCGAAAGCGGAACTCCCACCCTCTTTCCCCGTCCCAACCCCCCCCACGCCATCACCAACACCACGCCCGCAGCGCGATGAATTGTTTTCCGAAAAAAAATAAACAAACCCTCGCCCGCCGCACGCCCGTGCTATTGTAGACAACACCCCTACGACTGCCGAAGCATTGACCTCCTACAGAAGCCTTGACGTATCATATCATTAGACCTATGATTGAAGCAGTCAACGTTGCGGCACAAAAAGGAGTGCCATATTTTACAACGCTTTCTCCACACCGCCGATGGGTAGACAAGCCCACAGTCAGACAGTTCAGTTATGTCACAACTGACCCAACAAGAACAACAAGAGATCATCCGCCACCCGGAAGCGGACAAGCCCCTGTGGGATAAGTACCGCTTTCCGCTGTTTGCGGACAACCGCGAGGTGGAGTTGGTCTGTAACGGCAAGACCAGCGAGGTACGCAATGTAGTGCTACTCTTCCAGGTCGACGAGCTGCGCGCCGAGAACGACACCCCTTCGTCCTAAGCAGGTGTAAAGACACAAATTCAACAGGAGACATAATGCCTAAAGCCAAGCAAGCACACAAGACGAATAACAAACAGGAATCCATCGAGGCTACTCTCTGGCAAGCTGCGGATAAACTGCGTAAGAACATGGATGCCGCGGAATATAAGCACGTTGTGCTTGGCCTGATTTTCTTGAAATACATATCTGATGCCTTTGAAGTCCTACATTCCAAACTGGCAAACGGCAAGGGTGAATACGAGGGGGCAGACCCCGAAGACCCGAATGAATACACTGCTGAAAAGGTTTTCTTTGTCCCGCCTGTTGCCCGCTGGAATCCGATTTCCAATAACGCCAAGAAGACCGAAATCCTGCTCGATAACGGTAAGAAAGTGGATATCGGCGGATATGTGGACGAAGCCATGGAAGCCATTGAACGCCAGAACCCTTCTCTCAAAGGCGTTCTCCCTAAGGTTTACGCCCGACAGAATCTCGATAGAGCAAGCTTGGGTGGCCTCATCGACCTAGTCGGCACGGTTGCGCTTGGCACCGAACAGGCACAAAGCAAGGACCTACTTGGCCAGGTATATGAATACTTCCTCGGTCAATTCGCGCTTGCCGAGGGGAAAAAGGGCGGCCAGTTCTACACACCCAGAAGTGTCGTCAAACTCCTGGTTGAAATGCTCGAACCATACGAAGGCCGCGTGTTCGACCCTTGCTGTGGATCGGGCGGTATGTTCGTTCAGAGTGAGAAGTTCATTGCCGCGCACCAGGACCATTATACAAAGAAGGGTAACGGCGCTAACCTTAATCCTGCCGACCTAATTTCCATTTACGGGCAGGAGTCCAACCAGACCACCTGGCGCCTCTGCAAAATGAACCTTGCCATTCGCAGCATAGACAGCACGAATATCAAATGGAACAATGAAGGCTCGTTTCTAAATGACGCGCATAAAGACTTGAAAGCGGACTTCATTCTGGCCAATCCACCGTTCAACGATTCTGACTGGTCGGGAGACCTCTTAAAAGATGACGCTCGCTGGAAGTATGGAATTCCACCCGCAGCTAATGCCAACTACGCCTGGATTCAACATTTTATCTATCACATGTCGCCTAACGGCATAGCAGGCTTTGTGCTGGCGAAGGGCTCCCTTACCTCTAAAACCAGCGGTGAGGGCGAAATACGGAAAGCCATCATGGAAGCCGGTCTTCTCGACTGCATTGTCAATCTTCCGGCCAAACTTTTTCTAAACACGCAAATCCCCGCCTGCCTCTGGTTCTTGTCGCGCAGCAAACAAGGCCGCCTTGATAGGGTATTGTTTGTAGACGCCCGTAACCTCGGTTATCTGGTTAACCGCCGGACAAAAGACTTTACTGCTGAAGACATTGCCCGAATAGCTGATACATACCACCGCTGGCGTAACAAGACAGACAATTACGACGATGTGCCGGGCTTTTGTAAAGCGGTAACGCTGGATGAAATAAGAGAGAAGGATTATGTGCTCACGCCTGGCCGCTATATCGGCCTGCCCGAAGAGGAAGATGATTTTGACTTTGCCCAACGGTTTGGCAAGCTCAAGGCAGAACTTGACGAGCAGATGAAGGAAGAACTGCGTCTCAATGAGCTCATCAGGCAGAACCTGGCCAGGCTGGAGGTGAGCGATGGCAAACAACCTTTATTTTAAGCCCGTCGAATTCGATGGGTTTAAGAAACTGGCGAAAAGTAAAATAAGGATTTCTATAGTTTACTTTAGCAGGTTAACGTAAAATAAGGATTTCTATAGTTTACTTTGAAGCGAAAAATGAACATCGACGATTTCAAGTCTGGCTCACTACGGAAAGCCTACCAGTACAGCTATTTCTTGCCGGAGAGGATTAATCACTCGTTCCACTGGACGGATGAGGCTATAAATGAGCTTCTGGAAAAGGCTTCCTTGAAACTCGGAGAGTTAAACTCCTTCTCCCGTTTTGTCCCTGACACGGATATGTTCATTATGATGCATATCTATAAAGAAGCGGTTATCTCCAGCCGCATTGAAGGGACGCGAACTAATATTGAAGAGGCGCTTGTTGAAGAAAAAGAAATAAGCCCCGAAAAGCGAGATGATTGGCAGGAAGTCAATAACTATGTTACTGCGATGAACAAAGCAATTGAAGAGTTGAAGACCTTGCCTCTTTCTAACCGTCTCATTAAGAATACCCATAAAATCCTTCTTTCCAGCGGACGTGGTGAGCACAAAACCCCTGGCGAATTCAGAGAGTCTCAAAACTGGATTGGTGGAGCAAGCCTTGCGGATGCCGTATTCGTTCCGCCGGCACATACCGAACTGCCTGAGCTATTGGCAGATTTTGAGTTGTTTCTGCATAACACAGAGATCAAAATCCCGCATCTTATCCGCATCGCTATCGCTCATTATCAATTCGAAACAATCCACCCCTTTCTGGACGGCAATGGCAGGATTGGCCGTTTGCTTATAACTCTGTATCTGGTGAGCAGCGGTATTCTGGATAAACCACTGTTATATCTTTCAGAATATCTTGAGAAGAATAGATCTCTTTATTACGATAATTTGACATTCGTCCGGACGAAAAACGACCTTGGTCAATGGATCAAATTCTTCTTGGCCGGTGTAACTGAAACAGCGGACAAGGCAGTAGCGACACTCAAGGATATTATTGACCTCAAGGCATCCATCGAGGGCGAGAAAATACTAACCCTCGGCAAACGGGCGAAGCAGGGGGCGTCATTCCTTCATGCCCTCTTTTCCAAACCGATCGTCACAATAAAAGATGTCCGAGTTATGACAGGACTATCTCCTAAAGCGGCAAATGATTTAGTTCAAGTTTTTATCGACCAAGGAATACTAAAAGAGACCACGGGGTACCAGCGCAACCGCGTCTTTGTGTTTGACCAATATGTGAGGATGTTTTGATGCTGAATAGGGACCAGGGAATAGTCATCAAAGATGGAAGCCGCTTGAACAAGCTCATTCGGAAGAACCTTACGAAGCTGGAGGCAAAGGAATGAGCGAGTGGAACGAATGCAAGTTGGGGGATCACGTCCTTATTAATTCTAAAAGCATTGGCAAGGGTTACCCCTATGAAGAAATGGAATACCTTGATACTGGGTCTATTACTAAAGGCAAAATTGATTCCTTACAGCATTTTACATTAACAGATGCACCGAGCAGAGCAAAGCGGATTGTAAAAGATAATGACGTTGTTCTATCGATGGTAAGACCAATTCAGAAACATTATGGCTTTCTAAGGAACACTAAACCAAATACCATAGTGTCGACTGGTTTTGTAGTTTTAACCAATAAAGAGAGTATCGACCCATATTTTCTGTATTCATTTCTTACTCAAGACGATGTGACCGAATACCTTGATGTTGTCGCCGAAGGTTCTACATCAGCTTATCCTGCTTTCACTCCTGACGTGATAGAAAATCTCTCAATCCTCCTGCCCCCACTCCCCGAACAGCGCGCCATTGCCGGTGTGCTTTCCAGCCTGGACGACAAGATCGCTCTCCTGCATCGCCAGAACAAAACGCTGGAAGGAATGGCCGAGGCGATCTGGCGGAAGATGTTTGTGGAGGAGGCGGATCCGCAGTGGAACAAGCGGAAGCTGGTGGATTACGGACAGATTATTTGCGGCAAAACACCATCAAAAAAAGTTGCAGAATATTTTGGTGGTCATATTCCGTTCATAAAAATTCCAGATATGCACGGTAATGTCTTTGTTTTTGAAACAGAAGATTCATTAACAGAAGCGGGAAGTAAATCTCAGGAGAATAAGGCTATCCCTGCAAAATCAATTTGTGTTAGTTGTATTGCAACTGTGGGCTTAGTTGGCATGAACGCTGTGGATAGCCAGACTAACCAACAGATAAACACGATTATACCGAACAAGGAATTTCAGAGATTCTTTTTGTTTTTGTTGATGCGAAATATGACTGATGACCTATTTGCAAGAGCCAGTGGCGGAACAGCAACCGATAATCTAAATACGGGTGACTTTTCGCGCATTGAAATATCAGTACCACCAGAAAATACTATTCAAGAATTTGACGATTCAGTCAAAGCTTACTTTGACAAAATATACGTGAACCAAATTCAAATCCGCACGCTCGCCCACCTGCGCGATACGCTCCTCCCCAAGCTGATGTCCGGCGAAGTGAGGGTGAAGGTATGAAGATAGATATAACGTTCCACTATCCGCCAGAACTGATGAATCTTCTCATCGACACAATCCCGCTTCTAAATAAAACAAAGAAAGATGTGTTTTTGTTTTTTCAAGGTGCTGGAGTGGCTGATTTACTCATGCGTCTTCCATTGCAGCAGTGGAGAAAAGATAAAGATAGTATCAACAAATTTGAAATTACCCGGCAAGTTCTAACTGAGCTCAATGCAACAGGTGAAAAATGTTTACGAGAACGACGAGAAGTTCTAAAACGTGTGGTTGAATACGAATCTTTTTCATCCTGCTGGCCAGCTGATCAGCTTAAAGCAAAGGGCTTGGTTGCAGAAATTCAGAAAGTTGTGAATGTTAAAGATAGCTTTACACGAATGGCAAAAGAACGTGAGGTAGAACAACAAGAACGCAAAGCAAGAAAACAGGCAGAACTTGATAAGGTAAGCAAGAAAGAAGAAGAAATAGCAAAGGTGAAAAGTGACCTATTCTCCTTATTCTCTGAAGTGGATAAGCATAAGCGGGGGAAGGCTCTTGAAGGTGTCCTTAATTCCCTATTCAAGGTTTACGATATTCTCATCCGTGAAGCGTTTTCTATCTCTGGCGAAGAAAAGGAGGGAATAGTAGAACAAATTGATGGAGTTATTGAACTTGAAGGTCATATATACTTTGTCGAGATGAAATGGTGGAAGGGTCCAATTGGTGTTCCTGAAATATCACACCATCTTGTCCGAGTTTACCAGCGTGCCGAAGGGCGCGCAATCATTATCTCAGCATCAGACTTCACTGATCCCGCTGTGACTATGTGCAAAGATGCCTTACAGCAAAAGGTCGTCGTATTATGTACGTTACAAGAACTTGTTATGTTATTAGAAAGACAAGGCGATCTTCTAGGATTTTTCAAACAGAAAGTCCATTCAGCAATAATTGATCGAAATCCGTATATAAAGGTGAACACGTGACAATTTTCACCGAATCCGAAATCGAAATCTTTTCCCTTGACGAACTCAAGAGGCTCGGCTTTTCCTATATCCCAGGACCGTCCATTGCGCCTGATGTTGAAGCCGTTCAGCCTTTCCTGGTGGCTGAACCTGCGGCCTCATACGGCGAACTGGAAAAGCGCGCCAGCTACGGCGATGTCATCCTAAAGCACACCCTGGAACATACAATTAAACGGCTGAATCCTGCGCTGCCAGAAACGGCGCACAGGGAAGCCCTGAAAGCGGCATTGTCCGTATATTCACCCCAGCTCATTGATACCAACGAGGCCTTTCATAAGCTGCTTACCGAAGGCGTTCCGGTCACTGTGCGGAAGGGTGGACAGGAACGTGGCGAACGGGTCTGGCTGGTTGATTTCCAGAACCCGGAGAATAACCTTTTCTTTGCCATAAATCAGTTTACCGTCACTGAACGCAACCAGAACAAAAGGCCTGATGTGATCCTCTTTGTAAACGGCTTGCCGCTGGTGGTGATAGAGCTTAAAAACCCAGCGGATGAAAACGCTACAGTCAGAAAGGCCTATGACCAGATACAGACCTACAAGACGGTTATCCCATCGCCCTTTTTCTATAATGCTTTTTGCGTCATCTCCGACGGGCTGGAAGCAAAAGCGGGTACCATCTCCTCTCAATTCAGCAGATTTCAGACATGGAAAACCATCAATGGGCAGAAAGAATCACCCGCATATTCAAGCCAGCTCGAAGTGCTCATAAAGGGTATGCTGAACAAGTCAACGTTCCTTGATTTGATACGTAACTTCATCGTTTTCGAGAAAGACAAGAAGACGGATACAAAAACAGGACTTACTCAGATTGAGACTGTGAAAAAGATTGCGGCATATCACCAGTACCACGCGGTTAATAAAGCCGTAGAGACCACGCGTCTGGCCACAACTGAAAGGGGAAGCCGCAGAGCCGGTGTTGTCTGGCACACACAAGGCGCAGGTAAAAGCCTTTCCATGGTTTTCTACGTGGGAAAACTGATACATGGTCTTGACAATCCAACCATCGTGGTCATTACCGACCGCAATGATCTTGACCAGCAACTTTTTGATACCTTTGCCGCATGCTCAAGCTTGCTTGGCCAGCCTCCGGTGCAGGCAGAATCCCGCGAGCATCTAAAGACCTTGCTCAAAGTGGCGTCCGGCGGCATTGTGTTCACCACCATTCAGAAGTTCTTCCCTGAGGATGACTGCACCGAATATGATCGATTATCGGAACGCCGTAATATCATCGTCATCGCCGACGAAGCACACCGCACGCAATACGGGTTTAAGGCAAAATTTGTTGACACGAAGGATGATACCGGCCGGCTTAACGGAAAGCGCATTGCCTACGGGTTTGCCAAATATCTACGGGATGCCATCCCTAACGCTACCTTTATCGGTTTTACGGGCACGCCGGTAGAAAGCACCGATATAAACACGCCGGCTGTCTTCGGCAATTATATTGATATATACGATATCGCCCAGGCCGTGGAAGACGGCGCAACCGTAAAGATCTACTACGAAAGCCGCCTTGCGAAAGTGAACCTGACGGAAGAAGGACGCAGGTTGATTGAGGAATTCGACAGGGAAATGACCGATGATGGCGCTCCGGAAACCCAGAAGGCTAAAGCTAAATGGTCGAAACTGGAAGCCATTGTCGGTCATTCTGAGCGGTTGAAGAATCTGGCGCGGGATATCGTTTCGCATTACGAAAAGCGAGCCGAGGTTTTTGAAGGGAAGGCAATGATTGTCGCCATGAGCCGTCGCATAGCAGTCGCTCTTTATGATGAGATTATTGCGCTAAGACCCCAGTGGCACAATGAAGACCTGAAGGACGGGGCGCTGAAAGTCGTCATGACTTCTTCCTCTTCCGATAAGATGGAGTTTGACCCCGAAGACCCAGATAGCCTGGTGATTCCAGCATGTCACAGGACGAATAAAGCGGACCGCCAGTTGCTTTCCGAACGCATGAAAGATCCACAGGACTCTCTGAAGCTGGTTATTGTGCGAGATATGTGGCTGACCGGCTTTGATGTTCCCTGTCTCCATACCCAGTATGTTGACAAGCTGATGAAAGGGCACACGCTCATGCAAGCAATCGCTCGGGTAAACCGTGTCTTTGGCGATGACAAAAAGGGCGGACTCGTTGTTGATTACATCGGGATAGGGCCTGCGTTGAAAGAGGCAATGGCCTTCTACGCCAGTTCCGGCGGAAGAGGAAATGCTGTTGAGACCCAGGAAAAAGCGTTAGAAATGCTTCTTGAAAAGATTGAAGTTGTACGCCAGATGTTCCACGGGTTCGATTATATGCGCTTTTTCAGCGTAGGCACTTCAGAACGGCTTTCGATAATTCTGCAAGCTGAGGAATTCATACTTTCAAAAGAACAGGGAAAAGAACGCTTTATTAACGAATCAACCGCGCTCTCAAAGCTGTTCGCGTTGGCCGTCCCGCATGACGATGCGCTTGCTCTGACCAATGAAGTTGCCTTTTTCCAGTCCGTCCGGGCACGGCTGCTCAAGTTTGATGGCGAAGGTGATAACGACGATAAGAACAACTATGAGACAGCTATCCGGCAGATTGTGAACCAGGCAGTTGCTTCAACCGAAGTTGTAGACATCTTTGATGCGGCAGGAATTAACAAGCCTGACATTTCCTTGCTCTCTGAAGAATTCCTCCAAGATGTGAAGGAAATCAAGCACAAGAACCTGGGCATTGAACTCCTGAAGAAGATTCTCAATGACCAAATCAAAGTGCGGCTGAAATTCAATATTACCGAAGGCAAGACTCTGTTGGATATGCTTGAAGCATCCATCAGGAAGTACCAGAATAACCTTTTGACCACCGCTGAAATCATCGAAGAATTGGTGGCAATAGCTAGGCAAATCCGAACTGTAGACGGTTTGGCAGAGAAGCTAAAACTAACGAAAGATGAATTCGCGTTCTACACGGCATTGGAAACCAACGATAGTGCGGTAAGTGTGCTAGGCGATGAGACACTGAAGAATATAGCCCGTGAAATCGCGGACAAAGTCCGCAAGAATGCGACCATCGATTGGGCAATGAAAGAAAGCGCCAGGGCAAAACTTATGGTGATCGTGAAACGCACCTTGAATAAATACGGTTACCCGCCGGATAAACAACAGAAGGCCATTGATACAGTGCTTAAACAGGCTGAAGTATTGGCGGATTATTGGGTAGAGCAGTGATGAGATTAGCTCATGACCGAAATAGGTCGGAGGTCATAACTGCCCAGACCTTTTTATGCTTAATTGATTGGACAAACATAGTATTTGAGGGAGGATTTACAAGTGGCTTTATATCAGATTGATAAAGGAAAGGTTACTCTAATACAACCTGTTGAGTTTCATGGGGAGGCGGAACTTCAGAAATTGATCGACAAAAACCTTGAAGATATTACTGGTGTAAGGCTTATTGAAAGTCAATATCCCATACCAAATGGGAGGTTGGACGCTTTGGGCATTGATGAGCAAAACGTTCCTGTAGTCATTGAATACAAATGGAAAAGTGATCCTGGCGTAATAATTCAAGGCTTATTTTATCTCAAATGGGTTAGGATGAAGGAAAATCGCAAAGCATTTGAATTGTTGGTAAAGGATAAACTTGGCCCAACGCAAATCAATTGGTCTTCGGAGCCGCGTTTGATTGTAATAGCCAAGGAATTTGATATTAGAGAACTATCGGCTATAGACATGATTCAGGCCTCTGTAGAACTTAAGAAATACTCGTATTATGAAAATCTAATTAATATCGAGGATGTTACACCACCAAAAACTATTAGGTCTTTCGAGGGCAATTCCGAAGAAGCTGGGCAGCCTGAAGAAGCAAGAACTGTTGAGGGCATAACAGACAAAGCTTCTCCGGAGCTAACCAAAGTCTTCTACGCTCTACGGGATAAGATCCTCAATTTAGGTGGCGATGTACGCGAAGTAGTTGGGGCATGGTATGTTGACTATAGGAAATCCTCTACTTTTGTCACAGTTACACCACAACCTAAGAATAATTGTCTACTTATTTACATCAAAATGGGTGATAAAATCGTAACTGATCCCCAAGGATGGACTTCGCCTTTGCCTAAGAACTGGTCATATGGCAAGTTAAATACAAAGTTCGAAATTCACAAATCCGACCAGTTGGATTATGCGATGGATCTCATTAAACAAGCGTACAAATATGTACCTTGAAAGATGGTGTTTTCTTCGATAGCTCAACCCCCATTCCTGCAAACATTTTGCTAACGAACTGCTCAGCACGTCCCGTCACCAGATGCCACGCCACGTACGAAAATGGAATTCGTCATAGACGCCACAGGACCATTTCCTATCTGGGAGCACCAGGTGGCACGTTCCGTCCGTATCTAAAGCGCCGCTTCAAATGCCAGGCCTGCGGCAAATGGCTAGCCAAAGCCTTCTAGCCCAACCAACGTGCGTGGGGGCGCCTCCGCCCCCACGCACAAATGTTTGCTATCCCTATCATTTCTTCGCCCAAATAACGTGATACCCCTGCCGACTCAAGCCCCACATCTCAGAGTACAAACATGAGCCAATCAGCTATTGGCGAATATGCAGGGGCCAACACGAAGCCAACTACTACGGCTGCTTCAATAGGGTCGGCAGCCTTTTGCTGGCCTGGAATAGCGACTATTTGGTGCTACTCTGGACGTTTAGCGGTCTGGGTGATGCCTTGGGCTCCGCCGCGCTCAACGTAGGACTTGACCTCATCGTTCAGGCGGCCTACAGTTACCGCGACTGCCGGCCACAGTTCCTTTTCGCGGTCCTCCAATATGAGGCTAAGCCCAGCATCAGCGAGAACCCAGAGGTTTGCTACACGTAGCTTGTCGTCTGCGGTCACTCAATGCCCTCCTGTACCGTAGCTGGATTACACCAAACCGTCATACACTGGCAGACTAGCCTACCGCTTTGACCTATCGGCACCCGATATGATAACTGAAATGCAAAAGAGCTGTCAACAGGCCGCATTGCCTCCAACTCGGCCAATTACCTAAGATTGTGGAAGTTCTCTCAAATCCTTACGGCAACCTACGACTGCACAACACTCCATTCCCTGCTACGCGCCTACGCCTGCTATCTAGAGAGCAATGAGGGGACCCGAAGGTGGCGAGGTTTCCCTGTCAACGCAGCGAGGGCAGTTGTAGTATATCCCCTCTCTACGATGCCGAATACATAGTTCGTCGATACAGCGAAGGGGAACGGCCTTGTGACATTTTGTGCAGACAACCAAGTGACTAACTGATTTGGCGCATTTTCTTGCGATACTGCCGGGACACTCCCCGTTCGATTGGAAACGCTCACAGACTTCGCCTGCAGGTGCGATGTGCAGACACAATCCTATATCACCAGTCATGACTCTCTGCTTCTCACGTCCCCTTTCACCACTGAGGATAGCTTGGTTAATGGCGTCAGATGTTTTGTGGCGAAAAGACCCCAACTCCTCGCCAAATTCCGAGATTACGCCGACTCTGGCTTTTGTCCTGTCCTGAAACAGTTCTTCAAACAAGTGTAGGATGCCACCAAACTCAAGGTGACTCCTGGTGCAACCAGCATAGTAGCTTTCCGCGCCCTCATATAGGTTGATCAACTCTTCAATTATACAATTGACCCCCAGCGTACTTTCAGCTTCCAGTATATTCTGCGAAATCATCTTTGCATCTTCGCGTTTTAGGACAGGTGGGCCCGCTGACTCAAGTGTCTTGAACACTTCAGCAACCTTCTTCCCTCCCCTTAGTTGAGCAAATCCCAACAATCTCTTGATAGAGACAGTGCCCAAGTGTGCAACCACCGCCTCACAGTTCGACAACCTCCGACTCAAATCAGACTCGGGTTCGTACGGGCTATCCGAGGTCATGCCAACACTAAGCAGTTCTTTGTCGCAGTCATTAGGATCCACTAAATGAAACACTATCCCAACCGCGTATGGTATGTGTTCAGTCTTGAATGTTTCGATTGTCAAGTCCATGTCTCTTCTCAAGTCGATATGCGCATCGGGTGTGAGTACCACGACTTCGTCAACATTAACCACTCCACTATCCTGAGAACGCAACAATGGCATGAGTTGAACAAACATGTCCGAACTCAGGATTAATCGAAGCGGATCTTCCTTCTCTTTGGTCTGTGCCTGAAGCCTCTCATTTCTTTCCCTTTTCATCATTAGTATGATGTTCATATCAGCATAGTGATCTATGTGCCCATGGGTAATTAGTATTGCATCGATGTCTCCCACAGTCATAGGGATCCGATAAAGATTCTCCAAAAAGTCGAACCCCGGGTCGATTACAAGGTTTCGGTTGTTCCACTGGAGCAGATAGCCGCCGCCCGGACCTCGATACCCCACGGGAACTCTCGGAGCAAAAGAGTTCCACCTTCGCAGCGTCCAAAGGCGGCAGATTTCCTCATTAGTGTTAGCTTTAGAGCTACTCCTCATCATGGCCTCCTCCCTAACTGTGATCTTTCCCTAGTCAAGTACTGATCCACCCTGTTCAAGAAACGTACGAGATTGCCGATGAACTCTGGCCCCATGCCGTACGCTAGGTCCCAGAGAAGGAGTCTGGCGGCTTTCACAGGCCTCTGGCTGGTGGCTTTACCTTGCATCACCTCAGGATCAAGCGGGTCGCAGAAGAGAACAAGAGCCGGCAAGGTTCTCGTAAGGTCCTTGATCTGCAGATAGCACTCTGCTGCCTTTTGAAAGAGGCCCAAACATCGTTCAACGTGGCGCTTGTCAAAAAGACCTCTGAACTCCCGGGCACTCATTTGCCGTATTGCGTGACCGACCTCGCTCTTGTTTGTGCCAGCGAACTCCGCTTCCGCGCTTCCCTCCTTCCCCATCGCCTGCTCCAACACTTGGCCCAGCCGTTTTCTTTCGTTCTCATCAGTAGCTATCACGTCGGCCCGGAGAATCTTGTATGCGAACAGCCCTATTTGATAGTATACTCTGCCTGTAGCTACAAACTCCTTGCCTGCGCCCTTTTCGTTCTCGCACGCCTCTCGGAAAAGGCGATATGCCTCTGCCAAAACAGGCAACGCTGCTTCTTCATCACGGTCGTAAGAGAGAACAGAACCGTAATTTGCCCGAGTATATGGGTTTTGGTCATCAATGCTGGCTGCCGCACGTAAGGTTGACTTTGCTGTTTCCCAATCGCCTCTCCGGAACAGAAACATTCCCATGTCGGAAAGAAACCGACTCGCAATCGGAGCGCGCACCTGGCAAAACGTAATGACTGCAGGCCATATCCAGCGCCCCGTGGCCATCTCGGTCACCATCTGTTCTCGCAAACCATGCAAGTCTCCTATTGATGATCCTTCGCTGACGAACCCATGTGCCATATCTTTCACCAACTCACGATACGCTCTCGTGTAATCTTCCAAAGCATCATCGCCTAATCCCAGCACATCCCTGGTCTGGGCTCGATACCAGTAGATGCACCATGCGGGGGGATAGTAGTTGTACTGATCAAGATGAGCCAACTCGGCGAACGATTGCCCTTCAAGTCGGGTATCAAATATCTTGCTGCATGTTGTCGCAGAGTTGGCTGCCTCATGCAGCGCTGCCAAGTTAGTCTGCTCAGTCCCGCAGATGCACGCTTTAAACAGGTGCAGATAGAAGTACTTATAGTTAGGCGCCGCATCTTGTTGCCCTTTCATAATCTCCTCAGCGGCACACTGAAGTTTCTTGCCTGCAGCGTCAACATCCCAGTCCGTCAAGAATTCCCGCCAGACTGATAGCAAGACGTATTGCCACCGCTTTTCAGGAGTACTGTCCCTAAGCGTCTTGCAAGCTTCTTCCACATTGTTCAGAGCGATAGAGTAGTAACCCCTCAAATAGGGTGCCATCATATTGCTAACCGCGCTCTGGAACTCGGTGTCCACCGCATTCGCCTTGCCTCGCGAACTTGATGCCATCACTGTTTCCTCCTCATCGTCTGCGTTGTGATTTCCAAGTTTTTCCAAAAGCACGACAATGCATGCTCGGATTTACACTTTCTTGGGCTGTCCAAGCCTAAGTGGACATTCAGCAGTAAATCGGCAATTCTGACAGAAAAGATTCTGCCGGGCTTTGAATTCCTTGTCTTTGTTCATAGTATCCAATATAGTCTCAATACGTTGGCGAAAAACATCATCAGGAAGGTGATCGAAGCTGACCGTAGTTGCTGTCGACAAGTAGTGGTAACTGATGAGGCTGACCTTAATACTAAGGCCATGAGTCGCACCAAGGTAGTAAAAAGCTGTCTGCAGCTCCCGAGCTTGGAGTTCTTCTGGTGAATCAAACCCGCCGACTTTGTAATCAATGATTTCGTAGGTACCGTCTGAACGCTCGTCAATTCTGTCGATCTTGCCAAAAAGGCCAAGTCGGCCAAGCCTTGCTCTGAAAGCTCTCTCGATCGCGAACGGCCTTTCTCGCGCATCGCGCGAATTGGCATAGTTCACAAGCATCTCGCTTGCTCTCGCAAACCAATCCCGCTCCTCTTCCTCATCAGCGTAGCCCTGCGAGATCCAATTCTGTCGAAGAACCTGCAGGAGAAAATCCGCGTCATTTGGTTCAGTCTTGCCCGCTAGTACCCCCCGTAGAAAGCTTGCAAGCGACAGATGCAGACTTCGGCCCAGGCTGAGAAAGGAGATTGGCCTTTCGTCTCGCTGATGGTCCAGATATCGCTTCTTGTATCGATACGGGCATTGGAGATAAGTGAGGAGCATGCTGTAGCTCAATTGAATAGGTGGCTGCTCCGGCGCACCATCAAAGCCTGGTTGTGTACCCTTAAGCCGCTCATTGCACACGATGTCGAAGTCAGTATCTTGCAGAATCTCTTTCCAACGTGTCTCCGTCCACGGCGCATCTAGACGGAGACCGAAGGTACCCCTTACCTCATCCAACGCTTCTTGCAGAGAATACTTGTTAATGTTGAGCAAGAAGCGAAAGATCCCCCCAGCGGCACCGCAAGTGTCACAGCTGAACACACCAAAGCGAGGCTGTGCCACCAACC